>Ga0136634_10000184_pt1 | contig 30640 bp, 24 predicted proteins | sample AntDrymUQ8332106_2_FD_104654 | JGI IMG/M metagenome (GOLD analysis project Ga0136634, IMG submission 104654) | Polar desert sand microbial communities from Dry Valleys, Antarctica - metaG UQ833 (21.06) | ecosystem: Environmental > Terrestrial > Soil > Desert | place: Antarctica: Dry Valley... | reverse complement strand
CGAGCGGTGGTGCGTCCCCGAGCGGTGGTGCGTCCCCGAGCGGTGGTGCGTCCCCGAGCGGTGGTGCGTCCCCGAGCGATGTGTCCCGAGCGATATTTCCAGTGGTGGTGCGGTTCCTTCGCGGGCGAGTGACCCGTGCACTCTGACCTAAGAGCACCTGACTTTTCAACCTCTGTCGGTTAAACAGTGTTAATCCGACTAGCCAGTACGTCCACTGCGGCGCGTGTCGCGGGTTGCCCGAGACACACCTCTTGACTTCTCAATAGAACATCTGTTCTATAGCTGGATGGGCTTCGATAATCCGGATCTGCCGTGGGGAGAGCTCGAGCGCAAGCTCTCGGGTCGCCCATCGCCAGTCTCTCGGGACGGCGGTGACAGCCCGGCGTGGTCGCGCAAGCGCGGGGCGTACCAGCCGCCGCAGCCGGACAACGAGGCACGCTCACGTCCCACCCGCCGAGGCCCTCAGGTCCTGACCGCATACTCCGAGCTGCACTGCCACTCCAACTTCAGCTTCCTCGACGGTGCCAGCCACCCTGAGGAGTTGGCCGAGGAGGCGGCCAGGCTCGGCCTGGAGACGGTGGCGCTCACCGACCACGACGGTTTCTACGGCGTCGTCCGCTTCGCCGAGGCGGCAGAGGCGCTGGGGGTGGGGACCGCGTTCGGTGCGGAGCTCTCCCTCGGCCTGGCTGCTCCGCAGAACGGGGTCGCCGACCCGGAGGGCTCCCATCTCGTGGTGCTCGCCCGGGACCCGGAGGGCTACCGGCGGCTGGGGCTCGCCATCACCGCAGCCCAGCGGGCAGGAGAGAAGGGTCGTCCGGTGTACGACCTGGAGTCTCTCGCTGCTGCCTCCGGGGCGCTCGCAGGCGGTGGACACTCAGGCGGGGGGCGCTGGGCGGTGCTCACCGGCTGCCGCAAGGGAGCAGTGCGCGCGGGCATTGCGGACAGCGAGGCAGCGGTCGAGCGTGAGCTGGGCCGGCTGGTCGACATGTTCGGGCGCGACAACGTCTTCGTCGAGCTGATAGACCACGGCGGCCCGCTCGACTCCGCGCACAACGACATGCTGAGCGCGCTCGCGGCCAAGGCGCGGCTCGCTGTCGTCGCGACGAACAACGTCCACTACGCGACCCCGCGCCGGGCCAAGCTTGCCGCAGCGCTGGCAGCCGTCCGTGCCCGGCGCAGCGTCGAGGAGCTCGACGGCTGGCTTCCCCCGATGGGTGCTGCGCATCTGCGCTCCGGTGCGGAGATGGCCGCTCGCTTCGAGCGCTATCCCGGCGCGGTCGCACGGGCGGCCGAGCTTGGCCGCGACTGCGCGTTCGACCTACGTCTGGTCGCGCCCCGGTTGCCCGACTTCCCTGTCCCTCCCGGACACACCGAGATGAGCTGGCTCCGAGAGCTCACCGCGCAGGGGGCGCTGCGCCGGTACGGGCCGCGCGGCGCCGAGCGGGTCAAGGGTGCGTACGCGCAGATCGACCACGAGCTCGAGGTGATCGAGGCGCTCGGGTTCCCCGGTTACTTCCTTGTCGTGCACGACATCGTGCAGTTCTGTCACCGCAACGGCATCCTCTGCCAGGGCCGCGGCTCGGCCGCCAACTCCGCGGTCTGCTTCGCGATCGGCATCACCGCGGCCGACGCGGTCACCTTCGGGCTGCTGTTCGAGCGGTTCCTGTCCCCGGAGCGGGACGGCCCGCCGGACATCGACGTCGACATCGAAAGCGACCGGCGGGAGGAGGCGATCCAGTACGTCTACGAGCGGTACGGCCGCGACCGTGCTGCCCAGGTCGCGAACGTCATCTGCTACCGCCCGCGCTCGGCGGTGCGCGACGTCGCCAAGGCGCTGGGCTATGCGCAGGGCCAGCAGGACGCATGGTCCAAGCAGCTCGACGGCTGGTCGCATCAGATCGATGCCGGCCTCGACCACGACATCCCGGCCGATGTCGCGACGATGGCAGGCGAGCTGCTGGAGTTCCCCCGTCACCTGGGCATCCACTCCGGTGGCATGGTCATCTGCGACCGGCCGGTCGGCGAGGTGTGCCCGGTGGAGTGGGCGCGGATGCCGGGGCGGACCGTGCTGCAGTGGGACAAGGACGACTGCGCCCGGGTCGGGTTGGTCAAGTTCGACATGCTCGGGCTCGGCATGCTCTCCGCAATCCGGTATGCGCTGGAGATGCTCCGCGACCACCACGGCCTCGAGCTGGAGCTGGCGACGATCCCGACCGAAGACCCCGCTGTCTACGACATGATCTGCGCCGCCGACACGGTCGGGGTCTTCCAGGTGGAGAGCCGGGCCCAGATGGCGACGCTGCCGCGCAGCAAGCCCCGCTGCTTCTACGACCTGGTCACGGCGGTCGCCATCATCCGGCCCGGCCCGATCCAGGGCGGGTCGGTGCACCCGTACATCCGGCGTCGCAACGGCCTCGAGCCGGTGACGTACGCCCATCCGCTGCTGGAGCGCTCACTCGCCAGGACGTACGGCGTGCCGCTGTTCCAGGAACAGGTCATGCAGATGGCGATCGACGTGGCCGGGTTCACGCCGGCCGAATCCGACGAGCTGCGCCAGGCGATGGGGTCCAAGCGGTCGAAGGCGCGGATGGCCGGGCTGCACGACCGGCTCTACGCCGGCATGGCCGCCAACGGTGTGGTCGGCGCGGTGGCGGACGAGATCTTCGAGAAGCTGCACGCGTTCGCGAGCTTCGGCTTTCCCGAGAGCCACTCGATCAGCTTCGCCTATCTGGTCTATGCGAGCTCGTGGCTCAAGCTGCACTACCCGGCGGCATTCTGCGCCGCGCTTCTCAACGCTCAGCCGATGGGCTTCTACTCACCCCAGACACTGGTGGCTGACGCCCGCCGGCACGGTGTCGAGATCCGCCCTCCGGACGTCAACGCGAGCGGGGCGGTGGCGCGGCTGGAAGGCCCCCGTGACGTGCCGGTCGTCCGGCTCGGGCTCTCGTCGGTGCGTTCGATCGGGAAGGACCTCGCCGAGCGGATCGAGGCGGGCCGGATCGAGGCGGGCCGGGTCGAGGCGGGCCGGGTCGAGGCGGGCCGGGTCGAGGCGGGCCGGATTGAGGCAGGCCGGATTGAGGCGGGCCGGATTGAGGCGGGCCGGCCGTACACGAGCATGGAGGACTTGGCCTTTCGGGTCGGGCTCACCGCCCCGCAGGCTGAGTCGCTCGCGACGGCCGGTGCGTTCGCTTGCTTCGGCCTGACCCAGCGGGAGGCGCTGTGGGCGGCCGGAGCCGTCGCGCAGGTCCGGCCGGACGTCCTCGCCGGCACGACCCTCGGCACCAGTGCGCCGATGCTGCCCGGCCTGACCGACATCGAGAAGATGATTGCCGACCTCTGGGCGACCGGGATCACTGCGGACGGTTTCCCGACGGAGCACGTTCGCGGCCGCCTCGACGAGATGGGCGTCCTCACCTCACGGGCGCTCAAGACCGCCGAGCCAGGCCGAGCCGTGTTGGTCGGCGGGGTGGTCACCCACTGGCAGCGTCCGGCGACGGCGGCCGGCATCACGTTCCTCAACTTGGAGGACGAGACCGGCATGATCAATGTGATCTGCTCGCGGGGCTTGTGGGCACGGTTCCGCCGAGTGGCCCGCTCGTCGGCTGCATTGATCGTTCGTGGAAAGCTGGAACGCGCCGATGGGGTGGTCAACATTCTCGCCGAGCGCATCGAGGCGCTGCCGCTGGGCATCGCCAAGCGCTCCCGTGACTTTCACTGACAGTCGTCCCACTGTTCGCACAGCCATCTGGACCAGGACGTCGCGACCAGCCCCTTCAGGCGCCTCCAGGTGCTGCTGCGTGGCGCAATGCTTGCCTTGTGATCGGACTGACAGCGGTAAGCACGTCACCTGCCGACACGTGCCGCAATGCCACCCGCTCCGACTTCGATGCGGGGTGGGTGCGCGCGCAGCCGGGGGTCGCCGTGATAGTTGTGCAGTAGCCGAACTGCTCTTCTGTGTGCTCGGTGCAATCCGCAGGCGCGAGGAGGGACCGTGGCCGCGAAACTGACGGATCCGGATACGCCCGCAGGGCGCGGGGGAGCGGCTGCCGTGTTGCCCGCGGCCCGCAGGGGGGCGGGGGCGAAATCTCTCGACCGTCGCCGCGTGCTCGGTGCGGCGGTCGTGCTCATCGACGAACAAGGCTTGCGGCAGCTGACGATGCGCAATCTCGGCGCCTACCTCGGCGTGGACGCGATGGCGCTGTACAGGTACGTGCCGGGGCGGGAGAACCTGCTGGACGGGATCGTCGAGAGCGTCATAGACGAGCTGTACGGCGACCCCGACGTCCACATGTCCGCGGAGTCCGAGAACTGGCAGGAGTACCTCCGCCGGCTGGCTCACGGCGTACGACGGATCGCGCTCGCCCACCCCCAGGTGTTCCCGCTGGTTGCGACACGACCACCGGCAGCCCCCTGGGTGCGACCCCCCCTGCGGAGCCTGCGCTGGATGGAGTCGTTCCTGGACACCTTGCTGAGGCACGGGTTCTCCGACGTCGGCGCGGTTGCCTCGTACCGGGCGTTCTCCAGTTTCTTGCTCGGTCACCTCCTGCTGGAGGTGTCGGCGCTCGGCGTGGACACCGGGCCGGTGGAGGAGGTCGACCCGGACCAGCCGAGGACGCGCGATCTCAGCAGCTACCCGCACTTGCAGCGGCTCGAGCCCGCACTCTCGGAGGACCACGCGGCCGTCGAGTTCGATGAGTCGCTGGAGAACCTCCTGACGCGGCTCGCCGAGTACGCATCCGCGTGACCGCGTTGGCCCGGGTGCGGCCCCTGGGCGCGCGCTGAGGGCTCGACTCGACCCGGCTGAACCGTCGGCACCTGCCGTGCATGCAGTTGCAGTCACCGGGTAAAGGTGATTGGGTCTACGCCGTAGCTACGTTGTAGACGCGCCACTCGAGCGAGCCCTGGACCCGATCGCGCTTCGCTCCACTGCTGACCGGCCGTGCCAGACGGCCGCCCTCGCGCGGCGAGAGCGCCGCGCCTCCTCCGCCCATACCTATCCGTCCACGTTCTCGCCTGCCCATACCAGGGCTGACTGCCCTGTGCATCCGCAATCCCCACCACCCAAGGAGTTCCGATGATCGGCAACGACCAGTTCCAGACCCTGCTCAGCGGCGGCGGCAATGTCGTCGACGAAAGCGGAAGCAAGATCGGCTCGATCGGCCAGGTGTACCTCGACGACCAGACCGGTGAGCCGCAGTGGGTGACCGTCAAGACGGGCCTGTTCGGCAGCTCCGAGTCCTTCGTCCCGCTCGCCGACTCCACCGCGGACGGCAATGACCTTCGCGTGCGCTACGGCACTGACATGGTCAAGGACGCTCCGCGCGTCGACGCGGACGGCCACCTTTCCCAGGGCCAGGAGGCCGAGCTCTACCGCTATTACGGCCTCGGCTACACCGAGTCCACCGTGGACTCCCGCGTGGACACTGGCGTGGCCGACCAGACCGTGGCGTACGACACCTCCGGCGCGGAGACCGACGATGCGATGACCCGCTCCGAGGAGCACCTTCAGGTCGGCACCCAGCGCGTCGAGGCCGGCCGTGCCCGGCTGCGCAAGTTCGTCGTGACCGAGAACGTCACCCGGACCGTGCCGGTGTCCCACGATGAGGTCCGCCTCATGCGGGAGCCGATCACCGACGCCAACCGGGCCGCCTCCCTGGACGGGCCGGAGATCACCGAGGCCGAGCACGAGGTCACGTTGTACGCAGAGCGGGCCGTCACGAGCACGGAGACGGTCCCCGTCGAGCGGGTCCGTCTCGGCACCGAGACCGTCACCGCGACCGAGCAGGTCACCGGCGAGGTCCGCAAGGAGCAGATCGAGCTCGACACGGACGCTGCCATCACACGAACCAACGGCACCCAGGCCGACGCCGCCGACCTCGACGTCACCGACGTCACCACCCGCGAGGACACGACCCGACTCTGACGGGTAAGGACGGGGCAATCCCATCCGCGAAGGCCGTCAGCGTCACGAGACCACTCCACCAGTGCAGAAGAGGAAGTCAGAACCGTGAGCAGCACCCCTGGGTCAGACCGACCCGTCTCCAGCGCCCCCCCAGTGTCCGGCGCATCCACGCCCAAGAAGTTCGGACTCGACCGCAAGACCGTCGTGAACCGCGAGAAAGAGGAGTACGGCGGCATCAAGATCGGCTCGGCGTTCTTCGGCTGGCTCACCGCGACCGGCACCGCCGTGCTCCTCACCGCCCTGCTCGTCGCCGCCGGGACAGCAGTGGGCGTCGCCACCAACACGGACATCGGCGAGGCCACCACGGAGGCCCTGCAGGACCCGCAGACCGTCGGCATCGCCGGCGGCGTCGTCCTGCTCGGCATACTGTTCATCGCCTACTACTGCGGCGGGTACGTCGCCGGCAGGATGGCCCGCTTCAACGGCTTGCGCCAGGGCATCGCCGTTTGGGTGTGGGCGCTCGTCATCGCCGTCGTCGTGGCGGTCCTCGGCGCGATCGCGGGCGACGAGTACAACATCCTGAGCAAGCTCAACAGCTTCCCCCGCATCCCGGTCAACGAGGGGGACCTCACCACCGGAGGTATCGTCACCCTCCTCGCTGTCGCCGCAGCGAGCCTCGCCGGCGCGATCATCGGCGGGCTCGCCGGCATGCGCTTCCACCGCAACGTCGACAAGGCGGGCCTCGGCCACTGAGAACGTGGGTGTTGACCTACCCTGCTCGAACCTCGACCGCCGCGTTCGCACTCAGAACGCGGCGGTCGGTGTTTTGTCAGCACCTCACCGGTCGGCGCTCAGCGCCCGACCAGGACTTTTCCTGGAGCCCCGATGCTGCGTCGCGTGACCGCCGAGTTCCTCGGAACGTTCTGGCTCGTGTTCGGAGGATGCGGCTCTGCCGTCCTCGCCGCGGCGTTTCCCGACGTGGGCATCGGGCTGCTCGGCGTCTCGCTGGCCTTCGGCCTCACCGTCGTCACGATGGCGTACGCGGTGGGTCACATCTCGGGCGGGCACTTCAACCCGGCCGTCAGCCTGGGTCTCTGGCTCGGCGGACGCTTCTCCGCGCGGGAGCTCGGCCCGTACGTCGCCGCACAGGTGTCGGCTGCCATCGTTGCTGCCGGACTGCTTCTCCTGGTCGCCACCGGGAGCCCGGCGTACGACGTCGACTCCAACGGGTTGGCCGCGAACGGGTGGGGCGATGCGTCGCCCGGGGGCTACGGTCTTGGCGCCGCCCTGGTGGTCGAGGTGCTGCTCACGTTCTTCTTCCTGTTCGTGATTCTCGGCGTCACGGACCGCCGCGCGCCGGACGGTTTCGGGCCGCTCGCGATCGGCTTGTGCCTGACGCTGATCCACCTCATATCGATCCCGGTCACCAACACGTCGGTCAACCCGGCCCGCTCCACCGGTCCTGCGCTGTTCGTGGGCGGCGACGCGCTTGCGCAGCTGTGGCTGTTCTGGTTGGCGCCGCTGGCGGGTGCCGCCCTCGCGGGCCTCGCGTACCGGTTCCTCACGGGTGAACGCGGCGTCGAGGTGGTCAAGGCGCAGGGCCAGGCGACCGGCGGAGCGACCGTGAGCATCGGTGAGCTCGACAACCTCGCGCGGGACACCGCCTCCGGCCGCGACGACGCGCCCTGAGCGTGCCCGCGACCAACTGGGCCTCGGGCCGTCCGCGGTGTCTCCCGTCAGCGCTGGCTAGGCTCCGCGCATGTGCCGAAACATCACTGAGCTGCGAGGCCTCGAGCCGCCCGCGACGCCCGATGAGATCAGCGCCGCCGCGCGACAGTACGTGCGCAAGGTCAGCGGTCTGGCGAGCGTGCCGGCAGGTGCGCAGGAGGCGTTCGAGGCGGCGGTCGCTGAGGTCACCGACTCGACTGCCCGGCTGCTTGCCGCTCTCCCTGCTCGCCGCCAGCCGCCGCCGACCGTGCCCCCGCTGCGCCGTCCCGAGGTGCAGGCGCGCTTGCGCGAGCGGGCCGCCACGTCGGTGTGAGCCCGGCCGCGATCAGGTGGGTGCACGGCCCCGGCCCGTACGAGAGGCGCCGTGCGGGCCGTCGTACAGACCCGGCAGGATGCAGCAATGACCGCGGGGACCCACAACCGATGACCGAAGTCCAGTCCGGGGCTGCCCAGTGAGCAGCGATGCGGGCAGCAGTGCGGACACAAGTGCGGACACAAGTGCGGACCCCAGTGCGGACCCCAGTGCGGACAGGGCACGACTGGGTGCGGTCGCGGCGTTCGAGAAGATGCTTCCCTCCTTGTCGATCGCCGCTGAGGAGCTCCTCGGGAGATCCGATGCAGTGGGGTTCCTCGCGCGTCTCGATCTGCACTTTCGTGACTTGTACGAGCCGCTGGCGTTGCTGTACGGCGACAAGCATGACGTCGACGCGTTGTCGGAGCGCCTCGTAGCTCTCGCCCTGGAAGCCGCGCGCGAGCGCCCGGCCGACCTGCGCGAGCTCGATCGTCGGCGAGAGGTCGACCCGCACTGGTACCAACGCGCGCGCATGATCGGCTACGTCTGCTACTCCGACCGGTTCGCAGGGACCCTCGCACAGGTGCCGGACCATCTGGGCTACCTCGCCGAGCTCGGTGTCACCTACCTCCACCTCATGCCGCTCCTGGCACCCCGCACAGGCGAGAACGACGGCGGGTACGCCGTGCAGGACTACCGCTCGGTCGACCCGCGCCTGGGCTCGATGGACGACCTGGAGGCCGTCGCGCGCGCGCTGCGTGACCGCGGCATGAGCCTGTGCGTCGACCTCGTCCTCAACCACACCGCGCGCGAGCATCGATGGGCGCAGCGTTGGATCGAGGGCGACCAGATTTACGCTGACTTCTACACGGCGTTTCCGGACCGGGCGATGCCGGACGCGTACGAGCAGACGATCGCCGACGTCTTCCCGGACCGGGCGCCCGGCTCCTTCAGCTGGGTAGACGCTGCGAACGGCGGCGCCGGCGGTTGGGTGTGGACGACTTTCTGGTCCTATCAGTGGGATCTGAACTACGCCAACCCCAACGTCTTCGCCGCGATGCTCGACACGATCCTGTGGCTCGCCAACCGCGGCATCGAGATCTTCCGCATGGACGCGGTGCCGTTCATGTGGAAGCGCCTCGGGACCTCGTGCATGAACCAGCCGGAGGTGCACCAGCTCGTCCAGGCGCTGCACGGGCTGGTAAAGCTCGCGGCGCCGGCGACGGTGTTCAAGGCCGAGGCGATCGTCGCGCCCGATGACCTCGTTCCGTACCTCGGCGGGCATGACCGCTACCGACCCGAGTGCGAGCTGGCGTACCACAACCAGCTCATGGTGCTGCTGTGGAGCAGCCTCGCCACCAAGGACGCCCGGCTCGCGGTGCAGTCGCTGCGGCGGATGCGACCCATCCCGGCCGAGACCTCGTGGGTGACGTACGTCCGGTGCCACGACGACATCGGCTGGGCGGTGAGCGACGGGGACGCGGACGCAGTCGGGTGGAACGCGTTCCACCATCGGCAGTTCCTCAACGACTACTACTCGGGCCGCTTTCCGATGTCGTCAGCGCAGGGGGCGCTGTTCCAGGAGAATCCAGCCACCGGCGACGCCCGGATCTCGGGGTCTGCGGCCGCACTCACCGGCATCGCCGACGCGCTCGACCGCGGCGACCCGGACGCGCTCGAAGTCGGGATCCGCCGGCTCGTGCTGCTGTACTCCGTCGCGTACGCATTCGGCGGAGTGCCGCTGCTCTACATGGGCGACGAGCTGGCCCTGCGCAACGACGTCAGCTACTCCGCCGACCCCACGCTGGCGGCGGACAACCGGTGGATGCACCGGCCGTGGATGGACTGGGACGCAGCCTCCCGTCGGGACGACCCGACGACCGTGGAGGGTCAGGTGTTCGGGTGGATGCGTGTGCTGGGGACGGTTCGCAGGGGGATCGAGGCGTTGCGTACGGGTGGCGAGACCGCCATCGTCGGCGTCGACAATCCGCACATCCTGGCGTGGCGCCGCCGCCACCCCCGCAGCGGCAACTTCGTGGGGCTCGCCAACTTCTCCGAGTCCGAGCAGTCCTTCGACCTCGGCGTGCTCGAGGGGCTCGGTTGGCTCGAGACGGTCCTGTCGAGCGACGGACCGGTCGCGATGCTGCACGGCCGGGCCTATCTGCCTGGCCTGGGCTTCGCGTGGCTCGCCGAGCGGTGAACCCGCTCGCCCCGCGACCTATGGTTGAACCGCGATGGCTGATACAGCGCGACGACCGCGCGGCGGACGGCTTGTCGTCCTCGCCATCGTCGGGCTGCTGAGCGTCTCTCTCTGCGCGGGTCTGGCCGTCGCGAGGTGGGCGTTGCCTTCCGGGTCATCGTCCGTCGGCGACCGCTCGTCAGCTGCACCGAGCACGCCGCTGTCTGAGTCCCCGCTGTCTGAGTCGCCGGTGGTTGGTTCGCCGGCGCCGCCGTCTGCAACTGCCACCCCGCCACCCGCGGCCCCGGGCGCTCGGACGTACACGTTTTACGCCCACGCACCGATCAGCGCCCGGAACACCACCCCGGCCGGGTACGTCCGGGCGTTGCGCGAGCGGTCGGACTGGGCCGACGGTCTCTTCCTGTACTACCCGGCGAGTCTCGAGTTCGGCGCACGGCCAGAGATCGACGCGCTCCAGGACGCCTATCCGGCGGGGGTGCCGCTCACCGTCTCGGCGAAGAACGCGGACGCCGCGGGTGTGGCAGCGTTCCGCGACCAGCTCACCCCCGAGCAGGCTGCGGTAACCCTGTGGGAGCGATGGCAGGAGCCGGCCGACGACTTCACGACGCCGTCGGAGCGCGCGCTGTTTCGCGCGAACGTGCTGGCAGACATAGAGATTCTGCGTCCGGCGGGCGTACGTGTCGGCGTGCACGAGCAGTGCTGGACGCTCGATCCGGCGAACGTCAAGCCGTGGGCGGGAGAGCAGGCGTTGCTGGAGTTGATCCCGCCGGAGGTCGACATCGTCACGGCGTCGTGCGTAGGGCGACAGCCCGAGAGCAGTGGGCCGCCCCAGATGCAGCGGTTCCTGGACTTCATGACCGAGCACTACCCGGGGGTCGACGTCGGCTTCACGATGCTTGCGTGGTCCGTGCCGGCCGGCACTCCTGCCGGCTCCGCCGAGCGAGAGGACCGGGCGGCGGCCGCACGGGAGGCCATCGAATTCGTCACAGCCGCGGGTGTGACCGAAATGGGCTGGTTCGACTTCGCTGACTGGGAAGGGCGCGACACTGCCGTCGCAAGCGATCCGTCCCTTTTGCGGCTTCTCAGCGAAATATCTGCTCGGCCCGCTCGCATTCGCTGACCGCGCGCGACCCGAGCTGGCCAAACGCCCCCACAGTCTGATTACGGGACGTAGTATCTAACTACAGAGCGTGACATGACTGAGGTTGTGGCGAGGGTACGCAGACGACCGCCTCACTGCGAACGGTGGCGCATTTCCACCCGGACAGGCTTGTCCTGAAACGCAATGAGATCCCGAGCTTCGCGCCCGACAGCCTGTATTCAGCGCTGCAACATCGTTGTGCAATGAGGAGACCCATATGTCTGCACGGAAGATGTCGCTACTGTACGCATCCCTTGTTTTCGCCGCCGTACTTGTTCCCCTGCAAGCCCAAGCAGCCCCGGGTGACATCGGTGTCTTTTCGACAATCTGCAAATTCTCTCATGCGAATGACGACGACCCAATCGTGTACAAGGGACTTCAAGGGGCCGCGCACCACCACAACTTCTTCGGTAACGTGTCGACGAACTACCGCACGACCACGAAGTCACTCGAGAACAACGCCACCAACTGCGACCGTCCCGAGGACCCATCGGGATACTGGGTGCCCGCGCTGTACAGCGACGGCGTCGAGCTGCCCTTCGAAGCGGTTCATGTCTACTACCGCAACACTGCGAACTCAGACAAGACGCTCACGGTGCCCTTCCCGCGTGGCCTGCGCATGATCGCGGGCACCAGCGCCCATTCCGAGCCGCCGCCGGGCTCCCGTACGGCGGAGTGGGCCTGCCTGGGCACCGAGAGGGTCGTATCGGACGACTTCCCGGACACCTGCCCCGGGCAGAAGGTCATCGCCACGATCACGTTCCCGACGTGCTGGGACGGAGTTCACCTCACCAGCACGGACCAGTCCCACATGAAGTACGCCTGGGAGAACACCGCTCGCCCCCGCAGCTGCCCCAGCAGCCACCCGGTCGTGGTGCCCGAGATCACCGAATGGGTGCGGTACTACGTGCGTAAGGCGGACATGACCGGACTCACCCTCGCCTCAGGTGACGGAAACAGCATGCACGCCGACTTCTGGAATGCGTGGGACGAGACCGAGCTGCAGCGCCTGGTGGACGAATGCTTGCTGGCGGGCAGGACCTGCGGCACCGTCGGAGACGGCCCGTTCTGACCTGACACATTCCGCGCAGCGGCTGCCGTGACCCGTCGGGGCACGGCAGCCGCCGCTGTGGACTCGGCTCCATGCGCTGTGCGTTGGCGGTGCTAACGCGGCGGGCCGGACTCGTGCATCCGGCGCTCGGCGGCGATGACGTGCATGGCCGCGTTTATCAGCGCCAGATGCGTGAATGCCTGCGGGAAGTTTCCCAGGTGTGTCGCTGTGCGCGGATCGATCTCCTCGGCGAACAGCTCGAGTTGACTGGACATCGACAGGAGCTTCTGACACAAGGCGCGCGCTCGAGGTAGGAGCCCGATCTCGACGAGTGCCGAAACGAGCCAGAACGAGCAGATGGTGAATGTGCCCTCCTCACCGGTGAGCCCGTCGTCGGTCTCCTTGACCCGGTAGCGCAGGACGAGGTCGTTCTCGGTCAGCTCGTCGGCGATGGCGAGCACGGTGGCGCGTACGCGTGGGTCTTCCGCCGGCAAGAACCGCACCAGGGGGAGCAGCAGCAGGGACGCGTCCAGCGCCTCGGTCTCGTAGTGCTGCGTGAACACGCCGCGCTTGTCCACGCCGTTGGCGCAGATGTCGGCGTGGATCTCGTCGGCGGCGGCCTGCCAGCGCGCGGCGAGCTGCGCGTCCTCGCGCAGAGTCGCCAGCCGCGCGCCGCGGTCGGCGGCAACCCAGCACATCAGCTTCGAGGAGGTGAAGTGCTTGGGCTCGCCGCGCACCTCCCACAGGCCCTGGTCAGGTTCACGCCAGTGCTCGAGGGCCGCCGCGACCTGGCGCTGGACCAGCTTCCAGGTGCGCTCGTCGAGCCGGTCCCGGGATCGGGTGTGAAGGTAGATCGAGTCCAGGACAGCGCCCCAGACGTCGTGCTGCTTCTGCTCGTACGCGCCGTTGCCGATGCGGACGGGTCGAGCACCGTCGTAGCCATGCAGGTGCTCGAGGATCTCCTCTTCGAGATGCTGCTCACCGCCGACGCCGTACATGATCTGCAGCTCGTCCGACTGCTCCGCGGCGTCCGCGACGAAGTAGAAGAAGTCGTTGGCCTCCCAGTCGAAGCCGAGGGTGTACAGACCCCACAGCGCAAAGGTGGAGTCCCTGATCCAGCTGTAGCGGTAGTCCCAGTTGCGCTCGCCCTTGGGCGTCTCCGGCAGCGAGGTCGTCGCGGCGGCCACGAGCGCGCCGGTAGGTGCGTATGTCAAACCCTTGAGGGTGAGGGCGCTGCGTTGCAGGTGGCTGCGCCAGGGGTGGTCCGGGAAGGTGCCGCGTGCGAGCCAGTGCTGCCAGTGATGGGCCGTCCACACCAGTCGCTTGTACGCCTCGTCATAGCTCGTCGGTGCGGCATGCTCGGTCCAGGCCAGCGCGGCGAATCGCGTGTCGCCCTCGCGCAGCAAGGTCCGGGCGGTCGCGCGACCGGCCTCGAAGCCGAGCCGCATGTCGGTGGTGAGCGTGAGCTCGAGATCCCAGTCCGCGGCCGTCGCGATGCCTTCGCGGTAGCCACGGTCGGTGTACGCCCATTGGGCGGGGCGCCGGCCATAGTCGAACATCGGCTCGCACTCGAGCACGAGCTGCATCTCGCCGGTGACGCAGCGGACCGTACGCAGCAGCACGTGGTCGGCGTCGTAGTCGGTGGGCGCGCGGCGATGGCTGTGCGAGAGGTCGTCCTCGTGGTGCCACGGGCCGATCAGCAGGACGTCGCGGACGATGATCCAGCCGCCGTCGCTGCCCCAGCTCGTCTCGAGAACCATCGTCCCGGGCAGGTACCGGCGCGCCGACGGCACCTCGACGTCAGCGGGGCCGAGCCGGAAACCGCCGGCGTCGCGGTCGAGCACGGCAGCGAACACGCTCGGCCCGTCGAGGCGCGGCAGACACAGCCACTCGACGTTGCCGCTGGGTGCAACGAGGGCGGTGACTTCGCAGTCGGAGAGGAAGCCGTAATCCCCGATGGGCGGATACGGCGAGCGGTCGAGTGAGTCGTCGGGGCTGAAGCCATCGCTTCTCAGGGTCCGCGCCATCGGCCTTGTCTACTCCTAGGTGGCGCGCCTGCCAATGGCGGACGCTAACGTCGCTTCATGGCCCCGCAGGAGCTCGAAAACCTCGCGCACTGCGACGTGCCCGGGACCTGATCGACCGTGAACGGCCGTCGCGCAGGCACGTCTACGAATGCACAGCTTCACCCACCGGATTCGACAGGGACCGGAAGCCGGTGATGTGGCAGGTCGCGACGTCGCCAGGGCGGATGACCGCGGCTCCTGGTGTGCCGGTCGAGATGATGTCGCCCGGGAGGAGCGTCATCACCTTCGAGTGGAAGGAGACGAGCCACCAGGGCCGGAAGGTCATGTTCGACACGACGTTGGACCGGTGCGTCACGCCGTTGATCGCGGTGGTGACCTCGAGGGCGTCGATGTCCGCGACCTCGTCGACCGTGACGAGCTCTGGGCCGAAGCTGAAGAACGTGTCGAAGCTCTTCGACCGCGTGAGGTAGCGGGGATTGAGCGCCAAGATGTCCTCGGCTGTCATGTCGATGATCGTCGTGAAACCTGCGACGACCCTGTGCGCCGCTGCCTCGCTGATGTCCTTGCAGGTCGTGCCGATGACGACACCGAGCTCGGCCTCGGCGGTCGTACGGCGCGACTGGGCCGGGATCTGGATCGTGTCACCGGGGCCGATGATCGTGGTGTCGGGCTTCATGAAGCTCGCGGGCTCCGTCGACGGCGCCTGCTCGGACAGGTCGGCGGCGTGCTCCACGTAGTTCAGGCCGATGCCCCAGATCTTGCGCGGCCGGCGGTACAGCGGCGCGTACGAGAGGGTGTCCGAGGCCAGCACAAGTGAGTCGAGCTTCATGGACGCATCGACGTCTCGGGTGCCGACCCAGTGACGAAACGGGTCGAGCTGTTCGGTCTCGAGCAGCGTCTGGATCGTCACGGGCCACGTCGTACCGAACGCGTCGTTGAGCGCCGGCAACGGCACGGCGCCGGCCGAACCGACCAGTCCGGCGACCTCCTCGTCGCCGATCCGCAGGCTGGTCAGCCGCAAAGCGCTACCCCTCTCTTCCTACAGCGATCTGATGAGGCCGCCGTCGCAACGGACGGTGGCCCCGGTGACGTACGACGCCACGTCGCTGCACAAGAAGGCTGCGACCTTCGCGAACTCCTCCGCACGGCCGTACCTGCCCACGGGAATGGTGCTCGCCGATTGGGCACGGACCTCCGCCGCGGTCTTCCCTGTGCGCTGCGCTGCATCCTCGTCGAGACTCGCGGTCCGGTCCGTCGCAATACGACCGGGCAGCAGCATGTTCACGGTCACGCCGTCGGCCGCCACCTCCGCGGCCAGTGTCTTGAGGTACCCGGCCAGTGCCGCCCGCCCCGCGTTCGACATGACGAGGTTCGGTAGCGGCGCCGTCACCCCGGAGGAACCGAATGCCAGGATGCGGCCCCACCCGCCCTGCCGCATGCCGGGAAGAACCTCACGCACCAGGGCAACATGCGGGCTGACCAGCATCGCGAACGCTGCGGCGACGTCTGCCGGGGTGATGGCGCTCGCCGGAGCGGGCCGTGGACCCGGCCCGTTAAGAATCAGCACGTCGACCCGGCCGAAGGCCTCCATCGCTGCGGCGATGAGCGAGGCAGGCCCGTCGGGGGACGTGAGGTCGCAGCCGACCCCGATCGCCGAGGGCAGCTCTGCGGCGAGCTGCTGTGCATCCGCCGCGGCGCGGCCGGAGACGACGACGTCCGCGCCCTCGGCGGCGAGCACGCGCGCGGTGGCGGCCCCGAGGCCGCCGGTCGAGGCGCACACCACGGCAGTGCGACCAGTCAGACCCAGATCCATCAGTGCGCTCCTTCGTGCTGGGCTTCGTGCTGGGCAAGGGAGTCAGGGAACGGCGGACAGGTGACGCTGCGACTGCTCGCGCGGTGATCGAGACGGGATGGGACAACGGGGTGGGCAGGACGCGGGGCTGGGAGTCGCCGGCTTGCAGGCGGGTCAGAGCCCGGGGAGGCCGTCGATGCTGGTCGCGTTCTTCTCCGCACGGTAGGCCGCCATGGCGTCAGGGCCTTTCTTCTCGGCAAACAGCCGCATCAGGTCTCGTTCCTCGACAAGGTCCATCACCGGCACGCCGTACCCGCAGGAGTCGCTGATCCTGTCCACCTCGACGACGATGACCGCCCGAGTGCTCGGATGTGCCGGGTGGCGGGCGATCACCTCGTCGTACGACGGCTCCCCGGGCAGGCACACCCGCCCTCGGCCGTGCAGTCGCACGATCCGCGGCCGGCGGTCGAATGCCGCGAACATCACGCAGATGCGGCCGTTCTCTCGGAGATGCGCGATGGTCTCCACACCACTGCCCGTGTAGTCGACCCAGCCGACACGATGCGGGCCGAGAACCGAGAAGGTGTCCTGCCCGCGGGGGGATACGTTCACCAGACCGTCGGCTGCCAGCGGGGCGGTGGCGATGAACCACATCGGCTGCACGGACATCCACGAGGCGAGGGTCGCGTCGATGCTGTCGTAGATCTTGCCCATGGCGAAAAGGCTACGCCGGTGGAAGACCGGGCCTGCGTGCGCGACCGCGTTCGTGACTGTGTCCCTGACTGTGTCCCTGACTGTGTCCCTGACTGGGCAGCGTTGGCGCCGAATCGACGTAGCCGCAGGCTGTTTGTCACTACGAACACCGAGGAGATCGCCATGGCGGCGCCGGCGATCAGGGGATTGAGGAGACCGGCAACGGCGAGCGGTATTGCGGCGACGTTGTAGGCGAACGCCCAGAACAGGTTGCCCTTGATCGTGCGCAGGGTGGCACGGGAGAGTCGGATGGCGTCGGCTGCCAGCCGAAGGTCACCCCGGACAAGGGTGAGGTCGCTCGCCTCGATGGCGACGTCGGCGCCGGTGCCCATGGCGATGCCGAGATCGGCCTGAGCCAGCGCGGCAGCGTCGTTGACACCGTCACCCACCATGGCTACGACGCGTCCCTCGGCCTGTAGACGGCGTACGACGTCGACCTTGCCCGCAGGCAGCACCTCGGCGATGACATCGTCGATGCCGACCTCGCTTGCGACAGTGCGCGCGGCCGCTGCGTTGTCTCCGGTGAGCAGGACCGGGCGCAAGCCCAGGGCGCGCAGCTCGGCAACCGCCTGCGCGCTCGTCGGTTTCACCGTGTCGGCAATCACGAGCAGCCCCTTGGCTGCTCCGGCCCAACCGACCGCGACCACGGTGGCTCCACTGGCCTCCGCAGCGTCGCGCGCCACAGCCAGATCGTCGGGGAGGGACCGGCCGGTGCGTCGGCCAGCCAGGACGGGCGGCCGGCGCTCACGATGTGTCCGTCCACGACCCCGCGGACGCCTAGCCCGATCTCAGCGGCGAATGCGTCGACCGCGGGCAGGGTGGCGACCCGGCCCGGAGCGTCGGAGTCCTCGACCGCGGGCACGGTGCCCAGACGCTCGCGCGCGCCCGCGGCGACGGCCGCCCCGATCGGGTGCTCGGAGGCGTCCTCCACGATCGGGACGAAGGCCGCGGAGACGCGGTCGGCCAGCCGCTGCACGGGCGCCTTCCCGGACTGGGCCGCCTCCACGAGGCGGGCCATCTGCGCCAGTTGGGTGTCGGCGCCGACCTTGGTGGGGCGAACGGTGAGCCGGCCACCGGCGTTGACGGTGGCGCCGACCACCGCGTCACCCGGTCCGACCTCGACGGGAACTGGCTCCCCGGTCAGCATGCTGGCGTCGACCGCGGACGACCCTTCCATGACCTGCCCGTCGGTGGCGACCTTCTCGCCTGGCCGTACCACGAAGACGTCCCCGGGTATGAGCTGGGCGACCGGGATCCGCCGCTCGGAGCCGTCGCGGAGCACGGCGACATCCTTGGCCCCCATCCCGAGCAAGACGCGCACAGCCGCGCCGGAACGCTTCTTGGCGCGGGCCTCGAAGTAGCGTCCGGCAAGGATGGCGACGGTCAGCGCCGACGCCACCTCCAGGTAGATCTGCTCCGTGCCGGTGCCTCGGCGGGGGAGCAGCTCGAACGCCATCCGCATCTCGGGGTGGCCGGCGTCGCCCAGTAGCAGGGCATACACCGACCAGCCGAAGGAGCGAGCACACCAAGGCTGATGAGGGTGTCCATGCTCGCAGCGCCGTGCCGGGCGTTGGTCGACGCGGCGCGGTGGAACGGCCAGGCACCCCAACCCACCACCGGCGCAGCCAGGGCGAGCGAAACCCACTGCCAGTTGTCGAACTGCAGCGGTCGGATCATGGCGAGCAGGACCACGGGCAGCGCCAGGACCGCGGATATCAGCAGCCTGTGTCGCAGCGCAGCAACGTCGCGGTCGTCGCGCGGCTCGTTACGCGCCGCCTCGTCATCGGTGGTCGGGTTATCGGACGTCGGGTCACCGGAAGTGGGGGCGAGAGTCTTGGGAAGGTGGGCCGTGTAGCCGGTGGCTTCCACGGTGGCGATCGCCTGCGCCGCCGTCGTGCCGTCGGGGAGTGCGACGGTGGCCTTCTCGGTGGCGTAGTTGACGCTCGCCTGCACGCCGGGCATCCGGTTGAGCTTCTTCTCGACCCGCGCCGCGCACGAGGCGCACGTCATGCCGCCGATGTGCAGCTCGATGTCGAGAGGGTGGCTCATTCGTGGTCACCTCGCCGTGCCGACGAGCTCGTAGCCGGCCTCGTCCACAGCAGTCCGTACGGTCGCCTCGCGCAGCGGCGCTGAGCTCGTGACGGTGACCCGCGACTCGTGCCCGGCATTGAGCTCGATCGCGACGGCCTGCACGCCGGGCAGCCGGTCGAGCTCCTCCGTGACAGCGTTCACGCAGTGTTGCAGGCCATACCGGTGACGAGATACGAGGTGGTGAACATGTCAGATGCCTCGATGCTATGGGTGGGCTTACCTGCTCGGGTCACGATCGGACCAGGCGGGCGATCGCCTCCGAGGCCTCTTTGACCTTGGCATCGGAGGCGGTGCCGCCCTCGCGAGCCGCGTCGGCGAGGCAATGCGCCAGGTGGTCGTCGAGCAGTGCCAGCGCGACTGCCTGCAGAGCTTTGGTCGCGGCGGAGATCTGGGTGAGGACGTCGATGCAGTACGCGTCGGTCTCGACCATCCGCTGCAGGCCACGAACCTGTCCCTCGATCCGGCGGAGCCGCTTCTGCACGCTGTCCTTGTTCGCCTCGTACCCCACCATGGAGCACCCCTTCGTCCGAGTGTTGCGAGCATATACCCTGGGGGGGTTGGGTGTACGCCGTACCGAGTGGGGTATATCCGCCGGATGCTGCCCGGGCGTCCTGTGGTTAGCGGTGCCGATCCGGTTGCCAGGCGGCGAACGCGATCGTGACCCCGACCCCGCCCAGCAGCCCCCATGCCGTGCGACCGGTGAGCGCCCACAGGGCGATCGAGGCCGGCACCAGCAGGAGCCCGAGGGCGGCCACCCACCACCTGGGGCTGAACGCCGCAAGGCCTCGCATCGCGCGCTCCGTTTCGCTCCGCGGACAAAGTTGACAAGCCGAGATCGACCGTCCTATGTTGCCACCGCATTGCATTCCGATAGTCGAGATTGTAATTCCGCTTCACGGAAATGGCTGCGATGACTGTTCGGCTTCGTTCGCGAAACCCAGATGTAGCGGCGGGCGCTGGCTCACCCGACGCGGCTAACACATGACGACCTACGCGGCCGAGTATCTCGAGCTGCTCCCGGAGCGCACGCCAGGGCGGGTCAGCTCTGCCGTCCGCCGCGAGCTGGGGCGCCTGGTCAGCGAGGGCGGGCTGATCTCCGAGCCTGCGCAGTTGCGCACGTACGAGTGCGATGGGCTCACGGGATACCGCGTGACGCCCGCGCTGGTCGTGCTGCCGGCAACGACGGAGGAGGTCGCCGCCGTCGTACGCGTATGCGGGCGGGAGGGCATCCCGTTCGTGGCCCGCGGCGCCGGCACCGGGCTCTCCGGGGGTTCGCTGCCCGTGGCAGACGGCATTGTCATCGGGCTGGCCCGCATGCGGCAGGTGTTGAATGTCGACGTCGCGAACCAGCGCGCAGTGGTCCAGCCCGGTGTCACGAACGCCGGCATCTCCGCGGCCGTCGCCCAGCACGACCTCTACTTCGCGCCGGATCCGTCGAGCCAGATCGTGTGCACCATCGGCGGGAACGTCGCGGAGAACTCCGGCGGCGCGCACTGCCTGAAGTACGGCTTCACGACCAACCACGTGTATGCGCTGACATTCGTCTGCCCCGACGGCAGCGTCGTGACGCTCGGGGGCGACGCGCTCGACACCGTCGGCCCCGACCTGCGCGCGGTCGTCCTCGGCTCCGAGGGCACTCTCGGCATCGTCACCGAGATCACGGTGCGGTTGCTGAGGAAGCCCGAGAGCGTACGCACGCTCGTCGCGGACTTTCCCGACGCAGAGCACGCCGGCAACGCGGTCAGCGACATCATCGCCGCCGGGATCATCCCCGCTGCGGTCGAGATGTTGGACACCCTGGCCATCGAGGCGTGCGAGAAGGCGGTCCAGGCGGGCTACACCATCGGGTCCGCCGCCGCGCTCGTGGTCGAGCTCGACGGGGTGCTCGCCGAGGTCGAGGCGGAGTTCGAGCGCGTGCAGGAGATCTGCCGGCACAATGCCTCGATCCACATCCGCATCGCCAACGACCCGATCGAGCGGGCCAAGGTGTGGAAGGGCCGCAAGGCGGCGTTCGCGGCGATGGGCAGGATCAGCCCCGACTACTTCGTCCAGGACGGTGTGATTCCGCGGACGAAGCTCGGCGCGACGTTGAAGCGCATCGACGAGATGTCGCGCCAGGCGGGGCTACGCGTCGCCAACGTCTTCCACGCCGGTGACGGCAACCTGCACCCGCTCGTCCTGTACGACTCCGCGGTGGCGGGGGAGGCCGACCGGGCGGAGCACCTCGCGACGGCGATCGTCGAGCTGTGCGTCGAGCAGGGCGGTTCGATCACCGGCGAGCATGGCGTGGGCAGCGACAAGGCCTGCTCGATGCTGAAGATGTTCAGCGCCGAAGACCTGACCGTGATGGCGCGGGTGCGAGCGGCCTTCGACCCCGAGGGCATCTGCAACCCCGGCAAGGTCCTTCCGACCCCACGTCTGTGCGGTGAGCGGCCCGGCCCGTACCGCCCCCACCCGCTGGAGGCAGCGGGCATCATCGAGCGGCTGTGAGGCGGCGATGACCATTGCCGATCGCGACACTGACGGCGACACACATGGCGACACTCATGGGGACACTCATGGGGACCCCATCACGGCGGAGCGCCCGACAACCGTCGCGGAGGCCGCCGACCTGATCCGCGCCACGGACGAGCCGCTGCTGTTCCGAGGTGCCGGCACGAAGCAGTCCTGGGGCGGGTGGCCGGCACCGGCCACGGTCGTCGAGACCACGAACCTGACTCGCCTGCTGGCGCACAACCCTGCCGACATGACTGTCGCCGTCGAGGCGGGGATGCCGCTGCGCGACCTGCAGGAAGTGCTCTCGAAGGAGGGTCAGTGGCTCGCGTTGGACCCGCCCAGCGAGGCGGCCGGGGCCACCATCGGTGGCCTGCTCGCCACCGGTGACTCGGGTCCGCGCCGGCTGCGGTACGGCGGGCTGCGCGACCTCGTGATCGGGGTGACCCTCGTCATGGCGGACGGCATGGTGGCGCGTGCCGGCGGCAAGGTCATCAAGAACGTCGCGGGCTACGACCTCACCAAGATGATGTACGGCTCGCTCGGCACCCTCGCCTTCATCGCCGAGGTCGTGCTGCGGCTGCACCCCCGGCCGGACACGAGCACCACTGCCACGCTCGACTGCTCGGTGCAGCAGGCGACAGACCTCGCCGTCGCGCTCCTCGCATCGCCGTTGGAGCCCTCAGCCGTGGACTGGGTGCAGTCGCACTCCGACCCGGAAGCGGGCGGTCACCTCGCGGTGCGTTTCGAGGGCACGGCCGCCGGTGTCGCAGCCCAGCGCGACGCTGCGCAAGATCTGCTCTCCCGACTGGCCGGCGCTGCGCAGTGGCACGCGGACGACGAGGAGACAACGCTGTGGGCGGAGCTTGCCGCCGAGCAACGCCGCGGCCCGGACGTCACGGCTGCCTCGGCGGCGACGCTGCCGACTCGTACGCCCGACGTCGCGAGCGAGCTCGCCGAGGCCGCGGCGACTGCCGGCGCCACCGCACAGCTGGCCTGCCGGCCGGCGCTCGGCTTGCACACTGCCGCCTTCACCGGTCCCGACGACGCAGTGGCGAGGGCGTTCGAGTCATGGCGCGCAAGCGTGCTGGACGCCGGGACCGGCGCGAGCGTGCTGCTCCGCGACCGGCCGGCCGAGGTCGACGCCCGCGTGGACGCCATGGGTCCCCCGCCGGCGTCCGTGGTGCTCCTGCGGTCCCTCAAGCGCCGCCTGGACCCTGATGGCCGCTGCGCCCCGGGCCGCCTCGGCTCCTGGTGCTGAGCCGCCCGCACCCGCACCGGATGGAAGACCTGGCAGAGACCACGGCTACGAGAGGAACCGCCCCGAGATGACGCAGGCTGACATCGACCCCGACGAGACGCGGCGCGAGGGCCAGGTGGACCACGTCGAGACCCCCAGCCTCGGGATCGATGGCGACGTCCTGAACGGCGCGGCCTTGAGCGGTGCCGGCGTTTTCGACATGCACCACCCGCCGTCCAACGAGCTCATCTCCGACTGTGTCCATTGCGGTTTCTGCCTTCCGACCTGCCCCACCTACCTCCTGTGGGGCGAGGAGATGGACTCTCCGCGCGGCCGCGTCTACCTGATGAAGATGGGCAAGGAGGGGTCGGTCCCGCTCGATGACACCTACGCCAAGCACTTCGACGCGTGCTTGGGCTGCATGGCGTGCGTCACCGCGTGCCCGTCGGGTGTCCAGTACGACAAGCTCATCGAGTCCGTACGCCCTCAGCTCGAGCGCAATCACAAGCGGCGGTGGGACGACCGGGCCTTCCGGGGCATGATCTTCTCGCTCTTCCCCTATCCCAGCCGGCTGCGAGTCGCGGCGGTCCTGGGCGCCGCGTACGAACGGATCGGTGGTCACCGGCTGCTCGAACGCTCCGGCGTGCTCAAGGTTCTTCCCCAGCGGTTGCAGGCGATCGAGGCACTGATGCCGCCCGCCGACATCCGCAACCTCGCGAAGCGCACCCCGGCGTTCACGCCCGCTGCCGGCACGGCCCGGCGCCGCGTCGGGTTCCTGACCGGCTGCGTGCAGCGCGTGTTCTTCTCCGACGTCAACGCCGCGACCGTGCGCGTGCTCACCGCGGAGGGCTGCGAGGTGGTCGCCCCTCGCGCGCAGCGGTGCTGCGGCGCGCTCAGCGCACATGCCGGTCGCGAGCCGGAGGCGCTGGACCGGGCCCGCGGCATCATCGACGTCTTCGCGAGCACCGGCGTCGACACCATCGTCGCGAATGTCGCGGGGTGCGGGTCGTCGCTCAAGGAGTACGGCCACTTGTTGCGCGACGACCCTGCGTACGCCGAGAAGGCAGCAGCGTTCTCGGCGAAGGTGCTCGACGTGTCGGAGCTGCTGGCCGAGCTCGCGGCCGAGTCCGGCCCGGTCGCTCCCCGCCACCCGATCGAGGCTCGCGTCGCCTACCACGACGCCTGCCACCTCGGGCACGCCCAGGGCGTGCGCGCACAGCCGCGGGCGGTCCTGTCGAGCATTCCGGGCCTGCAGGTCACCGACATCCCGGAAGCGGAGATCTGCTGCGGCTCGGCAGGTATCTACAACCTGGTCAACCCGGAGCCGGCAGAGGAGCTCGGGCGGCGCAAGGTCGACAACGTCCTGTCTGTGCGCCCTGACGCGCTGGCCACCTCCAACCCCGGCTGTCTCCTGCAGATCCGCCGCTTCTGGCCCGGTGACCTGCCGATGTTCCACCCGGTCGAGCTGCTCGACGCGTCCATCCGCGGCGTCGACCCGATCGACGCGGTCGGCCGCCGCCGTCAGCTCGAGCGCTACGACGCGCGCACGGCCGAGCCCGGCACCTTCTGACCGCCGCCATGCAACTCAGGACTTCCTTCCCTATCCGAGCGGCGCCGCGCCTGCCACGCTCGCGAACGCTGGAGATGTACTGCCGTTTACGTCCACCCGCCCGCGCAGCCAGGGGAGTCACATGTTCGAGCAAGATCTGGCCCCAATAGCCGACAGCCTCACCGCGTCAGCACTCGTCGCTCTGCTGCCGCTGCTCACGATCTTCGTGATGCTCGGCGTCCTGAAGACGAAGGCTCACATCGCCGGGCTCACTGCCCTCGCGGTGGCGATCCTCGTCGCGATCGTGGCCTTCGGGATGCCTGTTCAGCTCGCCTTGCTCTCCGCCACCCAGGGCGGGGTGTTCGGGCTGTTCCCCATCATGTGGATCGTCTTCAACGCGCTGTGGGTGTACCAGCTGACGGTCGTCAGCGGGCGGTTCGAAGACCTACGCGCATCCTTCAGCCTCATCTCGGACGATCCGCGGATCATGGCGATCCTCATCGCCTTCTGCTTCGGCGGGCTGCTCGAGGCGCTCGCCGGCTTCGGCGCGCCGGTAGCGATCACCGGTGTGATGCTGATGGCACTGGGGTTCTCGCCGTTCAAGGCCGCGACCGTCGTGCTCCTGGCCAACACCGCGCCCGTCGCGTACGGCGCTATCGCCACACCGATCCTCACTGCCGGAACGCTGACGGGTATCCCCTACCAGGACATCGGCGCGCTCGTCGGACGGCAGACACCGATCCTGGCGCTGTTCGTGCCGCTCGTCCTCGTCGGCATGGTCGACGGCAAGCGCGGCATGCGCCAGACCTGGCCCGCTGCGATGGTGTGCGGCGTCACCTTCGCGATCGCGCAGTTCGTCAGCTCCAACTACATCTCCGTCGAGCTGACCGACATCATCGCCGCCCTGGTCGCGCTCGGTGCCACGATCGCGTTCCTCCGCGTCTGGAAGCCGGCGGGCACGCAGGATGCCCTCGCCACCCTGGCGCAGGAGACGAGCGACGAAGCGCGGGACAACCCGGTGGCGGGTTCCGGCGGGTCAGGCGGGACGGGCACATCGAGCGTCAGCACTGTCACTCCGACCCGGGAGCTCACCAGTAGTCGTATCGGCATGGCGCTGCTGCCGTACGTGATCATCATCGTGGTCTTCTCCATCGCCAGGCTGATCACGCCGATCAAGGACGCCATCAGCGGCACCGACCGCAAGATCCCGTGGCCCGGGCTCGACGGCGAGATCATCAGCACCGCCGGGACACCGATCACCTCCTCCATCTACAACTTCCAGTGGCTGTCCTCGCCCGGCTCCCTGCTGCTGATCTGCGGCGTGCTCGTCATGTTGGTCTACAAGATCAGCCCGGCGACCGCCGTGCGGGAGTACTTCGCGACGGCGTACAAGCTGCGCTACGCCTTCCTCACCGTGGCATCGGTGCTCGCGCTGGCGTACGTCATGAACCAGTCGGGACAGACACTGACGATCGGCAACTGGATCGCCGCGACCGGAGCGTTCTTCGCGTTCCTGTCGCCGATCCTCGGCTGGCTGGGCACGGCGGTGACAGGGTCGGACACGTCGGCCAACGCGCTGTTCGCAACCCTGCAGCAGACCGCCGCGCAGGGCGCTGGGATCGACGAGACGCTGCTCGTCGCCGCCAACACCAGCGGCGGCGTCGTCGGCAAGATGATCAGCCCGCAGAACCTCACGATCGCCGCAACCGCGGTCGGCATCCTGGGTCGCGAGGGCGACCTGTTCCGCTACCTGGTCAAGTGGAGCATCGGCCTGATCTTCTGCATGTGCGTGCTCGTCTACCTGCAGTCGACGTCCATCCTGGGCTGGATGCTGCTTTGACCGCCGCCGCCAGCGGCGAGAATCTCCAGCACGCCGAATGCTCGGTCGACCGACTGAACGCCACCCGCGGCGCCGGCGCTCGCCATGCTGGCGTGCGCGGCAAGCCGTCGCGCCGGACCGGCAGACTCGATGCGCGACACTTCCACGTCGCAGAAGTCAAAGCGCACTCCCCCCGACGCCGAGAGGCCTTTCGTGACTGACACCACCGCGCCAGCTGACATCGAGTCGACCGATCCCGCCACCATCGCCGGATCCGCGGTCCCGCGGGCCGACGATGTGCTGACCCCGGGTGCCCTGGCACTCGTGGCCGAGCTGCAGCGCCGCTTCGGTGCCCGACGCGACGAGCTGCTGGCGCGCCGTACGCAACGCCGCGCCGAGGTCGCGAGCAGCGGCCTCGACTTCCTCCCCGAGACGAAGGCTGTACGCGACGGCGACTGGACCGTCGCGCCGGCACCGGCGGACTTCATCGACCGTCGGGTGGAGATCACGGGGCCGACCGAGCCCAAGATGGCGATCAACGCCATGAACTCCGGCGCGAAGGTCTGGCTGGCCGACCTGGAGGACGCCAACACCCCGCACTGGGCCAATGTGGTCGGCGGGCAGGTCGTGCTGTACGACGCGGCGCGAGGCAAGCTCGAGTTCACCTCTCCCGAGGGCAAGGACTACCGCTTGCGTACGGACGCGCCGGTGGCGATCCCCGTCGTGCGCCCCCGCGGCTGGCACTTCGACGAGCGCCACGTCCTCGTCGACGGAAAGCCTGTGGTTGCAGCCTTTGTCGACTTCGGCCTGCACTTCCACGCGAATGCCGCAGAGCTGCTGAGCCGTGGCAGCGGGCCGTACTACTACCTGCCGAAGATGGAGAGCCACTTGGAGGCGCGGCTCTGGAACGAGGTCTTCAGCTTCAGTGAGGAGTTCGTCGGCATCGAGCCCGGCACGATCCGCGCGACAGTGCTGATCGAGACCATCCCCGCAGCATTCGAGATGGACGAGATCCTGTACGAGCTCCGCGAGCACGCGAGCGGTCTGAACGCCGGCCGCTGGGACTACTTGTTCAGCCTGATCAAGTACTTCCGGGACGACGCCACGATGGTGCTGCCGGACCGCAACGCGGTGACGATGACCGCGCCGATGATGCGCGCCTACACGAACCTGCTCGTCGCGACCTGCCACAAGCGCGGCGCGTTCGCGATGGGCGGCATGTCGGCGTTCATCCCCAACCGCCGCGACCCTGAGGTCAACGCGACCGCGCTGGGCAAGGTGCACGACGACAAGCGACGCGAGGCCAATGACGGGTTCGACGGTTCGTGGGTCGCGCACCCTGACCTCGTGCCGATCTGCCTCGAGGAGTTCGACAAGGTCCTCGGCGACCGCCCCAACCAGCTCGACGTCCGGCGCGACGACGTCCAGGTCGACGCGGCGCAGCTGCTCGACGTGTCTTCGGTGCCTGGCGCCGTGACCGAGGCGGGGCTGCGCGGCAACATCGAGGTTGCGCTGCGCTACCTCGAGGCCTGGCTGGGCGGCAACGGCGCGGTCGCGATCCACAACCTCATGGAGGACGCCGCCACCGCGGAGATCTCCCGGTCCCAGGTGTGGCAGTGGGTGCACAACGACGTCGAGCTGGACACCGGCGAGGTGGTGACCGCTGAGGTCGTGCGCCGCATCCTCGACGAGGAGACGGCCAAGATCCGCGACGAGCTGGGCGCGCAGGCGTACGGCCACAGCCGGTTCGAGGAAGCCCGCCAGATCTTCGACCAGGTCGCGCTCGCCGACGACTTCCCGGACTTCCTGACGCTGCCCGCGTACGCGGTGGCCGAGCCGGAATGAGCGATCCGCGCAGCAGCGTTGAATCGCCCGCCACGGGCCAGCCGGCCACCACTGGCGCACTGCGCTACGACATCAACCTGTCGATCCTGTTCACCGAGCTACCGATCCTGAAACGCCCTGCGGCCGCAGCGGATGCCGGGTTCGGGGCGGTGGAGTTCTGGTGGCCGTTCGACGTCGCGGTGCCGACCGACAAGGAGGTCGACGCCTTCGCGACCGCGGTCGAGGACGCCGGCGTCCAGCTCGCCGGGCTGAACTTCTTCGCCGGCGACATGCCCGGTGGCGACCGCGGGCTGCTGTCGTGGCCGGCACGATCAGCGGAGTTCCGGGACAACGTCGACGTCACGCTCGGTCTCGGGTCGCGGCTGGGCTGCCGGGCGTACAACGCGCTGTACGGCAACCGCGTCGACGACGCGACACCGCAGGAACAGGACGAGCTGGCCGTGGAGAATCTCGCGCTCGCCGCGAAGGCGGCGGTGGAGCGCGACGCGGTGGTGCTCCTCGAGCCGGTCAGCGGGTCGTCCCGCTATCCGCTGCTCACGGCCGCGGACGTCGTCCGGGTGATGGACCGCGTCGAGGCGGTGTCGGGCGCCGGCAACGTGCGCATGCTGCTCGACCTCTACCACCTCACCGTCAACGGCGACGACGTGCCGGCTGCCATCGAGGCGTACGCCGAGCGCGTCGGTCACGTTCAGATCGCCGACGCTCCCGGCCGCAACGAGCCGGGCTCCGGGACGATCCCCCTCAACACGCATTTGGAAGCGCTGGTCGGCGCGGGCTACGCCGGCTGGGTCGGCCTGGAGTACAAGCCCAGCGGCGCCAGTGCGGAGGCCTTCGACTGGCTGCCGCGCTCGCGACGCGGCGGCCGTGCATGATCACTGCGCAAACCGACAGGAGCCCTGCATGACCACCGTCGCTTTCATCGGGCTCGGCATCATGGGCGGCCCCATGGCCGGGCACCTCGTCGACGCGGGGTTCGACGTCGTCGGATACAACCGCTCGCCGGCCAAGGTGGCAAAGCACGTCGACAAGGGCGGCCGGGGTGCCGAGTCCGTGGCAGAGGCAGCGCGCGACGCCGACATCGTCGCGGTGATGGTGCCGGACTCACCGGACGTGCAGGAGGTGCTCGCCGGTGAGGGCGGCGTGTTCGCGTCGGCGCGGAAGGGGACCCTCGTCATCGACTTCTCCAGCATCCGGCCCGATGTCACCACCGCCCTCGCCACGCAGGCGCAGGAGATCGGCCTGCGGTTGCTGGACGCTCCGGTCTCCGGCGGCGAGGCGGGGGCGATCGCCGCCAGCCTGTCGATCATGGTCGGCGGTGACGCGGCCGACTTCGAGGCAGCGCAGGACGTCCTGCAGGCCGTCGGCAAGACCATCGTGCACGTCGGCCCGAGCGGTGCCGGGCAGACCGTGAAGGCCGCGAACCAGCTCATCGTCGCCGGCAACATCGAGCTGCTCGCGGAGGCCGTCGCGTTCGTCGAGGCGTACGGCGTGGACGCAGCCGCAGCGCTCAAGGTGCTCGGCGGCGGGCTCGCCGGCAGCAAGGTGCTCGACCAGAAGGGCGAGGCCATGCTGACCCGCACCTTCACACCGGGCTTCCGCATCGACCTGCACCACAAAGATCTTGGCATCGTGACGTCCGCTGCCCGTGAGGCGGGAGTGGTGATCCCGCTGGGCGCGGTGGTCGCGCAACTGATGGCGTCCGCGCGCGCCAACGGGGACGGCGGCCTCGACCACTCCGCCCTGCTGCGCGGCGTGCTGCGGCTGTCCGGGCGCGCTCTCGACGGCACCGCCGACGCCGCTCCGACTGCCTGATCCTGCCCGTCCCGATCACTCCTGACAGGAGCACCGCGCATGCCTCGAATGCGAGCCGTCGACGCCGCCGTCGCCATCTTGGAGAAGGAGGGCGTCGACACCGTCTTCGGTCTGCCCGGCGCGGCGATCAACCCGTTCTACTCCGCGATGAAGTCCAACGGCACGATCCGCCACCTGCTCGCCCGCCACGTCGAGGGTGCCTCGCACATGGCGGAGGGCTACACGCGAACGGCAGTGGGCAACATCGGCGTCTGCGTCGGCACGTCCGGTCCCGCGGGCACCGACATGATCACGGGTCTGTACTCCGCGCAGGCCGACTCCATCCCGATCCTCGCGATCACCGGCCAGGCACCGGTGGCTCGGCTGCACAAGGAGGACTTCCAGGCCGTCGACATCGCCGCGATCGCGGCACCGCTGACCAAGATGGCGATGACCGTCCTCGAGCCGGCGCAGATGCCGGGCGCGTTCCAGCAGGCGTTCCACCTGATGCGGTCCGGCCGGCCGGGGCCGGTGCTCCTCGACCTGCCGTTCGACGTGCAGATGGCCGAGATCGAGTTCGACCCCGACACGTACGAGCCGCTGCCCGTCTACAAGCCTCGGGCCACCCGCGCGCAGGTGTCGAAGGCGCTCGACATGCTCCAGGCGGCCGAGCGGCCGCTCATCGTCGCGGGCGGCGGGGTCGTGAACGCCGACGCCTCGGCGCTGCTCGTCGAGCTCGCCGAGCTCCTCGACGTGCCGGTGATCCCGACGCTGATGGCGTGGGGCGCGATCCCGGACGACCACCGGCTGATGGCCGGCATGGCCGGGTTGCAGACGTCGCACCGGCACGGCAACGCGACGCTGCTGGCGTCGGACTTCGTCCTCGGCATCGGCAACCGCTGGGCCAACCGGCACACCGGCGGCCT
>Ga0136634_10000183_pt1 | contig 30986 bp, 16 predicted proteins | sample AntDrymUQ8332106_2_FD_104654 | JGI IMG/M metagenome (GOLD analysis project Ga0136634, IMG submission 104654) | Polar desert sand microbial communities from Dry Valleys, Antarctica - metaG UQ833 (21.06) | ecosystem: Environmental > Terrestrial > Soil > Desert | place: Antarctica: Dry Valley... | reverse complement strand
ACAAGAAGCGGAGATCCTAACCGGGGTGCAGCTATCATTTTGCGCGGCGCTTCTACTTTAAGGGATGGCGCCCAATCTCCCCTTTTCGTAATTGATGGAATACCAGGAGGAGATATTTCTTCTATTGCACCCGATGATATTGTTTCGATGGACGTCTTAAAGGATGCTGCTGCAACAGCAATATATGGAAATAGGGCAGCCAATGGCGTTATTATGGTTACTACGCGCAGAGCCGTAAAGGGACAGTTGCAACTTTCTTACAATGGATATATCGCAATAGAAAATGTTTCGAACCAATTTGATATGATGAATGCCCCGGAGTTGAGAGCATTTCTAACAAAAAATGGACAATCACTAACTCCGGCAAATGATTTGGGCGTAAATACCAACTGGCAGGATGAAGTACAACGCGACCAGGCTATTTCTCATAACCACAACCTTTCCTTTGGCGGCGGCACAGATAAAACATTGTACAGTGTAAGCTTAAATTATTTCGACCAGGAAGGAATTTTAAGAACAAGCGCTTTAAACAGAACCATTGCAAGGATTTCAGTTGAGCAAAAAGCTTTTGATGATAAACTCAAACTTGGTTTATCATTCACGAATTCTTTAAGCAACGCCGATTACGTGCCTTATCGAAATACGGTTCTGTCACAAATGCTTACATACCTTCCAACAGTGCCTGTAAGAAAAGATGATGGTAGTTTTTATGAAAACTTCGGACAAACCAGCTATTATAACCCGGTATCCCTTCAGGACAACGCAAAGGAAAAACTTCAATATAAAAACCTGCTGGGGAGCTTCACCGCACAATTAAAATTACCATTCGGATTTACTTATGACGTTAATCTTTCTTACCAGAATTTTCAAACCAATTATGGGGCTTATTATAACAGTTATTATACCCAGAACTACAACAGCGTACGGAGTACACCTGATCCCCCGGCAAATCCATCGAATATAACTCTCGGGGGCACAAACGGTGTCGCTTACAGGAATGCATTTCAAAGCACAAATAAAATCCTTGAAACATTTTTAACCTGGGACAGGAAACTTGGAAACCATTCTATAAATGCCGTATTGGGTTATTCCTGGCAGGAAAATATTAATGGAGATGGATTTCAGGCGTCCTCCACTAATTTCCCGGTAGATGATGTTGGCTATAACAACCTTAGTTTAGGTGATCCCTATAGCGTAGCAAGTTTCAGAATAAATTATGGAGGAGATAGTTACCAGGAAACAAAATTGATATCAGATTTTGCCCGGGTAAATTATAGTTTCAATGATAAATATTTGTTACAGGGTTCCATTCGCAGAGATGGCTCTTCTATTTTTGGGTTGAACGAGCAGTGGGGCTACTTTCCTTCTATTGGCGCAGCATGGAGAATCATCCAGGAAGGTTTTATGGATAATCAAAAAATATTTAGCGACCTAAAACTACGCGCCAGTTATGGTATTACCGGCAACTCATTAGGCATCTACCCACTTACATCCAAACTTATTTATGGAAACGTTGGAACCTTTTATTATAATGGAGGCAACATTTCTGCTATTGGTGCATTACAAAATGAAAATCCCGATCTGCGTTGGGAAAAAACCGCTACCACAAACATCGGTCTTGATTTCGCCATTCTCAAAGGAAGAATCAGTGGAAGTATCGATGTATATAATAAGAAAACAACAGATCTGATATGGACTTATGAAGTTAGCACTTTGCAATATCCCTATGGTGCCTTCACTGCGAATGTTGGTTCCATGGAAAACAAAGGCATTGAATTTTCTTTGAATGCCACACCGGTAAAGAGCAGGAATTTCACATGGAGTACGAATTTCAATATTGCCCATAATCAAAATGAATTACTCAGTTTATCAAATAGCCAGTTCAAGAAGGATACAGTATTTTATGTACAACCTGATGGCGGTGGGCAAACCGGATCGAAGCTGATGGTATTAGTAGCGGGAAGCCCGATCGGCCAGTTTTTTACATTGCAATATGCGGGTAAGAATGCTGCTAACATCTCACAGTATTACGATAGAAAGGGAAATCTTACTACAACGCCTGATATAACAGGTGATCGTGCTGCGGCAGGCAGTGCGCAACCTAAATTATTATTAGGATGGGCAAATAATTTCAGGTACAAAAATGTGGATCTTAATGTTTTCTTCAGGTCTGTATTAGGCAATAAAATATTTAATGTTACACTGGCAGATCTTTACCGACCATCAACAGCAAGCACCAATAATATTCCTGTTGAAGTAGCTTCAGAGGCAGCTGCCGATCAGGCCTACAGATATTCCACCCGTTTTATCGAAAGCGGGAACTTTGTAAGATTAGACAATTTCACATTAGGATATAATTTCAGAAATATCAGTAAAAGCATTCAAAACCTTCGATTGTATATTTCTGGAAACAATGTTTTTATCATTACTAATTATAAGGGCATTGATCCGGAAATAAACCAGGGAGGACTTGCTCCGGGAATAGATGCCAACAATTTTTATCCCAAAACAAGAACATTCATGTTCGGCCTAAACGTATCCTTTTAACATCCTAAACAACATGATTATGACTACATACCTGAATAGAATAATGATCATCCTGTTTGCAGCAATTGCGCTGGCAGCATGTCATAAACTGGATATCCCTGTAAGCACGCAACTAACACCGGAAAATTTTCCGCAAACAGAAAAACAATTCATCCAGGCAGCGGGCCCCACCTACACTGCATTGAGGGGAAATTATGCCGTACAATATTGGTTTTTACAATCCATAAGTACCGATGAAGCGATTATGCCGGCACGAGGCGGAAACTGGTATGATGGAGCCCGTTATGAACAAATTCATAAGCATACCTGGAATAAGGATAATGGATTTCTGAACGACGCATGGAACTGGTTAACTGGTGTTATCAGTAACAGCAATCAAAACCTTTTCCTTGTAGAAAAGGGTGTTCCATCACCTGCGAAAGACAGAGGGATCGCCGAGTTGAGAACCATGCGTTCGATTGCTTACTTTATGATGATGGATCTATTTGGCAATGTTCCTATAGTTACAAAATTTGGAGATACTACCCGACCCACAACTACAGCAAGAAAAGATGTATTTGCATTTATTGAAAAAGAGGTGCTGGCATCATTGCCTTTTCTGAGTGCTGCTACCGGGTCTGCCACCTATGGAAGGCCTAACAAGTATACAAGCCATGCATTACTTGCCAAAATGTATCTCAATGCAGAAGTGTACACCGGTACTCCCAGGTACAGTGATGTAGTAAAAATGTGCGATAGCATTATTGGTTCAAATAACTATGCTGTAGAGAGTAATTATCTTGCCATGTTCAAACCAAATAATGGTCCACAGATCAAGGAATTTATATTCGCAATCCCTTTTGACCCGGCAGCTGGTGGAGGCCAGATGTTTTATCCCCGATACAATCTTTACAATGGTGTAGTAATGCGTACCAAGTACAGTCTTGCCTATACACCCAGCGGGCCTATGAGTACTTTACCGGAATTCTATGCCTTGTTTAATGAACCTAATGATGTTCGTAGTAGCATGTGGCAAACGGGAAAACAATATTATCACAATGGTTCACCGGTTATTATTGCAACTACAAAAAAAGGGTTTGATGAAGATTATACAGGGTCTGATGGCTCGGCCTCCGTAAATTACCATTTAGAGTTTACACCAGATGTTGTCATAAAAAAAGCAGCAATTTTTGATGCAGGAAATGATCTGAAGGCATGGTCAATGGGTTATCGCTTAAATAAGTTTTATCCCGACAGTACTTCTACTACAAGAAACCAAAACACAGATCTTCCAATATTTAGATATTCTGATATATTGTTGATGAAAGCTGAGGCTATCTTACGGGGTGCTGCTGCCACCAATGGACAAACGCCGCTCTCACTGGTAAATGAAATAAGAACAAAGCGCAGTGCCGCAGCGTGGACTGCCGTTAACCTGCAAACGTTGTATGAAGAAAGAAGTCGTGAGCTGGTTTCAGAAAACTGGCACCGCAATGATATGATACGATTTGGGAAATTTGAAGGCAGCTGGGGAGTAAAAACGGATAATAATGTGAACAAAAGAATTTTTCCTATACCAACACCGGCTCTTCAATTAAATCCGAATCTCACCCAAAATCCGGGATATTAATAAGAAAATTTATACTTTAACCAGGTACATATCAGGGTCTCCCACCCTGATATTTTTTGTTGGAAGGAAGGAGGATTTATTTAGATGACTCTCCATAAACCCGTTGAAGACTTGCATCGTTTAAACCTCAAAAGTTGAATTCATAAAATGAGCAAAATTAACCGGAACACATTTTTGAAACAGACTTTTAAAATAGGTGCATTAGCAATTGTAAATCCTTTGGAGAATGGTTTTTTTGCAAAGCCTGGAACGAAAAATACGGGCAAAGTCTTTACGTTTAACGATAGTTTTCACAAACGCCTGGTAATAGCCAATGATGCTCAGGTTACAAAATGGTTACAATCTGATCCTGACAAAGACCGGTTTAGCAGAAAAATGGGTTACGAATTCGCGTCACTTGCAGCTTCCTATTGCAGCACCGATTCAAAATATTATCAAAGCCCATTGCTTGTTTCAGCACTTGAAAAACGATCGCAGCGCTTATTAAGTTCGCAGGCAGAAGATGGTACGGTAAATATTGGCAACCTGGAATCTCCGCCAGATACTGCCTTTTTATTAGAACCTATCGCTGCAGGCGCTTACCTTTTGCTAAAGGTTGGGTCCGACCGTGTAAACATCGTTAACAGAGAAATAAAAAAATTTATACTTAAGGCGGGCAACGCTTTAGTAACTGGGGGCGTTCATACCCCGAATCATAGATGGGTAGTATGTGCTGCTTTGGCACGGATCAATCTTATCTATCCCGATCAAAAATACAGTACTAGAATTGAAGAATGGTTGAACGAAGAGATCTTCATCGATGAGGATGGTCACTTTCCTGAAAGAAGTCAGATTTATTCAAATGTCGAAGATGAATCACTGATTACAATAGCAAGGTTATTACATAAGCCCTCTTTACTTGAGCCGGTGAGAAAGAACCTGGAGATGACCTATTATTATATGGAATCCAATGGTGATTTAATAACTACAGATTCGCGAAGGCAGGATCAATATTCCACTAAAAATATAGTATCCTATTACTTAAATTACCGGTATCTGGCAATCAGGGACAATAACAAAAGATTTGCGGCTATTGCAACATTCATTGAAAATATGAATGGCTTCGAAGAAGAAATTTTGAATACATCCCTGTTTCACTTTTTGGAAAATTCTCTATTACGAAAAGAACTTCCTCCTGGTAACCCGCCTCCTGTTAATTATGAAATGCTATTCGCAACCTCTCATTTATTAAGAATTCGACGTGGTGAAACATCAATGACGCTATTTGGCGGAGTGGATTGGCCTATAATCATTGCTTCCGGACGTTCAAATAATCCCAACTTCTTTTCCTACAGGAAGGGAAATGCTTTTTTGAAATACATTCGACTGTCTTCAAATTTTTTCAACATGGGATATTTCTATAGTGAGGGGATAAAAAAAGAGAGGAACAAATATATTCTGTACAAAAAATTAACGGTGCCTTATTATCAGCCCCTTCCTAAAAATATGAAAAACGCCAAAGGAGATTATACATTGTCACCAAGTACAGATGGTCGTTTTTGGAACAAAATGGACTTTGAGAATAGGCCTGTCAGCAATGTTAAAACCCTTGAAACTAGAATCTCTTTTTCTGAAATGAAGGATAGTATTGAATTGACTTTTAGTGTCACCGGGCAGGTCAATGTACCTGTTACTATTGAATTTTGCTTTTTGGAAGGGGGGAAATTATCGGGGACTTCAGGTGAGACTAATGGCAATCACTTTCTGCAAAGCGGTATGGGAACCTACGAATTCGGAAATGATCTTATTCAATTCGGACCAGGAACAATAAGCCATAAATTGATTCATGGACTTGAAGGGGAAAGATACAGCACCCACTTTGGAAATTTAAAAACCGAGGGCATGCATGTATACATTACCGGGATAACCCCCTTTAATCATACGTTGGCACTGAAATAATGTGATTCAATAACCAGAGGCGTGTATCGGATACCCGGGTGTTCCCTAATTGAACCTGGCTCCTTATTACTAACATTGCAGACAAATGAATACACTACATAGTGCGGATTATATCGTGTTCTTTATCTATTTTTTTGCTGTAGCTGCATACGGATATTTTATTTATCATAAAAAGAAATCGACATCAACCAGCTCAAAAGATTTCTTTCTTGCTGAAGGCTCACTAACCTGGTGGGCGATCGGAGCATCTCTTATAGCTTCTAATATTTCAGCAGAGCATTTTATTGGCATGTCGGGCTCTGGGTTTGCATTGGGACTGGCCATTTCCACTTACGAATGGATGGCAGCTGCTACTTTAATCATTGTTGCCGTATTTTTTATTCCACTGTACCTGAAGAATAAGATTTATACAATGCCGCAGTTCTTGTCGAAGAGATATAATGATAAGGTGAGCACAACGATGGCGGTATTTTGGTTACTCGTTTATGTATTTGTTAACCTTACTTCAATTATTTACCTGGGTTCACTGGCTATTTCGTCCATCTCTCCTATTTCATTTGAATGGAGCATATTTGGACTCAGTATTTTTTCTGTCATTGTAACCTTAGGGGGAATGAAAGTAATTGGGTATACCGATGTTGTACAGGTATTTGTTTTAATTGTTGGAGGATTGGTCACCACTTACCTTGCCTTGTCGTTATTATCAGAGCATTATGGTTATGGAAGTAACATTTTAAAAGGTCTTTCTGTTCTGCGCAAAGAAGCCCCCTCGCATTTTCATATGATCTTTGATTCTTCGCACCCATATTATAAGGATCTGCCTGGGATATCGGTACTGGTTGGTGGTATGCTTATCAATAATCTTGCGTACTGGGGATGCAATCAATACATTGTGCAACGTGCATTAGGTGCCGATTTAAAAACGGCCCGTAAAGGAATCTTGTTTGCTGCATTTTTAAAATTGTTAATACCGGTTATTGCAGTGTTACCAGGAATTACCATGTATGTATTACATCAGCAGGGACTGTTTCAAAAAGAGATGGCTGATCCGGGAGGTACACTAAAACCCGACCATGCTTACCCTACATTGATGAATTTATTACCTGCCGGTTTAAAAGGTGTAGCCTTTGCTGCACTTACAGCTGCCATCGTTGCTTCTCTGGCAGGCAAGGCCAATAGTATCTCAACGATCTTCTCGCTGGATATTTATAAAAAATATTTTAATCGCGACGCATCTGAAAAAAAACTGGTGCAGATTGGTAGATGGGCAGTGATCATTTCGATGGGGATTGCAGCCATTGTAACCCCCGCTTTACAATCCCTAGACCAGGCCTACCAGTTTATTCAGGAATATGTTGGATTTATTTCACCAGGTGTTCTTGCTATTTTTCTTATGGGATTTTTCTGGGAACGAACCACTGCATCTGCTGCACTTACAGCTGCACTTCTCACCATCCCTATCTCCACTGTTTTGAAATTTTTACCTGTTTGGACAAATGGAGGCTTCCCGGATTACCCATTTTTAGACAGGATGTCTATAACATTTGTACTACTAATTGGCACGATGATTATTATAAGCGTCACCAAACCACAAAAAAATATTACTGAAAATACGATTGAAATAGATCCAACCCTTTTTCGGGTATCGGGCGGATTTATCATTGGTTCTATAATCATTCTGGGTATACTTGCAGCTTTGTATATCGTATTTTGGTAGTTAAAATCTATGGATATGTTGACTAATGAAAAAGATAATTGTTTCAGCCGGCGTATATTAAAATGCTCTGACGGTCACCGTCTGACCATTTTAATATTAGGGTCTTGCGCGTCCTGTGTCAGAGCCTGCACGGGGATTACATTTTCATTCATTCTTATCTTTCTGCTATCTATATCAAATACTGCATCAACACAAAATGTACTCCAATATGTGCAACCTTTATCCGGTACCGCACAGGCCACTACTCCTGCCGCAATCAAACACAGCGAAGGCACAGAAAAAAATGCAAACACCATTCCTGCTGTAGGTTTGCCTTTTTCGATGACACAGTGGACACCTCAAACTAGAGTTACAGAAAATAAATGTGTCCCTCCCTATTTCTATAAAGATTCTATGTTGAGTGGTTTTCGTGGCACACACTGGTTAAGCGGATCGTGTACGCAGGATTATGGAAGTTTTACAATCATGCCAGTCTCAGGAAAATTAAAAACGACCATAACTGAATATTCTATTCCATTTTCGCATAGTGATGAAATTAGCACACCAGCATATTACAAAATAAAGTTGTCCGCAGCACACCTTACAGCAGAAATTACAGGAACATCCCGTTGCGGTATGATGCAATTTACCATGCACGAAAAGGATAGCTTCTATTTATTGATTCTACCCAACAGTGATAAAGGAAAGGGGTTTGTGAAAATAAATATGGAACAAGGAGAAATTTGGGGTTACAATCCTGTACATCGTATTTACCAGGGTTGGGGTGAACCTGCAGGCTTTAATGGTTGGTTTTACATAAAAGTGGAAAAACCAGTAAATAATAAAGGTGTTTTCCAGGGAAATGAAATTGTTAATGGGGATAGTTTGAGTAACAAAAATAATATCGGTGCTTACATTGGGTTCCACATGCAGAAAGGAGAACAATTGCGCATCCGGATAGGAACTTCATTCAGTAGCCTGGAAGGAGCAAAGAAAAATTTGATTAAAGAAATACCCGGCTGGAACTTTGAAAAAGTAGTAGCTGGAGCGAAGCAAGCATGGGAGAAAGCATTAGCCCGGATAAGGATTCAAACCTCAAATGAAAAATATAAGCGAATTTTTTATACGGCATTATATCATGCCATGCAGCATCCACGGCTATTTAATGATGTGAATGGAACCTACCCAGCTTTTGCTGGCAATGCAGAATTAAAACAAATAACTACTGGTAATTATTACGATGATTTTTCGATGTGGGATATTTACCGTGCTCAATTGCCTTTGATTGAAATACTACAGCCATCCCTCATTAATCAATTTGTTCAATCCTTGATTTTAAAAGGTCAACAAGGAGGGTGGCTGCCTATATTTCCTTGCTGGAACAGTTATACGGCAGCCATGATCGGGGATCATGTGACGGCTTTCATAGCATCTGCATATGCAAAAGGGATTCGAAATTATAATGTAAAGGAAGCTTATCGCCTTATGCGAAAAAATGCTTTTGAAACAGCACCTTCAAATGATTATATAAACGGGAAGGGAAGGAGGGCTTTGCCATCCTACCTAAAATATGGGTTTATTCCGATGGAAGACAGCGTTCCTGAAGCTTTTCATAAAAAAGAACAAGTAAGCCGAACGCTTGAATATGCATATGATGATTATGCGCTTTCTGTTGTTGCAAAGGATCTGAATAAATCTGACGATCATAAAAAATTGTACCAGCGCTCATTTAATTATAAAAATGTTTTTGATACAACTGTTAGCATGATGCGCGGACGTAATTCGATTGGTGAATGGACTAAGTCTTTCCATCCCGACTTAAGAGAGGGGTATATTACAGAAGGTACACCCCGACAATATACTTTTTACGTGCCACATGATATCCCGGGGCTTGGAAAGTTACTGGGAGGAATGGATAAATTAGAAAATGCCCTGGATAGCTTGTTTGACAAAAAAGAATACTGGCATGGAAATGAGCCGGGTCACCAGATTCCTTTCATGTATAACTTCACTTCCTCACCCTGGAAAACACAAAAACAAGTTAGGCAGATATTACAAGATGAATATAGTGACGGGCCAGGCGGATTGAGTGGCAATGATGATGCCGGACAGATGAGCGCCTGGTACCTATTTGCAGCAATGGGGTTTTATCCCCTGAATCCCATTTCAGGCGAGTACGTACTGTGCACTCCCATATTTGATAAGCTTAGTATAGAATTCACCGGTAACAGAAAACTGGAAATTATTTGTAATAAAAAAAATGAAAAAGCTATTTACATTAAGGATGTACATTGGAATGGAAAAGCGTATCGTAAAAATTTTATCCTCTATGAAGATATTATGAAAGGCGGGAAGCTTGAATTCAATTTACAGGAAGAACCTTCCACCTGGGGTTCTACAATTAATAGCAGGCCCTCAGGATTGAGCACATCACAATAAGAGTATCTTAGTTATTCGTTGGATTGATGTTTTAATAGGAAAATAAATATACACAACAAATGTAAAGCCCCAATCCTTCAAATAGAGTGTTTGGCCAACCCTCCCGTTGGGAGGGACGAGGTCATTTACTTTCTTAATAATAACTACTATAATGACAACTCGAAATTCCCTTATTATCGCCTTGATGATTTTTCCTGCTTTCCTGTTTGCACAAGATTCAAAACTGTGGTATAACAAACCGGCTTCCATTTGGACTGAAGCCCTTCCTGTTGGAAATGGTCGCTTAGGTGCGATGGTTTTTGGTGGAGTAGAGGAAGAACTGATTCAATTAAATGAGTCCAGCCTGTGGTCGGGTGGCCCGGTAAAAACAAATCCGAATCCCCAATCACCGGAATATTTGCCTAAGGTACGAGAGGCTTTATTCAGGCGTGATTATGTATCTGCGAATGCACTTGTGAAAAAAATGCAGGGCCTGTATTCCGAAAGCTACATGCCGCTGGGAGATCTCATGATCAAACAAGCATTCAAAAAAAATCCGCCAGTGGCTTATTATCGGGATTTAAATATCCAGAATGCCCTATCGACTACAAAGTTTACTGCAGATGAAGTGGAATATAAAAGGGAAATATTCGCATCTGCTCCAGACCAGGTAATTGTTATTCGTCTGTCAGCAAATAAGCCAAAGAAAATAAATATAAAAGTGAGCACAAAAAGTATTTTACGATACCGGCAAGAAAAAATCAACAATACTCAAATTGCATTAAAAGGGAAGGCTCCCTCACATGTTGACCCCAGTTATTTTAACGATAACAAAGAACCTGTGATTTACCTGGACAGCTCTGGTTGCAGGGGTATGCGTTTTACATTATTAGTTAAAGCAATTAGCAAAGATGGCAAAATTACAACCGACACCACCGGAATTTCAATTAGCAACGCATCTGAAATAATTTTGTATCTGTCTGCCGCAACCAGTTTTAATGGCTATAATAAATGCCCCGATAACGACGGTAATGATGAAAATAAACTTGCGCGACAATACATGGATAAAGCGATCATTAAAACTTATTCGGCAATGCTGGCTGCGCATACGGCAGACTTTCAAAAATATTATAACAGAGTTGCACTAAAAATAAATAATGGCCAGGGCAGTAAAATCAATTTGCCTACGGATGAAAGGTTGGAAGCTTATACCAAGGGTGGTGACGATCCGGGTCTTGAGTCATTATATTTTCAATATGGTCGTTATCTTTTAATAGGAAGTTCCCGCACTCCCCAGGTACCGGCTAACCTGCAGGGACTTTGGAATAAGGAATTGCGGCCGCCATGGAGCTCGAATTATACTACTAACATCAACGTGCAGATGAATTACTGGCCGGCAGAATCAACCAATTTATCTGAATTACACCAGCCGCTGTTTGGCTTACTTAAAAATCTTTCAGTAACCGGGGCTGTTACAGCCAAAGAATTTTACGGCATGAATGGTTGGGTTACCCATCATAACTCAGATATATGGGCGCTTTCGAACCCGGTGGGTGATATGGGTAAAGGAGATCCTAAATGGGCGAATTGGGCCATGGGGAGTCAATGGCTGAGCCGACATTTGTGGGAGCATTATTTGTTTACAGGGGATAAAATATTTTTACAGAAAACAGCTTATCCCTTAATGAAGGGATCCGCCTTGTTTACCTTAGATTGGTTAGTACCTGACAGCAGCGGGCATTTAGTAACCGCCCCTTCTACTTCCCCGGAGAATGATTTTTACTACGGTGATAAAAAAGTTACCGGTCTTTCAATTGCCACAACCATGGACATGGGTATTATCCGGGACCTGTTTTATAATTTAATAGAAGCGACAAAAATCCTGGGAATCGATGAAATGTTCAGAGATACTCTTTCAAGTACAATGAATAAATTATATCCCTTTTCCATAGGTAAAAACGGGCAACTTCAGGAATGGTATAAGGATTTTGAAGATGTTGATCCGCATCACCGTCATGTATCCCATTTGTATGCGTTGCATCCAGCCAACCTGATTTCTGTACTCAAAACACCAGATCTTGCCAAAGCAACCAGACGTACGCTTGAAATGAGGGGCGATGAAGGAACCGGATGGAGCCTTGCGTGGAAAGTTAATTTCTGGGCAAGATTGCTTGATGGAAATCATGCTTATAAATTATATAGAGATTTAATGCGGCTGACCAAGGAAAATAATACCAATTACAGCCGTGGCGGTGGCATATACCCGAATATGTTTGATGCACATCCGCCTTTTCAGATTGATGGAAATTTTGCAGGAAGTGCCGGTGTTGCTGAAATGTTGTTACAAAGTCAGGATGGTGATGTTTATTTACTGCCCGCCTTGCCTGATGCATGGAAACAGGGAATGGTAAAAGGCTTGGTAGCAAGGGGCGGGTTTGTTGTTGACATAAACTGGAATAATGGGCGCCTAATAAACGCAGAAATCTTTTCACGGATCGGAGGTACCTGCACTATCAGGTCCAATTCTCCAATAACGGTTCAGGGAATGAATATGGAATCAAAGCGCATGGGGGAATGGTTTGTTGTATCGTTTAAAACGATGAAAGGAAGAAAGTATTCGTTAAGAGCGAAGGAATAAATAAAGAAGACAGAATACAGAATAAAGAATGCAGAATTCAAAATATAGAATCAGTGGTGTGGGACGAAATAAACCTCTCTACCAAAATTATAATGGAAGTTCAGCTCCGACAGGAGCTCCGTGTTTATAGCAATGAAGTGTATAAGTATGACCGGCTCCGTTAGGAGCCACCTGGCAAGGGAAGATACAGAATACAGGAGACAGAATATAGGATAATGAAAACAGAATACAATTTCAAAATATAGAATCCGTGGTGTCGAAAGAAATTGACCTCAATACCAAAATTTGTAATGCAAGTTCTGCTCCGATAGGAGCTCCGTGTTTATAGCAATAAAGTGTAAAAATTGACCGGCTCCGTTAGGAGCCACCTAGCCAGGGGAAGATACAGAATACAGGAAACAGAATACAGAATAAAGAAAGCAGAATTCAAAATATAGAATCTGTTGTGTCGAAAGAAATTGACGTCAATACCAAAATTTGTAATGCAAGTTCTGCTCCGATAGGAGCTCCGTGTTTATAGCAATAAAGTGTAAAAATTGACCGGCTCCGTTAGGAGCCACCTAGCCAGGGAAGATACAGAATACAGGAAACAGAATACAGAATAAAGAAAGCAGAATTCAAAATATAGAATCTGTTGTGTCGAAAGAAATTGACCTCAATATCAAAATTTGTAATGGAAGTTCAGCTCCGATAGGAGCTCCGTGTTTATAGCAATAAAGTGTAAAAATTGACCCGCTCCGTTAGGAGCCACCTGGCCAGGGGAAGATACAGAATACAGGATACAGTATATTCTTACATTAAAAATTTCTTGTTTTTAATGTTGGATTCTTTAAAATGTTGTCGAAAAATAATGCAACCCCTCTCCTTCGGAGAGGGGTTGGTAAGATATTAATACCCTGGATTTTGTTTTAAGTTTGGATTCGCACCCAATTCAGCGGCGGGTATCGGTAGTAATCCTCTAAAGGCCGGTGTGACAGCTGGTTTAAAAAAAGGCGTCCACGTAAAAAAGGTGCCAAAGCGGATCATATCTCTTCTTCTCGCGCCTTCCCACATCAACTCTCTTCCCCTTTCGTTTAGAATATCATTTAGTGTTACAGTTCCTAAAAGGGTGGCATTACTTCTTACTCTTACCTGGTTGACCAAACCTAAAGCAGTCCCTGCGAGGCCGCCGGATCTTAAAATGGCTTCGGCCTTTGTCAATAATATTTCAGCATAACGGATCATAGCAACATCATTGCCGCCCCCGCCATTAATCCAGGTATTATCAGGCTGCCATTTAATCACCCGATACCCTTCATTTTCTGCCGCATTTTTCGGGCTCACAATGGGTATAAGAACAAGCGGCGCCGTGCCTGCAATGTTCTTAAGTGGAGTTATTCCGTCGGCAGCAAATTGAGGGCCCGTCAATATCAGGCTCCTTCGAACATCCTGGCTTTCAAATCGATTATAAGCATCTTCCAATGTATTAAAACCATTTTGGGGTGTGAATGGAAGATTGTACCTGAACCGGTGCGAATCATGCAATGTTCTCTGGGCAAAATTATTACTGCCTGCTGTTTTACTTGGGTCCTGGGAGATGGCATAAATAAATTCAGGAGATCCTTCATTCGCCACTACAAAATTACTAAGGTAGTTTGGGGTAAGGGTATAACCGCCTGCGGTTACTTTATCACACATATCAATACATTCAGGCCAATATGATTTTCCGGCATACACTTCACCATTCAAATAGGTTAATGCCAATATTGCATAAGCCGCTTCCTTAGTCATTCTAGGATAATACGCAGTTTTATTAACGGTTTTTACAGAAGGCAAATCAATCGTAGCAGCATTCAGTTCAGTCACTACAAAATCAAATACTTCTTTCCGAGTTTTATTTGTGGGAAGGTTCGATGGTTCAATACGGGCCGTTGTAACTATTGGAACATTGCCCCACAAATCCATGGCATAGAAATAGGCATAGGCCCGAATTCCTCTTGCTTCTGCAATCTGCGCCTTCAGGTTGGCTACATTGCTTGAACTTTGCAAACTTTCCAGGATAGCATTTGCGCTACCAATGGTGCGGAATATATCACTATAAGAGCCTAATCGGTTGTTCACCGGGGTCCACTTATGTTCAAAAAATTCAATGTACACACTTCCATCCAACCATCGGCCATCAGATCTTGCAATAATGATAAACTCATCGGTGCCCATATGGAGCAACCTCCAGGCATTACCGCCATTCACCGCAAAGCCCATATTACTATATACACCCGCCAAGGCGGCTAATACCTCAGCGTCTGTTTTAAAGAAATTTTCAGGTGTTACCCGTCCATATAATTTTTCATCAAGCTTGGTGCAGCTCAAACTGAAGAGTAACGACAATACTAATACGAAGCAACTTTTATGAATAAGATAATTTTTCATCTTAATTATTTTAAAGATATTTAGAAGGTTACACTCGCCCCAATCATATAGGTTTTCGCCCTGGGATAAGTAAAGAAATCAATTCCCCGGGGAGACTCCCCCGTGCCTGGCACACTCGATACTACCTCAGGATCGAGACCATTATACTTGGTGATTAAAAATAGATTTTGCCCGGAAACATAAATGCGCGCATTTTTGAGAATAGGGATCTTAGTTATATTAAAATTATATCCCAGTGATAGATTGTCTAGCCTTATAAAGGACCCATCTTCGATCCACTTAGAGGAATAAACTGCTGATTGTCCATATTTAATTCCATCATTCAAAGCATCCGCTAATATATTCTGACCCGGTAAAATTTGTATTCTCTGAGCATCAAGAGCAGTATTATTAAAGACCTGATTTCCCTGAACACCTCGGATAAAAAATGACAAATCAAGGTTTTTGTACCAGAAGGTATTTCCGAGTCCGAAAGTGAATTCGGGTTGAGAATTCCCAATAATGGTTACATCGCTTGCGGCGGAAAATGCCCCACTCTTATCTACATCTTCAAATTGTTGAACACCGTCTTTAAGGCCAATAAAGTTGGGGCCATAAAATGTTCCTAAGGGTTGACCGGGTATGATGGCCTGACTATTCACAGCAGAAAAACCAAATCCTGAAACCGTGTAGTTTCGTATCAGTTTTGTACTCCAAATACTACTGGATAAACTAAGAACTTTATTCCTATTGGCAGCAATATTGAAATCTACTTTCCAGCCATAATCCTTTTTTTCTATGATCCTGCTGCCTATAGCAAACTCAACACCTTTATTTTCTACTTCGCCTACATTAGCCAGTTGGGTGGTTACGACTGACGGTGAAGGAATAGCAAAGGATAATAACAGGTCAGTGGTATTTTTCTTATAAAAGTCTAAGGAACCGTAGATCCGGTTATTAAAAAACTGGTAGTCGATACCAATATTGGATTGAGCGGTTTCTTCCCATTTCAAATCTGGATTTGCATAACGCTCAGCAACAATTGCAGTAATGGCAGTTCCTCCAATTAGGTAATTGGTCGCAGAGGGCCCGAGCGTAGACTGGGATGCCAGGTTTGGAATTTCCTGGTTTCCTGTAATTCCATAGCTTACTCTCAACTTTAGGTCATTTACAAAACCATCTTTTGGAAAAAAGTTTTCGTTCGATACCCGCCAGGCAACAGATCCGGAAGGAAAGATTCCCCATTTATTGTTGCTGCCAAACTTACTCGATCCATCACGTCTTACAGTTAAAGTCAACAGGTAACGATCCAATAGATTATAATTCACCCGTCCATACATGGATATCAGCTGGCTTTTTTCTTTGTAAGATGTGATGGCATCCCTGGTAGCTCCAGCTCCTATATTGTTATATCTGAATTCATCGGAAATAAAATTAGAAACGCGATCTCGAAATCCTTCGTTAATAAAATCCTGGTAGGAATACCCTGCAATAAGGTTAATAAAATTACTCTCATTAATCTGTTTTTCAAATTTGCCGGTAATTTCCATCAATTTGCTCCATTCCTTCGATTCCTGAAGATTTGCCAGGCCACCGGAAGCATTACCTAATGGATTAGACCTGGGAACATAGGCTTTTCCATCCTGCCCCTCGTAACTATAACCAAGATTTACATTTACACTTAAGGGCTTGAGAATATTATATGTAGCAGAAAGGTTAGCAAGATTCCTCCGTGTGGTACGTAAATCTTCAATTTCATTGGCATAAGAAACGGGGTTAACAATGAACTGGTTTATTTGAGAATACTTTCCTGCGCTATCATATACCGGGTAGGTTGGATTAAATCGAATGGCATCTTTAAATAAATTCCCACCTTCTCCCCCCTGGTCACTCGATAGTGGCGCATTATCCTCTTCTACCTGCGCGCCACTCAGATTCATTTCTATTAAAAGCTTATCATTAATAGCCCTGTGATTTACATTGATTCTGCCCGTAAAATTTTTTATACCCGAAGAAATAATAATTCCCTGTTGAGAAGTATAGCCTACAGATCCCCGGTAGGTAGTATTTTCTGAACCACCGCTTATGGATAAATTATGATTGTGCGAAAATGCAGTCCTGAATACTTCATCCTGCCAAACCGTATTTGCACCCTTATCAGTAAAATTAGTAATATTATTATCCTTCATAAACTTCCGGTATCCGTCAGCACTCAAAACATCATACTTTTTAGCAACTTTAGAAAAACCGGCATAGGTATCATAAGTGGTTGTAGCTCTCCCCTTCTGTCCTTTTTTTGTAGTTATAATAATAACACCATTCGCTCCGCGTGAACCATAAATCGCTGTTGCGGAAGCATCTTTTAATATTTCCATGGAAGCAATATCTGCCGGGTTGATCGAATTGAGGGGGTTTACGCCTTCCTGATTAAATATCGGCAGATTAACCTGGCCGATAGTTGTCTGCCGGTTATTATTTAAAGAAAGGGGAACACCATCAATAACGTAAAGTGGTTCATTGTTGGCACTTATTGAAGTTCCGCCCCTGATCCGTATTGCGGCTGCACCCCCAGGCCTGCCACTGTTTGCAGTAACATTTACCCCGGCGGCCCTACCCTGCAATAATTGCTGAGGGGTTAACACAACACCTTTATTAAAGTCACCTGGTTTTAGTGATACCATGGATCCTGTTACATCTCGTTTTCTTTGCGTGCCATAACCAACCACCACTACATCAGCTAGCTGGTTTTCACCTGCAAGCATTCCTATGTTAATAGATGATTGCGAGCCAACTCTAATTTCCTGTGTGGTAAATCCAACATAACTGATAACCAACACTGACTCATTTGAAGGAACAACAATTGAAAATAAACCCTCATTGTTAGTAGCAACGGAAGTTGGGGATCCCTTAACTGAAACAGTTACTCCTGGTAAGGGTTGTTGAGTTACATTGTCCTGTACCTTTCCCGAAATGGTTTTTTGTTGTGAAAATAAATAAATGGGAAAAAACAATAGAAGTAATGCAGGTATGCATTTACTTGATCGGTAATATTTCATATAGCTTAGTTTTTGGACTCAACGTTTATTAAAACACTGATCTGATCGTTAGAATATTTACTGGCTGAAATCAATTTGGATCAATTCTCCGTTTCTATAAGCAATTGCTAAAAATCGTAATGGTCTACTCTATAATTAGATTAAAGATGAGATATCTTCCTGCAAGTGAATTAAGCAAATAGATAAGATGGTTTCAGTGAATACATAAGAGGATAAGAAAATTTCAATTGAAATTCTCTTCTTCCAATGTATTGATAAATTTTTTATTTGAGAGTACGGATGGTACTCTATAGAGAAGGCTAAATTATATTTATATTAAGATACCGCCATCCTGTTCCATCCCGTTGAATAATATGCAGTTTAGAACTACTACATCCAATTATTATCATTATTTTAAAATACAGTAAACAACCTCTATTATTCAATTTTGAATGAAACAATTTAATTTGCGAATCAACTTTTTAAATAAAATGCGATCCTTTTTTTATATACTTTTTTTCATCTCCACATTTTTTGCATTTGGGAACTTGTTGGCACAATCAGATACTCTGCAAGGCAAATGGGGCGATTGGCAAACCTGGGGTGACCAGGGAAACGGAAGCTATAGAAATCCAATCTTACCATGTGACTTCAGTGACCTTGATTGTATCCGGGTAGGAAACGATTATTATGCCGTGTCTTCCACTTTTCAATATTCCCCTGGTTTTGTCATACTCCATTCAAAAGATCTTGTAAACTGGTCTATTGCCGGGCATGCGGTAACGGATATTACGCAGATATCTGCGGATATGAACTGGGATAAGATGAACCGGTATGGAAGAGGTATCTGGGCTGGTGCTATCCGTTATCACGATAATAAGTTCTGGATTTTCTTTGGAACACCGGATGAAGGTTACTTTATGACCACTTCAAAAAAAGCGGCTGGACCCTGGGAGCCTTTACATCAGGTGATGGCTGAAAAAGGGTGGGATGATTGTTGTCCATTCTGGGATGATGACGGCCAGGGTTATTTTGTTGGAACAAACTTTAGCGATGGTTATAAAATACACCTTTTCAAATTGACGGCAGATGGAAAGGATATTATTAAAGAGTCCGATAAAGTTATCTACCAATCAAAAGGAAGTGAAGCAAATAAACTCTATAAGATCAATGGCACCTATTATCATTTCTTTAGCGAAGTAAAATCTTCGGGACGTGCTATTATGATGGAGCGTTCAAAAAATATCTGGGGACCTTATTCAGAAATCAAGCAACTAAGCCATGCTCAAAAACAATTTAATGAACCGAATCAGGGTGGCATTGTTCAAACTAAAAAAGGCGATTGGTATTTTCTTACACATCATGGCACGGGCGACTGGTCGGGCCGCGTTATGAGCCTGCTCCCGGTAAATTGGGTTAATGGCTGGCCTATCCTTGGTAAAGTGGGCCCGGATAGTATTGGACGAATGGTATGGTCCGATACCAAACCAATAAAACGTTCAAAAATCCTTCGCTTAAAAACAAGTGATGAATTTAATAAACCTCTCTTGCCTCAGCAATGGGAATGGAACTATCATCCGCGTTCAGACAAATGGTCATTATCAGAAAGACGGGGATGGTTGCGACTCCATGCATTTAAGCCGATTGATCCAAATAATCTTCTTAAAGCGGGCAACACCTTAACACAACGCTCCATACGCACAAGGACTAATGAAGTAATAATAAAATTAGATCTTAGTAAAATGGTGGATGGACAGAAAGCAGGACTGACTCATTTCGGATCACCGAATTATTCATCCCTTGGAGTTACTTGCAATGGCAATGTAAAAAATATTGAATTGAATGTAAAGGGAACAATCATAAATGGCCCTTTACTCAGCGAAAATATTCTGTGGCTGAAATCAAACTGGGGTTTAGATGGCAAGAGTCAATATTTTTTTAGTACTGACGGCGTATCCTATATTCCATTTGGAACCCCCTATCAAATGATGTGGGGATCCTACAGAGGGGACCGGATTGGTATCTTTAATTATAACAATAAGGGAGAGCAAGGATATATCGATGTGGATTTTTTCCATTATAATTATACCAAATAAAATCGTTCCCTTTTCAGAATATGCAACCATTTCCTTTGCCTGATAATCCTACAAGTGATTAGACGAGTGTTATGCCTCAGGTTGGTCCAATAAATGCTACTATGTTATAACCTCTGTAGCTCACACAAGCATTTTGGAGTAATTATCTGATGGATTATGGGAATTAAATAATTTACAGACAATGTTGTCATCTGAATATAGTGCGAAACTGGATAAAATCTGGACTGGGTTTTCATCTACTACTGAATTGCATGCTCCCGCAGTTCTCGATTTAATAAATTCATTGTTATTTATTAAACAGCTTGATGAAATACAGGCAGAAAAAGGAAGATTAAGTGCTCTTTCCGGCAAACCGGTAGACAATCCAATTTATACCACAGATCTACAGGACCTGCGCTGGAGTTCATTTCATTACCTCGATCAAAAAAGTCTCTTTGAATTGTTTTACCGAAAGAATGGTGTGCTGGAATTTGCTAAGAGTCTGCCGGAATATAGCAGTTTACAGAAATTCGAAAAACAAGGCAAACCTATTATCCCCTCTCCTTATTTGCTCACAGAAACCATTAGTATCATTAACCAGCTCAATGTACCAGATAATAATATTAGAAGCGGAATGATAAACTATCTGCTACAAAAACCGGAGGCTACCAAAAAAACGCCTCTTCCAAAAATACCTCTGGCAGAAAAAGAATTACAAGAAGTAGCAATAGCACCACCAGTAGTGAACGTATCTCGCAAAGCCTTTCTGTCAAATCCTTTATACAAGTTGGCACTATTCCTATTTCTGGGTGCCATTGTATTCGCCATTGTTTATTTTAACTGGGATAAATCAACAGGGACAACAGCAAATATTAACAATCCGGCCACGCCGATAAACACAAAAGAAAATGATACGGCATCAATCCCTCCAACGACAACTCAAAAGCTTGAGATAGATACTGCAGCTAAAAAGAAACCCGGTGAAGCAACAAAAAAAGTATTGCCTGCAAAAGATTCTGCTGATGCCTTAAAAAACAGAACTACTAAAAAGACTGCACCTAAATCAATGCCGGAACAGGACGTTTCTAAGGCTACTGTTCCAGATGGTCGCTCAGGAACTGAAGTTAGACGGAATAATTCCAAAAAAAATAATACAACCGGGGGAAACAAAGAACGGTATAAAATACTTGAGAAAGCCTATTTTCATGATCAACCCGACGAACGGACCCGTCGCCAGGCTTTTATCAATCATTGGAACAACTCCTATGCAACCCTTCAGGCATTGGATGAAAAAAATGGATTTATCTATGTAGTATTTCGCAATCATCAAAACCAAACTTCAAAGGGATGGTTGCGTAAGAAAGATTTAAAGGTAATCCAGTAATGTTTCGATCATTTGCACTCAAATAGCAGCTGGAAATGTTCCATTTCCCTACTCTTTATTATCGTAGTTACTCGCGTAGTTTATCATTTACCTCCATGTTTTTTAAGAAGTAAAACGATTTCTTTATGACCTTTCTCTTCAGCGATTTGCAGGGGTGATCTTCCCTTAAAATCTTTTGTATTTGGATCATCAGCCCCATTGGCAAATAACCATTCGATCATAGATTCATGGCCTTCTCTTACTGCAGCATGCACGGCGCTGTTGCAAACTCCTGCAATGGTGTCTTTATTCAGATAAGGCTTTACCAAATCAGCGATACCCACCTCTCCACTGATAGCAACATGATATAAAAAAGGAAATTTATGCGGCCCGCTTACATTTACAATACCTGGCTTCATTTTTATCAAAGATTCAACTACCGCTTCGTAGCCAAGCATAGCAGCGCAAAAAATGTCTATCCGGGCATTATTGTCTAAAAGGTAATTGGCTATATCACGGTTTCCCATATGAGAAGCTCCTCCAAGCGCCGTTTCAAAATCGCCTCCTCCCCAATCCCAACAGGCATTGGCGATCATTGGTTCCTTCGAAAGCATTTCTTTAACCTTGACGGGGTTGCCGTGAGCAGCAACTACAAATTCATACACTACATCTGCTCCAAGTGGAGGAATTTTATCATTTTGCCCTGATTCCTGTAATTCTGAAAGTCTTGCGATTGAATGAAAAACTAAAAAAGAAAAGGCAAGAGTAAGTGATTGACCAAGAAATTTTCTTCTGTTTGGAATAAATAATGAATTTCCCATAACTTTTTTGTTTTAAATTTTCGTGTAAAATTGTTCTTTATAATTCTTTCACCATACATTTTATCCGTTCATTTCCCGTTTATTTTCCATTCATCAGTGCTTAATAGAAGGGATGCGCTTTATTAATTTTATTTGTCTTTATCTTTAAGCCGGGCATCTTACTATGTTATCAGAAAAAGAACTTATTGAAACCTGCAAAAGACTTATTGAACAAAAATTTGAATTTCCCCTCGGTGAGTTATGGAAACAGCGTGATTTTGAATACCTCTCTGACCTTATCCTCCAAAAAACAGAAACGCGAATTAGTATTTCAACTTTAAAGCGGATATGGAAAGACACTGAGACCCGCATACCCCATGTCCATACGTTAAACGCGCTGTCCCGTTTTACGGGCTTTAAAAGTTGGAGCGATTTTAAACAGAAACACTCTTTTGCAGAGGTTGAAGTTGAAAAACCAAAAAGTAAATTAAAAAAGGGGATAAATTTTTCAAGAAGAGTTTATCTGGCGATAATCCCTATAATTTTAATGTGCCTGTTTCTGTTGTTCTATTTTATACAACCCCTTTCTTATAATGAAACCGATATCATTTTCAAAAGCAGGAAAAATGTTGCATCAGGTGTTCCTAACACAGTTGTTTTTGAATATGATATTTCGAATATAAACTTCGACAGCGCTTTTATTCAACATTCCTGGGATAAAAGGATGAGGGCTAAAGTAAATAAGGACAATCATTTTCAAACATTCATTTATTATTATCCGGGCTATCATGTAGCAAGTCTTATTATTAATAACAAGATCCTTAAAAAAGAAAAAGTAAATATTACTACTTTAGGGTGGGAATCTATGGTGGATGGTCTTTCGTATGATGGCTTGCCTCAATATATTGCCACCGATGATATTTTTGACAGCAGCAGATTATACGTATCAAAAGAAACTCTTAAAAAAAATGATATCCCTGTTGGGAATAAACCGTTTTGGATTAACTACTTTAACGTTGGAGATTTTAAGGAGGCATACGGAGAGAATTTTACTTTAGAAACAAGATTAAAAAACAACATTGCGGAAGGGGCCCTTGTTTGCCAATACACCCAGTTATCTGTAATCTGTGAAAATGGCATGATTTCTATCCCTTTTGCCAACGCAGGTTGTATTGCCAATATTCATCTACATATAAGCGAAATAATTAAAACCGGCAGAAAAAATGATCTTGGTGCTTTTGGGATTGATTTGTCATGTTGGAGAAATATTAAAATAAAAACGATAAATAAAAATGTTGAGGTTTATGTTGATGATAAAAAGATCTATCAGGTTTTATTTAACGAGGAACTTGGAAGGATCACTGGCTTTCATTATAAATTTTATGGTTGTGGGGCGATTGATATGGTGACACTCTATAACGCAAAAATTCAGCAGTGCTTTTTTGATGAATTTTCAAAGCCGGGATTACAATCAACAAAATTTTGACTCCAAATTTGGATATGATCGGCAGTCCAGGTGATACATATCATTAATTTTGAATCTATATAAATTAAATATCTCAATGAAACGATATTGCTTAGCTCTTGACCTTGTCGACGAGCCCACACTAATAGCAGAATATGAACATTTGCACAAACCTGAAAATGCCAGGCCGGAAATAAAAAAAAGCATTTTGGATGGAGGGATCACGAATATGGAAATCTACCGAACTGGAAACCGATTGTTCATGATCATGGAAACCACTGACGATTTTAGTTTTGAAAAGAAAACAAATTTGGATGCTGCCAATTCCAAGGTGCAGCAATGGGAGGAATTGATGTGGAAGTTTCAACAGCCCTTACCCTGGGCAAAGGCAGGTGAAAAGTGGGTACTGATGGATAAAATATTTCAACTATAATAATTAACCTTTATATTTTATGATGTTCACTAAAAAGTTGATCGTATTGTGTTTGATATCTACAAGCACCTTTATGGCATTCAGCCAAAACCAGCCTTCTTACAAAGAAGATTGGACCTCTTTAAGTAGTCACAATGAATCTCCCGAATGGTTTAAGGATGCAAAATTTGGTATTTATTTTCATTGGGGTGTGTACTCAGTCCCCGCTTTTGGATATGAATGGTACCCCAGCCATATGTATTTTGCAGGCAGTTCCATAAACAAACATCATGTTGCAACATATGGCGATCCTTCCAAATTTGGTTATCATGATTTCATTCCGATGTTTAAAGCAGAAAAATTCAACGCTGACGAGTGGGCAAAACTATTTAAAACTGCTGGCGCACAGTTTGCCGGGCCGGTGGCAGAACATCATGATGGATTTTCTATGTGGGCAAGTAAAACGAATCCCTGGAATGCAAAAGATATGGGACCTCAGAAAGACATCGTGGGTGAATTGGAAAAATCAATTCGTAATCAGGGATTGAAATTTATTACCACCTTTCACCATGAACGCCAGTTGCAGCGTTATGCAGATAAGCCTGATGAAAAAAAGTTCTGGAATAGCCACTACCCTTTTATTAAAGGAATGCCAACGGCATCAACGGATCCTAAGCTTCGAATCCTATATGGAAATATTCCGGAAAAAGAATGGCTCGAAACACAATGGTTCGGAAAATTAAAAGAGGTTATTGATAACTATCATCCCGACATCATCTGGTTTGATTCATGGCTCGATCATATTCCAGAACAATACCGTATGAAATTCAGCGCCTATTATTTAAATAAAGCAAGGGAAAGAAACCAGGAGGTAGTGATCGTTAGAAAACAAAATGATCTGCCACTCGAAATGAGTGTGGATGACCTCGAAAAGTCGCGCAAGAATAAACTTGATGAAAAAACATGGATGACGGATGAAACGGTAAGCACCGGAAGCTGGAGCTATACGACCGATTTGAAAATAAAAAGTACTGCAGACATGATACATGTGCTGGTGGATATTGTGAGTAAAAACGGGGTCTTACTCCTCAACATTTCTCCAAAAGCCGATGGATCCATTCCGCAGGATCAACAAGATGTTTTAAAGGGAATGGGCAAATGGCTACAAAATAATGGTGAAGCGATTTATGGAACACGATCCTGGTATACTTATGGTGAAGGCCCTACCAAGGAGCCGGATGGAGGTTTTGCGCAACACCGGGAATTTTTAAAAATTAAATATTCAGCGAAGGACATCCGATATACAACACGTGTAGGGAGTATATATGCAACGATTCTTGGTAATGCTACAGCAGGCCAGCAAATTCTCCTTTCTTCCTTTGCTAAAAAACAATTACCTAAACCGGTTACTATTGATGAAGTAACTTTCCTGGGTTCATCTGAAAAAATAAAATGGTCGCTCACCGATGATGGACTATCTATTACGGCTCCACAACAGGCGATGGACAATATGGCAACTGTCATTAAAATTAATATCCGGGGAATTGATAATTATACTGTCAATTGAATGAGCCAAATTCCCGATCGCTCATTTGTAATACTTAACCGAAAACTTATTAGTGTGGGAACCTTAAAATTATTTTTTTTATTGGTCCTTGTATTTTCACAACAGATACCAGAGGCACAGGATTCTTTGGGAAAGAAGGTGATGCTGCAGGCAACTCCACCAAGAGTAACAATGAAGCTTACCAATGGAAGTGCATCAGCTATTCCGAAAGGTCCTTACAAAGCTTCATGGGAATCAATCAAACAAAATTACACGGTACCAAAATGGTTTCTCGATGGCAAATTTGGAATCTTTATTCATTATGGGGTATATACCGTAGCAGCACATGCGAGCGAATGGTACCCCCGGCATATGTATAGCAATGGCGGAGTACAAAAATGGCATGAAGAACATTTTGGCCCGGTATCTACATTCGGTTACAAGGATCTTATCCCATTATTTAAAATGGAAAAATTCAATGCAACAGAATGGGCTGCGCTTTTTAAAAAGGCCGGAGCAAAATATGTAGTTCCAACTGCTGAACATCATGATGGCTTTGCAATGTATGAGAGTAATTTGACAAGGTGGGATTCGAAAGATATGGGCCCCCATGTTGATTTTATTGGTGAGCTCGCCGCGGCGGTTCGCAAACAGGGACTGAAGTTTGGTGTTTCCAATCATAGAATGGAACACTGGGATTTTATGTATCCAAAGTTGCAGGTACAAACAGATTTATTTGATCCCGCATATGCTGATTTTTATGGACCCCCTCAGTTACCTCCGCAACGATCTGCTCCTAAAGCAGGTGAAGAGGTGATAGAAGATCAACATGCTGCTCCACAAAGCAAAGCTTTCCAGGAAGAATGGCTGGCACGATGCCAGGAACTGGTTGATAAATATAAACCCGATATGTTTTGGTTTGATAACGGTATCAACAGCCGCAGACTGGATTCTATTAAACTCAGGTTTGCTGCTTATTATTATAACCGTGCAGTTGCCTGGGGTAAGCCGGTTTCTATCAGTACCAAAAGTGATGCGTATCTCGCAGGTAGTATCAGGGATTTTGAACGTCAGGGACGGGCGCCTAAAGAAATGACTGATTATATGTGGCAGGTTGATGATCCTATCGGCGAAAAATTTGGGTATGTGGAAGGAATGAAGTTAACCAATGCGGGCACGGTTGTGAGAAGATTAGTTGAAAATGTAAGCCGGAATGGAAATCTAATGCTGAATATCTCCCCTAAAAGTGATGGATCCATTCCTGAAGAACAGCAGAAAATTCTACTCGGCGTTGGAAAATGGCTGAATGTAAATGGCGAAGCCATTTATGAAACCCGTGCCTGGAAAAACTATGGTGAAGAACAGATTCGCTTTACACAAAAAGGAAATATTTTATATGCTATTTCATTACAATGGCCTACACTTCCTGTTCTTATTTCTTCGCTTCCATTACATTTGGGGAAGGTGGAGAATGTTACCCTGCTCGGTTATAAAGAAAAGATATTATTCACCCAGAACGAACAAGGCTTGAAGGTCATATTTCCCTTGGAAAACCCCGGAGAATATGCATACTCGCTGAAGATAGAAGGTTTACTACTGCAAAGAAAATAACATGAAAAAAGTTCGTTGGGGAATTTTAAGCACCGCTAAAATTGGCCGGGAAAAAGTGATCCCGGCTATGCAGGCTGGTGAGTTTTGTGATATTGTCGCCATAGCTTCAGGAAATAAAGAACGTTTAATCCCGGAATCTGAACGCCTGAAAATTCCGAAGGTTTATAATTCCTATGATGAACTTTTAAAGGATCCTGAAATAGATGCTGTTTATATACCACTTCCTAATCACCTCCATGTTGAGTGGGCAATCAAAAGCCTGGAAGCTGGTAAACATGTGTTGTGTGAAAAACCTATTGGCCTCTCCTCTGTTGAAGCATTCCAATTATTACATGCATCGGGTAAAAAACCTCATCTTAAAATAATGGAGGCGTTTATGTACCGTTTCCATCCACAATGGCAGCATGCTAAAAAGTTGGTGACAGACGGAACGATAGGAGAGTTAAGGACCATTCACTCCTTCTTTTCCTATTACAACATTGATCCGGGTAATATTCGGAATCAAAAAAATGCTGGTGGTGGAGGAATGATGGATATTGGATGTTATTGTATTTCGTTAGCACGATTTATCTATGGAAAAGAGCCGCATAGGGTTTTTGGAATGGTTGAATTTGATGATAAACTGGAAACCGATCGTCTTGCATCCGGGATACTCGATTTTTCAACTGGCACATCAACTTTCACCTGCTCTACTCAATTAATGCCTTATCAGCGTGTCAATATTCTGGGAACTCATGGGCGGATTGAAATAGAAATTCCTTTCAACGCCCCACCTGATAAAGCCACACGAATGTGGATCGAATCAAAAACCGGGAAGGATGAAATCGTTTTTGATCCCATCGATCAATACACCATACAAGGCGACCTGTTCTCAAAATCGATAATCAATAATTCTTCTGTGCCAACAGAACTTGAAGACGCTGTAAAGAATATGAAAGTGATAGAATCTATTTTTGAAAGTTCAAAACAGGGTTCCTGGAAAGAACTTTGATAACAGATATAAATGACGTATTTAAAGAATACATTTAAGGTCAGAAAAAAGAATGCGTCTCGTCGGAATGAATACCTTTTTTAAAAGCATTGCCATATGAAAAAAATAATTGTTACGATGGTACTTTTGGTATCAACGCTCACTTCGATCATCGCGCAGTCTACCCCAACAGCAACTGCTGACTCCATTCGATTGAAATGGTGGAAAGACGCCAAATTCGGAATGTTTATTCATTGGGGAGTATACTCTGTTCCCGCTGGAACCTACAATGAAAAGCAGATTTCAGGTATCGGCGAGTGGATCATGAATCGGGGAAAAATACCTGTGGTCGAATATAAGCAGTATGCCAAACAGTTTAATCCGCAAAAATATAATCCTGAAGCCTGGGTTAAGATGGCCAAAGACGCAGGAATGAAATATATCGTAATCACTTCCAAACATCATGATGGTTTTTCCTTATTCGATTCCAAGGTAACCGATTGGGATATTGCGGATGCGACACCGTATGGGAAGGACCTTTTGAAGCCCCTTGTTGAGGCATGCAGAAGGGAAGGCATTAAAGTTGGTTTCTATTACTCGCAGGCCCAGGATTGGAATCATCCCGGGGGCGCAGCGAGTGGAGGACATTGGGACAAAGCCCAGGATGGTGATATGGATGCATACCTTGACAAAATTGCGGTTCCACAAGTACGTGAGATTTTAACGGATTACGGTGAACTGGACATTTTATGGTGGGATACACCACAGGATATGACAGCTGCCCGTGCGGAAAAATTTTTACCCATTCTGAAAGAACATCCTAATCTTATCACTAATAACCGACTTGGAGGCGGATATAAAGGAGACACGGAAACACCAGAGCAATTTGTTCCTTCAACTGGTTTCCCAGGTCGCAACTGGGAGGCATGCATGACTATGAATGATACCTGGGGTTTCAAATCATATGATGACAACTGGAAGAGTGAAAAAACCCTGATCCGATACCTTGCAGAGATTGTGAGCAAAGGCGGCAATTTTCTTCTCAATGTAGGACCTACTTCATTAGGAGAAATTCCACAGCCAAGTATTGATCGGCTGGCTAAAGTAGGAATGTGGCTCAAGGTGAATCAGGAATCCATATATGGCACAACAGCAAGTCCGTTCGACTATCTTTCCTGGGGACGTGCAACCCGTAAAGATCAGAAATTGTACCTCCATGTATTTGAGTATCCCTCTAACGGTGAGCTACGGGTGCCAATGGCTAATACCATAAGCAAGGCGTATTTACTCGCCTCTCCAAACAAATCTTTAGTTGTTAAGGCAGGAGGGAAACGGTCTGTCATTCAATTACCAAAGCAAGCTCCTGACACCATTAACACTGTGGTAGTGGTAGAATTTGCGGGTGAACCAAATGTTACACCTTCTCCAACGGCAAAAAAATTGGCAACCGTATCTTCTCAGAAAGGGGAAGCTTCAGGTGCCAAAAATTTACTCGATAATGATAGGCTTACAAGATGGGAAGCCGCAAAAGGCGACCGAAAAGCAACTTTGGAAATAAATCTCCAAAAACCAACGGCGATTGGTAGCATTGTTGTTGATGAGCCCTGGCATCCCTGGGATAATAAAAAACAAGACCTGTTGCTTGAATACAAGGTCGGTAATACATGGAAGACTGCCCTTAAGACTTCAACAAATGGTGTGGGTCTTATTCAGAATTTTAAACCGGTAACTGCACAATATTTCCGGCTTGTTATAGAAAATAAAGATGCAGAACCCACTTTGTTAGAATGGCAAATGTACGGGCCTGAGTAAGTATCAAATAAAAGCTGTTCTTAATTAACTAAAGTAACATTCCGTAACGAATTGTTTAGATCGCTATTATGTTTTCCACCGAATTTTACGTGGCTCCTACAGAGCCCACTTCATATTTGAATCGTTCTATAAACACGTTGCCTCGCCGAGGCATAAAAACATCCCCGTTCATTCGAGATTTTTGTTTATAGATTCATCAGCCAAAAGGATTTCCTGCTCCGTAGGAGATTCGTGTTTATAGCTAAATATAAATAGCCTACGACTCCGTAGGAGTCTCGTATCAAATAATACGACCCTGTCATTTATTGGGCTAATCAAGCAAAAGATTTCTTGCTCCGTAGGGGCTTCGTGTTTATAGCGATGATAATAAATAAACCCACGACTCCGTAAAAGTCTCGTATCAAATAATCATACACCAACCAAATGAGACGTGGCGTTCGTTTTGACGAATCTATATAAGTTCTATAAACACGTTGCCTCGCCGAGGAATAAAAATCTCTCCACGTCATACGACCCTGACATTTATTGGGCTAATCAAGCAAAAAATTTTCTGCTCCATAGGAGCATCGTGTTTATAGCTATGATAATAAAGAACCCACGACTCCGTAGGAGTCTCGTATCAAATAATCATACACCTACTAAATGAGCCGTGGCGTTCGTTTT
>Ga0136634_10000181_pt1 | contig 31022 bp, 33 predicted proteins | sample AntDrymUQ8332106_2_FD_104654 | JGI IMG/M metagenome (GOLD analysis project Ga0136634, IMG submission 104654) | Polar desert sand microbial communities from Dry Valleys, Antarctica - metaG UQ833 (21.06) | ecosystem: Environmental > Terrestrial > Soil > Desert | place: Antarctica: Dry Valley... | reverse complement strand
CTGGAGCTCCTGCATACGTTCGCGCTCGTCCATGACGACGTCATGGACGGCTCGCCCGTGCGCCGAGGTAGCCCGTCGGCGCACGCCCGGTTCTCGGCCGAGCATCGCCAGCACGGCTGGCGCGGCGAGCAGCGCCGCTTCGGCGAAGGCATGGCAGTGCTCGTCGGCGACCTCGCCTTCATGCTCGCGCACCGCCTTGTCGCGCCGATGCCGGCAGTTCACTCGATCTGGTACGACATGTGCGGCGAGCTCGTCCTCGGCCAGTATCTCGACCTCCGCGGCACCGCCGGCGGCGAGCGCGCAGACTCGTACGCCACTCTCGTCGCTTCGTTAAAGTCCGGTCGCTACACGGTCGTGCGCCCGCTCCAGCTCGGGGCCGCCCTGTCGGGCGTGGGGGTCGGCGCCGACGGAGATCGCTTCGCCGCCGAGGCGCTCAGCGAGACGTATGCGGCGTACGGGGAGCCGGTGGGCGAGGCGTTCCAGCTGCGGGACGATCTGCTCGACGTGATGGGCGATCCGGAGCTGACCGGCAAGCCGGTCGGTGCCGACTTCCGCGAGGGCAAGCCGACGCTGCTGCTCGCCCTGACCGCCCAGCGTGCCCCGCGCTCGGCGAGCGCCCTGCTCGATCGGGTCGGCGCGCCCGATCTCAGCGACGCCGAGGTCGCGGCCATCACCGAGCTCGCGGTCGAGACCGGCGCGTGCTCCGCGGTCGACGCGCGCATCGCGGCGGCGGTGGAGCAGGGGTGCGCGGCGCTTGACGGCAGCCCGGTGGATCCTGCAGCGGCAAAGGCCCTGCGGGCGCTGGCGGAGCAGGCTGCGTGGCGGGACCGATGAGCGAAGCGAGCGAGCGCCAGCGAGCGAGTGGAGCGAGTCTGAACGCACCGATAAGCGAAGCGAGAGCCGCCCGTGGGCGCCCTTCCCTGAATGGCACGGGGTGGCTCCGTGCCATTCCTAACGTCACGGAGTCACCCCGTGCCACTGGGCGAATGGTGCAGCTCCACCCAGTGGTGACTTGATGAGGGCGCATTCCCACAAGGTCGTTGTCGTCGGCGCGGGGCTCGGCGGTCTGTCGGCGGCCTGCCACCTGCTGGGCAGGGGCTACGACGTCGTCGTGCTCGAGCGGGCCGATCAGCCTGGCGGCCGGGCAGCTCGCCGTACGCAGAACGGGTTCACGTTCGACACCGGGCCGACCGTGCTGACGATGCCGGGCTTGGTCGACGAGGCGCTGCAAGCAGCGGGCTCGACGCTCGACGATCTCCTCACCCTGCGGCCGCTCGATCCGGCGTACCGCGCGCGCTTCGCGGACGGCTCCACGATCGACGTCAAGCGGGGCCGCGAGGCCATGGCGACGGAGATTCGCGAGCAGTGCGGTCCGACCGAGGCGGCGGCGTTCGAGCGGTTCGCGACGTGGTTGACGACGCTGTACGAGCTGGAGATGCCCGCCTTCATCGAGCGCAACTACGACCGGCCCTGGGACATCGCGAGTCCGCTGAGCCCGGCGCTGCGGCTGCTGCGCCTCGGTGCGCTGCGCTCCCTCGACGCCAAGGTGTCGTCGTACTTCACCGACGATCGACTCCAGCGGTTGTTCAGCTTCCAGGCGCTGTACGCCGGGCTGGCGCCGCAACAGGCCCGCGCGGTCTTCGCCGTGATCACGTACATGGACTGCATGGCCGGCGTCTTCACCCCGGACGGCGGCATCGGCGCCGTGCCGCGCGCGCTCGCGACGGCGGCGGAGAAGGGGGGTGCGACGATCCGGTACGGCGTGGAGGTCGCGCAGGTCCTCCGCGCTCCGGGCTCGCGCGGTGCGGTGCTGGGCGTTCACACGGTCGACGGAGAGGTCGTCCCGGCGGATGCCGTCGTCCTCAACGCAGACCTGCCGGTGGCCAGGGCGACGATGCTCCCGGGTGTCGCCCCGCGACGGCGACCCGGTCGGCTCACCTACTCGCCGTCCGCTTTCGTCTGGAACATCGGCATGCGCGGCATCCCGACTGCGAATGTTGCGCACCACAACATTCACTTCGGCGACGAGTGGAAGGGTGCGTTCAGGGCGCTGTTGAAGGAGGGACGGCGCATGCCGGACCCGTCGGTGCTCGTCAGCGTGCCGACCGTCAGCCACCCCGAGCTCGCGCCGGAGGGCTGCTCGACGTTGTACGTCCTCGAGCCAGTCCCCAACCTGGCAGGCCGGATCGACTGGACCCAAGAGCGCGCCGAAACCCGCGAGCGGCTCCTCGAGCTGATCACACGGGAGGGCTACTTGCCCAATGGTGGCAAGGAGATCCTCGCTGAAGAGATCGTGGACCCCACCGACTGGGAACGCGACGGCATGGCCCTCGGGACGCCGTTCGCCCTCGCGCACACGTTCTTCCAGTCCGGGCCGTTCCGCCCGAGCAACGTCGACCGTCGTGTCCCGGGTCTGGTGTTCGTCGGCTCGGGCACGGTGCCCGGCGTCGGCGTCCCGATGGTCCTGGTGTCGGGCAAACTCGCTGCGGATCGCGTCGACGAGCTGAGCGCATGACCGTCCGTTGTCCAACACGCGGTTTCCGCCCTGTGCGGTCCCTCCCCAAGGGCGGTCTCCGAGATCTCGGCGCCGGAGGGTACGCATGAGCGGCCGCGCGCACGCCGACAGCCCGGCGCTGCGGGACTCGTACCGGCGCTGCGCCGCGATCGCGCGCCGGCACGGCAAAACGTACGCGATGGCGGCTCGACTGCTGCCCGCAGATGGACGCCGCCACGTGCATGCGGTGTACGCGTTCTGCCGGGTGGCGGACGACATCGTCGATGACCTCGGCGACCGACCCGTGCCGGAGCGGGTGGCGGCGCTGACCGCATTCGGCGACCAGTTTCGCGCTGACCTCGATGCCGGGCACTCGGACCACCCTGTGCTCGCCGCCGTCGTCGCGACCGTGCGCACGGTCCAGATCGACCCCGAGTGCTTCGACCGGTTCCTCGGGTCGATGGCTATGGACTTCGACCGTACGAGCTACGCGACGTGGCGGGACCTCTGCGGCTACATGGACGGATCGGCGGCGGTCATCGGCGAGATGATGTTGCCGGTGCTGCACCCGACCGACCGGGCGGCGTACGAGCCGGCGCGCCAACTCGGCATCGCGTTCCAGCTCACGAACTTCCTCCGCGATGTCGGCGAGGACCTCGACCGTGGCCGCGTGTACCTCCCCCAGGAGGACCTCGTGCGTTTCGGCGCCGACCCCTCGACTCGCTATGTGACGCCACAGTGGCGGGAACTCATGCGATTCGAGATCGACCGCAATCGACAGATCTACGCCGCCGCCGACCCCGGCATTGCGATGCTGCCGCCGCGCTCGGCCCGGTGCGTCGGCGCGGCGCGCGTCCTCTACTCCCGCATCCTCGACCGCATCGAGGGGGCCGACTACGACGTCTTCACGAGCCGGGTGAGCGTCGCCCAGCTCGAGAAGGCTGCGACGGCAGCTCGGATCGTGTTCCATCGCGGGCATCGAGGCGCTCCCACAGGATGAGCACCAGCGTGACCAGCGCGCTGCCGTACGCGAAATCCTCGACCGGGATGTCCCACGGAAAGCGCACCCCGCTGCTCTGCTCCGCCGAGTAGATCACCACCGGGGCAGAAAGCTTCGTCAGCCAGCCGTCGACAATCACCTGGAACCCCAGCACGATTGCCATGCTCACCCAGTACGTCGGCCGCCGGAAGATGCCCGTACGGAACACGACCAGCTCGAGCGCGACCACGATCACGAGCGACGTGATCGCGGCAACGGTGTACTCAGGCATGATCCTGCGCTCTCGCCGCTTGGGCGCGTCTGGACGGCCACAGCGTCCGGACCGCCTCGTACGTCAGCAGCCCGCAGATCGGGATCACGACGAAGAAGGCCAGCTCCTCGACCGGGATGCCACCCGGCAGGATCCAACCGGTCGTGTACTGCGGCGAGAACGTCCAGTGCCCCCGCTCGATGGCGATCAGATCCCAGACCAGGAAGATCGCCACGACCGGCAGCACCGCGGCGAGCAGCCGGCGTGGCTGCCGATAGACCCGGGCGCCGATCACGAACTCCAGCGGCAGGGTCAGGACGAGGCACCCGGCCATGAGCAGGAGGTACTGGTAGCGGTCGATCACGGCCTCATCCGGGTTGCGCAGCGGTCGACTCATCCTACTGACGCCTACCTCCCAGAGCGGGCACCGTCGTGTCAACCGCACTCGAGTGGGCGGTGGACTGCGTCGGCAGCGTGGCATTCGATCAGGGAGGGCTGGAGAACGCCGTCACTCGTCGACGAACGGGTTCGCGTGGGTGCGGAGCTCGATGAGCTGCCGCGCATGCTCGTCCAGAGCGCGGTCCTCTGGGCTGTTCGGCTCCCAGACCGGCACGGTGACCCGAGCGCCCGCGTCGTCGACGGCGACGAAGACGATGAGGCAGTGCGTGGTGAGCGCGAGCTCACCCGTCCTCGGATCGCCGGAGCGCACATGGACGGAGATGTGCATCGTGGTGTCGCTGGTGTGGACCATCCGCGCGCGGGTCTCGACGAGCGATCCGATCTGCAGCGGTCGGTAGAAGCGGACGCCGCCGGCGTACGACGCGACCGCCGTGGACTTGCTCCAGCCGACCGCGCAGACGTACGCGCACTCGTCGATCCAGCGCATGACCGTGCCGCCGTGCACCTTGCCGCCCCAGTTGACGTCGGTCGGCGCGGCGAGGAAGCGCAGCGTGGACTCGGGCGCGGTCCCGGCGTCGGAGTAGGTCTGCTCCTTCATCGCGGCTTCGATGTCGGCGCGGACCTCGATGCGGCTCACCGCCGCCTGCTGCAGGTCTGCGTCCTCGGCGGAGCCTGGCTCCCAGGTCGGCACGGGCACGGACTTGCCGCGACCGTCCACCGCGACGAACACCGTGAGGCAGCGTGTCGCGTCGGTGAAGAACCCGGTCCGGGGGTCGGCCGCGCGGATCGTCACGATGATGTGCATGCTCGACCGGCCGGTGTTGATCAGCCGGGCGGCCACCTCGACGAGCTCGCCGATGGCTACCGGCCGGGTGAACCGGACGTCCCCCACGTACGCCGTCACGCAGTACTGACCGCTCCAGCCGACGGCACACGCGTACCCAGCCTTGTCGATCCACTCGAGCAGCTTGCCGCCGTGGACCGTGCCGCCGTACGTGATGTCCATCGGCGCCGCGAGGAAGCGGAGCACGATCTCGTCCGTACGGCGCGGCCGGCCGGGTGCCGAGGCCGTCTCGCCGGTGGTCGTACGGCCCGTCGTACCGACGTCGGTCGCGGTCGGAGTCGCGGTGTCGGTTTCCACGGGGCTTCCCTTCGTCGGGGCGCTGCCGAGACTACGACCTCGGTGGCACTCAGATCGCGGCTGGCCCCGACGGCCGACGTAGCATCGATCCCACCGTGGACGCAGCGCAGGGGACATCCGCGGGCACTGTCGGATTCGACCTCGACCTGACGCTCGTCGACTCCGCGGACGGCATCGTCGCCACCTTCCTCGCTACCGCCCGACGGCTGGGACAGGTTGTCGACGCCGAAGACCTCCGGGCGACGATCGGCATCCCGCTAGAGACCGCCTGCGCGCTGCACCTGCCGGAGGTGGCCGAAGAGGCCGTGCGGATCTATCGGGAGCTCTATCCAACGACGGGTGTGGCCGGCACGCGGCTCCTGCCCGGCGCGCGGGCGGCGCTCGACGCCGTGCACGAGCGAGGAGATCTTGTCGCCGTGGTGACGGCAAAGATCGAGTCTGCCGCACGGCTCCTGCTCGAGCACGTGGACCTCGCCGTCGACGTCATCGCCGCGGATCGGTACGCGGAGGGCAAGGGCTTGGCGCTCGTCGAGCTCGGCGCGTGGGCCCTTGTCGGCGACCACCCAGGCGACATGATCGGTGCGCGTACGGCCGGCGTCGTCGCTGTCGGAGTGACCTCCGGGTCGCACGACGCGGATGCACTGCGCGCGGCGGGAGCGGACGTCGTGCTCGAGACGCTGGAGGACTTCCCGGACTGGCTCGAGGCGGTGAGCGCCGAGGGCCGTACGCCCACCGAACCTTGATCGGTGAAGGATCGCGGTCGCTCGGACGACCACGCAGCTTCATGATCATGGTGCCCCGGGGGGCTGGGTCGCACTGGCGGCCCCAGGAGCAATTCCATCGGCGTAGGGGCACGGCGAGACGGCGGTGGTCAGACGCCGGCCTCGCGCTCCGCCCGCTGGACGCCGATCCACTCGTCGATCCGGGCCCACCAGTCGTACAGCCAGCTGATCTGCGCCTCGCGCCCGACCGGCACCTCCCCCGCGGGCACCTGCCACCAGCGCATGTGCACGGCCATGTCCATGGGCAGCTCTCGCCAGATGTCGCCGATGGAGATCAGGTGGTCGAGGCCGCTGTGCGCGACCCATACGACGTCGGCATCGGGTGCTGCCGCCAGGGCTGCGACGACGCCGCCGGGTTTCGGCGCGAGGACGTGGCGCATCCGCTCGGCCTTGTCGGCCTCGCCGAGCAGCCCCTTCTCACGTAGGTGCGCGATCGCGCGGGCTCGGCGGCGGGCGGTGAAGTTGCCGCCCTCGGGGAAGATCACGAACGCGTCGTTGTCGTCCAGTCCGGTGGCGAGCACGCGGATCGTCTCGTCGATGCCGGCCCTCATCCCGGTCGTGCTGATGAACCGGTTGGGCAGCCGGTTGAGGAGCACGTCGATCGCCGGGTCCCACTGCAGCGTGTCCTTCATGACGATGCGCGGCTCGCGGTCGTACCAGTTGACCAGCGCGTGCGCGAGCAGGAACGAGTCGCCCGGTCCTGCGTGGCGACAGAACACGACGAGCGGCCTGCCGGTGTACGAGTCGGGCTCGGGCCCCTCGACGACGACCCGCAGCCGCAGCACCCGTCCGGCCTCGCGGAGCATGATCAAGAGGTACGCCTGGACCAGGTCGTAATGCGCCCGCTCGAAGCGCGGGGTGCGCATCGCACGGCCGAACCCCGACAGCACCCACAGCGCCAGCATCCAGATCAGCAGGAACGCCTCGAGCACCAGGTGCAGCACAACGAGCCACAGCACGCGCAGCGCTCGCAGCCGGCCCGGCAGCACGGTGGAGGCCAGCGCGGCGGCGAGCACCCAGACGGGAAGGCTGAGCAGCCCGATGAGCGTGAGCACGACCATCGCCGGCGCCAGGACGAGTCGGCGGAGCCAGCGCGGCGGCAGCATGTCAGGACGGTGTGCGGAGGTACTCCGCGGTCGCAGTGCGCGCCTGCGCGATGCGCCGCCTGGTGCCCGCGGTGTCGCGATAGCGGAACGTCACCGCCGGTGCGGTGTCTTCACCGCTGGGCAGCAGGTGCACGGCGACCCCGTCCGGAACGGCCGCCATGTCGCGAGCGAAGCGGTGCCGCCTGGCTATCTCGAACGCGACCAGGCCGACGTCCCACGGCGTACGCGGCGCGGTCAAGGGACGCTCGATGCGGCCGACCTGCAGGACGTACACGGTCGTTGCCCCGAGCTCGACCGCCCGCCCGACCGGGATGGAGTTGACGATGCCGCCGTCGACGTACGTCTCCCCATCGATCTCGACCGCGGGAAAGAGCCCCGGCACCGCGCAAGACGCGAGCACAGCCTCGACGAGAGGTCCCGCGGTGAACCAATGCTCGGCGGCGCGCTCGATGCTCGCCGCGCAGCACTGGAACGGCACGGGGAGATCCTCGATGCGGTGCGCTCCAAGATGCTTCGTGAGCAGGGTGTGGAGCGCGTCGTGGGTGTGCAGGGCGGTGCGCGTACGGGCGGCGGTGCGCGCACGGGCGACAGGTGAGCTGCGCCACACCGAGCTCGAGCTGGACAACCACAGGTCGGCCAGACGCGCGACCCCGCCGGCACCCGGCTGGGCCGCGAGCACGGCACCGTTGACCGCTCCGATGCTGGTGCCGAGGATCACATCCGGCTCGATGCCCTGGTCGAGGAGCGCCTGCAGCATGCCGACCTCGCTGGCACCGAGAACTCCGCCGCCGCCGAGGACGAAGGCGATGTCTGGCCGCTGGCCTGCGCCTGCAGCGTCGGGGCCACTCGCGGCATCGGAGGGCCCGAGAGCTTTTGGGGCCTCCGGCGTCCCTGTCACGGCGCCATCCGCATGGGGCCCGCTCGAGCGCTCCAGTCCCGGCAAGTCAGCGGTCGGTGCCGATGCTGCTGCTCGGGTCGACCGGCGCGGAGTCGGCGGGGACAGCTGACGGGTCCGGCGCGGCCGCGCCTGCTGCAGGCGCGCCCGGCGGGGCGGCGTCGTCGTCGAGCGCAGCGGTCGGAGCGGCTGCCGGCGCTGCGGCGGCCTGGGCCGTGGTCGCCGTCCCCGCGGCGGCCGGCGTGCTCGTCGCTGCGCCGCCGCGTCGGGCGGCGCGTTCCGCGTCACGCCGAGCCTGACGTTCCTCGCGCTTGCGCATGCGCTCCTCGCGCTCCTCGTCCTTCTGTGCGCGGCGTGTGTCCATCTCCTCCTGGCGGTCCTCGCGGGCCGCCTTCGTCTTGTGTCGCTGCCACATCGAGTAGCCCAGTCGACCGATCCCGAACAATGAGCCGCCTGTACGCATCGTCGCCTCCTCGCTGCTCGCCTGATGTTGGGTGCCGCTCGTTGCGCCTGCTGCGCGTACTCGCTGGTCGGCGCGCTGCGGGCAGTCTAGGGACGGCACTCACCACATCAGTACCTCGTGCCGGAAGTTAGAACCGACCGAAGCACCGGGGCCTGCGAGCGCAGGGGCGCGTACGGGGAAGCCGCAACTTGCCGCTCGCCCGAGCGGGATTCCGCCTGATGCGCGCGCGAGCAACCGCAACCTCTCGCTCGCCCGGGCGGTGTCCACGGCCGCGAGGGCGGCCGCGTGAGGGCGGTTGGGCGCGGGCGGCGGATGCCGGAGGGGTCATAGGTGGCATCGTGTCGGCGCAGCGCGCGTACGACGAGCGCTCCGCGCGATACGCGGTGACGTGTGCCTTCAGGTGGCTTCGACGCCACGAAAGGGCACACGCAGCCCCCGATACGTGGTCAACGGGGCGGAGCCGGCGGTGCGGGGGGAGCGCTGTGGGGTCAGCCGAACTTGCCGGAGATGTAGTCCTCGGTGCGGGTGTCGGACGGGTTCGTGAAGATCTTGGACGTGTCGTCGATCTCGACCAGACGCCCGTGCCGGCCGCCCATCTCGTCGGGCTCGGCCGTGAAGAACGCGGTGCGGTGCGAGACGCGGGCGGCCTGCTGCATGTTGTGGGTCACGATGACGATCGTGTAGTCGCGTACGAGCTCCTGCATAAGGTCCTCGATGCGAGCCGTCGCGATGGGGTCGAGTGCGGAGCAGGGCTCGTCCATGAGGATGATCTCGGGCTGGGTCGCGATGGCCCGGGCGATGCACAGCCGCTGCTGCTGGCCGCCGGAGAGCGAGAAGCCGCTGTCCTTGAGCTTGTCCTTGACCTCGTCCCAGAGCGCGGCCTTGGTGATGGCCTCCTCGACCAGGTCGTCCATGTTGGAGACCTTCATGCGGGTGACCTTCGGGCCGTACGCCACGTTGTCGTAGATCGACTTGGCGAACGGGTTGGGCTTCTGGAACACCATGCCGATGCGGCGCCGGACCTCGATCGAGTCGACGTTGGAGGCGTACAGGTCCTGACCGTGGTAGCGGATGGTGCCCTCGACGCGAGCGCCGATGACCAGGTCGTTCATGCGGTTGAAGCAGCGCAGCACGGTGCTCTTGCCGCAGCCGGAAGGCCCGATGAGCGCGGTGATCTGGTGGTGCCCGATCTGCAGGTCCACATCGCGTACGGCCAGGAAGTTGCCGTAGTAGACGCGCAGCGCCTCCACATCGATGACGGGCTCGAAGCTCCGCTGGGCGTCTGCGGGGCTGGTCGCGGACTTGATCGCCCCGACGTCGACAAGGCGGCCGGCGGTCGATGGTGTGGTGGCGGCGTGGGACGTCTTGGCATCTGTCGTCATGGGGTCCCTATCACTGAAGTCGGGGTGACTCACGTCTCGGAAGTTACCAGCGCCGCTGGTACTTGTTGCGGATGAAGATCGCGAGGGCGTTCATGACGAGCAACATGCCGAGCAGCAGGATGCTGGCGGCGGCCGCAAGCTCGCGGAACTCGAGCTGGGGGCGGCCAGTCCAGTTGAAGATCTGGATGGGCATGGTAGTGAACCCGCTCGCCAGCCCGTTCGGGTCGAACGTGACGTAGACGAGGCCGCCGAGGAGCAGCAGCGGAGCTGCCTCACCGAGGGCCCGGGACAGCGCCAAAATCGTGCCGGTCGCAATGCCGGGGACGGCGTTGGGCAGCGTCTGTTTCTGCACGGTCTGCCATTCGGTGGCGCCGAGCGCGAGTGAGCCGTGCCGGATCTCCTGCGGCACGGCGCGCAGCGACTCCCGCGTCGCGATGATGATCACCGGCAGGATGAGCAGCCCGAGGGCGATCGCCCCACCGATAACAATGTTCTTGTTCTGTACGCCGAGCAGGGCGAGCAGCCCGAGGGCGAGCATGCCGTAGATGATGGCCGGCACCGCGGCGAGGTTCTGGATGTTGACCTCGATGAATCGGTTCCACCACTTGCTGTTGTCCGCGAACTCCTCTAGGTGGATGGCCGCCGCGATCCCTAGCGGGATCGTGAGGATGGCTGTTACGGCGATCACCCAGATCGAACCCAGGATGGCCGCGCGGGCGCCTGCCCTGTCGGGGGTGGCGGAGGTGTACTCGGTCAACAGTCGGCCGTCGAGGCGTCCGGCGCCCTCTGTGGCAGTGGTGATGATGAGAACTATGAGCACGAAGAAGGCCACGAAGAGGCTGAACCACAGCGCGATCAGGAAGACGATCGACGCCGGGCTGCGTTCCCCGCCCTGGGCGCGACCTGCGAGTGGGGTTGCGCTGGCCCGCGTCGTTTCGAGTACGGACATCAGTAGGCCTCTCGGAAGCGGCGCACCAAACGGATGCTGATGATGTTCATGGCCAGGGTGAGGATGAAGAGCAGCAGGCCGACGGCGAAGAGCGTGTCGTACTCCAGTGAGCCGACCCGTGAGTCTCCCAGGGCGGCGCTGGCGATGAAGCCGGTCATGGTTTGGCCGGCCTCGAGCGGGCCGGCGACCACGCGAGCCTGCTGACCCGCAGCGAGCGCCACGATCATGGTCTCGCCGACGGCACGGGAGATCCCAAGGACGACTGCAGCGACGATGCCCGACAGCGCGGCCGGGAACACCACCTTGAGCGTGGTCTGCATCCGGTTCGCGCCCAACGCCGCCGAGCCCTGCCGCATCCCGAGCGGGACCGCAGACAACGCGTCCTCGGACAGCGACGCGATGGTCGGGATGATCATCACACCCATGACGAGACCTGCCGCCAGCACGCTGAACGCGCCGGTGGGCAGGTTGAGCAGACCGCGGAGGAAGTCCGTCTGCACGACCTGCAGTGCGAAGAAGCCATACACCACCGTCGGGATGCCGGCCAGGATCTCCAGCATCGGCTTGAGGACCTTGCGCAGCTGCGTCGGTGCGTACTCGCTGAGGAAGATCGCAGCGCCGAGGCCGAATGGCACGGCGACCGCCAAAGCGATGGCGGTGGTCCACAGTGTGGCGGTGATGAGCGGCAGCACGCCGAAGCTGGCCGGCGTGAACTGCGGCGCCCATCGCGTACCGGTGAGGAAGTCGATCGGGTTGACCTCGCGGAAGAACCCGAGCGCCGGGATGAGCAGTGACGCGACGATGCCGAAGGTCGTGATGACGGACACACCGGCCGCTCCTGCGAGCAGGACCCGGATGATCTTCTCGCCGGTGCGGGCGCTGGACGCCGTCAGCGAGGGACGTGAGCGCGGCGGGGGCGTCAGATGAACGCCTGACTCCCCGCCGGTCGCGATCGTGGACACGACCTGGCCTCCGTGTTTCCGATACCGCCTAAGCGCCGATTCCCTCGAGCGCCGAAGCCGCCTCGGTCGTCTGCTCTTCGCTGAGCCCGATGAACAGTGCACCTTCGGCGATCTCGGCCTCGTTGGCGAGGTAGAAGTCGACAAATGCTGCCACCTGCGGCTTCTCCCCGTAGGAGGCGTTGTTGACGTAGATGTACAGCGGACGTCCGAGCGGCGCGTAGGAGCCGTCGATCACGGTCTCCGCGGACGGCTCGACGCAGCCCTCGCCGTTGTCGACCTGCACGGCCTTGATGACGCCTTCGTTCTGCTGGACGTAGGAGAGGCCGAAGTAACCGACCGCACCCGGGTCACCGGACACGCCCTGCACGGTGACGTTGTCGTCCTCGGACGGGCTGTAGTCGGTGCGGGTGGCACCCTCTTCGCCGTTGACGGCGTCGGTGAAGTAGTCGAACGTGCCGGAGTCGGTGCCCGCACCGAAGAGGGTGAGCTCCTGGTCGGGGAACGACGGGTCGATCTGGTTCCAGTTGGTGACCGTGCCCTCGGACTCCGGCGCCCACATCGTCTGCAGCTGCTCGACGGTGAGGCACTCGGCCCAGTCGTTCTCGGGGTTGACCACGACCGAGAGCGCGTCGTTGGCGATGATCAGCTCGGTGTACTCGATGCCGGCCTCCTCGCACAACGCGATCTCGTCGTCCTCGATCGCCCGGGAGGCGTCGGAGATGTCGGTCTCGCCGGCGCAGAACTTCTCGAAGCCGCCGCCGGTGCCGGAGGTGGCCACCGTGACGTTGACGTCCGGGGCCTCCTCGCTGAACAGGTCCGCGGCCGACTCGGAGAGTGGCGCGACCGTCGAAGAGCCGTCGATCACCACTGAACCGGACACGCTCTCGCTTGTTGTCCCGTCGGAGTTCGTGGTAGTGGTGCCGCTGCCTTCGTCCTGTCCCCCGCACGCAGTGAGCAAGAGGGCGAGGGCGCCGACCGCACCGATCATTGGTGCGCGGCGTGCCATGCCTGGAGTCACTTCGCAAAACCCTTCTGATGTGCCTCGACTGACGCGCGCCGAGGCTGGCCGGATGGCGCCGCCCGCGAGCAGTTCGTACGGGCAACGTCGTGACGAGTGTGTGGTCTCAGCGAAGGTCCCAGCGGGGAGTGACCGATGAGGTTGGCCTGGGTGAACGGGGCGTGAACACCGGAGTATGAGTTTCGCGCCGTTCCATACCGGCGAACACCTGCCGTTTGACCGCCAGACTCGGGCATTTAGCCCCGCGAATTGGGCGCCTGACATCGCGCTCAGACCCGATGCCGCTCGATCTCGAGGACTCCGGCGGCCGTGAGATGGAGTATCCAGCAGCCGGCGGTCGGCAGCGCCTCCTGGCGGTCGTCCGCTGCAAGCGGGATGCGGAGGGCATCGGCGATGGTGGGCAGCACGGGACGGTGCGTGCACAGGACGACTCCCCTAGAAGGCTCGCCCAGCGAATCGGCTTGTGCGGACGGGCGATCCACCTCCCCCTTCCCCTGGATCAGGTCACGCCGCACCTCCGCGACCACTGTCCCGAGGAGCGCGGCAACCGCACCCGAACGCCGGCTGTGCTCCTCCTCCGACAGCAGCGGCTCCAGGTCGACCGTGCTGTCCATGTGCCGGGCGTACGGCTCGATGCTGTCGACACAGCGGCGCGAGGGCGATGAGATGACCCGACCTGGCGACCACGCGGCGAGCAGGCCTGCGAGCCTTCCGGCCTGGTCGTTGCCGCGCTTGTCGAGTGGCCGGTTCTGGTCCTCCCCGGGCCACTTCTTGCGCGAGCGGGCCTTGGCGTGCCGGGCTATCACGAGCGCAACGGTCGGCGGCAACCCGATCGCAGCCACGATCAGCTCGCGCTCGCGGTCGTGTTTCACAGCAGCAAGGGCCGCGTCCGGGTCGAACCACTCACAGGCGTCGACCTCGTCGCCGATCCGCTTCTGCTGGGCTCCCGTCGCGGTCGCGAGCCAGTACCGCACCTCTTTCGGCCGGCCCTCGAACTCGTAGAACGAGGAGCCGACCGGAGCACCGAGGCGTACAGGGAAGCCGGTCTCCTCGCGCGTTTCCCGGACCGCGGCCACCGGCCAGGACTCGTCGGGTCGGAGCTTGCCCTTGGGCAGCGACCAGTCGTCGTACCGCTCGCGATGTACGAGCAGCACCTGCGGGCCGGTTGGCTCTGCCCGCGTCGGCGCGGGCCGGAGAATGACGGTGCCGGCCGCGCGAAGGTGCTCGTCCCTGGCCACGGTGTCGTCCGCTCTCGCCGCGCAGCCTCAGCGCCGGCGAGCGGCGTTGATGAGATGTTCTTGGATGTCCCGCAGCGGACCGCCGCTCTCGTCGGTTGCGACTCGGACCCACGAGCCGTCGGGCTGCAGCCGCCACGACGCGGTGGCGTCGTCCAGGCCGACGTCGAGGAGCGCGCTGACCGCCGTACGGTGTCGCGAGCTGCCGAGCCGCAGGAGGATCTCGACCCGCCGGTCGAGGTTGCGGTGCATCATGTCGGCGGAGCCGATCCAGTGCTCGGTGTCGCCGCCGTTGTCGAACTCGTACACCCTCGAGTGCTCGAGGAACCGGCCGAGGGTGCTGCGCACCGTGATCGTCTCCGACAACCCGGGCACGCCGGCCCGCAACGCGCAGATGCCGCGAACCCAGAGCGACACCGCCACGCCCGCCTGCGAGGCGCGGTAGAGCGCATCGATCACGGTCTCGTCGACGATCGAGTTGAGCTTGAACCGGATGCCGGACGAGCGCCCGGCGTGGTGGTGCTCCACCTCGCGCTCGATGCGCGAGACGAGCCCGGACCGCAGGCCGTGCGGCGCCACGAGCAGGCGCTCGTACTCCGTCGCGCGAGAGAACCCGGACAGCTGGTTGAACAGCGTGGCGACGTCCTCGCCGACAACGCGGTCGGCCGTCAGCAGTCCCAGGTCCTCGTAGAGTCGGGCCGTCTTGGGGTGGTAGTTGCCGGTGCCGATGTGGACGTAGCGACGCAGGCCGTCCGGCTCGTCGCGTACGACCATCGCGATCTTGGAGTGGGTCTTGAGCCCGACCAGCCCGTAGACGACGTGGCAGCCGGCGTGCTCGAGCGCGCGGGCCCAGCGGATGTTGGCGTGCTCGTCGAAGCGTGCCTTCAACTCCACGATGACAAGGACCTGCTTGCCGGCCTCGGCAGCGTCGATGAGCGCGTCGACGATGGGAGAGTCGCCGCTCGTACGGTAGAGCGCCTGCTTGATCGCAAGCACCGACGGGTCCGCCGCGGCCTGCTCGATGAAGGCTTGGACGCTGGTCGAGAACGAGTCGTACGGGTGGTGCAGCAGCACGTCGCGGTTGCGCATCGCGCTGAAGATGTTGCGGGGGGCCGAGCTCTCCCCCTCGCCGAGGTCGGCATGGGTGACGGGGAGAAACACGCCGTACTTGAGCTCGGCGCGGTCGAGGTCTGCGATGCGGTGCAGCCCGGTGAGGTCGAGCGGGCTTGGCAGCGCGACGACCTCGGCGGAGGAGATGCGCAGCTCGCGCACCAGGACCTCGAGCACGGCCGGGTCGATGGACTCCTCGACCTCCAGGCGTACGGGCGGGCCGAACCGTCGGCGCATCAGTTCCCGCTCGATGGCCTGCAGGAGGTTCTCGGTGTCGTCCTCCTCCACCTCGAGGTCCTCGTTGCGGGTCACCCGGAAGATGTGGTGCCCGAGCACCTCCATGCCCGGGAAGAGCGAGTCGAGATGCTCGGCGATGACATCCTCGAGCGGGACGAACTTCTCGTCGCCGACGGCCAAGAACCGCGGCAGCGATGGCGGGACCTTGACGCGGGCGAAGTGCTCGTGCCCGCTGCTGGGGTTGCGTACGACCACGGCGAGGTTGAGCGAGAGCCCGGAGATGTACGGGAACGGGTGCGACGGGTCGACCGCGAGCGGTGTGAGGACCGGAAAGACACGGTTGTTGTAGAGCTCCCCGAGGCCCTGCCGCTGGCTGTCGTCCAGCTCGTCCCAGTGGAGGATGTCGATGCCCTCCTTGGCCAGCGCCGGGAGGACGTCGTCCTGGAAGCACCGGGCCTGGCGGCGCAGAAGCTCGCGGCTGCCGCTCCAGATGTCCTCCAGGATCTCCCGGGGCAGCAGGCCGCTCGCCGCTCTGGTGGCAACGCCCGCGGCGATGCGCCGCTTGAGGCCGGCGACGCGCACCATGAAGAACTCGTCCAGGTTGCTGGCGAAGATGGCCAGGAACCGCACCCGCTCGAGCAGCGGCAGCCGGTCGTCCTCGGCGAGGTTGAGCACCCGCTCGTTGAAGGCGAGCCAGCTCTTCTCCCGGTTGAGATAGCGATCGCTCGGAAGCTCGTCCTGGTCCGCTGCGGTCTCTGCGGTGCGCGCCGTCTCGGCGGTGGGGTCGGGCAGCGCGGTGTCCCACGCCTCGTCCGCGTCGGCGCTCATCTCGTGGTCCGCGACCAGGTCGATGACCTCCGGCGCATCCTTTGTGTCAGCCATGTCCTGCATGGTCGCACCACTTGGTGAATGCACGGCCTTCGGGCGACCGCTTCCGCGACCTCGCCTGCGCCTGCCCTTGATGGCACGGGGTGACCCTGTGCCGATAGGAATCGCACGGGGCCACCCCGTGCCAAACGGGAAATGGTGCAGAGCCCCCCACTGGCTGGGGTTCGGAGCCTTGCCGCGGGCGTCGAGCTCAGCGCTGGTACATCACGTCGGTCGAGGCGATGGTGAAGCCGAGGCGCTCGTACATGCGCACCGCCGGGGTGTTGCTCTCGTCCGCGTAGAGCATCAAGGTCGGGACGCCGGCGGCAACGAGGTGTTCGAGTCCGGCGACGGTGAGGGCGCGGCCGAGACCGGTGCCGCGCTCGTCCGGGTCGACGCCGACGACGTACACCTCGCCGAGCGGCTCGGGTCGCTCGTGCACCTTGGTCCAGTGGAAGCCGACGAGGCGGTCGCTGTCAGGACGCGCCGAGTCCGTACGGTCCGCGACGAAGAAACCGGCCGGGTCGAACCACAGCTCAGCCATCCGTGCGCGCAGGTCCTCGACGCGGAGCCGGCCCTGCTCCGGGTGGTCGGCGAACGCGCGCGCGTTGACCTCGACCCAGGCCTCGTCGTCATCGCCGGGCCGGAAGGATCGGATCCGTACACCTGCCGGCGTCCGCGCTGCGGGAAGCGGCGCGTTCGCGGGGCGGCGCATCTGCAGGAGCACCCGATCCGCGTGGAAGCCGAACGCTTTGGCGAGAGCGGCCGCGGCTTCGCCGTCGCCATGGGCCCAGGCGCGGAGGGTCTGTCCGCGCGCGGCGCGGGCGAGGGCCCAGGCAGCGAGCGCCGCACCGACGCCCCGCCGGCGGTGCGTGGGCGAGACGATCAGCTCACCCGCGGTTGCCTCGGCGTCCTCGACGAGCTGCAGGTAGCCGACCGGGTCACCGTCGGCGGTTCGCGCGACGACATGAGTCGTCTCCGGTGCGCCGTGCTTGAGGGCCAGAACGGCCTGCTCTGACAGCGGCGCGACCCGGTCCGCGGTGGTGGACTCGTCGAGCAGTGCCAGCACTTTCCGTACGGTCTCGGGCGTGGATTGCTCCGCATCGACCGACACCTTGGCTCCGGCGTCGGCACCAGGACCGGAGTGACCTTGCGCAGACGTCACCGCCGCAGTGTCACAGCCACGTGGGTGGACGCGCCAGTGAAGTGCAGCAGCACCGACCCCGTCGCCGGCGCGAGCAGGACCGTCTGGGTCCGGCGCTGCCGATGTCCGCGAGCAGCGCTGCGGTCGGCTAAGAGAGCTGGACGCTCGCGTCCGACTCGGACTCGATCTGAGCCTCACGCTCGCGAGACCTCGGCGGCGGCGTCACGAAGCGGTAGCCCACGTTGCGCACGGTGCCGATGAGGTGCTCGTGCTCGGTGCCCAGCTTGGCCCGCAGCCGACGGATGTGGACGTCGATCGTCCGGGTGCCGCCGAAGTAGTCGTAGCCCCAGACCTCCTGCAACAGCTGGGCTCGCGTGAACACTCGGCCCGAGTGCTGCGCGAGGTATTTCAGGAGCTCGAACTCCTTGTACGTCAGGTGCAGCGTCCGCCCTCGGAGCCTGGCCGAGTAGCTGGCGTCGTCGATGATCAGCTCGCCGGCCTCGATCTCCTGCGGTGCGTCGAGGCTCTGCGCGGCCACTGCCTGCAGTCGCTCACTCGCGAGCCGCAGCCGGGACTCGACCTCGGCCGGACCTGCGGTGTCGAGAACCATGTCGTCGACGCCCCAGTCGTGGCGCAGCGCGGTGAGACCGCCCTCGGTCACGACGGCGAGGACCGGCACCGACACGCCCGTCGTGCGGATCAGCCGGGTGAGCGCGCGGGCATGGACAAGGTCACGCCGTGCGTCGACGAGGATCGCGTCGACCGGGGGCATATCGAGGAGGACCTGGGCCTCGGCCGGCGCGACGCGTACGTGGTGGGTCAGTAGACCCAGGGCCGGAAGCACCTCCGCGGACGGCGCAAGGGCGTTCGTCAGGAGTAGCAGTCGGCTCATGTCGGCTCCAATAGTGGTCGGCCCAAAAATGGTCGGCCCGGAAACGGGTCGCCTCGTACGGCAACGCGAGACCCCGTTACGCAAGAATAGATGCTGTGTCGACAATTCTCGCTGACGAGGGCGTGCGGATCCATGTGGAGCACATCACGCGTCCACATCGTGAGACGGAGTCCGAGCGGGGGATGGCTGTCGTCGTGGGTCATGGTTTCAGCGGCTCGACCCGCCGACCCAGCATGCGCCGGGTGCTTGAGTGGTTCGCACGCGATGTCGCAGTGATCGCCTTCGACTTCCGCGGGCACGGACAATCCCTTGGCATGTCTACGGTTGGCGACCGGGAGATCTACGACCTGGATGCTGCGGTCAGGTGGGCGCGGGCGCTGGGGTACATGCGGGTAACCACCGTCGGCTTCTCGATGGGCGGCGCGATCGCCGTGCGCCACGCGGGTGTCATCGGTGGAGTCGACGCTGTCGTCAGCGTGAGCGCGCCCGCATCGTGGTACTACCGCGACACGGTTCCGATGCGCCGTCTGCATTGGCTGGTCGAGACGCCGTCGGGGCGGCTCGTGTCGCGGGTGTGGCGCAACACACGAGTGGATCGTGCTGGTTGGGGCGACGTGCCGCTCGCGCCGTACGAGGCGGCGGCCATGATCTCGCCCACGCCGCTGCTCGTCGTCCACGGTGACGCCGACCCCTTCTTCCCTGTCTCGCATGCTGATCTCCTGTTCGCCGCCGCTGGCGAGCCGAAGGAGCTGTGGGTGCGGCCGGGGTTCGGCCACGCGGAGGGTGCGACCGACGCAGCGCTCGTGCGAGACGTGCTGGGTTGGGTTCGGTCCCGGCTTGACCCGGACGGGGCGCAAGTCCCGACGCCGGGCGCGGTGGGTCGATGACCGCCGGCACCCTCCGCTATTGGGCGGCGGCGCGTGCCGCGGCCGGCGTCGACGAAGACCACCTGGACGCGGAGACGCTCGCGGCGGCTGTCGGAGCTGCCCTCGATGCGCACGGCAACGACGCGCGCCTCACCCGGGTGCTGGGCATCTGCGCGTACGTCGTCAACGGCGTCCCGGTCGGAACCAGACCCCACGACTCGGTTCCGCTGCCGGCGGGCTGGGTGGCCGAGGCGCTGCCGCCCTTCGCCGGCGGCTGACCCGACCACTGAGCCCTGATTCCGCTCGGCGCCGCCGGGTTCGGGATGTACGGGCCCTCGGTGCATTGCGCGCCCTAACGACCACGTATCGGGGGCGTGAGGGTCCGTTCCATGGCGTCGACGCCATGGAAGGGACCCCGACGCCCCCGCAACGTGGTCATTGGGAAAGGGTCACGCCCCGATGGTGGCTCGGGCCTCACGGGGTAAGCCGCAGGTGCATGGGACGATGCGCCGATGCCAGTGCTGGTCGCGGTCACTGTCGGTGGGCTGCTCGTGCTGGCGGTGTACGCGGGAGCCGGCGTGCTGGCCCTGGCCGTCGTCGGGGCGCAAGCAGTTCTCGCGTACGGGCTGACAGGCACCCGCGAGCAGCCGGGCCGTGAGCGTGCTGGAGCGCTGGTGGCACTTGCCGGGATCGCGGCGGTCGTCGCGCTGTGGCTCGCGAAGCCCGAGCCGACGGGCCCGACGATCGCGCCGGCGCTGTGGGTGCTCGGACCGGCAGTCGTGCTCGCCCTGCTGCGCGAGCTGGCGCGTCGGGATGGGCGCGAACGGCTGGTCGAGTCCCTCGCCACGACGGTGACCGGAGTGGCGTTCGCCGGCTTGGTCGCGCTGCTCGTACCCCTGGAGTCACTCGAGCCGACTCGGCATGTCGGGGTGGTGTTCGCTGTCTCCGGCGCGGTGCTCGGTGTCGGGGTCTGGTGGCTTGCGACCGCGGGGCGTGGTCGGTGGCGGGGTGTCGGCGTGGTGCTCGCTGTGGCAGTTCTCGCTGCGACCGCGGTGGTCCTCCTCACCGTGACGGTCCAGGAGCTGGCCCGTGACCAGCAGCTCGCTCTGGGTGGGGTGGTCGCCGTGACCGGGATGGTCGGCGCGGGCACCGGGCACCAGCTCGGTCGGGACAGGGTCAGCCGGGTCTGCCTGATGTCGGTGCTCGGCCTGGCTCTCGCGGGTCCGGCTGCGTACTTCACTGTTCGCGTGCTCTTCTGGTGAGCTGGGGTGACCCAGGCGTCCAGTGAAGGTATGACACTCCATGCGCACGCGCTGTGTGCACGACAGGGACAGCGTCCTACAGGGGAGCAGGGCCATGAGCGGTGAACCGTGGCGCCTCCGCAGCCGTGAACAACCTGTGGGGGCGGGGGCAACTCTCGACGACGACCTCGTGCGTGCCCTTTACGACGAACACGCCGGGCCGCTGCTCGGATACGTTCTCCGGCTCACGGGCGGGGACCGGCAGCGCGCGGAGGACGTCGTTCAGGAGACGATGCTCCGTGCTTGGCGCCACCCTGAGGCCGCGGTCCCGTCGAGGGGGTCGTTGCGACCGTGGCTGTTGACGGTGGCACGCAACATCGTGATCGACAACTCCCGAGCACGGAGGTCGCGGCCACGTGAGGTGGGGGAGCAGGCGCTCGCGTCTGCTGCGGTGAGTGACGACATCGAGAACGTCCTGCTCGCGCAGGACGTCTCGGACGCTCTCGCCGCACTGAGCGCGCAGCATCGCGACGTCCTCGTGCAGACGTACTTCCTGGGCCGAAGCGTCGCGCAGGCCGCAGCAGCACTCCAGGTGCCGGCGGGCACCGTCAAGTCGCGGACGTACTACGCGTTGCGCGCGCTGAAACTGGCACTACAAGAACGGGGGATCGAATCGTGACCTGCGAGGAGGCGAGACTTGCTCTCGGGGCGTACGTGCTCGGCGCTCTCGACGCTGACGAGGCGGCAGAGGTTGAGGAGCACATCCGCGACTGCGACGAGTGCCGCGCGGAGCACGAGGAGCTGCGGGACATGCCGCGCCTGCTGGGACTCGTCACGCTCGAGGACGCAGTCGACGGACCGGCAGCTCCGACGGCCACGCGCCGGGACGAGCTGATTGAAGCGGCCATCGCGGTACGCCGCGGCGAACGCCGCCGTCGTGCCTCGTGGACAACCGCCGGAGGGGTCGCCATCGCCGCAGCGGCCGCGGCGATCGGGTTCGGCCTTGGTGACGCCGCGGTCGTGGACGAGGTCGTCGACCCCGATCTACAGGTCCTCGCCGCGAGTGACCCGACGACGGGTGTCCGCGGCCAGGTCGAGCTCGACGGCGTCGCCTGGGGAACCAGGCTCGCGCTGGAGCTCGCCGGCGTCTCCTCGGGTGAGACCTGCAGCCTGGTCGCGGTGTCGAGCGCCGGGAACCGCGAGACCACCGCGACGTGGACCGTGCCCGCGGCGACCCCGGACAGCAAGTACCTCACCGTCCCGGGTGCCGCCGGGCTGACGCCGGATCGGATCGATGCCTTCGAGATCGTTACGTCCGACGGCTCGACCGTCCTGAGTTTGAGCTTTGCCGACCTCGTCGCCGCCGAGGTCCCGGCCGGCTGAGCGTTCGACCACTAGACTCCGCGACGTGTTGGAGATCTTCTTCGCCGCGCTGCTCGTCCTCGCGGCGCTCGCTCTGGCCGGCCTCGGCACCCTCGCGACGTACCGCCTCTTCCAGGGCCGCAGCTGAGCGTGCCGGTGTGATGGACATCCCGGCCGACCTGCCGACAGAGCTCGTGCCCCTGGCCTGGATCGTCGGGCATTGGGAGGGCGCGGGTGTCGGCGACTACCCGACGATCGAGTCGTTCCGCTTCGGTCAGCGGCTGGAGTTCGACTACGTGCCGGGCAAGCCGTACCTCTCCCACTCCAGCACCTCCTGGCTGCTCGACGAAGACGGCGGTCTCGTACGCCAGCTCGCGCGCGAGTCGGGCTTCTGGCGCCCGCAGCCGGACGGGTCGCTCGAGGTGGTGCTCGCGCATCCCACGGGCATCGCGGAGCTCTGGCTCGGTGCGGTCACGGGTCGGCGCGCGGAGCTGGGCACCGACGCGGTCGCGCGCACCGCCACCGCCAAGCCGTACACCGCCGGCCATCGCCTCTACGGCCTGATCGACGGCGTCAACGGCAGTGTCGATGCCGGTTTCGATGCCGGTTTCGATGGCAGCGCAAACCGCGGTGTCAACAGCCGGGGGGACCTCGGCTTCGTCTTCGAGATGGCCGCGATGGGTCAGCCGCTGCAGCCGCACCTGTCGGCGCAGCTCAAGCGCGTCGGGAGTTGACGGGACCGTACATGAGGATTCGAGAGCTCGCCATCCCCGGCGCGTACGAGATGACGCCGCAGCAGCACGGCGACCCGCGCGGGGTGTTCCTCGAGTGGTACCGCGCCGAGCGCATCGCGGAGTCGGTCGGGCACCCGCTCCAGCTCGCGCAGTGCAACACATCCGTGTCGGCTCGTGGCGTCCTGCGCGGCGTACATTTCGCCGATGTGCCGCCGGGCCAGGCGAAGTACGTCACCTGCACCGCGGGCGCGGGACTCGACGTTATGGTGGACATCAGGGTCGGGTCGGCGACTTTCGGCCAATGGGACGCCGTACGCCTGGACACGGTCGATCGCCGCGCGGTGTACGTCGGCGAGGGTCTGGGCCACGCCTTCCTCGCGCTCGAGGACGGCACTGCGATCACGTACCTCCTCTCCGAGGCGTACGCGCCCGAGCGCGAGCACGGTGTGCACCCGCTCGACCCGGCTCTCGGTCTGCCCTGGCCCGCTGACGTCTCGCTCGTCCTGTCCGCAAAGGACCAGGAGGCACCCACCCTCGAGGAGGCCCGACTCGCGGGTGTGTTGCCGTCCTACGACGCGTGCCAGGCGTACGCCACCGAGCTCGCCGCGCGCGTTCGAGACACCGCCTGAACCGCAGTTGACACGGAGTGGCTGGCGACACGCCGATAGAAGGAGCCGGTTCGTGTCAACTGCGGTTCGAGGGGCTCTGGGCAGGGCGTCGGTGACGCCGCGCGGTTAGCCTGAACGCGTGACCAGCCCTCTGCTCGTCCTTCCCGGCGCCGTGCCCGCGGACACGCCTGATGCGGGTGTCGCGCTCCACTACGGCGACCCGTTCCGCGAGCAGCGCACGTACGCGGGTGGCGACGGCTTCGTGGACCGCTCGCACCGCGACGTCGTACGCATCTCGGGCCCCGATCGCCTCTCTTGGCTGCACTCCCTCATGACGCAGCACCTGGAGAAGCTCGAGCCGTTCACGGCGAGCACCTCGCTGGTCCTGAGCCCGAACGGGCACGTGGAGCACGTCCTGGAGCTCGTCGACGACGGGGAGGCCGTCTGGGCACACGTCGAGCCCGGCCGCGCGCGGCCACTCGTGGCGTTCCTGGACTCGATGCGGTTCATGTTGCGCGTCGATGTGACCGACGTGACCGAGGACTTCGGCGTGCTGACGCTCGCGAGTGCGGGGTCGCCCGCTGCCGAGGGCCTGCTCTCTCGGACGGATAGGCTCGGGACCGACGTCTTCGTGCCGAGGGCGGAGCTGGTAGCTCGTGGCCGGCGGGCCGGCCCGGCCGCAGGCATCTGGGCGTACGAGGCGCTACGGATCGCGGCGCGCGTGCCGCGGGAGGGGCGCGAGACCGATCACCGCACGATCCCGCACGAGGTCGGCTGGATCGAGAGTGCAGTGCACCTGCACAAGGGCTGCTACCGGGGTCAGGAGACGGTCGCGCGGGTGCACAACCTGGGTCGACCGCCCAGGCGGCTGGTCTTCCTGCACCTCGACGGGTCGGCGGAGCGACTGCCGGAGCACGGAGACCAGGTGACGGCCGACGGCGCCGATGTCGGGTTCGTGACCTCAGCGGCCCAGCACTACGAGCTGGGTGCCATCGGGCTGGCGCTGATCAAGCGCTCGGTACCGACCGACAGCCCGCTCCTGGCGGGCGGGATCGGAGCCAGCCAGGAGGTCGTCGTCTCTCCCGACGCCGGACTGCACTTCAAGCCCGCCCTGCGCTGACGCTCATCAACTCGGTCGCGCCTCGCGTACGCATCGGGAGTGACGCTCGTCAGCTCGTCGCGTCAGCGCGTACGCATCGGGCTCTCGGATCTCCGCGGCGAGGTTGCGTTCGGTGGCAGGGCCGCCCCCACGAGTTCCTTTACGCGGCGGAGTGTGCCGTTACGTGGCGTGGACGCCACGTGAAGGCACACGTGACCACGTAAACGTGGTCATTTGCATGGCGGGTGCGGGTGCGGGTGCGGGTGCGGGTCAGGCGTCCAGGATCAGGGTCACCGGGCCGTCGTTGACGAGCTCGAGCTGCATGTCGGCGCCGAACACGCCGGTCTCGACATGGGCTCCGAGCTCGCGCAGCGAGGCGACAAGGGCGTCGACCAGCGGCTCGGCGAGAGCACCTGGCGCTGCGGCCGACCACGACGGCCGGCGGCCCTTGCGCGTGTCTGCGTACAGCGTGAACGGGCTCACCACAAGCACGGGCGCCGTGACGTCGGACGCGGAGAGCCCGCCGGCGAGGATGCGCAGCTCCCAGACCTTGCGGGCGAGGCGGGCAGCGACCTCGGCAGTGTCGTCGTGCGTCACGCCGACGAGGACGACAAGGCCGGGCCCGATCTCGCCGACCGCGGCGCCGGCCACTCTTACCTGAGCTCGCAACGCCCTCTGCACGACCGCACGCACCGCGGGATCCTCCCATGGCACCGGGGCTGTTCAACAACCCATCGCGCACGCGGGAACGCAGACTCGTGGCAACCGTGCGACGCGCAGGTAAAGCCCCGGCCACCGTCGAGAACCTCGCCGCGGACCGCCGGTAGGGCAGGATGCCAACCATGGCACCCGCTCCTGCGCCCCCGCCTGCACGCACGCTGATCACGGTCGCCCCGACCGGCGCGGAGAGCACGAAGGCAGACGTGCCGCACCTTCCGACCACGCTGGACGAGCTTGTCGCGACGGCCGCAGCGTGCGAGGCGGCGGGCGCCGCCATGATCCATGTCCACATCCGTGCCGCGGACCATCGCCCGACGCTCGCTCCCGCCCGGCTCAGCGAGACTGTCGAGGCGCTGCGACAGCACACGAACCTCGTCATCCAGCTCTCCAGCGGCGGCGCGGTGACCGACCCGTACGAGCGTCGCCTCCACGTGCTGGACGCGGAGCCGGACGCGTGCTCGCTCACGATGGGCACGGTCAACTTCGGTGACGGCGTCTTCATGAACTCGTGGCCGTTCATCGTCGAGCTCTACCAGCTCACGCAGCAGCGCGAGGTCGTGCCGGAGTTCGAGCTCTTCGACCTCGGGCACATCGCGGCGCTGGGTCGCCTGCTCGACGTGTACGGGCTGCCGTACGGGGGAGCGGTGCACGCCGACCTCGTCATGGGCGTGCCGGGCGGGATGCCCGGCGACACGGCGACGCTGGTCGCGGCGGTGGCCGCCCTCCCGCCGGCGGTCACGTCTTGGTCGGCCACGGGCGTCGGGCGGACCACACTCCCCGTCGCCCTTGCGGCTCTGTCCGCCGGGGGGCACCTGCGGGTGGGGATGGAGGACACGCTCACGTTCGCCAAGGGCCAGCCCGTACGCGACAACGCGCAGCTCGTCGAGCGCGCGGCGCAGCTCGGCACGCTGGTCGGGCGGCCGCCGATGACCACCGACGAGGCCCGGGCGCTGCTCAACGTCAAAGGGCGCTGAGCGTGTCGGGCCTGACGGACGCCCCGGTCGTCGCCGAGGTCGTGCGGTCCGGGGTGGTCGAGAGCGTCCATCGCGGAGCACTGTTGGCGCTGGCGGCAGACGGTTCGGTGGCGTACGCGATCGGCGACGCCTGGACCCCGCTGTTCCCCCGTTCAGCGAACAAGCCGCTGCAGGCGGTCGCGATGCTCCGGCACGGGTTGAGTCTCGACGGCGAGCTGCTCGCGCTTGCCGCTGCGAGTCACTCCGGCGAGCGGTTCCACGTCGACGGCGCCCGCCAGATCCTGGCGGATGCGGGGCTCGACGCGTCCTTCCTGCAGTGCCCGCCGGCCCTACCGATGGACCCGACCGCCAACCGGGACGCCGGTGGCGCTGCCTCTCGGCTGGCCATGAACTGCTCCGGCAAGCACGCCGCGATGCTCGCGACCTGCGTTGCGAACGACTGGCCGACCGACACCTACCTCGACCTCGAGCATCCGCTGCAGGTCGCGATCCTGCGTACGGTCGAGGAGGTGGCCAGTGAGCACGTCGCGGCTTTTGGTGTCGACGGATGCGGTGCACCGGTCCTCGCGCTGTCCCTGCGGGGGCTCGCCCGCGCCTTCCGGTCTCTTGCCCTCGCTGCATCCGGCTCGCCGGAAGGTCGGGTCGCGTCGGCGTTCCGTACGCATCCCGCGTGGACCTCAGGTTCGGTGCGCGAGGAGCACCTCCTGATGCGCGCCGTCCCCGGCCTGGTCAACAAGGCCGGCGCAGAGGGGGTGGACGCGCTCGCGCTGCCGGACGGCCGGACCGTGACGCTCAAGATCATCGACGGCAACCAGCGCGCGCGCGTGCCGGTCGCCCTCGCGGCGCTGCAACGTCTCGGCGTGGAGACCCCGCCGCTGCACGACGTGTCGCCGAGCCCGATCCTGGGCGGTGAGCGCGCCGTCGGCGAGATCCGCGCTGTCGGGATCTGATCCCCCCGACCCTTGCCCTGATCATCCGGACCAGCGACGCGTCGCGTGGCCCATACGGCTCTCGACGTGTACGCCGCTCTCCAGCGCTTGCTGAGTGCTTGCATCTGCAAGCAGGTGCCTGCAAGATGTCGGTATGGCACCCCTGACCGTTGGACCACTCGGTGCATTCTTGCGCGAGCAGCGACGCAACGCCCAGCTCTCGCTCCGACAACTCGCCGAGCAGGCGGGGGTTTCCAACCCGTACCTCAGCCAGATCGAGCGCGGCTTGCGCAAGCCGAGTGCCGAGATCTTGCAGCAGATCGCCAAGGGCCTGCGCATCTCGGCCGAGCAGCTCTACGTCCAGGCTGGCATCCTCGACGAGCGCCAGCCCGGCGAGCCCGCCTTCGAGGCGGCCCTCGTTGCCGACCCCTCGCTCACCGAGCGGCAGAAGCGCGTGCTGCTGGAGATCTACACCTCGTTCCGCGCGGAGAACGAGGCCGCAGTGTCCGCGGACGACCCTGCTGCTGCGGAGGTTCCGGTGTCCGCTGACGACCCTGCTGCTATCGAGGTTCCGGCGTCGACTGACGGGTCCGTGCCGGCCGACCCGCGGTGACAATCTGCGGCGCCGGCTCGCTCGATTGCTCTTCGCCGAGGCACATCATCTCGCGCGAGCATGATCACGGCTGCAACGTGGTCCGGCGCTTATGCTCGGGGATGTGGAGTTCGTCGACTTGCTCACCGAGATCCTGGGCTACGCGAGCCTGGGCGTACGCGCATTCGCGCTGATCGACGCCCTCACCCGGCCGACGGACGCCTATCCGGCAGCCGGCAAGCTCACCAAGGTGGCGTGGTGCGCGATCCTTGGCATCGGGCTGGCGGTCGGTCTGCTCGGGGGCAGCGTGATCGGGCTGTTCAACCTCGCCGGGCTCATCGCGGCGATTCTCTACCTTGTCGACGTCCGACCCGCAGTGCGCGAGATCGGCAAGCCCGGTCGCAACCAGGGGCCGTACGGTCCGTGGTGAGACCCAGCTGGGACGCTGCTCAAACCAGGGCGCTGCGTCAGCTCCAGTAGACGATGACCTTGTCGCCGGTGCTCACCTGGTCGAAGAGCCAGCTGATCCCATCCCAGTCACGGATGTTGACGCAGCCGTGCGAGCCCACACCGCTGTAGCCGATGGCGGCGAACTCGCCGGAGTAGTGCACCGCCTCCCCACCCGAGAAGAACATCGAGAACGGCATGTCAGCCTCGTAGATGCTCGAGACGTGGTCCCGGTGCTTCCAGTACACCGAGAACTGTCCCTCGCTCGTCTCCATCCCGGGCCGGCCGAAGCGCGCGTCCATCTCGAGCAGGATGCGGCCGTTGACGACCCAGCGCAGGACCTGGTCGGTCTTGTCGATGCACAGAACGCGGCCGGTCGCGCAACGCGCGTCGAGCGTTCCAAGCACAACGGTGGGCGGCTCGTACGCGGGCGGCGGCGGGTACAGCTGATCCTCGGTCGGCTCCGGCGTCTCGGCCTGCAGGCTCGACCAGATGTCCTGGTATATCTCGGCGGTCGGCTCGGCGCCCTTCGACGCCTGGTAGGACCTGACTGAAGTCGCCGTCACGTTGCCGAAGTAGCCCGTCACGTCGGCGTCGAACAGCCCGAGGTGGGCGAGCCGGACCTGCAGCTCGCGGACGTCCTCGCCTTCGGATCCCTGTGCCATCAACGGTGGGTTGCGCTGAGGCGTGAGCACCGCGGCCTGAGCTGCCGGCGCTGGTGCCGAGCCGACAGCCCGCACCGGGGCCGTTACCCCCGGCCCGGCCGGCGTACCGGCACTGACGCCCCCGCCCTGGCCAGCAGCGACTGCGACAGATCCCGCCGCAGCGCTCGGGCCGCCGAGCAGGTTGACAGCCAGAGCCACCAGAACCCCGCACACCACTGCGACGATGGCGGCTGCCCCGCTGACGACCCCTGCAAGCCGACCTCGGCGCATGCCGCCCCCTCTCTCGCGCTCCTCGGCCGCACGGCCGAAGCCAGTTTGCAGAACTCGCGCAGGCCAGGACGACGGGCCGGGCTCGAGTGGTCCGACTCGAGAATGCATCGACGCGAACGCGGCCTGTGCTGGTACGGCCTGTGCCGTACGACATGCGCTGGTTTGACGCGCGTGGCGTCAGGTCGGTTGTCCGGTCTTGGTGGGCGGGTTGGTCGGAGGGCGCGCACCCAAGCCTGGGCACTCCGCGTGCTTAGACATTGAGCTCGTACAAAGCGACCTTACCGAACAGGGACACGGCGTCGTCGTCAACGCGGGTTGTCGGTCTTGGCAGTTCGGGTGCTGCGACCGTGATGGTGATCGACTCGGGAACAGCAGGAAGCGTGGGGTGGTTCGGTTCGATGGGCCTGCGGCGCTAGGACGCGGGCCACGACATCGTCCGACGAGAGGCGGCCTGCGATGCTCTCCTCGAGTCGGCGGTCGAGCCTCTCGACGATGCCGCGGCGGGTCGCCGTGCTCAGCCTTCACACGTCCCCGCTCGACCAGCCCGGGATCGGCGATGCCGGTGGCATGAACGTCTACGTCGTCGAGCTCTCCCGGCGTCTGGCCCAGCTGGGGATCGAGGTCGACGTCTTCACGCGGGCCACCTCGAGCGACCAGCCGCCCGCTGTGCAGCTCGATGCCGGGGTCACCGTCCGCCACATCATCGCCGGCCCGTTCGAGGAGCTGCCGAAGCAGGATCTGCCGGCTCAACTGTGCGCTCTCACCTCTGGGGTCTTGCGGGTGGAGGCCGCCCACGAGCGCGGTTGGTATGACCTGGTCCACTCGCACTACTGGCTGTCGGGCCAGGTCGGCTGGCTGGCCAAGGAGCGCTGGGGCGTCCCGCTCGTCCATTCCATGCACACCATGGCCAAGGTGAAGAATCAGAGCCTCGCAGTCGGCGACAGCCCTGAGCCCGCGCTGCGGGTCATCGGCGAGACCCAGGTCGTCGAGCAGTCGGACCGTCTCATCGCCAACACGGCCGCGGAGGCCGAGCAGCTCGTTGACCTCTACGACGCGGACCCGGAACGCGTGTCGGTCGTGCACCCAGGCGTCGACCTGGAGTTGTTCCGCCCCGGCGACCGCGCCGCCGCCCGTACGCGACTCGGCCTGCCGCCGGACGCGATCGTGCTGCTCTTCGTCGGCCGCATCCAGCCGCTGAAGGCGCCTGACCTGCTGGTACGCGCTGCCGCGGCGTTGGTTGCCGCCGAACCTTCGCTGCGCAGGCGGCTGGTCGCCGCCGTGGTGGGGGGCCCGAGTGGGTCGAGCGGCACGACACCCGCCGGCCTGCAGCGCCTCGCCGGTCGCCTCGGGATCGGGGACCTCGTGCGGTTCGTCCCCCCAGCCACTCATGCCGAGCTCGTCCACTGGTACCGCGCCGCGTCGGTCACCGTCGTCCCGTCGTACAGCGAGTCCTTCGGCCTCGTGGCGGTGGAGTCGCAGGCCTGCGGAACGCCGGTCGTGGCCGCGACGGTCGGCGGGCTCCCGACGGCCGTGCGCGACGGCCACACCGGGCTGCTGGTGCCGGACCAGGATCCCGCGTCGTATGCCGCTGCTCTCGCCTCACTCGTCTCGTCGCCGACACTGTTGGACCACCTCGGTTCGGAGGCCCGACGGCACGCCGAGGGGTTCGGCTGGCCCGCCACGGCGGCCGCCACGGCGGCGCTTTATGCCGACGCCGTCTCCGCCGCCCGAGGCAGCCGGCGCCTCGCCCTCGCCGCGACCTCTTGACCCGCCGCGTTTGCCGGTGCGGGCGGCGTGGCTGTAGCCCGTTGACCACGTATCGGGGGCTGCGTGTGGCCTCACGTGGCGTGGGCGCCACGTAAGGGCACCCGTGGCCGTGTAAGGACGCTCGGCCGGGGAGCACACGTCTCGTCGGCGAGCCACCGCGTCTGACGCTCGCACGCAGATGTGACGTCACTCATGCCGCGCTCATGGCATCGCCACCACGTCTGCGCAGGCTCGGGACATGCCCACTTCGCCCGAGATCTCGGAGCCCGTCGTGGTTGCCAGCACCGTTGCCGCGAGCACAATCGCCGCCGGAACCGTCCCTGCCAGCACCTTCGCGATCTTCGCCGCCGCGTTCGGTGGTCTTCTCGCACTGACCCTCGCCGGACCCGGCGTTGCCGGGCGATTCCGTCGACCACGGCTGG
>Ga0136634_10000180_pt1 | contig 31089 bp, 27 predicted proteins | sample AntDrymUQ8332106_2_FD_104654 | JGI IMG/M metagenome (GOLD analysis project Ga0136634, IMG submission 104654) | Polar desert sand microbial communities from Dry Valleys, Antarctica - metaG UQ833 (21.06) | ecosystem: Environmental > Terrestrial > Soil > Desert | place: Antarctica: Dry Valley... | reverse complement strand
GTTCTGGACGCCCGGCGCACGCAAGAAGACCCGGACAGCCGCGCTTTCCACGCGGCGATGCAGGCCGCTTGCGACAAGCACGCGGTAGCGGATTACGAGCGCTACAAAGCCTGGTGCGAGGAGTATTTCTATCTCAAGCACCGCAGCGAGCCGCGCGGCATCGGCGGCATCTTCTACGACTATCTGCATTCCGGCGATTGGACCGCCGACTTCGCCTACACCCAGGATGTCGGCCGTCACTTCCTCGAGGCTTACGCGGCGATCGTGCGGGCGAACATGGCCACGCCCTGGAGCGAGGCCGAGCGCGAGGAACAACTCATCCGCCGCGGCCGCTATGTGGAGTTCAACCTGCTCTACGACCGCGGCACCATCTTCGGCCTAAAGACCGGCGGCAATGTGAACAGCATCCTGTCGTCGATGCCGCCCGTGGTGAAATGGCCTTGAAGCGCTGAGCATCGTGCGCAAAAGTGGGAACCGGTTTTGCGCAAAAACGATGCGAAAGAGCGGTGTGCGCGATTCCATTTAAGCGCATTTCGCTCTGAGCCGATCGACATCGCTTCGTCGTCCCGGAAACGCTACGCGTTATCCGGGACCCAATGGCCGTTCCGCGCGCTCCTTGCGAGAGGTGAGGCGAATAGACCCGGTTTGTACGCCGGGTATACGACTGGGGATGCGGCGGTGTGCTGGACAACGCCTGTTAGGGACCTTACTCCCCGTCCCAGTAATCCAGGCTGCCCGCTTCGCGCCCGGCATACATCAGCCGGCGTTTCGAGGTGTCCCCGCCGGGGGGCGAGCCGGACATCACCGCGAATTTGCCGCTGTCGGGATATTCGCAAACCTCCGGCTCGATCTTTGTGCTGATCGCGAGATAGCGCAGCTCGCTTGCGCCGGTGTTGACGAGCTGGTGCGCCGTCTCGGGACCGCCGGCCGGACAGGCGATCACATCGCCGCTTCTCACCGGATGCTCCGCCCCGCCATAGCGCAGCGTGCCGGCGCCGTCGAGGATGACGAACATCTCCTCATTGGCGTGGTGGCTGTGATACGGCCAAGCCTTTTTGCCGGGCGGCACGATGGTCAGCGTGCAGCCAAGCTGCGTCGCGCCAAGCGCCATTGCGATGCGGCCGACCTTGGCCGCGAAGTGATCGCCATGGACGTGGTCTTTGAGGGGCACGTCGGCGATGTTGATGATGGGTTTCATTTTGATTCGCTCCGATAAGTGCTGTTCGTAAAAGCGAACAGCCTCGATTCAGATACCAACAAAGCGTTTGATCAACTTCACCTGAGCGGTATGTCTGAAACAAATATGCGTGCGCCTGGATCATCGACACCAGTTTCGCGAAACAGCTCCTCAAAGGCTTGAAATGTGGCCGAGGCGTATTCTGTTGGGCCGATGATTATGCGATCAACGATTTCAGCGGGCTCAGCTCCAAAAAAACCCTCGTCGGGCACATTTTTCAAAGGAATCTTATAGATCGGCTGAGGAACACCATGGATCACCCGGATTTCTTTAATCAAGTGATCTGATCTTTCCAGAGTCGGCGAATATACGACTCGCCACTCTTTTTCTTCCTCAAAGCCAGGGTGCTTGGTACACAAAACTGCAAACTTAAAAACATTGGATACTATATCTACTATTTTTTTGGCTCCGATAGTTCTTAAAAAGTTTCTGTTTTCCTTTATATTCGTTGTCACTTCCGAAAATTGTGCTTTAAACTGCCGATCACTTAAATAGGCTACCGGACTCGAGTAGGCCTTCAACGCATTTGAAGGACTTAGGGAAGGCCGCTGATTTCAGAACCAACGCTACACCCGTCCCCTTACCATACGCACGCCACATGGAGAGCCGGCCAAACACGTCTTCGGCTTCTAGGTGTTCGGACACGCAGGTGAGATAAGTTTCAGTAAAAAGCTGAGGTAGCAAAGTATCGAAGGTTTCCTGAACTTGCCTGGATGTGCCAGGAAAAATTGCCTCTAAAGCTCTCTTGAACTCTGCGCCAATTTCGCAATTGTAGGCATTTACGAGACAGTCTCGCCCGTGTGTCACCTCCATGAAATCATTCATGCATGACGATTTCCGCATCCAAACTTCTCTGCTTCTCAAGATCGCCATCGCTGCTTCCGCGCTGGTGTAATGCACGAAACGACGGCGCTCGTCCTTAACCGCGCGGGATTTCTCACATGCGTAGGGATGGAAGATTTGAACCAAACGGGTCTGATCGTCGCTTGATAGGGTCATCTGAGAATACGAATAATGCGGAGAACAAATTTTGATGTTTGAAAGCATCTAGCCTCGCCAACAGGCTCAATCAAGGCGAACTTGACGTTAGCGGCGCGTTTCTAACTCTTCCCATCCCGAAAGTGGTCGTAGATCGTCTGCGCCATTGCCGCGCTGATGCCTTCCACCGCCTGCAAATCCGCCAGCCCGGCGCGGCTTATCGCCTTGGCCGAGCCGAAATGCTTCAGCAGCGCCCGCCGCCGTTTCGCTCCCACACCGGCGATCTCGTCGAGCGGGTTGGCGGCGATCGACTTGGCGCGCTTGGCCCGGTGCGTGCCGATGGCGAAGCGGTGCGCCTCGTCGCGCAGACGCTGCACGAAATACAAGACCGGATCGCGCGGCTCCAGCATGAAGGACGGGCGTCCGCGCTTGAAAAAGTGCTCGCGGCCGGCATTGCGGTCCGGCCCCTTGGCGATGCCGACGATGGCGATGTCGCGGATGCCGAGCTCGTCGAGCACGGTTTGCGCGGCGGAGAGCTGGCCCTGGCCGCCATCGATGAGCACGAGATCGGGGCAGCCCCAACTGCCTGGCTTGCCGGAGTCTTCGGGGATGCCGCCGCCATCCTCTTCCATATCGAACGCCGCATCGGTGGACATTGCGGCCGCCGTCTCCTCATCCTCCGCAGGCACCGCGCCTTCGTCATCGGCGGGGGGAATGGGCTCTTCTTCCGCGCGCTGCTCATCGGAAGGCGGGAGGACGCATGCATCGCTTGCCGTCACAGCCGGCTCTGATGAAGCTGCCATTGTGCGGCGCCGCTCCCCCTCACCCGGCGCTGACGCGCCGCCCTCTCCCGCGAGGGGAGAGGGCGGATCCGTGCCGTAGGCAGGTTCCGGGGCAGTCCTAAAGTCAGATTGTGGCTTTGCTACCTCGTCTTCTGGCGGTGGATCGGCTTCTATCAGGATCGGCTTCTGCGTCGCCTCTGCCTCGGCATAGCCCTCTCCCCTCGCGGGAGAGGGCGCCGCGAAGCGGCGGGTGAGGGGTTTGGGCAGTTCGGTCGTCTGGCCCGCGCTTTGCTCTGCCTCGCCCCGCTCCTTGGCGAGCCGGGAAAAGCGGCGGCGCAGCACTTCGCGCATCATGGCGAAATCGTCGCCGGGGGTGAGCGTGTCCGACTTGATGTTGAACTTGCGGTACTGGTTCTTGGTGAAGCCTTCGGGCCCGGCGACGATCATCGCGCCGACAGCGTTCGCGCCCTGGATATGACTATTGTCATACACCTCGATGCGGGCGGGCGTCTTGGGTAGGCCGAAAGCGTTCGCCACGCCGTCCAGCAGCTTGGCCTGGCTGGACGCCTCAGCCAGGCGGCGGCCGAGCGCCTCCTTGGCGTTGGTGAGCGCATGCGCGACCAGGCCGGCCTTTTCGCCGCGCTGCGGCACCACCAGCTCCACCTTGCGGCCTGCCTTGATGCCCAGGGCCTCGGCGAGCAGCGCGCGCTCCGGCAGGTCATGCGAGAGAAACACGCAGCGCGCGACGGGCTTGTCGTCATAGAATTGCGCGATGAACGCCTCCAGCACCTCCTCGACGCCAAGGCTGCGGTCGGCGCGCGGGAAATAGGCGCGGTTGCCCCAATTCTGGCCGTTGCGGAAGAAGAACACCTGCACGCAGGTCTGCCCGCCTTGGCTGTAGGCGGCAAACACGTCGGCCTCGTCCACGCCGCGCGGATTGATGCCCTGCACGGCCTGCACATGCGCCAGCGCCCAGAGCCGGTCGCGATACCGCGCGGCGCGCTCAAATTCCAGCGCCTCGCTTGCCTCTTCCATCAGCGTACCAAGTTTTTTCTGCACCGCGTCGGTCTTGCCTTGCAGGAAGCGGACCGCCTCGTCCACCAGCCGGTCATAGGCTTCCGGCGCGATCTCGTTGGTGCAAGGGCCGGAGCAGCGCTTGATCTGGAACAGCAGGCAAGGCCGGGTGCGGCTTTCGAACATGGCATCCGAGCAACTGCGCAGCAGGAAGGCGCGCTGCAGCATGTTCAGCGTGCGGTTGACCGCCCCCGCCGATGCGAACGGCCCGAAATAATCGCCGCGAATGTTGCGCGACCCGCGATGCTTCATCAGCTGCGGCGATCGGTGCTCGCGCGAGATGAGGATGTAGGGGAAGGATTTGTCGTCGCGCATCAGCACGTTGAAATACGGGCGGAAGCGCTTGATGAGATTGGCTTCGAGAAGCAGCGCCTCGGACTCCGTCGCGGTGGTGACGAACTCCATCGCCGCCGTGAAGGCGATCATCCGCGCGATACGGTTGGTGTGGCCGGCCAGCCGCGTGTAGTTCTGCACGCGCGCCTTGAGATTGCGTGCCTTGCCGACATAGATCACGTCGCCCTTGGCGTCCAGCATACGGTACACGCCCGGCCCGGTGCCGAGATGCTTCAGATAGCGCTGCACGATCTGCGGCCCGGTTTCCTTGGCCGCCGCCTCGCCGCGCGTGTCTTGGCTGGTGTCGCTGGTCATGATTCTCGAAATTAGCCCCAGGGCCCCTGCCGCCACTTGCCGGGCACGGTGGGCGGCGGCGCGAACAGCAGGAACAGCGGCAACAGCACGATGCCCGCAATGAAGCCGCCGATATGCGCCCACCAAGCGATGCCGCCTCCCATGCTGGGCGTCAAGGACTCCCATGCGCCCTGCAACAGCTGCATCCCGAACCAGATCGCCGCGAACGCCACCGCCGGGATCTGGAAGATGAACGGAATAATGATGATCGGCACGAGCAGCGTAATGCGCGCCCTAGGAAAGCTTACCGCATACGCGCCGATGACGCCCGCCACCGCGCCGGAGGCGCCGATCACCGGCACATCGGAAGCCGCGTTGAAAAAAGCGTGGACAAATGTCGAAGCCACGGCGGACGCCAGATAAAACAGCAGGAACGGAAATGCGCCCATCCTGCCCTCCAGCGTCCGGCCGAAAATGTACAGCGTCCACATGTTTAGGAGGATGTGCAGCCAGCCGCCATGCAGGAAGGTGGCCGTCAGGAAGGGCCAATAATTCGTCGGCGAAAGACCGTTGCGCAAGCCCCAGAGGGCATCGAAATAGCGGCGCGGCACCAGCCCATATTCGTAGGTGAAAATGACGCTCTCTCTCGGACCCAACTCGTTTTGATAGAGAAATGCCGCCGCGTTGACGGCGATCAGCATGTAGACGATGACGGGTGTCCGGACCGACGCAACGGAATCGCGAATGGGGAACATGGCGCGGATGGCCTCGACAAAGCGCTCGGGAGCGCCTCGCGCGCGCCGCACACTCCTAATCTAAGCTTTCTGCCCGCTCCCTTCCAGTCTCGCGGCTTGGCGGCGCAGGACTTGCTCGGCTAGCCGCCGCAAGACGTTGCAGCACCGCCGGGATATTGTCGAAAATCCAGTAATGGCCCGCTTTTTCCATGCGGTGGACCTCACAGCCGGGGATCAGCGCGCCCAATTTGAGCGCGGCGCTGACCGGAACGTTCCTGTCGCAGGCGCCTTGCCAGAGGATCGCCGGCGCGCGGATCGCCGCCAAGGGGATGTTCCAGGGCCGCGAAAACAGCCGCATTTCCTGCAGTCCCGCCTTGACGCCGGGCCGCATCCCCTCGGCGACGCCTTGCAGCAGATTGCGGCGAACCTCGCCGCGCGCGAGGATGCGCCAGTCGGAGGGCGCCGCGCGGCCCATCAGAAAGCCGTACATGGTAGCCGGGGCGAACAGGAACGCGTAGCGGCCGATGGTGAACACGCCGGGAAGCAGCGGCGGCACGCGCGGAGAGACGCGGAAGGTGAAATAATGGCCGCGCCCGAGGGCGTCCGGCTTTTCCGCGCCCGCCATCGGCCCGACGGGGCTCACCAGACCCAGCGCCGTGACGCGATCGGGAAGCAGCGCCGCGCAGGCCGCCGCATACGGGCCGCCGCCGGAAATGCCCGCGATCGCAAAAGCGCCGATCCCGAGACGGTCCGCGAAAGCGGCGATGTCATCGGCGTAGCTGGCCAGCGTCCGGCCGCGATGATAGCTGGAAATGCCAAAGCCGGGACGCTCCGGCGCGAGCAGCCTGATGCCGAGTTCGCGCGCTGGGCCGTCGGCGAGCTGGAACATGAGGCGCGAACCCGGCGTGCCGTGAAAACCCAGCACCGGCAGGCCGCCTGGATCGCCGTAGTCCCCATAGCCGAGCACACGCCCGTCCGGCAGCGCCACCACGCGATCTTCCGCACGTGCCTGCTTCGCGGGCGCGCGGCTCTCGACCGGAATTTGCATCATATCCTGGCCCAAAACGGCAGTGCCAGGACACATAGGCAATGATGATCCCGGCCGCAACAAAGGCAAAGTGTACCGGCCTGGCTGAACGCGCATGGAACGCGCAAAAAGCCCCCTCCGCCGACTAAAGCGGCATGCGGATCGTCGCCTTGAGCCCGCCCATCTGGCTCTCGCCGAGATGGATCTCGCCGCCATGGGCGCGGATAATGTCGCGCGCGATCGCCAGGCCCAACCCCGTGCTTTTGATGTTCTGATTGCGGGCGTTGTCCAGGCTGTGGAAAGGCCGGAACACGGTCTCCCGGGCCCCCGCGGGCACGCCTGGCCCATCGTCTTCCACGGTGATGAGCAAATTCCTGCGCGATTTTTTCGCGGTGATGGCGATGCGCTTGCCGAACCGCGTTGCATTGCTGACCAGATTGGTGATGGCGCGTTTGAAGGCGTTGCGGCGGATCATCGCCGGAAGCGGGCGCTCGCTCACCAGCAGCATGACCTTGCGCCCAGAGGACGTCTCAAAAGCGGTCTGAATTTCTTCCAACACCGCCGCGATGTCGCCGGTTTCGGATTTTTCGCCGGAGCCGCCCTTGGCGAAGGCGAGATAATCCTCCAGCATTTGCTGCATCTCGTCGACGTCGGCGACAAGGGCGTCGTTTTCCGCCGAGCGCTCCATCATCGCCAATTGCAGGCGGAAGCGGGTCAGCACGGTGCGCAGATCGTGGCTGACGCCGGCGAGCATCGTGGTGCGCTGCTCGACATGGCGCTCGATGCGGTCGCGCATGTCGATGAAGGCCTGCGCCGCCTGACGCACCTCGCGCGCGCCGCGCACCTTGAAGTCTGGCGGGGCGGCCTGTCCGCGCCCAAACGATTCAGCCGCCTGGGCCAACGCCAAAACGGGACGGATCTGGTTGCGCAGGAAAAGTACGGCCACCGTCAACAGCACGAGGGAGGTGCTGACCATCCACAACAGAAAGATGTGCGTGTTGGACGCATAGGTCTGGCTGCGCCGCGTGAGCACCTTCAGCACCGCGCCATCCAGCTTGACGCGGACATCCACATGATCCGAATCGCCGACGGTATCGATCCAGAACGGCTTGTCGATTTTGGCGCGGATCTGCCTGGAGAGCGTGCGGTCGAGAAAACGGAAGAAGGGTTTGGGCAAGGCCGGAGGCAGCTCTGCCCCGGGCTGGATCTGCGCAACGAGATTGAGCCGCTCGCGTGCGAGGTCGATGAGGCCTTCATAGCCGTCGGGATGCGGATAAGCCTCGTAGATCCCGACCAGCATGGCGATATCCTGCACCGTTGCCGTGGACAGGCGCTTGGTGACGAACTCCCAGTGCCGCTCCATGAAAACGAAGACCAGCACAGACTGCAGCAGCACGATTGGCGCGATGATGATGATCAGCGCGCGCGTATAAAGCCCTTTGGGCAGCAAGGTCGTGCCAAGCGCGTGGAGGTGCTTGACCCAAAAGCGCGGCTTCAGACCGGGGCCGGCGCGGCTTCTCGCGTGGTCGGTGAGGGTTGCCATCAGTCGAAATAAAAGATGTAACCGCGCCCTCTGACCGTTTGCAGATAGACCGGGTTGGCGGGATCAGCTTCGATTTTGCGGCGCAGCCTGTTGATCTGAACATCCACGGACCGCTCGCTTTCGTTTCCCGAAAGATCGGCGAGGTCTTCCCGGTCCACCGTCACGCCAGGATTGAGGGCGAAATGGCGCAAAAGATTGCGCTCCATCTCGGTGAGCTTGATGGCCTCATCCTCGGCCTTCAATTCGCCGCGCACGAGATTAAAACTGAACTTGCCGAACCCGACCTCTTGCGGCGCGGATTCAGGTTCGCGCTGCCGCTTCAGTATATTTTTCAGGCGCAGGAGCAGTTCGCGGGGCTCGAAAGGTTTGGGCAGATAATCGTCCACGCCTGCTTCTAGGCCAGAGATCCGGTCTTCAGGGTCGGCGCGCGCCGTCAGCATGAGGATAGGGATCTGCGACGAACTGCGCAGGTCGCGCGCGAGCGACAGCCCGTCCTCGCCGGGCATCATGATGTCGAGGATGATCAGATCGAAAGACAGCCCGCGCATACTGGCGCGCGCTACCGCGGCGTCTTCCGCGGTCGTGACCCGGTAGCCATTGTCGCGCAAGAAGCGTCCGAGCAAATCGCGGATGCGCTGATCGTCGTCGACAACCAGAATATGCGGGGCGTTATCGGCCACCGCCGCCGAGGCTGAATGTGTCGCTTGCGTCATGCCCGATCACCTGCCGCGTCCGCGCCCGGCCGGCTCCGCCGCAGCGCAAGCTGGCTTGCATCGGGCGCCATGCGCTGGAAAAAATCCGCCACGGCAACGGCGCCTTGCGGGCCAAGAGCGGCGAGCGCCTTTTGCATCTTCACCATTTGCAACTCCGTGAGGCGGCCGGCCAGCGCGTTTCCTTTGTCCGTGGCGTAGAGCAGCCTTTCGCGCCGGTCGCTCTCGCCCGAAAGTTGCCGGACATAGCCTTCTCTTACCAATTCCCGCAACACCCGCGCCAGACTTTGCTTTGTGATCTGCAAAATTTCCAAAAGATCGGCGACGCGCATGCCCGGATAGCGGTTCACGAAATACAAAACGCGGTGATGCGCGCGCCCGAAACCGATTTCGGCGAGGATGCGATCCGGCTCCGTGATGAAATCGCGGTAGGCCAGGAAAAAGGCCTCGATGAACCAAACAGGATCGCGGCCGAACGGCGCGAGCCGTTGCAGACGCGGGTGATTCGGCGCTGGCGCTTTTCGAACACGGGCCTTCGCAGCTCTTGGAGATATGTCAGCCATGTTGACTTATTTGCACTTGCTTGTTGCCGCAAGCAAGTCTAGCTTTCTGCTGCCGGCGCATTTATGCAGCTCCTGCAATCCCCATCCGAGGTGCTATCATTCCATTTTAGCCGCCTTGTCTGGGTTTTCTTGCCGGCTCACCCGCCTTGGAGGACACGATGTCGATCGAGCCATATGATCAACGCGATGGCTTTATTTGGTTTAACGGCGGGCTCGTCCCCTGGCCCGACGCCAAGATCCACGTCTTGACACATGGGCTGCATTACGCCAGCGCCGTTTTCGAGGGCGCGCGCGTCTATGATGGCGAGGTTTACAAGCTCACCGCACACTCCGAGCGCCTGCACAATTCCGCCCGGCTGCTCGGCTTCGAAATCCCGTTCAGCGTCGCGGAAATCGACCAGGCTTGCCGCGATGCCGTGCGCGCCAACACGATCGTCGATGGCTATATCCGCCCGATCGCCTGGCGCGGCTCCGAGCAGATGGGCGTTGCCGCCCAGCTCACGAAGATCAATGTTGCCGTCGCGTCCTGGTATTGGGGCACCTATTTCGATGCCGAACAGCGCCTGAAGGGCATTCGCCTGTGCATGGCGGAATATTGCCGCCCCGACCCGCGCACCATCCCATGCAAATCCAAGGCGACCGGCCTGTATATGATCTGCACGATCGAAAAACACCGCGCCGAGCGCCTGGGCTATGCCGACGCGCTGATGCTCGATTGGCGCGGACAGGTGGCCGAAGCAACCGGCGCGAACATCTTTTTCGTGCGCGGCAACGAGCTGCATACCCCAACGCCGGATTGCTTCCTCGACGGCATCACACGCCAAACCGTCATCGGGCTGGCCAGGGAGCGCGGCCTCAGCGTCATCGATCGTGCGATCATGCCGCAGGAAATGGGAAGCTTCGAGCAGTGCTTCCTGACCGGCAGCGCCGCCGAAGTCACGCCTGTATCGGAAATCGGGGATTATCGCTTCACGGTGGGCGAGATCACGCAGACGCTCATGGACGCCTACTCCGCTTTCGTGCGCCCTGCGAAGCCGCAGCTCGCCGCCGCCAGCTGAGGGCCGCAGCAAGCCGCGCGTCGGCAGCCTCGCCACAGGTCCACTTTGCCGCCGAGAGGAGCACAGCTTGCGCGCGCCACTGCTGCTCCTTATCGATTTTCAAAAGGCCTTTACGGAGATCGCCCGCGACCTTGCGCGCAACAACACCGATGCGGAACACCACGCCGCGCGCTTACTCGCGCACTGGCGCGCGCGGCGCTGGCCTCTCCTGCATGTGCGGCACGATTCGATGGACAGCCACTCGCGCTTCCGCGCGGGAGCGTCGGGCAACGCCTTCATGGACTTCGCCGTGCCGCAGGACAACGAGCCGATCATCGCGAAAGCGGTAAATAGCGCCTTTATCGGCACCGATCTCGCGGGCCGGATCGATGCGCTGGGGCGGCCGCGGATTGTCATGACCGGCGCGACGACCGATCACTGCGTTTCCACCACCGCGCGGATGGCCGGCAATCTCGGCTACGACACCGTGCTGGTCACCGACGCCATGTTTACATTCGACCGCGTTGCGCACAACGGCGCGCTCATTCGGGCCGAAGACATCCATCAAGCCCACCTCGCCAGCTTAGCGGGTGAATTTGCGGCGCTGTCGACGGCCGAAGCCATACTCCGCGCTAACGGTTAGAGCGATGCTCCGCTTACACGCTTGGGCCGGTCGCATCCACGCTGCCCGGCCCGCCGATGGTGACGATGGCAATTTCGGGTGGGACCATGAACCTGACCGGGATGCCCGTCATGCCAAGCCCGGCTGAGACGATGAGGTTACGCCCGCCCTCGACGATATGGCCATAGGCGAAACGCTGCCCGTAGTCCGAGGGGACGATCGGCCTGCCAAGGAATGGCAGCAGCACCTGTCCGCCATGCGTGTGCCCGGACAGCGTGACCGCGACGCGCTCTGGCACTTTAACGAAGATGTCGGGCTCATGCGCGAGGAGTATGACCGGGTCGCGGTCGCCCATGGTGGGCCGCAGCGTGCCCGCGAGGTCGTCGGCGCCGCGCGGGTCCGGCCAGCCAAAAGGCCGGGCGAGCTGGTCGCCGAGCCCCGCCAGCCAGAAGCGCCGCGCACCCTTGTCAACTTTGATGGCCCGGTTCTCAAGCACCGGAATGCCGACCTGCTGCAGTCCGGCGCGAACCGCAGGCGCGTCATCCCACCAGTCATGATTGCCGAGAACGGCGAAAACGCCCAGCGGCGCCCTGAGCCTGCCGAGCGCGGTGGCCCAATCGGCGATCGGGACCAGGCCGGTTCGGAATTTGGGCATGGCCGACACATAATCGCCCAAAAGTACGATCAGATCGACGTCGAGACTGTTCGTGGTTTCCACGATGCCCGCGATGCGGGACGCTGGCATCCAGGGCTCCACGGCATGGATGTCCGTCACGATCGCGACACGCAAAGGCGGCATGGCGGCCGGCCAGGATTCGTGGGCAACGGCCCATTGCGCGAGCTTGAGCCGAAAGCCCGGCTCGATAACGACGCTGTAGAAACCGAGGCCAGCGCCCAAAGCAACGACCCCGCCAGCTCCGCGCAAAAACATCCGGCGTGTCAACATGGGCACATAAGCTTCAGAGATGGTTCAAGGAAGAGACGGTAATTTAGCGGGAGATTGTTAACGCCGTGTGCTAATTCAATGCGCGCCGAAATTGCAGGACGATTGCGGCGCATCCTAGGGCGAGTGATGGATGTACGCCGAATACGCCTGGAAGCCCAGCGCGCCGATCGGGGAACGAGACCTCGCCACCGTTAAGGGCGATGCCAGGCGGTCCAACTCAGGAGGGACGATCCTCATGACGCAGCCGAAAACACATTCGCGCAAGAGCAAGTTTGCTGGGCGCGCGGCGGCGCGGGCCGCGTTGCTTTTGCTGGCGGCATGTTTGTGCTTCAGCGAAGGATCAGCCGCGGCGAAAAAACAAAAAAAGCCGCCGCACAAAGCGCGCCCAGCCCCTGTCCTCACCACAGGAACGACGCCGCCACCACCCCCATCTCCGCCCGCGCGCGACTTCTTCGGCCAGCAGAAAGCGCCCGCTCCGCTCGCCGCCCGGGCCATCGGCAGCTATGTGAGAGGATGCCTCGCGGGCGGAAAGATGCTGCCCGTCAACGGCCCGGCCTGGCAGACCATGCGCCTATCGCGCAACCGCAATTGGGGGCATCCGGCAATGGTGTCCTATGTCGAAAAGCTTGCAACCGACGCGCAGAAGCTTGACGGCTGGCCCGGCCTGCTGGTTGGCGATCTCGCCCAGCCGATGGGTGGCCCGATGCTCACCGGCCATGCCAGCCATCAGGTCGGCCTCGATGCCGATATCTGGCTGAAGCCGATGCCCCCAAAAACTCTCACGCCCGAGGAGCGGGAGTCGATCTCGGCGGAGTCCGTCGTGGCCGCCGATCAGCTCTCCATAAACCCCGAAATCTGGCAGCCGGGGCACGTGCAATTGCTCAAACGCGCCGCCTCCTATCCCAAGGTCGCGCGGATGTTCGTGCATCCCGCCATCAAGAAAGCCCTTTGCGAGGCCGCCGGGCCCGATCGGGGCTGGCTTTCCAAGGTGCGGCCCTGGTGGGGGCATAACTACCATTTTCATGTGCGCCTTTCCTGCCCGGCCGGAATGGAGGGCTGCGTGGACCAGCCGGAGACGGCGGCGGACGACGATGGCTGCGGCACGGAAATTGAGAGCTGGATGAAGCGCCTGAAAACGCCGATCATCCCGAGAATTCCGCCTATTTACAAACCGCCGATCACCATGGCCGAACTGCCGGCGGAGTGTTCCAAGCTGGTGGGCTATGAGCCGCCGCCGCCGCCGGTCCCGGCTGGTCCGCCTCTGCCCGAGCGCAAGCTCGATGCGGCCGTGGCTGGCACGCCTGCCCTCCCGGTAACAACGCCGAAGCAGGACGCCAAGCCCACCATTCCTTTGGCTGGGACAAAGGTGGCCAAGCCCGGCGCCGCGCAGCCTGGGAAAGCGGTAGCAAAACCTGCCGCCGCGCAGGCTGGGAAAGCGGTAGCAAAACCTGCCGCCGCGCAGGCTGGAGCAAAAGCGGCCAAGGTTGGCGTGCCGCCTGCGAAGGCCGGTAAACCCGCCGCCGCGGCGCCAGGAAAACAAGCAGCCAAGCCAGTCCCGGCGAAAGTGGTGAAATAGAGCGGGGCGGCGGGCCTCACAAGGCAGCGGCGTTCATCTCGTGAAGGATCGCCTGCGCCGCGCTGAGCGGATCGTCCGCTGCGGTAATTGGACGACCGATGACGAGGTAATCCGCGCCGGCGCGAAGAGCCTCGATCGGGGTGGCTGTGCGGGCCTGATCGGCGGCAACCGTCCCAGCAGGACGGATTCCGGGCGTCACGATCAGCAAATCGCGGCCGAGCGTGTCGCGTATGCAACGCGCCTCCTCGGCTGAGGCGACCACGCCGTCAAACCCCGCCTCGCTGGCCAGCCGGGCGCGGTGCAGGACGACGTCGGCAGGGGCGCCGGCAACGCCCTGCTGGCGCAAATCAGCGGCATCCAGACTGGTCAGCACGGTCACGGCGAGAAGCTTCATCGCGCTTTCGCCGCGCCCGCGAATGGCGGCGTCCATCGTCTTGCTGTCGGTGCCGTGTACAGTGAGAAAGGACGCACCGAGCGCGGCGATGGCGGCGGTGGCGCGCTCGACCGTGTTCGGGATGTCGTGAAGCTTTGCATCGAGGAAAACGTCATGGCCCTCGGCGATCAGCGCGCCGACAAACGGCAGTCCCCCGGCATAGATCAACTCCAGGCCGATTTTGTAGGTGACGGCAAGGCCATGCAGCCGGGACACCAGCCGACGTGCAGCCTCTGGACCGCCAACGTCCAAAGCAACGATCAGCTGCCGCGGCGCAACGCGGGGGTCTGCTGGCGTGGTCACGCCTGGAAGCGGCCGGCCAAGACGCCGAGGAGCTCGACGACACCCGCGAGCGCCTTTTGCATTGCCTCATCCTTGAGCGCACCGCTGTCGTCGAAGGCCTCATGGGCGCGCGACACAGCAAGCTGATCCGGCAAGACCAAAGCGCTCAGCCCCACAGCGAGCACTTGCCGCATGGCAAGCAGGCCGCGCGCGCCGCCATGCATGCTGGGCGAGGCCGAGCCGAGGGCAAACACCCGCGTCCTGAAGACATGAAGCGGTTTTTCGTCTCCATCGCGAATGCGCGACAGCCAGTCCAAGCTATTCTTTAGCAGCGGCGTGACCGAGGCGTTGTACTCAGGCGCGGCGATGAAGATGCCCTGATAGCTTTGCAGCACGCCTTTCAGCTTGCGCGCGTTCTCCGGGATCCCCTCGGCGTCCTGCAGATCGCCGTTGTAGATCGGCATGGGATAGTCGCTAAGCTCGATAAGATCGGCGGCATAGCCTTGCTGCTGAGCGATGCCCTTGGCACACAAGGCAAGCTTACGGTTGAGCGAAGCTTTGCGCGCGCTGCCGGCGAGAAAGAGCAGCTTGGTCTCAGCGGTCACGATACCTCCGGATAGTCGTGCGGACAGCAGATAGGTTGGGCGGCACGGCCAGGATGACCGCAAGTCGGGCTAAGCTTAAGCTTTTCCCATTCGATCCCAAAAAGTTTTCACGCGCTGCGCAAAGCCGCTGAGCCCAGGATTGGTGGTGTCGGTGGAGGCCTTTTCGAACTCCTTCAGCAGCTCTTTCTGCTTCCGCGTCAAATTTTGCGGCGTCTCGATCTCGACTTGCACATACAGGTCGCCCGTCAGCGTCGAGCGCAGAACCGGCATTCCCTTGCCTTTCAGGCGGAACTGCTTGCCGGTCTCGGTGCCTTCCGGGATTTTCACCCGTGCGCGGCCGCCGTCTATGGTCGGCACCTCCAGCTGTCCGCTGAGCGCGGCGGTGGTGATGGTGATGGGCACCTTGCAAAACAGGTCCGCCCCATCGCGCTGAAAGATTTCATCCGCCGCAACGGACAGAAAGATATAAAGATCGCCGGCGGGCCCGGAGCGAATCCCCGCCTCCCCCTCACCGGAAAGCCGGATGCGCGTTCCGTCTTCCACCCCGGATGGAATGTTCACGGACAGCGTGCGCTCGCGCGTGACGCGGCCCATCCCGGAGCACGACGGGCAAGGGTTCTGGATGATTTCGCCGCGACCCTGGCAATTTGGGCAGGTGCGCTCGATGGTGAAGAAGCCTTGGCTGGCGCGAACCTTGCCATAGCCGGCGCAAGTCGGACACGCGACCGGATTCGATCCGACTTCCGCGCCGCTGCCCGTACACACCTCGCAGATGACGGAGGTTGGCACGCGGATCTGCGCAACCTTGCCGGAGAAGGCATCCGCCAGCGTGATTTCCATGTTGTAGCTGAGATCGGCGCCGCGCTCGCGGACCGTGCGGCCGCCGCGGCGGCGCCCACCCATGAATTCGCCGAACAGATCGTCGAAAATCTCCGACATTGAAGCCGAGAAGTCCGCTCCGAAGCCGTGGGCGCCCGCAGCAGATCCCGCGCCGCCCTCGAATGCGGCATGGCCGAACCGGTCGTACGCGGCGCGCCGGCGCGGATCCTTCAAGGCCTCATACGCTTCGCTGACTTCCCTAAAGCGGTGCTCGGCCTCGCCGTCACCGGGGTTGCAATCCGGATGATATTCCTTGGCGAGCTTGCGATATGCATTCTTGATGTCGTGCTCGCTGGCTCCGCCATCCACGCCCAGCACTTCGTAGTAGTCGCGCTTGGCCATTCATCACCTGCTTCCAGAATTTTCCTGCAGCGAAGACCAGCCGTTTGGAGCCTCAAGATGCAGAATTGCGTTCAAATGCGCTTTCTCGCGCAGTACGTATCCGGCGCTTATGCACAGGGCAGCGGCCTCCGTGGGCTTTCCGCCTCTTTCAATTTCGAGAATGATGGAGCGCGGCCATGAAGAGCGCGGCGCCTGCGCGAAGAAACCGCGCAATGTCGCAAGCTCGGCGCCCTCTATATCGAGCTTGAGCACATCCACCTCAGCGGCGCCGGCCTCAGCCAGTATCGCGGCAAGCGGCCTTACCTCGACGGGCGTGCCCCCTTGCGTTTCCGCGCCGCTGGCAGCCAAACGCACCTCGCCGCGATTGCTCTGCTCGCTGAGCAACACGCTGTGGCCGGGCTTTTCACCCAAAGCCACGGCAAAAATCGCCACTTGCCGCGCGCCCGTTGCCGCGATGTTGAAGCGCAGACGGCCCAGATTTTGCGGATCGGGCTCGATGGCTATGATCCTGTAATCCTGGTTCAGCCGGCGCGCTTCGCCGGCAACGAACAAACTGTAAAGGCCGACATTGGCGCCGCCATCGACGAAGATGAACGGACGGGCTGCGGACGCCGCGCGCATCACAGCGGCAATCACCGCCCTTTCACGCGCATCCCAGGAATTCACCCCGAGAAACACCCGCTTTTCACAGCGGTTGCTGCGCGGATAGAGCCGCGCCCGACCGTCATGAAAAAGATCGACGTCGATAGGGTCGGCGCGGCCGGCGAGGCAGAGCCGGCGGGCCATGGACATGACCCGCCGCGCAATGACGCCATCTTGCATTTTATTGGCAGTACTGCGGAGGTATTCGACAGAGGCCGGGAGACGTAATCTCCCGAAGGGCGGCTCGCCCAGGCTGCGCTCGATCATGTCCCAGCATCCGAATGCGCGTGAAACGCGCCTGCTCTGCAGGCATACACCCCTTAAGCAGACTTCTTCTTGTTCTCGTCGTCGCGGACTTCCTCGAACTCCGCATCGACAACACCGTCGCCGCCGCTGGGAGCCTCGCTTTGGCCAGCGCCGCCCTGCGCTCCAGATGCGTCAGCAGATCCGCTTTGCCGGTACGCGGCTTCGCCCAGCTTCATCGCTGCGCGGGCAAGAGCCTCGATCTTGGCGATAATTTGCTCGCGATTTTCCGTTTCGAGCACGGGACGCAAGGCTGCGATCGCGGCTTCCACGGCGGTTTTATCGCCAGCGGAAACCTTGTCTCCAAGATCGGCGATCGATCTCTCCGTGGAGTGGATAAGCGCCTCGCCCTGGTTTTTCGCCTCGACGAGCTCACGCCGCTTCTTGTCTTCCGCGGCGTGCGATTCGGCTTCCTTCACCATACGCTGGATGTCGCCTTCGTTGAGGCCGCCAGACGCCTGGATACGGATGGACTGCGCTTTCTGCGTCGCCTTATCGAGCGCGGAGACATTCACGATGCCATTGGCGTCGATATCGAACGTCACCTCGATCTGCGGCACCCCGCGCGGCGCGGGAGGAATACCCAGGAGATCGAATTGGCCCAGCATCTTGTTGTCGGCGGCCATCTCGCGTTCGCCCTGGAAGACACGAATGGTCACCGCGTTCTGATTGTCCTCGGCGGTGGAAAACACCTGGCTCTTTTTCGTCGGGATGGTCGTGTTCCGGTCGATCAGGCGCGTGAAGACACCGCCCAGGGTTTCGATACCCAAGGAAAGCGGCGTCACGTCGAGAAGCAGCACATCCTTGACGTCGCCCTGGAGCACGCCGGCCTGGATGGCGGCGCCCATGGCCACCACTTCGTCTGGATTGACGCCCTTATGCGGCTCCTTGCCGAAGATGGTCTTCACGGTTTGGCTGATCTTCGGCATGCGCGTCATACCGCCGACAAGCACGACCTCGTCGATTTCCGCGGCCTTAAGCCCGGCATCGCGAAGCGCGGCCAAGCACGGCCCCGTGGTCTTCTGGATCAGGTCATCGACAAGGCTTTCCAGCTTGGCGCGGGTCAGCTTCATCGTGAGATGTTTCGGACCGCTCTGATCGGCGGTGATAAACGGCAGATTGATCTCGGTTTGGCTCACGGAGGACAGCTCGATCTTGGCCTTTTCCGAGGCCTCCTTCATGCGCTGCAAAGCCAGCTTATCGTTGCGCAGGTCGATGCCGTTTTCTTTTTTGAATTCGGTGGCGAGATAGTCGACCAGGCGCATGTCAAAGTCTTCGCCGCCCAGGAATGTGTCGCCATTCGTGGACTTCACCTCGAACACGCCGTCACCGATCTCGAGAATAGAGATGTCGAAGGTGCCGCCGCCCAAATCGTATACGGCGATCGTCTTGCCTTCCTTCTTATCCAGACCATAGGCGAGCGCCGCGGCGGTTGGCTCGTTGATGATGCGCAGAACTTCGAGACCGGCGATCTTGCCCGCATCCTTCGTCGCCTGACGCTGGGCGTCGTTGAAATAGGCCGGGACGGTGATCACCGCCTTGGTCACCTGCTCGCCGAGATAGGCCTCGGCGGTCTCTTTCATTTTCTGCAGGATGAAAGCAGAGATCTGCGAAGGCGAATACTTCTTGCCGTGGGAATCCACCCAAGCATCGCCGTTATCGGCCTTTACGATGTTGTAAGGGACAAGCTTTTTGTCCTTTTCAACCATGGGATCGTCATAGCGCCGGCCGATCAGGCGCTTAATCGCGAAAAAAGTGTTTTCCGGATTCGTGACCGCCTGGCGCTTGGCGGGAAGACCGATAAGGCGCTCGCCGTCGGTGTTGAAAGCGACCATGGACGGCGTGGTTCGTACCCCCTCCGAGTTCTCAATCACTTTCGGGGTCATGCCTTCCATCACGGCGACGCAAGAATTCGTCGTACCGAGGTCGATTCCTATGACTTTCGACATCCGATAACCCTTTTATAATCCAATGATCCGGCAGACTGCGGGGCTTGTCCGAGCACCCTTTGCGGCCGCGCTTTCCTATACTGCGCGGGCGCCAGTCCCCTCAAGACTTGCTTCAGCAATTTGGCGGATATATAGGCCGCACTGTATGCGCGTACAAGCGGCGGAATTCAAGCACGCGCGCTCCAGCGATGATAAAACATTATGGTTCTCACATGTTTCTGCAAGGGTGCGGCTGCAAAGGCACAGGCGTTTTCAGCAAGTGCAATGGCCGAACGCAGACCGTTCTTTGCAAGGCTGTTTGTGGGACAGGACGGAGCTAGCGGCAGGGACGGCGAACATCGCCGAGCGCATCAACCCTGGCGGCCGATAAAGGACAGGCCTCAGGCGCTTTGGCGTGACGTGGCGAACGCGATTTGCGCCGGAAGGACGAGGCGTCCGGCGAGCCTTCCCCACAGGCGGTAGCTGTGAGCCTCATCGACATCGGCCAGACGCGCCGCAAAGCCGGTCCGGCGGCCCGCGCAATTGGCCAGCGTATCGGCAAGGGCAAAGCGCGTCGACCAGCGCACATCCCGAAACAGACCGGCGGCATGCCCGCCTCGGTTGAGGCCGATCAGCCAATAGCCGCCATCGTCGGCCGGAGCGAACGCCACGTCGTTGCGGGCCAAGATGCGAAAGGCGCGCGCGATATGGTCAGGGCTAATCCCGGGAATATCCGCGCCTATGAGCAGCACCGGCCGTCCCGCCGGGACAGGGCCGCGCAACAGCCGCGCCATGCGCAGGCCGAGATCGCCACGGCCCTGAGGCAGGCGGGGCAGACCGGCGGGCCAGAGCCGCGCTGCAAGGGCTGTATCGGGAGCAATCGCCAGAGCCGTACGCCAGCGCTTGTCCCGGCCGAGACGGGCGATGAGATTGCGCGCGGCATGGCGTGCGAAGGCCGTGGCGGCAACGGTCCCGATGTCGCGCGCGAGCCGCGTCTTGACGCGTCCCATGACGGGCGCTTTGACCATGATGATCAGCCAGCCCGCGGCAGCGCCATTGCTGGGCCGCGTGCGCTGCGGCTCCCCCTCACCCGGGCGCTTGCGCGCCTGCCCTCTCCCCATCGTAAGCCCGCATGGCGAACGATAAACGTTCGCCATGCGGGAGAGGGCGGCGGTCAGGCCGCCGGGTGAGGGGGCGAGCCGCCGGGATTTCCAGCGCACCGGGCTAGCCATACAGCTTGACGATATAGCGCGACGGCACGCGCAAATAATACAACGTCAGGCATGTCAGATTGCGCAGCATCCGCCGGCCATAGCCTTGCGCGCGATAACGCCGCGCGCTGGTCAAAGCATCCGCGCGCAGAACCGTTATACGGCGGCGGCCTAGACGGCGAACCATGTCCACATCCTCCATGAGCGCCATGGGCTGGAACCCGCCGACTTGGTCGTAAAGCTTGCGCGAGATAAGCAGGCCCTGGTCGCCGTAAGGCATCCGCAGGACGAGGCACCGCAATCTCACCAAGGTTTCGAGGATGCTCGCCGCCACGCCCCGGTCGTCGAGCGCGAAGCGGAACACGCCGGCTGTGTCCGGCATTTCGTCCCTTTCCACGGCGCGCATCAGCCGAGCGGCTTCCTCCTGCCAGGGGGGCTGCAGCACCGTGTCGGCATGCAGGAAGAGCAGCCATCGCCCTTTCGCAACGCGCGCTCCGGCCAGCATCTGCTGCCCCCGGCCGCGCTCGGCTGTCATGAGAGACGCCCCCGCGGCGTCCGCGATCGCGGCTGTCGCGTCGGCGGAACCGCCATCGGCGATGATGACTTCCCGCACAAGCCCATCCATCGCTGCCGGGACGAGCGCCGTCAGCGCGCGGGCAAGGTGGTTTTCGGCATTCAGCGTGGGGATCACGACCGAGATCATGGGCGGATCATAGCGGCTTGGCAGTTTTCCACAATATGGCCATAACCGGCATATGTTCTTTATTTGTTCTTGATCTTGCGCTAAACAGGCGAATGGCTCCGAAACCGCTCGCAAAACTCCGGCCGCCAGGCGCCGACCAAGCGCCGGTCATCGCCGACCGCCGCCGCGGGCGCGGCGCGCAATCCAATCTGACCGGGCGCTTCGACACGGAGGTGCGCGAGGCTTGCGACGACGGATGGGACGTATTGGCCGATCTGCCCGTCTTCAAAACCGAGGTGCGCCTTGAGCAGGCGAAGCGGATTATCGCCACCAACACGTCGCCGGACATCGGCTTCGACCAGTCCATCAATCCCTATCGCGGTTGCGAGCATGGCTGCATCTATTGTTTCGCGCGGCCAACGCATTGCTATCTCGGCCTCTCGGCCGGGCTCGATTTCGAAAGTGTCCTGATCGCGAAAACCAACACCGCCGAACTTCTAGAGCGCGAGCTTTCCCGCCCCGGCTATGTGCCCAAGCCGATCATGCTCGGCAGCAACACAGACCCCTATCAGCCGATTGAGAAGACCCACGGTTTAACCCGGCAAATCCTCGAGATCATGGAGCGCACCAACCACCCGGTCGGCATCGTCACCAAATCGGCGTCGGTGCTGAGAGACCTGGACGTGCTGACCGCGCTAGCAAGCCGCGGGCTGGTGCGTGTCGCGCTTTCGGTGACGACCCTCGACCATCGTCTCGCGCGCAAAATGGAGCCGCGCGCATCCACCCCGGCACGCCGCATCGAGGCCATCGGCAAGCTTAACGCGGCCGGCGTGACGGCCGGAGCGATGATGGCGCCCATCATCCCGGCCATCAATGACAGCGAGATCGAGGCGGTGCTGGAACGCGTCGCGCAAGCGGGCGCGCGCTCGGCGCATTGGGTGCTGCTGCGCCTGCCGCTGGAAATCAGCCCTTTGTTCCAGGAATGGCTCGCTGCCGAATTCCCCGACAGGGCGAAGCGGGTGATGTCACTGGTGCGCTCCACGCGCGGGGGAAAGGACTACGTGTCGGCCTGGGGCGAGCGTCAATCCGGCAGCGGTGTCTTCGCCGACCTCATCGCCCAGCGTTTTGCTCTCGCCGTGAAGCGGCTCGGCCTCAACAAGGCGCGCCCACCGCTGCGCACCGACCTTTTCAGGCCGCCTGGAGCCGGCAAGGGGCAATTAGACTTGTTCAAATAGCGTAAAAGCTGCTTGCACTGCGGCGCTTGCCATTTCTAGGCTGCGCATATGGGCAAGACTGGGCCGATTCCTAAGCCGACCTTTCGCACCGAGCGCGCATTCGCGGGGCCGGATTGCGATCTGGTGGCCGGAGTGGACGAAGCAGGGCGCGGACCCTGGGCCGGTCCTGTCGTCGCCGCGGCGGTGATCTTTGCTTGCGGGCGGGCGCCTAGAGGCCTGCATGATTCGAAATTGCTCAGCCCCGACGAGCGCGCGCGGCTCCATGACGCGATCCGCAAGGTTGCCGTGGTGGGCATCGGCATCGTCGAGGTGACCGAGATCGACAGCATAAATATTCTGCAAGCGACGCTTCTGGCCATGCAGCAGGCGCTCACCGCCCTCAGCGTGAGGCCAAGCGCCATCCTCATCGACGGCAATGTGTGCCCACGGTCCGCCGATCGTGCCGTCCCCGTCGTCGATGGGGATCAGCTATGCCCCTCCATCGCGGCCGCCTCGATCATCGCCAAGGTAACGCGCGACCGCCTGATGCAGGACTTGGCCAAGGATTTCCCCGGTTACAGCTGGGACAGCAACAAAGGATACGGCACCCGTCAACACGCTCAAGGGATAGCCCGTCTCGGGGTGACGCCGCATCACCGCCGGTCCTTCGCGCCGATCCGTTCCGCGCTCGCGGGATGCTGCGAAGCCTTGGAGCTTTATGCGTGAAAACGGTTCAAATCTGATATATCTCGTCTCCAAGCAGTTTTGCGTTTCATCCCATCGCTAGAAGCTTAGGGGCTTCCCCAGCATGAGACTGAGCGCACCATCTTTCGTCGTGTTTCTAATCTCGACCTTGTTGATTGCGCTGAATCCTTGGGGCGAACTTTTTCGGCATGAACGTACCAATTCTGACCGCCTTGGTTCGCGCGCATCCCTTCGAAGCGACCTTGCTCGCATGGTTCATCTTGTTTATCGGAGTGTGGTTCAACATTTGACAGCCCTGCCTTTGCGACTGAATAACTTCGGGTGACAGTGCGAGGGCTCGGCTTCCACCCGCCGGCGGCGAATTTGAGGAACGGTAAGCGCGTGTATTCGAAGCCTCACCCCTTGCGGTCCGCCGTCGCCGGTCTTGCGGCAAGCTCTTTGCTGTTCGCCGATATAGCTCCCGCCTTCGCCCAGGCTCCGAACACGCCGACCGTCACCATCCAGGAATGCCGCAGCCTCGACGATCCGGAGGTGCGGGCCCGCATCAAGGAACTGACGCAAAGCGTTCTCAGCCGCGAAGTCGGCCAGATCAACTACACCGAGCTGGTGGATAAACATTGGCGCGAGTCGCGCATGAGCCAGCGCATCGATACCGAGATCGACGAGGCCATCCGCATTGCGCGCGCGGAAACCACCATTCTCGACCGCGCCTATTCCACGATCAGCCGCGAAACCGCCGAAAAGACCGCGATCGCGGTGGCCGAGCGCGCCTATAGCGCGGAAGGCTTCAAAAGCGCGCTCGGCGATCTAGCGCAAGGCGTGGGCAAGGATTTCGGCGGGCTGATCGAGGGTGCGGCGGGACGCGTGGCGGGGCCTGTCATCGCCTGCGTGCAAGGCGCTCTGCAAAACCGCTATGGCGGTGCCATCGCCCAAGTGTTCGCCCAGGAAACCGAAGGCAATCTGAAAGTTACGCCCGAGGTCGGCGGCGCCAAGGTGGGTCAGTCCGACCTGATCATCGAGGGCGCGGGCACGATCGCCGGGATCGTGCTCATCGTCAGCCGGCGCATCATCGCGCAGATGATCACGGGCCTTGGCCGCCGCATCGCCGGCCTGGTCGCCTCGCGCATCATCTCCACCTTCACCGGGTTTGTGGGTCTTGCGCTGATCGTGCGCGATCTTTACCAGGCCAGCGAGGGGGTCTTCCCGCTCATCGCCGAGCGGATGAAATCGGATGAATCCAAGGACCTGATCAAGGCGGAGATCACGAAATCGATCGCCACCGATCTCGGCCAGCAGCTCACCACGATTGCCGAGGAAACCGCTGATCGCATCTTTTCCTTCTGGCTCGATTTCAAGCAGAAATACAACGCCCTGCTCACGCTGAGCGAGAAAAACACCGCATTCGCTGAATTCTTGCGCAACCGCAAGATCGACCAGCTTGGCCGGCTTGGAGAACTCGTCGCGCTCCTGCTTGGGCAGGAAGGCGAGGGCGGCGTGTTCAAGCGCACCGAGGACGGCTCGCTGGCCCGCGCGCTCCTCGATCTTGACGATCTCGGCGTGGCCATCGCGGTGGAATCCAAGTCGCTCGACAACGCGCTGGCATGGACGAAATTGGCGGGCCGCCGCCTGCAGCGGGTGGTGGATCTGGGCTTGCCGCGTCTGCTTGCTCCAAGCGACATCACCGAAAAGCAGCTCGCCACGCTCATGGATTTCGACGACCGCAATGCCTCGATCCGTGTCGCCAAGCTCGATGCCGGCGCCCGCGAGGCCATTCTTTCGCTGCCAAGCCAAAGCGCCAAGGACCTGTCCCGCCGCCTTTCGCAGGACGAGCTGACGGCGCTAGCGGTCTATCATACGCGGCTGCAGCCGGCAGCGGCGAACCGCTTGCTGCGGGGCGTGGTGGAGAACCCCGACATCATGAGCCATTTGTCCGGTTCCTCGGTGCAGAACTCCATTCTGCGCAGCCAGGATCAGCTCAGCGCGCTTAACATGCTGCTGCGCCAAAATGTGGCGCTCAGCCTGTCCAACATCTTTGGCGATTTCGCGCTGGTCCGGGAGGGCCAGGTGCATTACCGGGTATTCGTTGAACGCTATTGGGTGGCCCTGGCGGTCATCTTGCTGTTTTCGCTTCTGGTGCTGATCTGGCTCAGGCGCAGCGTCTTCGGCAGGTCTAGAACCGTGTATCAAAACCGCTGACGGCGGAGGCGGACGCTGAACATCATGACGCTTTATACGGCAGACAAGCTTTCGGACAGGAAAGTCCGCGAAGGCGAAATGATCTGGGTGTCGGCGGTCAGCGCGGCCAACATTTTGCGCGACGTGCGGGAAATGCTCACCAACACGCTCGGCGGCAGGATGAAGCGCTACGAGCGACTGATGAACAGCACGATCGAGCGCGCCCTGGCCGAGCTCGAGGCCAAGGCCAAAGCCCAGGGCTATGACGGCTGCCTGGCCGTGCGCATAAGCCATCCCCGGCTCGCCGAAGGCGCCTGCGAAATTTTCGTCTACGGCACAGGCTTCCATTATGTTGCCGACGAAATTCAATAACGAATTGACTCACGCACCCTTTTGGTGCGGTTCATTCACCCGCATTCACAGCGAGGCGAAACCCGATGAAACTTGGGAATAATATCAGCGCCATCGTCGCCGGCGGCGCGACCGGCCTTGGCGCGGCCACCGCAGAAAAGCTGGCCGAGGCAGGCTGCAAGGTGGCGATCCTCGACATGTACCGGGATCCTGGCGAAGCGCTGGCCAAGAAAATCGGCGGCATCTATTGCCACCTCGAGATCTCCAGTGAAATCACTGTCGATACCGCGATCGATTTCGCGCGCGAGGAGCATGGCACGGAGCGCCTCCTCATCAACTGCGCCGGCGTTGCGTTGGATCAGCCCGCCGTGTGGCGCGACAAGGACAGCGGCAAAATCGTCCTGCATGACGTCGCCAGCTTCGAGCGCCTGCTGCAGGTCAATCTTACCGGCACATTCTACATGACGACGAAATCCGCGGCCGCCATGATGGAGCTTCCGCCGCTAGAGAACGGCATCCGCGGGGTCATCATCAACTCCGCGTCGGTCGCCGCCGAGGACGGGCTGGAAGGACAGGCGGCTTACGCGGCCTCCGAAGGCGGTGTGTTGGCACTCACGCGGCCGCTTGCGCGCGATCTCGTCAACGAGGGCATCCGCATCGTCACCATCATGGCCGGACGCTACGATACGGCCATGTTCACGGAACGCTCCGTCGACGTGACGCAGAGAGTGGGCACCACGGAGAAGGCTCCCTCCGGGCTCGCCGACCCGCGCGAGTTCGCCGATACGGTGCGCAAGGTGGTCGAGGATGACGACATCAACGGCCAGTGGGTTCGCTTGAGCGGCGCCAAGAGCAAGTGATCGCCTGCCTGCCGCCGTGTTCCAGGAGACCGCGCCATGAAATTGGGTAGCTCTATCAGCGCCGTGGTCACTGGCGGAGCCTCCGGTCTTGGCGCGGCTACGGCGGAGCTTCTGGCGGCGCATGGCGTCAAGGTGGCCGTGCTCGACGCCAACAGCGACACCGGCGAGAAACACGCCCAAGCCATTGGCGGTCGCTTTTTCCACTGTGACGTAACCGATGCCGGCAAAGTCGATGCGGCGCTGGCCGGCGCACGCGAGGCTCATGGCGCGGCGCGGCTTGTGGTTAATTGCGCCGGCATCGCCATTGGCAAGCGCACGGCGCGCCGCGACCGCGACAGCGGCACCACCGAGCCTCACGACATCGCCAGTTTCGAGCGCGTGATCGCGATCAACCTCATCGGCACGTTCTCGGTGATGAGCCGGGCTGCCGCGGCGATGATGACCCTCGACCCGCTCGATGACAGCGGCGAGCGCGGGGTGATCATCAACACCTCCTCCGTCGCCGCGGAAGATGGCCAGATCGGCCAGGTTGCCTATGCCGCGTCCAAGGGCGGCGTCGCCGCGATGACGCTCCCGGTCGCGCGCGATCTCTCGAGCCACGGCATCCGCGTTATGGCCATCATGCCTGGCCTGTTCGAAACGCCGATGTTCGCGGGCCTCCCCGATGAGGCGCGTCAGGCGCTGACCGTCAACGTGCCGTTCCCGCCCCGCCTTGGCTACCCGGCGGAATACGCCATGCTGGTTAAGCAGATCTGCGAAAACCCCATGCTCAACGGCAGCTGCATCCGCCTGGACGGAGCGATTCGCCTGCCGCTGCGCTGATCCGCGTTTGCCGTTAGAGCCGTGCATAGCTCACCATACCTCGGTACAGATCTTGCTGTGCGGTGCCCGCGATGTCGGCTGACCTGTGAGCGTGCGGACCTCGTCTCGTCGCACGTGGCCAAATGGCTCGTGGACAGCTTCGAAACGGCGGCAAGCTCAATTTTAGGCGAGAGCTTATAAAAGAGGCGTTTGTAATGCGGCAAAGCAAACCAAGAATAGTTATCCGCGAGAGTTGATATGACCAGGACACAAAGCGGGCCCCGCCGCGTCGAAAGCCCGCGCTGTACCTCCCTCCGCGCAAAAGGGCGAATTTGTTTGCGATTTTGCCTAAAATTTAGGCAGGTTTTAATCTTCCCTAATGAAGCAAGCCTGTGTTAGCCTTTTAATAAGCAAAGGATTGTTATTGTTTTTTCACAATTAGGGCGGGAAGGCTCAAAGATCGACTTGACCCAGCGAGGACCTGAATGGCGACCGTGACTGTCTTGAGGAACCCCAATACGATGGCGCCCCTCGACACTTACGATTCAGGTCCGTTTTTTTGTGAACTCGTCGGCAACGTCGAAAATCCCGATCGCAACCTGGCCAAACTCTGGCATCGTTTGCAGCAAATGGAGCTTACCGATCTGACCGCGCGCGCGAAGGACGCGGAGCGGGAGCTCTTCATGCTCGGCATCACCTTTACGGTCTACAACGAGCGGAACGCGATCGACCGCATTCTGCCCTTTGACCTCATCCCGCGCGTTCTGACCGCGAGCGACTGGGGTCTCCTCGACGCCGGCATCAAACAGCGCGTCAAGGCTCTCAATTTGTTTTTGTGGGATATATATCACGAGCGGCATATCCTTAAAGACGGCACAATTCCAGCCGATCTCGTGCTGCAGAACGTCAATTTCCGCGCCGAAATGGCCGACTACAACCCGCCAGCCGCCACTTATATTCACGTCGCCGGAACCGATGTGGTGCGCGACGGGCAAGGGCGGTTCTATGTCCTGGAGGATAACAACCGCACGCCGTCCGGCGTCTCCTATGTCGTTGAGAACCGGCATTTGATGCAGCGGGCTTTTCCGGATTTGATGGCCGGTTTCAACATCGAGCCGGTGTCGGAATATGGCATGCAGCTCGCGGCCAAGCTGGCCGAGGTGGCGCCGCCCACCTTGGTCGACCCGCAAATGGTGCTGCTGTCGCCGGGCGTGTTCAACTCCGCCTATTTCGAGCACATTTTTCTCGCCCGCGAGATGGGCGTTCCGCTCGTTGAAGGCCGCGATCTCTGCGTCGACAACGACCGCGTGTTCATGAAGACGGTGGCTGGGCTGACGCCGGTCCACGTCATCTACCGCCGCGTCAATGACGACTTCATCGACCCGACCGTCTTCAACAAGGACAGCCTTATCGGCGTGCCGGGCCTTATGCAGGCGGTACGCAAGGGCAATGTCACGCTGGCCAATGCGGTGGGCACCGGCGTGGCGGACGACAAGGCGGTCTATGCTTACGTGCCGCGCATCATCCGCTATTATCTCGACGAAGAGCCCATCCTGCCCAACATCCACACCCATATCTGCCGCGAGCCGCGCGGGCTGAGCTACACGCTCGAGAATATCGAGAAGCTCGTAGTGAAGCCGGTCGGCGAGTCTGGCGGCTACGGTATTTGCGTCGGCCCGAAGGCGACCAAGGCCGAAATCGACGAATGCCGGGAACGGTTGAAACGCGATCCCGCCAACTATATTTCGCAGCCGATGGTCGATCTTTCGGTTTGCCCGACACTGGTGGACAACGCCGTGGAGCCGCGTCATGTCGATCTGCGCCCCTTCGCCATCACGGGCCGCGACACCTGGATTCTTCCTGGCGGGCTCACGCGCGTGGCGCTTCCCAAAGGCTCGATCATCGTGAATTCCTCGCAGGGCGGCGGCACAAAGGACACCTGGGTTCTTCGCGGAGATCCGAAGTGACCAGCCTTCTATCCCGCCATGCCGAATGCGCCTTTTGGCTTGCCCGCTATCTCGAACGGGCAGAAAGCATGGCGCGCATCCTGGAAGCCCACGTGGCCTTCAGCCGGGGCCGCACGGGTGAAAATTCCTGGGGCTGGATCATCGCGCTCTACTCCGACGACAATGATTTTTTCTCCAAGCACAGCGAGGCGAACGCCGAGAACGTCATTGGTTACTACGTCACCCAGCTCGAAAACCTGAGCTCCATCCAGGGGAGCATCCGCGCCGCAAGGGAGAACGCGCGCGCCTTGCGGGCGCTGATCCCCACCGATATGTGGATGCAGCTCAACGATTTTTACGCGCGCCTGCTTGCCTTTACCAAGTCGGACTTTTCCGAAATGCGGCTGTCGCGGACATGCGATACCATCAAGCGCGGCTGTTATGCCGAGATGGGTGTGGCGGAGAGCACGCTGTACCGCGACGAGAGCTGGCCGTTCTTCCGGCTGGGCCTGTTCATCGAGCGCGCCGATCAGACGAGCCGTTTGCTCGATGTGCAGTTCGCGCAGCGCGCCGCGGGCATGGCCGCCCTCTCGCCCGAGCAGGAGGCCGGCTTCTGGAACGTGCTCTTGCGGTCCGCCTCCGCCTATCATTCGTTCCGCCGCGTCTATCCGAGCGGGTTGAAGCCCGCGGATGTGGCGCATTTCCTCAGCTTCGATACCCGCCTGCCGCGTTCCATAACTTTTTGCGCGGCGGAAATTCAACGCATGATCAGCCAGTTGCGCGGCGAATTCCGGCTGCGCAACGCGCAGCGCGCTTTCGAGATTTCGGATGCTTTCCTCACCGGGCTGCGCATGTCCAGCCGCGACGAGCACCTCTCCAGCCGCCTGCATGATTTCAACGACGGCGTGCAGACCGAGCTCATCAGGCTCACCGCCGAGCTGGGGAACTCATTCTTCGGCCATCAGATAGCCGAACCTCCGCCGCAAAAGCCCTCGCAAGCGCCTCTTGATCCATCAAGCTTCATACAGTCACAGTCGCAGCGTTCGAGCGGGTTGCAAACGCAAGGGTAGATGACGCGGCGGCTCGGACATGAGTCCATCCGCGCCGAGCGTGCCCGCGCGCGATCGGCCAGGAGAATTTGAGTGCTGCTTCGCTGCCGCAATGAGCAGCTCTCGGGGGACGCATGACACTGCACGTCGCATTGACGCACAGAACGGAATACCGCTACGACCGGCTGACCGCCCTCGGTCCGCAGATCATCAGGCTGCGCCCGGCCCCGCATTGCCGCACGCCCATCCTGAGCTACTCGCTGTCGCTGACGCCGAAGCAGCATTTCCTCAACTGGCAGCAGGACCCGTTCGGCAATTATCTCGCCCGTCTCATCGTGCCGGAAAGGACGCGCGAGTTCAGCGTCACGGTGGACCTCGTCGCAGATATGGCGGTGATCAATCCCTTCAACTTTTTCGTCGATGAAAATGCGCGCCTGTGGCCGTTCGCCTATGAGGCGGAACTCAAGCAGGAGCTGAGCCTTTATCTTGAGCCCCTCCCCGCGGGTCCGCTGCTGAAGGGATATATCGAAGGCCTGCGCGTCAACGCGACCACCACCATCGATTTTCTCATCGACCTCAACCGCCAAATTCAGCGCGACATCCGCTATCTCATACGCATGGAGCCGGGCGTGCAGGCTCCGGACGAGACCTTGCAGACAGGCTGCGGTTCCTGCCGCGACAGCGGCTGGCTGCTCGTACAAATTCTGCGGCATTACGGGCTCGCGGCGCGCTTCGTGTCGGGTTATCTCATCCAGCTCAAGCCGGATGTGAAGCCGCTTGAGGGGCCGGAAGGGCCGACGGCGGATTTCACCGACCTGCATGCCTGGGCGGAAGTCTACCTGCCCGGCGCGGGCTGGATCGGCCTCGATCCGACGTCAGGCCTCCTGGCGGGCGAGGGGCACATCCCGCTGGCCGCGACGCCGACCCCCTTGAGCGCTGCCCCGATCAGCGGCGCTCATGAAAAAGCCGAGGCCGAGTTCGATTTCCAGATGCGCGTCGAGCGCATCGCGGAATCGCCGCGCATCACCAAGCCCTACTCCGAGGAGCAATGGGCGGCGATCGCGGCCGCCGGCCATGCGGTGGACAAGCGCCTGCAGGCCGGGGATGTGCGGCTGTCCATGGGCGGCGAGCCGACGTTCGTCGCCATCGACGACATGGAGGGCGCGGAGTGGAACACCGCGGCCGACGGCCCGGAAAAGCGCCGCTACGCCGAAACGCTCATCCG
>Ga0136634_10000179_pt1 | contig 31103 bp, 27 predicted proteins | sample AntDrymUQ8332106_2_FD_104654 | JGI IMG/M metagenome (GOLD analysis project Ga0136634, IMG submission 104654) | Polar desert sand microbial communities from Dry Valleys, Antarctica - metaG UQ833 (21.06) | ecosystem: Environmental > Terrestrial > Soil > Desert | place: Antarctica: Dry Valley... | reverse complement strand
CCCCACGGCTCTTGCGCGACGAGCGCGCGCGGGCTGTGCACTTGGCGCACCGTGACGAGCCTGGCCGTGCCGCCGCCGAGGCAGCGGGTCACGCGGGCGCGGTTCTCGCGGACGCGCTCCGCATCATCGGCCGAGCCGAGGCCGCAATTCAAGGAGGTATAGAGGCCCTCGGAAGTGCCCCCCTCGCGCGTGAAAAAGCCATGCCGGATGCTGCCTCCCGCATCGCGCAATTGCTCGCTCTCGATCATGCATCGCCCCCTTCGTTCCAGCCAGTTTGCGACGCGGCCTCCAAATCGCTCCGCTGCGCCGGTGCGAAGGGCGGCGGCGCGCGCAGCCCCACGCTGGTCAAAGCCATGGCCTTGAACAGACTGCCCATCTGAAACGGATCGGTGAGCCGCCTTGCGCCAAGGAAAAGCCCTTGGCGCTGCTCCGCCCCCGCCGATGCCATAAGTTTATGCAAACGCGCTTCAAGCCCGAGAGCGGTGAGGAACGCGCCCTGCGGCAGCGGCCCCCATGCGGCAAGGCCGCAGCACGCCGCCATGCGGCTCAGCTCGGCGAAGTTGACATGGGCGCTTAAATCGCTTGCGCCAGGGAAATCCAGAGGCGGCGCGTAAGCATGGGCGCGAACGGCTTGCAGCGTGTCGCCAGTAGCATCGCGCGCATAACCATAATCAACGATCAGCGCGGCGGCCGGGGAAGACCCCGCACGGCGGCCGAGCTCGCGCAGCACGGGCAAGGCCGATGGGCGTGCTTCGAGGATGGCGCCAGGTTGCGGCGCTAGCGGAGGCATACTCGCAGCGGGCAAGCGGGCCAGCTTGCCCGCTGCGAAAGCAGGATTGCCCTCCGCGTCCAGACACACAACCCGCTCCCGCCATCCATCTGGGCAATAGACGAATTGCGCGACGGCAAGCGCGTCGAAAAATTCGTTGGCGATGAGGATAGCCGGACCGTCCGGCACCGTCTCCAGGCTTTCATGCCAAACCGGCATGGCGTGCGCCAAAGCTTGCCCCTGCAGCGCGCGCAGCGTTTGCGACCGCTCGACAAGATGCAGCCGCGCCGCTTGCGTGAAGCCGGGCACCACCCGAAGCGCGCGCAGCGCATCGCGCATCAGCGTTCCGCGACCGGGGCCGAGCTCGATGAGCATCACCGGGCGCGGCTGCCCCATGGCGAGCCAGACGGACCCCATCCACAAACCGGTAAGCTCGCCGAAGATCTGGCTGATCTCAGGGGCGGTGATGAAATCGCCCGTTCCGCCGATCGGATCGCCGCTGCGATAATAGGCGCGCTCGTCGCCGGTGAGGCACCAGGCCATGTAATCCGCGACGCTCAGCGGACCGCGTTCGGCCAGGTGGCGCTTGAGAGTGTCCTGGCTCAAGCGGGGCTATCCTCTCAGATCTCGGTCATCATATAGTCTTTGGAGTAGCGGTAGGTCAGCGTTCTCGCCAGACTGGTGAGGCCGGGGAAGATGGATGCCCGGGTGATATTGACCTCATGCAGCTCTTTGAGAATGGATTTCTTCCGGTCCGCATCGATCAGCATAAAGGCGAGAAAGGCCGAGGTCTTTGTCAGATAGGGCTTATAGGTGTCGATCGGGTCGGCCTTGTAGCCGTGAATGGTGTAATACACGCCCTGGGTGTTGTAAGGCCTATTGTTGCGAAACGGGCGGAACGCCATCGGCAGTTCCGCCAAGGGCAGAGTGAACGACGCGGGATTGGTGAGCTCGACGAGATATTTCTTCCCATGCTCCAAATCGTCGATCATCGGCACGTAGCCCGGCCCGGCGGTGAGTTCGTTGAAAAGCCAAGGGTTGAAGATCCAAACCTTGCCGTGGGCGGCCGTCGACATGCTCTCCACCGCCTGGAAAAGCGCCGCGAGCGGGTTTGCCACCCATTCGATGATGCGCGTCGGAATGCCGTTCTGATGCGCGTTGACCAGCCATTCCCAGTCGGTCACGCCCTTGGGCGGGATAAATTCGGCGGCTTGCATGCGGAAATCGCGCAGGATCTCGCGCTCCAGCTCCGGGTTGAGGCCGGATTTATACAGGCCGGGCAACAGCGAGCCGCCCGGATCGGCTTGCCCCAAATACCAGGGCGCAACGCGCGATGTGCCCAAATCGAGCAAAAACGGCCGGGCTTTAATCGCCTCGACGAATTCGCTCAAGCTGCGGACGATTTTGGTCTGCGCCATGCCGCTCCCCGCTGGCCGGGCGTTATTGCACGACCAAAGCCCGCCGCCGCATAGAAGCGGCGATCAAATATACCCCGAAAAGCAGCATCGGCAGCGAATAGATCATGCCGGTGGAGAAATAGGGGGTGGTGAAGAACAGCGAGTAGTCCCATTGCCGGAAAAATTCGGCGAAAATCCGCGCGAGCGCATAGCCGACGAGAAAGACGCCCGCGGTCAGGCCCGGCGCGGTCAAAGACTGACGATGATGCGTCAAATAACGCAGCAGCAGGAACAGCACCACGCCTTCGAGCAACGCTTCATAAAGTTGCGTGGGATGGCGCGGTCCCACCACATCGCCAGGCGACAGCACGCTGGCGGGAAACTCCACCGCCCATGGCACATCGCTGAGCCGCCCATAGACCTCGCCATTGATGAAGTTCGCGATGCGCCCAAAAAAAAGGCCGATGGGCACCACGGCGGCGCACAGATCGCCGAGCGACAGCACGGGTATCCGATTCCAGCGGCTGAACAGCACGATGGCCGTGATCACGCCCAAGAGTCCGCCGTGAAACGACATGCCGCCCTGCCACACCGCGAAGATGCGCGCGGGATCGCTCAGGAACACGCCGGGCTCATAGAACAGCACATAGCCCACGCGCCCGCCGACGACCGTGCCCAGCGTCGCCCAGAGCAGGAAATCGTCCGTCTGCTCCGGCTTCATCGGCGGCTCGCTTGCCCAAAGGCGCCGGTTGCCGAGCAGCGCCCGCATATATAGCCACCCCAGCACCAGCCCCGACAAATAGGCTAGGCCATACCAGCGCACTTGCACCGGGCCGAGCGCGATCGCGACGGGGTCGATGCCGGGGAATGCGATCGCCATGAAATCCATTTGCCTTAATCCTGCGCTTGCCTGCCGTCGCGATGCTCTTAGCAAGGGAGCGCGCGCCAGCCAAGGCTTGATCCTCCCGCATCGGCTCGCCACTATCGTTATAAGTGGCTTTGCAGCCGAGGCCCTATCACCGGAGGATCACCATTCCATGACACAAACCAGCAGCCGCTTTTTCGACGAGATGGCCAAGCTCATGACCGACGCGGCCGGCGCGGCGCAAGGCTTCCGGCAAGACGCGGACACCTTCTTCCGCTCGCAGGCCGAAAAAGTGCTGCGCGATCTCGAGGTGGTGCAGCGGGAGGAATTCGAGGCCGTGAAGGCCATGGCGGCCAAGGCCCTCGAGGAGAACGAGCGTCTTGCCAAACGCGTGGGCGAGCTAGAAACCGCCCTTGCCGCCCGGGCCGTGCAGCAACCCTAAAAACACCAATTTCGGTTTTCCCCGTGGAGAAGCTTCGGCCAGCCTTGCGGGGGAGCGGCGACGCAGATAGGCCGGGTTTATCAGGGTACGGAGGGGGACACCGGAGCTTTGCGCTCCATCCCTCTTTTCTCGCAGAGTAGCCCTTGCCACGCAGCGGACACGCGAAGGTAACCGAATGGCATCTGCACTACCGGACTTTACCAGACTGACAAATCCGATCGATTTGACGGAACAGATCGCCTCGATCAATGACTGGCCGTTCGAGCGCTCCACCGATGACGAGCTGACGCTTGCCATCGCGGGAAGCTGGAGCGATTACCACGTTTCGCTCAATTGGCGGGACGATCTGGAGGCGCTGCATATCGCCTGCGCCTTCGACCTAAAGGTGCCGATGGCGCGTGTGGCCGAGGTTTACCGCCTGCTCGCGCAGATTAACGAGCAGCTTTGGCTCGGGCATTTCGACCTGTGGTCACATGAGGGCGTGCTGCTCTACCGGCACGGGCTGATGCTGAATGGCGCGGAGCCGACGGCGGGGCAATGCGAGGCCATGCTGCAGGCTGCATTGGAGGCCTGCGAGCGCTATTATCAGGCGTTTCAATTCGTGGTCTGGGCGGGCAAGCGCGCCGAAGTCGCCATGGCCTCGGCGATGTTCGACACCGAGGGGCATGCATGACCTCAAGCCCGGCAGGCGCGGTTCTGCTTGTCGGCGCCGGCCGCATGGGCGGCGCGTTGCTGAAGGGCTGGCTTGTGCAAGGTTTGCAGGCAAGCGGCATCTTCGTGCAGGAGCCCTCGCCGCCGCCCCACGTCGCGACGCTCATTAGCAGCGCCGGCATCGTCACCGGCGCGCCGCCCGTTATGGCGGCGCCGCCCGCCGTCATCGTTCTGGCGGTCAAGCCGCAGGCGATGGAGGCCGTGCTGCCTAGCATCGCGCCGCTGGCGGGACCGCAGACGGTCGTGCTGTCGATCGCGGCGGGGCGGAGCATTGCCAGTATGGCCCGCCATTTCCCGGCCGGCACAGCCATCGTTCGCGCCATGCCGAACACGCCGGCCGCGATCGGCCGCGGCATTACGGCTCTGTGCGCCAATGCCCACGCGGCGCCGGACCAGCGGGCGCAATGCGAGACGCTGCTCCGCGCTGCGGGGGAGGTGGTTTGGCTGGAGGAAGAGAGCCTCATCGACGCAGTGACAGCGGTTTCAGGCTCGGGCCCGGCCTATGTCTTTTTGCTTGCCGAATGCCTCGCGCAAGCCGGCCGGGCAGCCGGGCTGGACGCCGAACTCGCCGCGCGGCTTGCGCGCGCCACGGTGTCGGGCGCGGGGGAATTGCTGCATGAGTCGCCGCTCGATCCGGCGGAACTGCGGCGCAATGTCACCTCGCCCGCCGGGACCACCGAGGCCGCGCTCCATGTGCTGATGGGCGCGGGAGACACGGGCGCGCCGGGACCGATGCAGGACCTGATGATCCGCGCCGTCGCCGCAGCCCTGCGCCGCTCAAGGGAGCTGGCCAGCTAAGGCGTTTTCATGTCGAGCGGTGACACGAAAACGCTCTTTTTGCGTTCCCGCATTTCGCACGGAAAACGGTGCCGCATTTTCTTGAAATACGCCAAATGGCTTTGCCGCAAGCCTCCTCACCCGGCGCTTCGCGCCGCCTCTCCCGCGAGACCAGAGGTCAAAAAAAGCTCTCACTTAACCTTCACCCAAGGGAGAGGTCTAGACGAGATCATGTCTCGGGCGGAATGCCTTGCAGAAGGTCGTCGCGGCTCAGGGCAAAGCCAGAGGCTATCCAACGGTCTTCGAGTTTGCGGAGAAGCTGGCCCATCGCCGGCCCTTTTTCCATGCCCGCTGCGAGCAGATCCTGGCCCTTGAGCGGAAAAGCCGGCGGTGGCCAGCGCTCTGGTAGTGCAAGATGCCCGCGCCAGGTTTCGTCGGCGGTGTCGCCTTCGCCGCGCGCCCAGGCGAGCAGCACGCGGTCGCGATAACATTCGCCGCCGAGCCGGTAGAGCGCGGTCTGCAGCGCCAATGCCCTTGTGGTCTCGGCCAATTCTGGCCGCAACGCCGCCATGGCGGTGAGCCGCGCGGCTTCCGCGTTGGCCAGGCGCAGCCTTTGCGCCAGGCGTTTGGCGTCTTCCTCCACCATGAGCGCCAAAGCCGCCAAGCGGCGCAGCGCGTCCGGGGCGAGGCCGTTTTGCGCCTCGATCGCGATCAGCCGCTGCACATGGCCGAGCCGCACCACCCCGCCGAGCACGGCGCCGAGCAACCCCGCCTCGCTCATCGGCATGAGCGCGCGCATGGGCGCGGCGGCGACGAGAATGCGCAGGAGTTCGGCGCGCACGCGCTCCGCCGAGAGCCGGGCAAGGCCATGCCGCTCCGCGATGCATGCCGAGAACCCGTCCGCCTCGAGGTCATCACCATACGCGGCTGTAAAGCGGAAGAAGCGCAGGATACGCAAGAAATCCTCGCGGATGCGGTCGCGCGCAGAACCGATAAAGCGCACGCGCCGCGCGGTCAGATCGGCAAAGCCGCCGAGCGGATCGTAGACCTGCCCGTCCGCGCCGGCATAGAGCGCGTTCATGGTGAAATCGCGCCGCGCGGCATCCAAACCCCAATCCCGGGTGAATGCGACGCTGGCGTGGCGCCCAAAAGTTTCCACGTCCTGGCGCAGCGTGGTCACCTCGAACGGGTGATGGTCCACGACGATGGTGACGGTGCCGTGCTGCAAGCCGGTCGGCACCGCCTTCAATCCCGCCTTCGCGGCGAGCGCCGTCACCTCCTCCGGGGGCGCCGTCGTGGCGAAGTCCACATCGCTCACGGGCAAGCCCATCAGCGTGTTGCGCAGCGCGCCGCCGACGGCTCGGGTCTCGTGCTGCGCGGTGTTCAGCGCGGCAAAGATGGCGCGCGTCGCCGGCGCTGCGAACCAGCCCGCGCCAGCGACACTGAGAGCGCCCGCATCAGCAGGCAAAGCGTCGTTGCGCTCCGTCATGATGCACGCTTACTCAACATGGCCCGGAATAATAACGCCGTCCTGAACGCGGGGCGGTACATATTGCTTGCCCGGCGCCCCGCCTTCGAATTTCCCGAAAATAACGAGCGAGGCGAGCATGAGCAGGACCCCCGCGGCCATCAGCCAAAAAATCGGCGCGTTGTTCAAAATCTCGTTATCCGACGGTTCCCGGCGGCGTAAATATACATAGGAGAAATACAGCAGCGCGGGGAGAAGCAAGAAAAGCAAATTGACAAGCACGACCCTGATCATTCAGCGTAAAGCCTCTCGTACATAATGCGGAGAATGCCCGCGGTCGCGCCCCAGATGTAGCGCTCTCCGTAGGGCATGGCGTAGAATTCGCGTTGGCGGCCCTGCCATTCGACAGAATGCCGCTGATGATTGGCAACCGTCATCAGGAATTGCAATGGCACCTCGAAGACATCGGCGACTTCACGCGCGTCCGGCACGAGCGTCAAGCCCGGCGACACCACGCTCAAGATCGGCACGACGCGGAAGCCGGTGCGGGTGTGATAGGTGTCGAGCCGCGCGATCGGCCGCACCAGGCCCCGCGCCAGGCCGATTTCCTCCTCCGCTTCCCGCAGCGCGGTCTCTGTGAGGGTTGCGTCGTCCTGCGTCCGCGTGCCGCCGGGAAAGGCGATTTGCCCGGCATGGGCGGGGAGGTGCGCCGCGCGCAGGGTCAGAATCACGGTGGCGGCGCCCTCGCGGTCGACCACCGGCACAAGGACCGCGGCCAGCCGGAAGCTCGCCTCCGCGGTGTCCTTGGTAGACCCGCTATCCAAATCGTGATCGCCGCGCCGGGTCGCGCCGTCTTCGGCCTCCAATGCGTCCGGCAAGGGCAGCGCGCGCGCCTCGGCCCGCTTGCGGAAGGCGTCCGCCGTAAACGCGCCGCTTTCTGTTTTCATGGTTAAGGTCATTCTGGGCTGTCATAAGCAATTAAACGAGGATGCGCCATAGATGGCGTGGCATGCCGCGCTTCGCCGCGCGCATCGGCCGCTGCCGGGAGATGACACTTGCGCTTCATGGCATTTTCACCAAATAGTTGATGGATTGCCTGAACGACCTGTGCGTCAATGCCTCCGCGATGCGTTTTTTTGAGTTGAGGAGTGATGGTGAGTCTGTCCCAGCCTGATACCGATATCGTCGAGCGTTTAGAAGCCACCAGCGCCAAAATGGCGCGCGTGAAGGAAGCGACGTCCAGTGTCATCTTCGGTCAGGGCCATGTGATCGAATTGGCGCTTGTCACCTTGCTCGCGGGCGGCCATGCCTTGCTCATCGGTGTTCCGGGCCTCGCGAAAACGAGCCTTGTCGAGACGCTCGGCCGCGTGCTCAGCCTGGACAACAAGCGCATCCAGTTCACGCCGGACCTGATGCCGTCCGATATCGTCGGCTCCGAGGTGCTGGAGGAGACCGCGGGCGGCTCGCGCGCCTTTCGCTTCATCAAAGGGCCGGTCTTCACCCAGCTTTTGATGGCCGACGAGATCAACCGCGCCAGCCCGAAAACGCAAAGCGCGCTGCTGCAGGCCATGCAGGAACATCACGTCACCGTCGCCGGCCACCGCTACGATATTCCCGGGCCTTTTCATGTGCTCGCGACCCAAAATCCGCTGGAGCAGGAAGGCACCTATCCCCTCCCGGAAGCCCAGCTCGACCGTTTCCTCGTGCAAATCGACGTGAGCTATCCCGACGTCGTCGCCGAGCGGCGGATGCTGTTCGCCACGACCGGCACGGAAGACCGCCGGCCGCAGCCGGTGCTTTCGGCGCAGGAACTGCTTGCGGCGCAGCGGCTCGTGCGTCAGATCCCCGTCGGCGATCAGGTCGTCGAAGCCATACTTCGCCTTGTGCGCGCCGCGCGGCCCGGTACGCCGGAATCCGGCGAGCGCGTCGATGAGTATGTCGCCTGGGGCCCCGGACCCCGCGCCAGCCAGGCTTTGATGCTTGCCGTGCGCGCCCGCGCGCTGCTCGACGGGCGCCTGGCGCCCTCCATCGACGATGTCGTGGCGCTGGCCGAGCCGGTTTTGAAGCACCGCATGGCGCTGTCCTTCGCGGCGCGGGCCGAGGATGTGGCGATCCCCGGTCTCGTTGCGGGCTTGACCAAGCTCATTGGGTAACCGAAACTTAACGGATGTCAGGATTACAGGGGCAAAAGAGAACCACGCAGGGCAGCGGCCATAGTCTGGAATTGTCCGCTCATGCACTCGCTAAGCGTATGCCCGCTTTGCTTGTGGAAGCCAGCCGCGTCGCGCAGACGGTGGCGCACGGCATCCATGGCCGCCGCCGCGCCGGGCCGGGCGAAACCTTCTGGCAATTCCGTCAATATGGCCCCAGCGATGCCGCGCCGCTGATCGACTGGCGGCGTTCTGCCAGTTCGGACCACCTGTTCATCCGCGAACGCGAATGGGAGGCGGCGCACACAATCCGGCTCTGGCCAGATCTCTCCGCCTCCATGGTTTTCCGCTCCCACCTTGCCGCCGAGCCCAAGCGCGACCGCGCCCTCGTTCTCGCCTTCGCCATTGGCGAATTGCTTGTCGAGGGCGGCGAGCGCGTCGGGTTGCTCGGCGGAGCGCTCCCGTCCTCCAGCCGCCACACGGTCGCGAAGATGGCGCTGTCGCTCGCGCGGGATCTGCAACAGCGGGAGGCGTTCCCGAGCCTGCCGCAGCGGGCGACCTTGTCGCGGTTTTCCGAATGCCTGCTGTTCAGCGATTTTCTCGATCCGCCTGAAGAACTCGCCGCCGCTTTCGAGCATATCGCCGGGCAAGGCGTGCGCGGTCACCTCATCCATATTCTCGACCCCGCGGAGGAAACGCTGCCCTATCATGGCCGTGTAGAGTTTTCCGGCGTGGAAAGCAGCGACCGCATGCTTGCCCCGCGCGCCGAGGACCTGCGCAAGGCGTATAGTGAGCGTCTGGCGCGGCATAAGGAGGCGATCATCGGTCTCGCCCGCCGTCTGGAATGGTCCTATTTGATGCACCACACCGATCGCCCCGCCGGGGAAGCGCTGCTGGCGCTGCACACGCATCTGTCCGGCCTGTCGCGGAATTACCGCGCCAAATCCGCGAGCGGATCTGGCGGACAGGTCAGGGCCGGAGGCAAGGCATGACGCTAGGGCTGATCGGTTTTCTGCAACCGCTGATCTTGCTGGGCCTGCTTTCGCTGCCGGTCATCTGGTGGCTGCTGCGCTTCACGCCGCCGCGCCCGCAGGAGGTGTCCTTCCCGCCGATCCGGCTGCTGCTCGGCCTGCGCTCGGAGGAGGAAACGCCCTCGCGCAGCCCCTGGTGGCTCACCGCGCTGCGCATGCTCATCGCTGCCCTGATCGTCACCGCGCTGGCAGGGCCGGTCTTCAACCCGCAGCGCGAGCCGCTCGCGGCCGATCGTCCGCTGCTGCTCGTCATCGACAATGGCTGGGCCTCGGCAAGCCGCTGGCCGCAGCGGCAGACCATGATCGCCTCGCTCCTGCAACGCTCGGAAAGCAACGGCCAGAGCGTGACGCTGGTGGCGACCGCCGGTGGCGCGAACGCCATGGCGGCGGAGCCGTTAGCGCCCGCCAAGGCGCGCGAGAAGGCCGCCAGCCTGCAGCCGCAGCCGCATGGCCCCGCCCGCGAAACCTTGGCGAAGGCATTGGACACGGCCTTGCCGCAAGGGCGCGGCTTTGATGTCGTATGGCTGAGCGACGGCCTGGAAGATGGTGCGTCGGACGCGCTCACCGGAGTTCTGAAGCGCCTCGCGGAGGGCGGCGAGCTGACGGTCGTCGCGGACACGCCAGGCGCCGAACCGCTCGGCCTGGCGGGCAAATCCAATGTCGAGAAGGGGCTCGTCGCCCGCGTCACCTCGCCAGGCGGCGCGGCGCGCAGCGGCACGGTCGCGGCGCTGAGCGGCAAGGGCGCGCGGCTGGCGGAAACCGGTTTCACGCTGGACCCGAATGCCAAGGCGGTGGAGGCCGTCATTGATTTGCCCTTGGAGCTGCGCAATCAGGTGACGCGCTTGGAAATCGACGGCGAAGCGTCCGCGGGCGCGGTCACATTGCTCGACGCCCGCTCGCTCTGGCAGCGTTACGGCGTTATTTCCGGCGAGGCGCGCGAAGCCGCGCAGCCCTTGCTTTCACCCACGCATTATATCGAGCGCGCGCTTGCCCCGCATGGCGAGGTGATCGTCTCCTCGACGGGCAATGTCGAGCGCGGCACCGAGGCGCTCCTCGAGCGCAACCCCTCGGTGCTGATCATGTCGGATATCGGCCGGCTGGTGGAGCGCACGGAAGCGCGCATGAAGGGCTGGGTGGAAAAGGGCGGCATGCTCGTCCGCTTCGCCGGCTCGCGGCTGGAAAAGGGCGTGGATACGCTGCTCCCCGTGCCGCTGCGCGAAGGCGGCGGCCGCACGCTGGGCGGCGCACTCTCCTGGCGCACGCCGCAAAAGCTGGCGGCGTTCGAGGAGACAAGCCCCTATTACGGGCTGCCCGTCCCGGCGGACGTGCTCATCAACCGCCAGGTTCTCGCCGATCCGGCCGAACAGCACCGCCCCTCTACTCAGATTTGGGCGCGGCTGGAGGACGGCACGCCTTTGGTTACCGCTTCAAAGCTCGGCGAGGGACATCTCGTGCTGTTTCACGTAACAGGCAATTCCGACTGGTCCAATCTGCCGATGTCCGGTCTGTTCGTCGACATGCTGCGGCGCACGGGCGAGCTCTCCAGCCTCTCGACCAGTCCCGAACGCGGCGAGCTCGGCGCCGCCAAGGCGCCCGACAACGCGGTCAGCAATGCCCGCAGCCCGATCCTCACGGCCTGGCGCACCCTCGACGGTTTCGGGCGCATGGGACCGCCGCCGGTGACGGCCAATGCGCTGCCCGCCGTCAATCCGGAGGCCGCACAGCCCGGCCCGGGCCTGCCGCCCGGCTTTTACGGCCCGCCCGGCCGCACGCGCGCTCTAAACATCATGCGTCCGGAGGCCGAGCTCACCGCCCTCGACCCCGCCAAAGCCGGCGGGCGCATCATCAGCTATGAGGCGCGCAAGCCGCTGCTGCTCATGCCCTGGCTTTTGCTCACCGCATTCGCCCTGTTCGCCATCGACGCCGTGATTACCCTGGCTTTGATGTCCGGCGGCCTGCTTGCGCGCCGCAATGCGCGCGTGGCCGCCAGCCTTGCTGGTTTCTTCCTCCTCGCCGCCACCATGGCGCAAACCATCACGCCCGCGACCGCGCAGGACAAAGGCGCGGCCGATTTCGCCCTGCAGGCGGCGCTCAACACGCGCCTCGCTTACGTCGTCACGGGCGACGCCTCGATCGACTCGGTGAGCCGCCAGGGTCTTGCCGGCCTGTCGCGGGTGCTCGCCGCGCGCACGGCGATCGAACCCGGCGATCCCATGGGCATCGATGTCGAACGCGACGAGCTGGTGTTCTTCCCGCTGATCTATTGGCCCGTGCGCCAAGAGAATACGCCCCTTTCCGATCAGACCGTGGCCAAGATCGACGCCTATATGAAACAGGGCGGCATGATCATCTTCGACACCAAGGATTATCAGATGCCGTTCAGCGGCGGCGCCATGTCCGGGCAGTCGCCCGCGCTCACCAGCCTTCTCGGCCGGCTCGACATCCCGCGCCTGGAGCCGGTTCCCGAAGACCATGTGCTCACCAAATCCTTCTACCTGATGCGCGGCTTTCCTGGCCGCTGGGACGGCGGCACGCTCTGGGTCGAGGCGCAAGCGGCGGATGAGAGCGGGGACGCGCGCCGGGCGCTTAAATCCGACGGCGTGAGCTCCATCCTTATAACCTCCAACGATTTCGCCGGCGCTTGGGCGCTCGACGAGAACAATCGCCCTATGTTCGCAGCGGTGCCTGGCGGCGAAGTGCAGCGGGAAATGTCCTTCCGCAGCGGCGTCAATATCGTCATGTACGCTCTGACCGGTAATTACAAAGCCGATCAGGTGCATGTCCCCGCGCTGCTTGAGCGGCTGGGGCAGTAAAGAGCTTTCATGAACTGGACCATCGAATTTCTCCCGTTCCTGCCTGTGCCCTATCTCTTGGGCGCGGCGGGTTTTGCGGCCGTTATCGCGGTGCTGCTGCTCTGGCGCGGACGCCGCGGCGCGCTGCTGCGCATCACCAGCCTGGCGCTGCTGCTGATGGCGCTCGCCAACCCCAATCTGAAGCAGGAGGAACGGGACAAGCTCTCCAGCATAGCCGTCGTGGTCGTCGACGCAAGCGCGAGCCAGCGCATCGCCGGGCGCGCCGAGCGCACGCAAGCCTTGCGCGGGGAACTGGCGGGTGCCCTTGCCGCCATGCCCGACCTCGAAGTCCGCTGGGTGGAAAGCTCCGGCGGCGCGAGCAGCAGCGCCGAGGAGACGACCCTGTTCGCCGACCTCAACCGCGCGCTGGCCGACATCCCGGCGGAGCGTCTCGCCGGCGTCGTCATGATCACCGATGGCCAGATCCACGATGTGCCCGTCGACGCGAAAACGCTCGGCTTCGAGGCGCCCGTCCACGCCCTGATCGCGGGCTCGCCCGATGAATTCGACAACCGGCTGGAAATCGTCTCGGCGCCGCGCTTCGGCATCGTCGGCAGCGAACAGACCGTCGAGATCCGCGCCGTGACCAGCCGCAAGAACACCGGCCGCGACGCGCGCGCGATGCTGACCGTGCGGCGCCAAGCGGCAGCCGAGGAGCGGATCAGCGTGCCCTTCGGCGAGACGGTGCGCCTGCCTTTCCCCTTCCCCAACGCCGGCACCATCATCATGGAGGTGGAGCTGGCCGCACAGGACGGGGAACTGACGCTGGCCAACAACCGCCTCGCATTGCAGGCGCAGGGCGTGCGGGAGAATCTGCGCGTGCTGCTCGTCTCGGGCGAGCCGCATGCGGGCGAGCGCACCTGGCGCAATCTGCTGCGCTCGGACGCGGCGGTCGATCTGGTGCATTTCACCATTCTGCGCCCGCCGGAAAAGCAGGACGGCACGCCCATCAATCAGCTTTCGCTGATCGCCTTTCCGACACGCGAGCTGTTCTCGGAAAAGCTGTCGCAATTCGATCTGATCATTTTCGACCGCTATCAACGGCGCGGCGTGCTGCCGCTGATCTATCTCGATAATGTCGCGCGCTATGTCGAGGATGGCGGGGCGGTGCTGGTCGCGGCGGGCGCCGATTTCGCCTCGCAAGTCAGCCTGTTCCGCACGCCGCTCGGCGATGTGCTTCCCGCCGAGCCGACCGGGCAAATCATCGAGCGCGCCTTCCGGCCCACCGTGACCGAACTGGGCATAAAACACCCGGTCACCGCCGGTCTGCCGGGAAGCAACAGCAAACCCGGCGAAGCGCCGACATGGGGGAGCTGGTTCCGGCTCATCGAAACCTCGCCGCTGGACGGCAGCGTGCTGATGAATGGCGGCGGTGTGTCCCCGGTGCTCACCTTGGCGCGGCGCGGGAAGGGGCGTGTCGCCACCTTCATGTCGGACCATGTCTGGCTATGGGCGCGCGGCTATGAAGGCGGCGGCCCGCATTCCGACCTGCTGCGCCGCCTGTCGCATTGGCTGATGAAGGAGCCCGATCTCGAAGAGGAATATCTGCGCGCCGTCGCCGACCGCCAGGGTGTCACCATCGAGCGGCGCAGCATGAAGGACGAAGTCGGCCAGGCAACGGTCACCGGCCCCACCGACAAGACCGTGACGGTGCCGCTGGACAAGGTGAGCCCCGGCCTGTGGCGCGGGCAAATGCTCGCCACCGAGCCGGGCCTGCACAAGGTTGCCATGGATGAGCTGTCCGCCGTCGCCCTGGTCGGCGCGGCCAACAGCCGCGAGTTCTCCAAGGTCACCGCCACCGACGAGGCGCTCCGTCCAATCGCCGAGGCGACCGGCGGCGGCCAATTCTGGATGAGCGGCACCAATGGCAAATCGCCAAGCAGCCTGCCGCGGCTGGCCATGCTGCAATCCTCGATCAAATTCTACGGCCAGAACTGGCTGGGACTGAAGGACCGCGAAGCCCATGTCGTGCGGGGCGTGCAGTACACGCCGCTGCTGGCCGGCATTGTGGCATTGGGCCTGTTTCTCGGGCTGATCGGCCTAACCTGGTTCCGCGAGAGCCGCTAGGCCCCTCACCCAGGTGAGGGTGGGCGCGGCAGCGGATTGGCGAGCCGGGCCGCGTTCACCCCCCGGTCGTCGGCCGCGATGATGCCCTGATAGCCGGCGAGCGCTCCAGGCGCGAGTTCAGCGGCCAGAATGCGGGCTGGGTCGGCGGGGCCAGGCAGGGCGATCCTGCGCGCCGGGACGGTCACGAAACCGGCGCGGCCGTAATAGGGCAGATCGCCGACGAGCACGACGATTCTATAGCCCTCGTCCCGCGCTTCGGCCAAACCGTCTTGGATCAGACGCAGGCCGCAACCCTTGCCCTTATAGGCCGGGTCGATGGCGAGCGGGCCCAGAAGCATGGCGCCCCGCTGGCCGCCGATCGTGACCGCCGTTAGCTGAATAGCGCCAACCAGGGCATCACCATCCCAGGCCGTCAGCGCGATCTGCGCACAAGGCGAAGTCTCGCGGACACGGTAGGCCGTGCGCGCGAAGCGGCCTGGACCGAAGGCTTCTTCTTGCAAAATGGTGACGGCGGCCGCATCGCCCGGCTGCTGCAGCCGGACTAGAAAGTCACAATGCATGGGAATTGCCTGCTCGAAACGAGGTAACGGAGACGCTTTCGAGACGGGCGGCTGCGAAGCCGTTGGCGTTAACGAGCGCCCAAGAGCAGCCCCACGCGCCGCAAAAGCACAATGCATGCGCGCCGGCTTCGTCGCGACACGCGGCCCTTGAGGGCAACTTTCCCGTGGCTTTCACGTTTTTTCATCATGGCGCAGGCGCAATATCACGGTGCTATGATCGCGTCCAGCAGCAAATCACACCCGCTTCGGGCAAGGAAATAGCATGGGCCTTCTCCTCGACGGCGTCTGGCACGACCAATGGTATGACACGGAAAAGAGCGGCGGGCGCTTTGTCAGGCAAGATGCCCCGTACCGCAATTGGATCACGGCGGATGGGAGCGCCGGACCGACCGGGGAGGGCGGGTTCAAGGCCGAGGCTGGCCGCTACCATCTTTATGTGTCCTATGCCTGTCCCTGGGCACACCGGACGCTGATCTTTCGCGCTCTGAAAGGCCTGGAAGAGATGGTCACGGTGGACGTTGTGCACCCCTATATGGCCGCGCAAGGCTGGACCTTCGACGATGATTTTCCCGGCGCGACCGGGGACAGCGTGAACGGGCGGGCAAGGCTTTACGAGATCTATCTGCTCGCCAAGCAGGATTTCAGCGGCCGCGTTACCGTGCCGGTTCTTTGGGACAAGGAGCGCAAGACGATCGTATGCAACGAATCCGCCGACATCATCCGCATGTTGAACAGCGCTTTCGACGGATTGGGAGCCAAGCCGGGCGACTACTATCCGCAAGAGCTGCGCCAGCCAATCGACGAGGTCAACGAACGCGTCTACGACAAAATCAACAACGGCGTTTACAAATGCGGCTTCGCCACCACGCAGGCGGCTTACGAAGCCGCGTTCGCGCCGCTGTTCGAGACTTTGGATGGTCTCGAGGAGAGGCTGCATTTACAGCGCTATCTTACGGGAGACCGGACCACGGAAGCGGATTGGCGCCTCTTCACCACCCTCGTCCGCTTCGACGCGGTCTATCATGGCCATTTCAAATGCAACCGCTGCCGCATCTCCGACTACGCCAATTTGGCCAATTACCTGCGCGACCTATATCAGCAGGGCTGCGTAGCGCCGACATTGCATCTCGATCACATCAAATATCACTATTATCACTCACACCGGAACATCAACCCCACCGGGATCGTGCCCGTCGGCCCGGCCCTGGATTTCGGCAAACCGCATGATCGCGGCCGCTTCGCGGCTTAGGCCTACCAGTGCTGGCCGATAGGCTGGCCTTCGAAAATCTCGGCAATCCGCCGCCTGGCGCCGCGCACAGTATCGTCGGGGAGCCCCTGCAAAGGGAAAAAGCGCTGCTCCATAATTTCGAAGCGCGGCGGCGGAATGCGCGCCTGTTCCCAGTCGCGCACGATGAAGACGCCCACATGATCGCTCGGCGCGGTATGAAAATTGGCGAACATGCCGTGCAGGCCGGGCGCGCCCTTGACGATCACGCCGGTCTCCTCCTCGACCTCGCGCGCGAGCGCGGCGAGCAGGGTCTCACGCCACTCAACACCGCCGCCGGGAAAATGCCAGCCCGGCTGATAGCCGTGGCGGACGAGCAGAACCTCCCGCTCGCCTTTGAGGATGATCCCTTGCACGCCAAGGGTCATGCCGCGCCGCAAACGCCAGTAAGGCATCAGGATATTCACGAAGATTCGCCGTCTCATGCCGGTCTCCCCATGCGCGCGCTTATGGCTCATTTGGGGCTGAAGTCCACACCTCATTTTTTCTGCTGCAGCAGCAGCAAAGCCGTCCCGCTTAGGCTCCCGCCGCGAGGCGGCGCGAGCCGGACGTGCGGCGTTGAAGTTAAGAGCAAAGGGGTTAGGCTGCTTTTTGCATCGCACCGCGCTCGGCAAGGACGGCCTGCGGTGCCGTTTTGTCTGCCGCATCGCGCACGATCACATAACCGAAGCGGCGCAGCTCCGCCCTTTGGCCGGGCTTAAGCTCGGATATGAGCCCATAGTCGCAGCCCGTCCAAGGCGCATGGAGACGGATCTCGAAGGGAAGGTTCTCAAAAGCGCCTTCGGGAAAAATGAGCAAAAGGTTCTGCTTGCCGGAAGCCCGGGCGTATTCGTATCGCGGAAACATAAGCACCTGCCGGGTTGGAACAAAAAGAGAACATCACTTTTCGTTCTGCATGTCAACCGCGCTTAAACTCCCGTGAAAACACGAATGCTCGATTTTGCCCCATGTATGAGCGTATGAAAATAATGACGCAAACGATTGAACTTTGCGCTGAAATTGCAATCATATAGCAGGCGTCAGGCTAAACCGGCACCGCAAAGAACGGCCCCTCGCGGGAGGGCGGCGGCACGGCCAGTTGCGCGCAGGCGCCGATCATTCTGCCGTTGCGGCCCAGGATCTCGTCCGCTATGCGGACCAGCAGCCGGTTGGGTTTCGCGGCCTGGCTCGATTCGCGCAAACGCATGGCCAGCTCATATTCGTCGGCGTTTGGGTTCAAACGGCATAGGGCGATGAAAGCCGCGGCGGGAGAGCGGCTGATGCCGGCATGACAATGGATCAGAAGCGGGCTTTCGCGGTCCCATCTGGGCAGAAATGCAAGAAGCTGATGGATGTGCGACGCCTCGGGCGCGATCAATCCCTCCGCCGGGCGGTCGATATCGTTCATGATCAGGCGCAGGTGATTACCCGGCTCGATCCCCGCCGGGGTAGCGATGTCCGCCATCATCTGGCTGTTGATCAGCGTGATGGCGCATTTGGCCCCGATCTCTTCCGCCTTCTCAAGGGCCCAGATCGGACCGACGAAGATTTTTCCCGAACCCGCCACTTGGTTGATCTCCATAAGACGCCAAGCTCTCAAATCCTGTATATGCTCATTCTCACTACGGCACGGCGAAAGTTTTGCCGAGGTTTTTCATCACGTCACCGTCAGGCTTCGACGAAGGTGAAGTTGCCCCGCAGCTTAAGCGCCGACATAATGCCCGCAATGAAGAAATATGGGAGGATTGCATGACCGAGGCTCAGGTGTATTCCGTTCCCGATGCGTGGCAGAAGACCGCCCATGTCGATAGCACGCGCTATTACGAGATGTATGAAGCCAGCATCGCCAACCCGGATATTTTCTGGGGAGAGCACGGCCGCCGCCTCGATTGGATGAGGCCATACAGCCAGGTGCGCAATGCGTCCTTCGCGCCCGGCGCCATCTCCATCAAATGGTTCGAGGACGGCACGCTGAACGTTTGCGCCAACTGCGTGGACCGCCATCTCGCCACCCGGGCGGATCAAGTCGCTCTCATCTGGGAGGGCGATGAGCCGCATATGGATGTAAAGATCACCTACCGGCAGCTGCATGAGCGCGTATGCCGCTTCGCCAATGTCCTCAAGAAGCTGGGCGCCAAGAAGGGCGACCGCATCACTATCTATATGCCCATGATCCCCGAGGCGGTCTACGCAATGCTCGCCTGCGCGCGTATTGGCGCGGTGCATTCGGTGGTGTTCGGCGGCTTTTCCCCCGACAGCCTCGCGGGGCGCATCCAGGACTGCGAAAGCAACATCGTGATCACCGCCGATGAAGGAATGCGCGGCGGGCGTAAGGTACCGCTCAAGGCGAACACCGATACGGCGGTAGAGAAATGCCCCACGGTCAAAAAAGTGCTGGTCGTCAAGCGCACGAACGCAGAAGTCTCTGTGCAGGCGGGGCGCGATGTTTGGTATCACGAGGAAGCCGAAACGGTTTCCGCCGATTGCCCGGCCGAGGAGATGAACGCCGAGGATCCCCTGTTCATCCTGTACACATCGGGCTCCACGGGTCAGCCTAAGGGCGTGCTGCATACGTCCGGGGGCTATCTGGTCTTTGCCGCGATGACGCATCACTACGTCTTCGATTACAAGGACGGCGACATTTACTGGTGCACCGCCGATGTCGGCTGGGTGACGGGCCACAGCTATATCGTCTACGGGCCGCTCGCCAATGGCGCGACCTCGCTCATCTTCGAAGGCGTGCCGAATTACCCGAGTCCGTCGCGTTTTTGGGATGTGGTGGATAAGCACAAGGTCAACATTTTCTACACCGCGCCCACGGCGATCCGTGCGTTGATGGGCGCCGGCGACAGTCACGTGACGAAGACAAGCCGCGCATCGCTGAAATTGCTCGGTTCGGTGGGCGAGCCGATCAATCCCGAAGCCTGGCAGTGGTACCACGATGTGGTTGGCGACGGACGCTGCCCGATCGTGGACACCTGGTGGCAGACCGAGACCGGCGGCATCCTGATCACGCCGCTGCCCGGCGCGATCCCGCAGAAACCGGGGTCCGCCACCAAGCCGTTTTTCGGCATCAAGCCGGCCTTGGTGGACCCGGACGGGAACATCCTGGAGGGCGCCGCGTCGGGCAATCTGGTCATCCTTGAGTCCTGGCCGGGGCAGATGCGCACCGTCTACCGCGATCACGAGCGCTTCGAGCAAACCTATTTCGCCGCCTATAAGGGCATGTATTTCACCGGCGACGGCTGCCGGCGCGACGAGGACGGCTACTACTGGATCACCGGCCGCGTCGACGACGTGATCAACGTGTCCGGCCACCGCATGGGAACGGCCGAGGTCGAATCCGCGCTGGTCGCGCATCCCAAGGTCGCCGAAGCGGCCTGCGTGGGCTATCCGCATGGGCTGAAGGGCCAGGGCATTTACGTCTATGTGACCCTGATGACCGGCGAGCAACCCACCGAGGAGCTGCGCCGCGAGCTGCGCGATTGGGTGCGCAAGGAAATCGGCGCGATCGCCACGCCCGATCTCATTCAGTTTGCGCCCGGTCTGCCGAAAACGCGCTCAGGCAAGATCATGCGGCGCATTCTGCGCAAGATCGCGGAAGACGACTTCTCCAATCTCGGCGATATTTCGACCCTTGCGGAGCCTGCCGTTGTGAGCGAACTCATCGATAACCGCATGAACCGTCAAGCCGGGTAGGGTCGGGGAAGGTAGCTGCCGCAACGCCTAGCGGCTGATCCACTTCATTCCAGGATCGCGCCGCGTCATCATTGTGAGCACCGGCGGAGCCTGGGCGAAGCAATTGACAGTGCCTGCTCGGGCTCGCTTCGGCTTGCTTCGCTTGCGCTCGCAGGCCTAGCAATAACGCCTGGCGAGCGGAAAATGCGGAAAATGGGCCGCGCTCTGCTGCGCCGGGCAGCCCGCCGATCGCCGGCATTGTGACGCTTGTTACCGCCGGTTGGCAGCCGCATATAGGTGGCAAGCAAGCGCATAGATTGTGCGGAAATCGCAGACGGTCTCACCGTGCTTTTTCCCGGCGCTTCGTCCCTGCAAAGACGTGACGGCCTTATCGCCACTTGCACATGCTTTTCAACAGCTGGACGAAGAGTGGGTTGACAAGTGCGTACAAAACAAGAACATTTGCCCTCGGTTGCGCAACCATCAACTGGAACTCGCGTGTCATTTGTGGGTTGAAAACAGAACATGAGCAAGACAGAACTCCCTGCCATCGCGCAGCAAATTTGGGAACAAAAATACCGCGCTCTCGAGAACGGCGCAGCGGAAGCAACGATTGAAGACACGTGGCTCCGGGTCGCGAACGTCGCCGCGCAAGCGGAAGCCGAACCGCTCCGCCAGGACTGGGCGGCCCGCTTCCGCGACGCCATGTCGGGCTTCGAATTTCTCCCCGCCGGACGCATTCTCTCCGGCGCGGGAACGCGGCGCAAGGTCACGCTCTTCAACTGCTTCGTCATGGGCACGATCGGCGACGATATCGGCGCGATCTTCGAGGGCGTGAAGGAAGCGGCTCTGACCATGCAGCAGGGCGGCGGCATCGGTTATGATTTCTCCACCCTCCGCCCGCAAGGCGCGCCCGTGAAAGGCGTCGGGGCGGACGCATCCGGCCCGGTCAGCTTCATGGATGTGTGGAATGCGATGTGCCGGACCATCATGTCGGCGGGGTCGCGGCGCGGCGCGATGATGGCCACGCTGGCCTGCGACCATCCCGACATCGAGGCCTTTATCGCGGCGAAGGCGGATCCGGCGCGGCTGCGCATGTTCAACCTTTCCGTTCTCGTCAGCGACGCCTTCATGGAAGCGGTCGAGCGGGATGCCAGCTGGGACCTCGTCTTTGACGGAAAGGTCTATAAAACGCTGCCCGCGCGGGCCTTATGGGACAAGATCATGCGCGCGGCTTACGCTTTCGCCGAGCCGGGCGTGATCTTCATCGACCGCATCAATCGCGAAAACAATCTGAGCTATTGCGAGACGATCCGCGCGACCAACCCTTGCGGTGAGCAGCCGCTGCCGCCTTACGGCGCCTGCCTGCTTGGCTCCATCAATCTTGCCGCGCTCGTGCGGCAGCCTTTCACGGCCGAGGCTCGGCTGGATGAGGCGCGCCTGTGCGAAGTCGCCGCTGTCGCGGTGCGTTTTCTGGACAATGTCATCGACATTTCCGGCTTTCCGCACGAAGCGCAGCGCGCCGAGGCCATGGCGAAGCGCCGAATCGGCCTCGGCATCACCGGGTTGGCCGATGCGCTGATCCTGTGCGGCGCGCATTACGGCAGCGATCAGGGCATTGCGCTCGCCGGGCGCTGGATGGCCGCCATCCAGCAAACAAGCTATCGCGCCAGCGCCGGTCTGGCTGCCGAGAAGGGGTGTTTCCCGCTCTATGACGCCGCGCAATTCATGGCCGCCCCTGGCGTTCAGCGCCTGGATGAAGCGACCCGGCAAATCATCGCCGAGCACGGTATGCGCAACGGCCTCCTCACCTCTATCGCGCCGACCGGCACGATTTCGCTGCTGGCCGGCAATGTTTCCAGCGGTATTGAGCCGGTTTTCGACCTGAGCTATACGCGGCGCATCCTGACGCCGGGCGGCGAGCCGCGCACGGAAATCGTCGAGGATCACGCCTATCGCCGCTTCCGCGCCATGTTCGGGGCCGAAGCGGAGATCCCGGATCATTTCGTCACGGCACAAAGCCTCACGCCGGCAGAGCATTTGCGCATGCAGTCCGCGCTGCAGCCGCATGTGGATGCGTCCATCTCCAAGACGGTGAACTGTCCCGAAGCGGCAAGCTTTCCGGCTTTCCAGGCCATCTACAAGCAGGCCTACGCGCTGGGCCTGAAGGGCTGCACCGTCTACAGGCCCAACGCGGTCACCGGGAGCGTGCTCATCGCAGGCACTGGCGCACTCAAAAAGCAGCAAGCGCCGCAAACCGCCATGCTCGCGCCCGCGACGATGAAGCCGGAAGACCGGCAGGCCGACATCGTCTACATGGCCAAGCCGCTCGAGCGCGACCCGGTTCTGTCGGGTGCGACTTACAAGCTGAAATGGGCCGATTCGGACCACGCCATCTATGTGACCATCAACGACATCGTTCAAGATAGCCGCAAACGCCCCTTTGAAATCTTCATCAACTCGAAAAACCTTGAGCATTACGCCTGGACGGTGGCGCTGACGCGGATGATCAGCGCGGTGTTCCGCAGGGGCGGCGACGTTGCCTTTGTCGTTGAGGAGCTGAAGGCGGTGTTCGATCCGCGCGGCGGGCAATGGATGGGCGGCCGCTATGTCCCGAGCTTGCTTGCGGCCATCGGCGACCTCATCGAGAAGCACATGTTGAGCACGGGATTTTTGCAGCGGCCCGACGAGACGCAAGCCAGACGGCTTCTCGCCGTGAATGAAGGCGGCGGTGGCGGTCTTGGGACATGCCCGCGCTGCGGCGCCGCGGGGCTGGTTTTGCAGGAAGGCTGTTTGCGCTGCCGCAATTGCGGCTTTTCCAAATGCAGCTAAGGCTGCTGCGAGGGGCGGCTCAGCCGTCCTTGACTATCTTGCGGGCGGGAGGCCTTGCGAATCGGACAGCTGCGAGCGGCTGTGCCGAGCCGCATAGGCCTCCAGCATTCCCCTATGAGCTATTGCTTCGAAGTTGTAGCAGGGCGTAAATTTCGGAACCAGTCCTGGTCGTCGTCCGGCCGCTTTGTGTATAAATTGGGCCGCTCTTTGTGTCCAAGCGTTCCTTGGGCGGCCGATTCCTCTTGGTAAACTTCCCAAGCTGCCTTTTGAATATCTTCCAACTCCAATACGGCGCATTTGATGTGTTCGGCAGATTCGGAAAGTGTAGGGTCCAAGGCCATATCAGAATAGAGCTTCCAAAGATGCGCGATCAGTTCTGGTACGTTTTCCATAGTCTGACTGTGGATAGCGTAAGGACTTTTCATCTTCGCCTCGTATTACTGGGGTACATTACGTTTGAAGCGCAGTCTGTATGGATGCAGAGAAATTCTGCTGCGATTAAAAAGACATACAGTGGGCGAGTTACGCCGAGAACGCACGATTATGCCCAGGAATTGCTTTGATGTATAGGCCAAAGGATGTGCGTGCGCCGTGCAATTCGGACGTATGTAATTATGCATTCAATGGTATTTTGTATCAATTATGTGGCGCTTCGAGAGTGTCACCAGACGTGCCTTAGAGAGATGATCGCCAATTTGCGATGCTTCAACATTTGAATGGCGCAAGAATGCTGTGTTTATCTTGCAGATATAGTCCAAATAGACTTTAGTTGCTTCCCTCAACGTCGCATAACTTCACCCATCTTTGCAGTTAAAATAGATGCTTGTCCTCACGGCCACGCCAGGTTCGATGCTGTACATCTTCTGTGTTGAGCAGGCGTTACGCCCTATTCGACGGCACAACGCGTACAAAGCGAATGGCGCGTTTGCCCAGCCCGTGTCACCCGGCCCGGTAAGGAGCCGCGTTAAGGAGAACTGGCAAAAATCAGCGCTATAAGCATATTCCCGTGTAATTCAGCTTTATTCTCTCCCTAGTTGCTGGCGGCTTAGGCCGCGTTTGGGTACCGTGCGGCAAATTCACAATGGTCAAAGTTGAAGCGAATCACGCGCTTAAGGTGGTCATCTTCGCGCTGTGCAGCTGCGGCGAATGACGTGACGTCCAGAGCCGCTCCTTCCCGACCCGGTCGCCAATGATGAAAACCATTTGTCTCATGATTGCCAAAAATGAGGCGGAGCTTGCCGGTAAAGCCGTCGATCAAGGGCTTGCGTGCATCCAGCCAGGGGGCTGGCGGGCGCCCGTTCTGATGTGCCGCTTGCAGGAGGACTAGTTTGGACAGCACACCATTCCTGACGACTGCCTCCGCCCATGGAGGGCTGGAGCTGACGGCCAGCGGTTCCTGGACGGCTCCTCACGCCAGCGAGCTCGAGCGGCTCATCGAAGGCGTGGCCTCCAGCGGCGGTCCCGGGTCGATCGATATGCGCGCGGTGCAGGCGTTCGACACGTTCGGCGCCTGGCTTCTCGAGCGGCTGGTCCGCGACCGGCAGGCGCGCGGCCACGAGCTGCGCATCGTCGGGCTGCCGGATCACTATCGCGGGCTGCTGAGCAAGGTTCATCAAACCAATCTCGCCAACGCTGGCGCACCCAAACGCCCGAATGCGCTGCTGCGCGGCCTCGATCAACTCGGCCGCAATGTCGTGGAGTTGCTAAAGGACTTCATACCCTTCCTGCACATGCTGGGCGCACTCGGCGTGACGCTGCTGCGCGTGGCTGTGCGGCCAAAGACCTTCCGCCTCACGTCGGCGGTGCATCATTTGGACCGGGTGGCGTGGCAGGCCGTGCCGATCATTTTGCTGATCACCTTCCTTATCGGCTGCATCATCGCCCAGCAGGGCATCTTCCATTTCCGCAAATTCGGCGCCGAGACCTATGTCGTCGATATGGTCGGCATCTTGATTCTGCGCGAGATCGGCGTGCTCATTGTGGCCATCATGGTGGCGGGACGGTCGGGCAGCTCCTACACCGCCGAACTCGGCTCCATGAAAATGCGCGAGGAGATCGACGCGCTGCGCACCATGGGTCATGATCCCGTCGAAGTGCTGATCCTGCCGCGCGTGCTCGCCCTCGTCCTTGCACTGCCGATCCTGGCGTTCCTCGGCTCGATGGCGGCGCTGTATGGCGGCGGGCTGATCGCCTGGACCTATGGCGACATGAGCCCGGCGATATTCATCGAGCGCCTCAAAGACGCCATCTCCACCACGCATTTCCAGGTCGGCATGATCAAGGCGCCCTTCATGGCGCTGGCGATCGGCGTTGTTGCCTGCGCGGAGGGGCTGCGCGTGCAAGGCAGCGCGGAGTCGCTTGGCCTGCAGACCACGCGGTCGGTGGTGAAATCCATCTTCCTCGTCATCGTTCTGGACGGCATTTTCGCCATCTTCTTCGCCTCGATCGGGATGTGAGCATGAACGGGACCGCTGCGGACAGCGTCATCAAAGTGCGCGACCTGGTCGTCGGCTTCGGCGACCGGCTCGTCCTCGATCATCTCTCGCTTGACGTGCGCCGCGGCGAGGTGCTCGGCCTGGTCGGCGGCTCCGGCAGCGGCAAATCCGTGCTCATGCGCACCATCATCGGCCTTTTGCCAAAACGGCAAGGCTCCATCGAGGTCCTGGGCCTCGATCTCGGCCGCGCCGACGATCAACAGCGCGCGGCCATCGAGCATCGCTGGGGCATCCTGTTTCAGCATGGCGCGCTGTTCTCGTCGCTGACCGTGCGCCAGAACGTGCAATTTCCGATGCGCGAGAATTTGCACCTGTCGAATCGCCTGCTCGAGGAAATGGCCATCGCCAAGCTGGAGATGGTCGGCCTGGCCGCGCAGGACGCCGAAAAATTTCCCGCCGAACTGTCAGGCGGTATGACAAAGCGCGTCGCGCTCGCCCGCGCCTTGGCGCTCGATCCGGAAATCGTGTTTCTCGACGAGCCCACCTCCGGGCTCGACCCGATCGCGGCCGGCGCGTTCGACGCGCTCATCCGCACGCTTCAGCAAACGCTCGGGCTCACGGTCTTCATGGTCACCCATGACCTGGAAAGCCTGTACACGGTTTGCGACCGCGTCGCCGCCCTCGCCGATGGCAAAGTGGTGGTCTCAGGGCCGATGGAGGCGATGCTGTCGTCCGAGCATCCATGGGTGAAGGCTTATTTTCAAGGCAAGCGGGCCAGCGCCATGGAGCGCCGCCACGTGCAGCAGCCAATCGAGGTCAGGTAATGGAAATCCGCGCACGCTATACCCTTATCGGGGCTTTCACCCTGGCGGTGATCCTCATGATCTTCGCCTTCGTCTACTGGATGCAAAACAGCGGCGGTCTTGGCGAAAGGCGCGGGATGCGCATCATCTTTGGCAATACCGTCTCGGGCTTGCTCAATGGCTCGCCGGTGTTTTTTAACGGTCTGCGTGTGGGCGAGGTCACGGCACTGCGGTTTCGCGCCGACAATCCGGGGCAGCTCGAGGCGACGCTGGCCATCGACCCGGCGACCCCGATCCGCACCGATACGCGGGTCGGTCTGGATCTCCAGGGACTGACCGGCGTCGCGGTGATCACGCTGTCCGGCGGTTCCCCGAGCGCCGAACCGCTCACGGCGCAGGCGGGGCAAATCCCTGTGCTGACGGCCCCGGCCAATGCCGGCGAAAGCCTTACGCAAGCCGCGCAGACCGCACTTCAGCGCGTCAATACCGTGCTTAGTGAGAGCGCCGCGCCGCTCTACGGCACGCTGGAAAATCTCAGGACATTCTCCGACGCCCTGGCCCGCAATTCGGACCGCGTGGACGGCGTCATGGCAGGACTTGAGCGCATGACAGGCGGCGCCGGAAAGGCAAAGGGGCCGACCTACGATCTCACCCCGCCGCGCGACGTCCAAGGCGTGAAAGTGCCGGAGAAGCAGCTCGCCATCCCCGAGGTGACGGCCGCGACGATGTTCGATAACGATAAAATCGTGCGCAAAACGGCGGCGGAAAACACCACCATCGACGGCGGACAATGGAGCGACGCCCTCCCCCGGCTGGTGCAATTGCGCCTGATCCAAAGCTTTGAGAATGCCGGATATGCCGGTTCGATCGGCAAGGCTGGGGACGGATTGACCCCCGATTTTCAGCTTGTGATCGACATGCGCAGCTTCCAGCTTTCCGTTACGCCCGATCCGGTGGGGGAAGTGGAATTCGGCGCCAAGATCCTCGGCAGCGAAGGCAAGATCATTGCGGGACGGTTATTCCAAGCCAAGTCTCCGGCCAAGAACGCGGACGCGCCTGGAGCCACCGCAGCCATCAACGATGCCTTCATGCAAGCCGCCACGGAGCTTGTGCTGTGGGCCTCGGAGGTTCTCGCCAACCCATCCTGAGCCAGCGCGCGGCGGGGTTTCGGACACGCGGCATAGAAGACCTGCGCATGCAGAGTACCGGACACATTGTGCTGGCGAGACAAGCGGGCCCGAAGACGCTGTCGCCGATGATGATAGCCTTGTCTGCACCCGCTGTTTTGCTCAGCGGCTTGACGCCTTTGCATCCCACAGCTTGGCAATCACCTCCCCGCGTTCGCCGACAAAATCTCCTCTTCCCGCTGCTCGATGACGTCGAGAACCTTCTCCGGCTTGACATTCTTTTTCAGTTCACCAATCTCGGGGTGCTGAGCAGCCTTGATGTCCATGCGTTCACCGATCTCGGCCACCAATTTTATGAGGCTGGTGATCTCATGTTCCGCTAACAGGCTGACTTGCAGATTGAGGTCAGCGCGCCGGTCGGCATTCTCTTGCATCCGGTTCTGCGTGATCAGAATGAAGGTGGACAGAAATATTCCTTCGACTGAAGCTATCGTGGCCAGGAATACGAAAGTTGGATCGAAGCGGGCCACTCCGGGGACTAGGCCCGCATTGACAACCACCCACGTTCCGTAAACCAGCACATGCAGCCAAACAAAAATCACGCTTCCGGCGAAACCCGAAATTGTCGCGGCAATTCGCTCCTGCCGCGTTAATTTTTCGTCTCTATCCTTGCGATGCTCCAGCAAGGCCTCGATATTTCGCTCGACCACCCGGGCGGTGCTTTCGGCCGCATCACCCTCAATCTTTTTCGCCATGAATTTCTCTCCAACTCGCCTCAGCCCGCACAACGCCGCTGAGCCAAGTTGAGTTCAATTCGCGCGCAGAATGCGACAGTCTGGGCAGCCGGGATGCCGAGAAGCGCCTCGCGGACATGCGCGCCGGCAGGTAGCTGAACACCAGGTTGCGTCTCTGGCGCTCAAGGCGCGGATCATCTCACCGCTTTCTGCCCCGGCTCTGGATCGCGGCGGCATAAAGCAACGTCCCTTCTTGGGAGTCGGTTGGCTACCCGCGGTGTCGTCCGGACGGCCACCAGGCCGATCCGGGATCCATGCGGTCAGGCGAGTAGGCCCCGGATAAGCGCTGAGCGCTTTCCGGGGTGACGTATTTCGGGTGGGACGCTCCTTGCGCACCGATTCTGAGTGCAGTTGAGCGCACTGCATTCGCAAGCGATCACGGTTGAGCTACGAGCGCGCGGGCAGGTCCGGCCCGCGTCAGGACGCTCCCACAGTGTTGGGCTGGTTGAGAAAGAAGCGCATCATTTCCGCGGAGGCGTCAGGCCCTGCCGCATCCGTGTACGATCCGCTGGCATGTCCGCCGGACCAGGCGTGACCGGCGCCGTCGACCAGCCAGTATTCCATCGCCGCAACCCCGTCCGCGCCCGCCATGACCGTACGCTTATAGCTGCGGCCTCCCGCGGCGTGCTTGCCGTTCTGCTGGCCACCGCCCGCCGGGATATGCCGGCTGGCTTGCGCCACGATACGGTCGGCGTTGACGGGATGCACGGTCTGATCCGCGCTGCCGTGGAAGACGAACGTGCGCGGATGCGGCTGCGTGCCGGCCCGGGCGCTCGGCTGCGCCGGGGACGGCAGGCCCGCATCGCCGCGCATGGCGGCGAAAGCGGAGACCACGTCGTTCGCGGACCGATAGGCCAGTCCGGAATGGATGCCCACGGCCGCATAAAGGTCGGGATAGGACGCGCCCATGACCGCCGCCATCGCGCCCCCGGCCGACAGACCCGCCACGAACACCTGGCTCCGGTCGATGCCGTACTCGGAAACGATCTCCCGCGTGAGCCCGGCAAGGATCGCGGGCTCTCCGGCATCGCGCATTTGGTCCGCGGGATTGAACCAGTTCCAGCAGGAGGCGGCGTTGTCCGCGCCGGTTTGGCCGGGGTAGGCCACCATGAGGCCGTGCGCCTCGGCGACGGCGTTCATGTTCGTGCCGGCGGCGAAGTCGTCGGGATTTTGCTTGCAGCCATGCAGCATGACGACGAGACCGCGCGGCCGGTCCGGCGCGGAAGCGGGGATGTAAAGTTTATAGCTTCGCATGCCGGCGGCACAGGCGAAGGACCGCGTCAGGAATTGCGCCCCGTCGGCCATCGGCGGCGGCGCGATACGAGGCCGCATCGCGGGCTGGTTCATGCCGTGCAGCGAACCGAATGCGCCGATGCTCAGCCGGCCTTGGCGCAGAACCTGCAACACCTCGCCCAGTGGCTTGCGCAAACGTGACGGGCTTTGACGGCTGCCGCCGGCGGTCTCGTCAGCCTGCGGCGCGGGGGATGGCGCGTGCGGCTCTCCCGAGGGCGCAACGATCGCTGCATCGGCCTCGATCAGCCGGAGGGCCGGGCGCTGCTTCGGCCGCGGCGCGCCGATGTCCTTGGACGCGGCGCCATCGGCAGGGCGTGCCGCTCGGCCCGCAAGGGCATTCTGGATGACCCGCGTTGCCTCGGTCACATCGGAGGCGCGCGTGCAGAGCATCGCGCGGCGCATGGCCGCGGCGAAATCCTTGTTCATGAACTTTGGTCCTTGTTGAGGGGCTCGCGCCCTATTGGATGCGTTCGGCCAGGGCCGATTTGACCGCCGCGCTGGCTTGCAGCGCACCGAGCACGGTTATGGATGCGATCGTTGCGAGGGCGAGTTCGGGTGTGACGTCGGCCGCGATGCGGGCAAGCCCCACCACCTTGATGTGCAGTTTTTCCCCGGCAGCCTGGACCGCCTCGAGATCCGCCCGGCCATAGTCGCGCAAGCCCAATTCGAGCGTGTGCCGAACCATCGACTGCGTGACGGCATCGGCATGCGTGCCGAGCTGGTTGCGGATGGCCGTGCGGATGAAGTCGGTGCGGTTGGAGTAGAAGCCCTCCTGCACCAACAAGTCCACACGTCCAAGGTCGACATAGCCGAGATTGATGGTGATTTTTTCGGACTCGCCGCCCTTGTCGCGCAGATGCTGAACATTGCCTGCCATCACATTCTCCATCCACATGGATGGTATATGGATGGCGTGCTGCAAGTTGCAAGAGAAGTTTGTCAAGGAAGCAGCCGCAAGGCCGATATCATCATGAGCCGGGCGATTGGGTTTGAAGCAGATGGAGACGAAGGCCCATACATAAAGTCGTCATCCCGGGCGGGGATGACGACTGAGATTGCTGTCGGGCTGCGGCACACATCCCAGCGCAAGCGAAAGGCTAAGGGCGTTGCCTGGTGCCGAAACCGAAATGAGTAGACTTAATAGCGGTATAGATCGGACTTGAACGGCCCGCTTTCATTGACGCCGATATACTCGGCCTGCTCATTGGTCAGCTTGGTCAATTTTACGCCCAGCTTTTCCAGATGCAGGCTGGCGACAAGCTCATCCAACGGCTTGGGCAGCACATACACCTTGTTCTGATATTTTTCCGGGTTGCACCACAGCTCCATTTGCGCCAGCACCTGATTGGTGAAGGACGCGCTCATGACGAAGCTCGGATGGCCGGTGGCGTTGCCCAGATTGACGAGGCGGCCTTCGGAGAGAAGCAACAGACGCTTGCCGTCCGGGAACGCGATCAGATCGACCTGCGGCTTCACATTGGTCCAGCGCAGGTTTTTCAGCCCGGCGATTTGAATCTCATTGTCGAAATGGCCGATATTGCACACGATCGCCATGTCCTTCATGGCGCGCATATGCTCGATGGTGATCACGTCCTTGTTGCCGGTCGCGGTGACGAAGATGTCGGCCTTGGGCGCGATCTCGTCCAGGAGCACCACCTCGAAGCCGTCCATCGCGGCCTGCAATGCGCAGATCGGATCGATCTCCGTCACGGCCACGCGCGCGCCCGCGCCGCGCAGGGATAGCGCCGAGCCCTTGCCCACGTCGCCATAGCCGCACACGACCGCCAT
>Ga0136634_10000178_pt1 | contig 31110 bp, 27 predicted proteins | sample AntDrymUQ8332106_2_FD_104654 | JGI IMG/M metagenome (GOLD analysis project Ga0136634, IMG submission 104654) | Polar desert sand microbial communities from Dry Valleys, Antarctica - metaG UQ833 (21.06) | ecosystem: Environmental > Terrestrial > Soil > Desert | place: Antarctica: Dry Valley... | reverse complement strand
CTACCTTGTTCTGCACTCATGGATATTGATTATTGATATTTATTTACAGGGAGTAGACGATATATTTTTAATATGGAATTTCGATTGTGGGGGTGCATCATACATCGCACAAACAACACAATCATCCCTGTAATTGGGGTTGTTCAGATCGAAGTAAAGACTGTCTCCCGTTTTATAGGTAGCTGGAATTTCGCATTTATTGGAAACTCTAAAAACATTATCGTATGTCTGTCCACCTCCCATGGAATCAGTCCACTGATCCTCTCCAAAATCCTGATCTACAACCTGAATCACATAGCTGGCGCAGGTAATACGAATCACTTTTCCTTTAAAGCAATGAACTCCGCTATCCTTTTCACAACGAAATGAAAAAAAAGGTAAGAGAAACAGTAAATAAATTGCTTTTTTCATATGTCGCTTTTTTCAATTGACCACGATACTTTTATTTCTGTTGCACGGGTTTTTGTTAAATCACTTTAAAGGTTTGCTGCCATGAGGCTGCATCCCCTAAGATCACTATTGTCCCTCCTTCCCAAAACCTCAAACTTCCGATCTCTATGAATAAATCCTACATCATCGGTAGCTATAAATGAACAGGAATAAATATTGGCCAGGTCTACTACATTGATCAATCCCCTACCCGCCGTTTTTTTACATAAAGGATCATCATCATCCCGTAACATAACTCTCATCCAGGGTGGGCAACCAAAAATTCCTTCACCCGGGGAATAGGCTTGTGATAATAACTCGGTCATCCCATATTCAGAATGAATAAAAGGTAAACTCCAGGCATTTTTTAAAATGCCGTGCACTTCCTCACGGGTCATTTCATCTTTTCTGCCTTTCATTCCACCGGTTTCTACCACCGTTGTGTACTGAAGAGGTTGTGGATGCTTTTCGGCAAAATCAATTAAGCCAAACGTAACCCCTATTAAAAAGGTTTTTTGTTTCTGCCCTTCTAATTGTTCTAAAATATTAGAAAGCTTTTCATAATCGTATAAATAAAAACCGCTTTGAGAATGTTCGCTGATAGTAATCAGCTCATGTACCATCGTAACTAGGGAAGAATTTGTTCTTTCCAGATAAGAAGGCAACAAACCAATAATGCACCAATCTTTTATACGGCCATAGTTCCTTTCAAATCCTTTCTGAAAGCTCCTTTTATACAGGGAAAGGTCTTTAATATAATGCCTGCCTGGAGTGGTTTGAGTGGTACCACTACTTTCAAAAACGGTCTCATGCTGAGAAAGGGTTGTACTAATCCTATGTGATTTAAAAAATTCGACAGGAAGAAAAGGAATCGCCGCTAATGAGGTTATCGTATATGGGTTGATTCCCATCAGGTCGACGTATTCTCGATATGCCGGGTTTTGCCCGTATTGAAATTTAAATATATCCAACGCAAACGCTTCGAATCCCGTATCTTCTATTGTAAAAATTTTATGTTCTAATTCACAGATCATATACGGATAATACCTTTTAAGGCTTTAAATTTGTAAACAACCATTTTATTATGCGTTCATTACTGTTTGTTTCGGCTCTATTAACTCTTGCAATCGCGTGCAACAAAGATAAGTTAGAAACCAAGCCTTCATTGAAATTCAAATCAGTAAGTTCGTCTACGGTTCCTATTGGAGGAAATTTAATTGTACAGTTTGATTTTGCAGACAAAGAGGGTGATATCAGTGATACGATATTTGTAAGAAAAATAAGAACCAATCAAATTGTTGTACCAACAATCAGGGATTCCTTTGTATTACAAATACCCTCGTTTTCAAATAGAAGCAGAGGCGTCATTGAGCTACAGTTGAAGTACCAGAATCATCTTGTTTCAGCCATAAATCCACCTTCAAGTGGTGGAACACCCCCCAACCTTCATGACGACACTTTAGTATTTAAATTTGTTTTGAGAGATAAGGGAAAAAATCTCAGTGACACTGTAACCACAGGGCCCATAGTTGTTGTTCGCTAATTACTTCAATAATCGAAATACTTTTTATTTTGAAATGGCGAAGTAATCCTGCTTCCGACCTACTGCAAAGCATGTTTGATTTTTTTATCTTTAGCAGCCTGTTTATAGCAGGATGTGCCGTTTTGATGGTTCACCAGGTCAGCAATCTTTTTCATCTTCAGTATAATTTTGCATCCTACATGGGATTCGTTTTTTTTTCTACTATCTGCAGTTATAATTTTCATTGGTACCTAACTCCACATACAGTTTCAGAAAACCGCAGAACATTATGGACACAACAACATAAAAGTGTTCACCTTCTCTTAATCATCCTGAGTTTTGTTGGAGCCTCCTTGTTTTTTCTACCATTGATGGAATATTGGATATGGATTGGCATTTCTGTATTTCTCACTTTTTTGTATTCAGCGCCTAAACTCCCCTTTAAACCGGCTTATTTCCTGCAAAAAATTGCAGTTGGCAAAACGATTTTTCTAGCCCTGGTCTGGATGTATGTCACGAGTATACTTCCAATCATATTATCGGGTGAAATATGGGGGGCAAAACAGATATTGTTTTGTGTGGGCCGCTTTTTCTTTATCTATGCCATCTGCATTATATTCGATTTACGGGATCGTGAGCAGGACCGGCGTGATGGAATTAGAAGTATGATCACCTTTTTCAATGATAAGGGCATCAATGCACTTTTTTACAGCTCACTTTTTGTTTATTCCATCGTAACGATTTCGTTGTACAATTATGGTATTTCGGTCTTGGTCATTGTTGTTTTACTTCTTCCTGCTTTTATCGTCACCGCATTGTATCGATATACGAAAAGGAATTTCTCAGACTATTTATATTACTTCCTCCTGGATGGAATGATGGCTTTATCAGCTTTGTTGACCTCATTCATTCCATTTTAATTATTTTTAGGCTTTTTAAAGAACTACTATGGCAAAACAGACAAGGACAAAGTCAATTTTAACGGATAAATCTTTTGAATTTTTAAAAAAGTATATCAATAATGCATCTCCTGTGGGTTTCGAAAGCAGTGGCCAGAAGTTATGGCTTGAGTACCTTAACCCGTACGTTCATACAACATTTTCGGATCCATATGGCACGGCCGTAGGCGTTATCAATCCCAAAGAAAATTTTAAAGTAGTAATAGAAGCACATGCGGATGAAATCAGCTGGTTTATAAATTATATCACCGCAGAAGGACTTATGTATTTAAAGCGAAATGGAGGAGTAGATCACCAGATAGCCCCTGGTCAGCGGGTATTCATTCATGGCAAAAAAGGGTTGGTAAAAGCGGTATTTGGGTGGCCTGCCATACATACAAGGATCAATAGCCCGGATACAAAAGAACCGGTACCCAAGGTGGATTCACTTTTTCTTGACTGCGGAGCAAGAACAAAACAACAAATTGAAGACCTTGGTATACATGTAGGCGCTGTTGTTACCTATGTCGATGGATTTGAAGAATTGGCAAATGATTATTATATCGGTAGGGCTTTCGATAACCGGATCGGCGGATTTATGATTGCAGAAGTTGCGAGGTTATTGAAAGAAAATAAAAAACTACTACCCTATGGCTTATATATTGTCAATGCCGTACAGGAAGAAGTGGGACTTCGGGGTGCAGAAATGATTGCGAGGCGAATCAAACCTAATATTGCTATTATCACTGATGTCACACACGACACGTATACTCCAATGATAAATAAAATGATTGAAGGAGATGTAGCTTGTGGCAAAGGTCCATCCCTCGCATACGGCCCGGCAGTTCACAATAAGTTACTCGATCTGGTCCAAGATGTTGCTTCGAAAAAAAAAATACCTGTTCAGCTGAGGGCAGTTTCAAGAAGTACCGGTACAGATACCGATTCATTTGCATATGCCAATGATGGATGTCCTTCTGTGCTCATATCCATTCCATTGCGTTATATGCATACAACTGTCGAGATGCTTCATAGAAGAGATATTGAACAGACTATTCAGCTTATGTACGAGACTTTATTAACTTTAACTTCCAAAACAAATCTCAATTATTTTTAATGATCACAATTATCTTACTATATGTCGATCCGGGAAGTGGAAGTTACCTGATACAGGTGATCATTGCCGCTATATTCGGCGCCTGGTTTTGGTTAAGAAATTACTGGTGGAAGTTTAAAAGCTTTTTTACGAAGACAAAACCCGAAGAAAAAAAAGAAGAGTCATCTTCCGTGGATATTAATCCTAATTCCTGATTATCTTCTCCATGATATAGTCTAGTCCTTGTTTATAGGAAGCCGGGGAGTTGAAAAATATTTCTTTCTCTAGTTCAGCAAGTTCCTTACCGAACTTTTCTTTATGAGTTTTAAGCTGGTTGATCTTGTCGCTGATTGAAGAAATTTCTTCCGGCAACATGGAAATTCCTATTCCTGACCGTATTGTATTTTCAATAGGTGGAGCTGATAATTTTTGCCAGTGTGGGTTAGAAATTTTTAACGGTGTATCTATGAACAAAACCGGTCTGTAAGTACCAAATGCATATTCCAATGCAATCCCCGAGCGGTCTGTGATCAGTATGTCCGCTTCCACCAGGCTATCAATAACATTTGGAACCTCATCAAAATAAATATTTGGTAACCGAGATACCATTGTATTCAATGCCTTGTATTTTTTTGGAGATCGCTTTACGTACTCCGGGTGTGGCCTTATATAAATACTTTGATTTAGTTTTGACAACTCATGTACCAGAGGTTCAATGCATGTTTCAAAAATGCATGATTCAAACCACGAGGGCGCAATAAGAATTCTTTGGGGAATAAGCCTGTCTTTGACCGCATACCCTTTATATTTCTCTTTTATAGACTCCAGTAACGGATATCCATAAGCAATCAGCTCTTTCGGAGGTAACCCATATTTTTTTTCGGTCTCTCTAAGTTCAGTTTCCTGATAAGACCCTGTGCAAAAAATCGCATCATAATAAAAAAAAGCTTTCTCGCTATATTGCAAATGAGTGCTTACCGCCGCATGAAATACGTAAACATATTTGCCAATATTCGGAGAACGCTTGTACAGGAAATTATTCAAATCAGGCATAGTCATGACCATAATATCAGCTGTAACCTTAGGAAATAAAAATCCTAGAAATTGGCTAATATAAACAACCTGCATTTTTTTTATAGCTGTATATAGTAAAGGATCATTTTTATCGGAAGTGAGGTATAAAATGGAAACTGAATCATTTTTAAGAATATCCTGAAGAAGGGATTCAAAGTATTGATAATAGTGCCTGCTCTCCGCATATACAATAACCTGGTGATGTACTTTTAAAATCTTTTGAACAGAATTGTATTCCGTAAATAAATTCATGATAGTATTTAAAGGTATTCCCGGAAAAGATGTACTAATGCTTCCCTGTCAAACAAAACAGGATTATTCTTGAATCGCTGCTGGTTTACTTCATCCACTAATTGATCGAATGTTGATTTATTTATTCCAAGGGTATTGAAATCAATAGCCAGGCCAAGGCTCTGGATAAATGTTCTCGTATATTCAAAAGCTTCTTCACTGGATTTTACCTGTAAGATTAAATTCAATTCCTGCAAAGATTGGGCGACTGCTCCAGGGCCATCCGGATGATTGCAATTGTTTTCATGGACACTTGAATTATAAATAAAGAACAAAGGAAGAAATATCGCAACGGCTTGTCCATGTGGAATATTATGGTGAGCTGTTAAAAAGTAAGACAATGCATGAGGACCCGTTGTGCGGGCAATATTAATAGCTTTGCCTGCAAGATGAGAGGCCCATAATACTTTCCCGCGGTTTTCCCGGGTGGGAGCATGTATTGACTGAGGTAAATATTCTATCAGGCTAACAAGGGCTTCTCTCCCGAGGAACTTCGAATGGGTTGTTGCGTGTATGCTCCAGAAAGATTCAATTGCTTGTGCAAAGGCATCAATACCCGAAATAGCAGTTTGAAGGGGTGGCAAGGAAACTAAAAGCCTGGGATCCAAGATCGCGGTATCCGGAAGTAATAAATTGTTTTCGAGGGATTGTTTTTTCTTGTTTTCATATACTACAGCAATACAGGTTGCTTCACTTCCCGAACCTGCTGTTGTTGGTACAGCAATTAAATAAGGTTTACTCACCTTCCCCCTTTGAGAATCTTTGTAAATAACACCTTTTGCCAAATCCATTACACTTCCCCCTCCAATTGCCACAATGGCCTGAACATTTTCAGAATTGTAAATACCATAGGCACGATCTATTTCTTCAAAAGTTACATTAACGCCATCCTTTACAAATACCTGGTGCCTGAATGAATTAAAAACAGACATGTTCTGGATGTAAGAGTTGTCATTGCTGAAATGGCATCCAGTAATAACAAATACAGAACCGATGCCTTTTTCAGTAAGTATTTGTTTTATCTTTTCAAAACTATTATCTCCAAAAAGCACTTGTTGCTTCATGATTTTTATTTGCTTTTTAACGCTTTCATCAAGTCATCTTTCCTTTCCAGGGGAGATTTAGTTGGCCTGGCAAGATCGGAACGGCTTCCTGAATGAACCCTAATTTCTACAAATTGTTTTTCTTTGGCAGCGTAGCCCGTCTGAAGCCAACTTATTAATTCTTGCTCTTTTCCGATACAATATGTCCTCTGGTAACCACAAGCTCTGGCAATGGCGCAGAAATCAATATCGAATCCAAGCGTAGGTTGCGCGCCCACCGATTCGTGGCATCCATTATTAATGAGGATATGAACAAAATCATCCTTTGCCAATGAAGCAATCGTCGCCATTGATCCCATATGCATCAGAAGAGATCCGTCTCCATCAATCATCACCATACGCTGAGACGAATGCATATCAATCCCCAATGCAATATGATTGGCCAAACCCATTGATCCAACTGTAAGAAAGGTTTTTATAAGCGGCTCTGAAAGATGCTGATTCAGTTCAAAAAGCTCGCGACTTGCCTTGCCTGTACTACATACAATAACTTCATCCCTAAAATGATGTAGTAATTCGTTTAAAACAAATTCTCGCGAAAGTGGGTAGGTTGAATTAGAAGAAAGTGTCGGCGATTCTTCAAAAACTTCACCCGGCACTAATAAAGCCACCGGTTTTTGCTGGCTAACCGTCAAGGCTATGGCTTCATCGATTAATAAAAAATTTTTGGATTCATCTTCGCTCAGGATAAAAAAAGGGATGCCAAGTACTTCCAATATTGTACTTGTTATTTTACCCATTTTAATATGCTGCGGTTCATCTTGTTTGCCGGGCCTTCCACGCCATCCGATCAATAACAACATGGGAACAGAGTAAACTTCCTGGTCAGCCAAAGAAGTAAGTGGGTTAATTGCATTACCTAACCCGGAATTTTGCATGTAGACCAATGGCAACTTCCCTGTGCTGATATTATAGCCGGCAGCCAGTGCAATGGCTAAACCCTCATTGGCTGTAATAATATGTTGAGAATGATTAATATTCTGATGGAAATATATCAATAAACTCTTCAACAATGAATCCGGAACTCCAGTGAAAAAATCAATTCCTTTTCCGGAAAGATGTTTATAAAATCTTTCAGGATGGACCATAAGTATTTGGGATTAATTGTAATAAACTTTGAACGGGTAAGATAGAATCATCGGCCTCTTTACTTCTTCCATGCTTCAAAATAGATTGGGCTGTTGCTTCCATTGCCGGATAAGCGCTACGCAATAAATGATTGGCATAAATTACCACGTTTACTCCGGCATTCATTAATTCAGTCCAGGTAATCTCATTATAAGTTGTAGGTACTGCAATCAGTGGAACTTTAACTTCGAAGGCAGAATATAACCTTGCAAATTCGAAAATTTCTGTAGAATTTTTTGATTTACTATGAATCATTATACCATCCACACCAGCTTCAATGTAAGCTCTTGCTCTGTCAATAGCATCTTGCATCTTCTTGCCAAGAATCAGGCTTTCAATCCTGGCTACGATCATGAATTCATTCGTTACCTGGCTATTCTTTCCAGCGCGTATTTTATTTGAGAAGCCTTCAATAGAATCCTGCTCTTGTGATAATTGTTCTGGTAACAATGAATTTCTTTTCAATCCAACTTTATCCTCGATCACGATTGCCGAAACACCTAATCGTTCCAGTGACTTCACTGTAAAACCAAAATGTTCAATCTTGCCGCCGGTATCCCCATCAAAAATAATAGGCTTGGTAGTTACTTCCAGTATCTCGTTTAGCGTTTGTAACCTGGATGTGATGTCAACGGCTTCAATATCCGGTTTGCCTTTAGTCACAGAATCTGTAAGACTGCTTAACCACATCGCATCAAATTCATGAACCTGTTCATTGCTTTTGTAGACCATGTTTTCAACAATTATTCCGCTCAACCCATTATGTGCTTCCAGGACGCGCATACAAGGCTTGGCATTTAAAATGCGGCGCAGTCGCATAAGCCTGTTTTGGGGGGTAGTACCTACATCTCGAAGAGCTTTCTGAATAGCGGTTGAACTGATACCTTCCGTATACTTTACTTCAACCAGCTCACCACCCCATCCCTTAAGTGTTTGAATCACCTGAAGACGGGTTTTTTCCTGTACTCCCGATTTCCAATCATCTCCATGAACTACATACTGCGGTTTCAATTGAAGTAAGTTTTGGGTATAATCCAAAGTTTCTTGCGGTATTACTTCACTTACCCCCAAAATATTTTCAACAATGATCTTCCGTTGTTCAAAATTTAGGTACGGCACCCGTTTATAGCTGGCTATGGCTGCATCAGTCAATAATCCAATAATTACCCGCCCTAGTTTCTTTCCGGCCTGTATTACGTGCAAATGTCCGGGATGAATTAAATCAGCGCTCATCCCTATATATACTAACTTTTCCATAAGCATATCCAAAAATTCAAAATAAAGGCTTTCCTGTGTTTATCCAATCAAATTAATTGTTCTTATGATTAAATAATGAATGTAACATAATAATATTTATATAGTTTTGACCGTATACGCACACCAAAAAATATTAAGGCATATACAAAAATGAGTACCTCCCCTCTTCGGCTCATCAAACTGCAGCATCCATATTTCCTCATTTTATTACCTGTTTTTTTTGTGTTACATGGTTGCTCAGAAAATTTCAATTTTATTTCTGCCAAAGATGTATTCACACTAATTGGAACCTATTTAATAATGTCTTTATGCATTTACCTTTTCTCATATCTTTTTTTTCGAAACCTAACCAGAGCTGCGCTGATTGCTACTTTTTGGATGGCAGTATTCTTTTTTTTTGGAGCGCTCCATGATTTTCTTAAAGATAATTCACCTCTGCGATTCTTTTCCCGGTATAGCTTTTTGTTACCGGCGTTGTTCTTGTTTTTAATATGGCTATTTATTTTTCTAAAAAAAACTCCAAAACGCCTCTATCGTTTTTCGGTTTTCCTGAATGTTTTGTTGGCTCTTTATATCGGAATAGATTCTGTAAACATAGTTTGGAAAGCTTTTCAATCAGATAAGAAATCTTTATCAGTATATCATTCTGACAATACAGAGAAATTTGCACGTTGTGATACTTGTACAAAGCCGGATATTTATTTTTTATTATTCGATGAATATTCAAGCTCCGTATCCTTGAAAAGACGATATGATTTTCACAATCCACTTGATAGTTTCCTGGAATCGAAAGGGTTTTCCGTGCAATCAAATAGTATGTCTAATTATAATTTCACTGTTGCTTCCATGGCGGCCATTTTGAATATGAAATATCTTACCATTATTAAAGACATTAAAGCAATGACCGCCGATGACTATGGAAATTGTGACTTGCTGATCCGTAATAATAGTGTTATCCGGTTCCTTGATGCTCAGGGCTACCAAATCCTGAATTTTTCAATATTTAACCTGGCCGGTCATCCAACGAGGGTGGAACAAACCATTTTGCCCTTACAAACAAGACTGATTACCGAGCGAACCTTGTTTGCACGTTTGAACAAAGATGTAGGTTGGATGTTGAGAGTAAGATTTAAAAAACTTGGCATGAAGTATTTTTTTAAAAGCTTAGAGAATGACCAGCTTTTCCAAAGCCTTGTAATAAAAGAAGCCAAAAAAAAACAAAAACAACCACGTTTTATTTATGCGCATTTAAACATGCCCCACGCACCTTATTTTTTTGATAAGAATGGGAATGCTAAAGATGAACAACTAGTGATTGAGGAGTATAAATCTAACCCGGCACCCTCCTATTTTGAATATCTTACTTATACCAACACTCAAATAAAAGAAATTATAAATACTATTTTAACAAATAATCCTTCGGCTGTAATTGTTATGCTTGGCGACCATGGTTACCGAAAGCCTGGTATAAATGGATCATACCAGCATCTTTTTGAAAATTTAAATGCAATTTATTTCCCCGATCAGAATTATAGTTTATTATATGATAGCATTTCCGGTGTCAATCAATTTAGGATGGTATTCAACAAAGTGTTTCACCAATCATTTCCTAAACTAAAGGATACTTCAATAGTATTATGGGACAAAGAATGAATGCGTCCAGATTAATCCAGAATCTCAGGGAATACCTCGAGCAAATACCATTATTCCTACTCACCCTTCCCCTTTTTTTATTAGTTCATATTGAGGGGGATTACCGGCATTTGATTACTTACAGGTTTGTTTACAAAGTGATCTTAGAATTGATTGTTGCACCATTCTTCATCTGGGGAATTGCCTACCTTGCCATTCGCAACTATCGGAAATCAGCTTTATGGACGTTACTATTTTTATTGATATTTTATTTTTTTTGTGATCTCAAAGACTGGTTACACGAATTAAGTCCAGGCTATTTTTTTGAAAAATATAGTTTCTTATTGCCCGCCATTTCAGTAATACTAGCTTATGCTTCCATCGAGGTTAAAAGATCCCGGGCCACATTCAAAAAGTGGTACTTATTCATAAATATTCTTTTGATAATTTTCATAGTCACTGATTGTTTGAGAATAATTTCAGACTCTCCTTTAACAAAAAATGACTTAGGCGACAGAAAGAAAAGTGTTTCATTCAATTATTCGGCATGTACCGATTGCATAAGGCCGGATATCTATTATATTATTTTCGACGCTTACACATCATCAAAAACACTTCAAACTGAATTTAATTATAATAACCAGGCGCTCGAATCTTTCCTTCAGGAAAAACAGTTTTTTACTGTACAAAATTCGAAAAGCAATTACAACCTTACCCCTTTTTCTATTGCAAGCTGTTTTAACCTGAATTATCTGCAGCATTTTGATCCACGGAAAAAAATTCACATAAAAGAATATTTACCGGGTTTACATTCAGTGTTTGCAAGTGAGCTTACACGGATATTTGAAAAAGAAGGCTACGAAATTAAGAATCATTCTGTTTTTGATATTAAGAAATACCCGACTACAGATAGTCCTAATAATATGTGGAGCATTGATCTGATCTATAAGCGACATAATATTTTTCGGAAAATAAATACAGATATTGGGTGGTTAATAAAAAAACATTTAAAAATAAAGGGGGTTACAGGAAATGATATAGAGTATATCGAACAAAAAGATCTGCATTACTTAAAGTCATTAAAATCTCTTATGCACACTGCAGTAACCCCATCACCCAAACCGCGATTCGTGTATGGGCATCTGGTGCTTCCTCATCTGCCCTCGGCTTTCGATTCACTTGGCAATAAAGTTCCATTATCTGTTGAACCACTCAACGAAGAAGAAAACAGGGAAAAATATATCCAACTGGTAAATTTATCAAACAAAACGATAAAAAATATTATAGATTCAATTCTTTTGAATGCGAAGCGTCCGGTCGTCATTATTATCCAGGGAGATCACGGATACTTATTCCGCGACACTTCCAAAAAAGAGCTGGAATTCGCCAACCTGAATACGATGTATTTTTCTACTCAGAATTATAGCATGCTGCATGACAGTCTAAGTAATGTGAATACTTTTCGGATTATTTTAAACACATTCTTTAAAAAGAAATATCCATTATTAAAAGATACATCCTACTTTCTCCACCATAAATAAAGGGGTTCATACAATCCGTTTACTTTTTTTGATCAACGCTTTTAATCTGAAATAAGGTAACCATTAAATGATTATACTTTTCTGGTGTTTGAACAACTTCCAGCTTCACACCATGAGATCGTTCATAATATTCCTGAACCAGGGGAGCGGAAGTACCTATAAATCGAATATGTTCATTCAGAAAAAGATCATTTGAAGATCGTATCCCAAACCTCTTATATGCCTGTTCCTGGGCATTGTTCATTAATGAATTTTTAAATACTACATTCGGCAAAGGATATTTCAGAGGGCTGATGAATACCCCAAGATCATCAAATGGTATAGAAAAGTAAGGTGCAATATATAGTTTATCTTTATTTGGACTGAGCTCATTCCACGCATCGAAAAACATCTTCTGACCTTCAATGTTTTCTTTATTTAACTTATATAATCTGACAGCACCCCATGTAATGCATCCCATCCAGAATACAATCAGCCCATACTTTTGAAGGGAATGAAATCTACCAGGGGCATTTGAGATGAAAAAAAGTATACAGCAGCAGGAATAAAAAAATAATGTTACCGAAAGAAAGTAATGTGGCAACTTCATAAATAATAATAAATAGGCGCACATTGAAAGTAGTGCCAGGCCTGGCAAAATGATTATGACTTTCTTTCTATTTGGGACATTTACCATCGTCAAACAAAAAAATAACATTCCTGCCGTAGTGATCATGTATAGCCTATTATTAGTTAAGAGCCAGTATAGCTCCCCACGTAAGTCTTTAAAGTTTCTTGCCGATTTTTTCCTTTGTACAATATTCCGGATATCTGTACTATTGAGAAAATTAGTATCTAGTATAATACCGTTTTTTAACCAGCTATTTTGCAAATTCATTTTTGCTGACATCTTAGCTGTGTCAATTTGTTTACTATGGTTATCATAACTTAGAACAGCCTGTCGATATGCTTCTTTTTTGCTCCAGTCAGATATATGACGTTCATAATAATTTTTGTGGGCCTTATTAAGTATAAATAGCAAACTGAATGAAATGAAATAAACCAACACTATTTCAGAAATATTTTTCCGTGACCTGAAAGATAATAATGTCAGGAATAAAACCATAAAAGGTATCAGCACATGAAAGCGAAGCATCCCTGCGACTGCTAATAATACAACTGTAATTACATAATTTACAACGGTGAGATTTCTTCTTGAAAAAACCTTATCGCCCAAATACATTAAAGCTGCTATGGTCAACAAAATGCTTGTATTACTGTATGTAATCCTTAATAAAAACTGACTACCGAAAACTGCGAAAAGAATTAAAACCAGGAATGAAGCTGATAGAAAAGAGATTCGTCGGAAAATGATGTTAGTCAAACATAACCAACTTAAAAAATGCAGAGAATATAAACTGATTGAATACCAGTTTTCACCCGGAAATAGTTCAAATAGTTTTTTTAAAGGATATGTAAGATATGGATGCCAGGTATAATTGTAATGCAACAAATTAGTTGCCCCATTCCCAAAGGCACCGCTCATTTCATATAATAAATAATTATCGTCTGCAGAATGATAGGTTGGATAGAAAAAAATAATAATAACTAAGAATAAAACAAACGGTATAAAAAACGATACGATCCACCTCTGTTTAAATGGCAAAATAGCATGTTCATCCATAGTTAATATTCCTGGGATCAATGATAAATTAAAATAACCAAGTTAATTGAATATATATCGTGAGAACGGCCAATCAATATTGAATACTACATCTTTAAAGCTCGAACATATCAGAAATTCACAGTAAAAATTTTTAATATTAGGTGATGGCCGATTAAATGATGATGGCAACCTCAATACCCTTCAGTTTTAATAATCATCTCATCATTTTCGTGTACGTTTGTTAACTAATTAATGTTGACGATATGAATCAAATGCGAAACAACTGGTTATTGGAAGAAGTGAAAGATATTTACAATGGTGCCTTGCTTGACCTGATATTTAAAGCCGCAACTATACATAGACATTACAATGATACTGGAGAAGTACAGGTTTGTACCTTACTTTCTATTAAAACAGGCGGTTGTTCTGAGGACTGTTCCTATTGCCCGCAGGCTGCCAGGTATAATACCGGGGTGAATGTACAGGCACTCATGCAAAAAGATGAAGTGTTGAACTATGCCCGCCAGGCAAAAGAAGCTGGTTCTACCCGTTTTTGTATGGGTGCAGCCTGGCGAGAAGTTCGGGATAACAGGGACTTTGATAAAGTTCTGGATATGGTAAAAGGCGTTAACGAATTAGGCCTTGAAGTTTGCTGCACCCTCGGAATGCTTACAGAAGAACAAGCAAAGAAGCTGGCCCAGGCCGGATTATATTCTTATAACCATAACCTGGACACTTCCGCAGAATATTATGGGGATATTATAACCACACGCACCTATAATGACCGCTTACAAACTTTAGATAATGTACGCAAGGCGGGAGTAACTGTTTGTTGCGGAGGCATAATAGGTTTAGGAGAAACGCACGTAGACCGAATAAAGATGCTTCACACGTTGTGTACCTTACCCGAGCATCCTGAAAGTGTACCTATCAATTCATTGGTTGCAGTTAAAGGCACCCCGCTGGAAAACAATATAAAAACTGATGTTTGGGATATGGTACGTATGATTGCTACAGCACGTATCCTGATGCCCAAAACAATGGTTAGGCTGAGTGCCGGCAGACTGGATTTGAGTATTGCCGAACAGGCCTTGTGCTTCATGGCGGGGGCCAATTCAATTTTCGCAGGAGATAAATTATTAACAACCCCTAATCCCGGGTTTGAAGAAGATATGACCATGTTTAACCTGCTGGGGTTAAAGCCGAGGGAAGCATTTAAAAATGAAAAGGCTATTGCATCACAGAATAATTAATTACTATTCCGATCCAAAACTGAGTTTTGTTGGATGGTCACTATTTCCTTACAGATATATTTTTCTCCTTTCACTACGAGCATTATGGCCCTGATCATTTCTTCCCCTGAAGAATTTTTTGTGACATAACCATTAGCTCCTGCCTGCATCAAGCCGTTTAGGTAAGGGAGGTCTGTATGAACAGATATGCCTATGATTTTTATTTCAGAAGAAAATTCCCTAATTGCCTTAGTAGCATCAATACCGTTAACAGGTTCCATATTAATATCCATCAATACAATGTCCGGGTTCAAATTTTTACAAATAGTAATTACTTCCTCGCCGTTTGAACAGCTGGCAATGATCGACAATTGGGGATCCCGGCCTAGTAAAAGTTCCCAAGCCTCCCTTACCATATTGTGATCGTCAGCAATAACCACCCTCACCATTTTTAATTTTTTAAAAAGTTGATCAATATAATAAAACCAATAAATTCTCAGAAGTAAAGATCAGTAAACAGGCGGCAGCAAACAATAATCAACAACTTCTTGAAGATACCTATTTTTACAGCAGTTTTAGTATGAACAACTATCGGCAAGGCATAAAATATACTTATAAATACGTGATTGAAGTTGACTTTGCTACCTTTCACAATCAGAACAAATATTTATGAAATTTTCTATTCTTTTTATAATAAGCTGCCTGATCCAAAGCGCATGCTTATCCCAATCGAATTCGATTGAGGGTATTGCTAATGATTTTATAAACAGCCTTGATGATCAGCAACGCATCAAGGTTCTTTATGATTTTCCAAATAATGAACGTTATAATTGGCATTTCATTCCCAAATCAGATCGTAAAGGAATTTCTTTGATCGAACTCACAAATGAACAAAAGAAAAAAGCATTCGCATTACTTAAAACATGTTTGGGTTCAACAGGATATTCTAAAGCGACGGACATTATTGAATTAGAAAATGTATTACGGGCCCTCGAAAACCGGTCGGATAATGGAATTCGTAACCCGGGTAAATATTACATAATTCTCTTTGGAAAACCCAAAGAAAAAGATATTTGGGGGTGGAGATTTGAAGGGCATCATATCTCTTTTAGTTTTTCGACAAAGGACAATGAATTGGTGAGTGGAACACCTGGCTTTCTTGGAGCGAACCCGGCAATTGTACAAACCGGCCCTCAAAAAGGTAAACAAGTTTTAAGAGAGGAAACTGAACTTGGATTTGAATTATTACATTCTTTAACCACACAACAATTACAAACCGCTGTTGTTTCCTCAGAGGCACCGCATGAGATTATTACTTTTGCAAGCAGAAAGGCACGTATTGACTCCAAGGAAGGCATTCGGTATGATGCGATGACAAAAGAGCAGAAAGCTATTTTTATGAAGTTGATTCAGCTATATATTAACCGCTATACCAAACTATTCGCTGATACGATGATGAAAGAACTGAATGAAGCAGGATTAAATGATTTACGATTGGTATGGGCGGGTGCACAACAGCCCGGCTCTACTCCTTATTATTACCGCATCCAGGGCCCGACCATTATTATTGAATACGATAATTCGCAAAATAACGCTAATCATATTCATACTGTTGTTCGTGATCTGGTGCACGATTTTGGTGGTGATGAATTGCTGGAACACTACAAAAAAAACCATCAGTGAGTGGGTCGATGTTACATGATACCTATAATTAATTCCACTGATTTTAGTTCTTATTAAAATGAATTCCAATGGTGTTCATTTTTTTTTAATGAAATAACCTGGCTATTTTTTATCTACTTGTCATTTACTATTCACACTTTTTCATAAAATAAAAAAACCTGTTGATAAATCAACAGGTTTTTATTAGATCTGAATACATATCTACTAGTGAAGGGTAATTTCTTTTTCACCTCCGGACCAACTAAGTGTTGCTTTATTATCGCAATCCCCGTTTCCGAAGTTGATAAATAATTCCCTGTTATTGATCTTGATTTTAAGAACTCCCTGCACCAGCCAGGCACAGGATATTTTTTTGATCAAAGGTGATTCTGTATTTTTTACTACGATCACCCCATTGGCGTAAACCGTTTTATTACGACCTTCAATTTCGTATACATCATCTCTGATAATTCTGGTATCCATTCCTTTTACCTGGGTAACAACCCTATTTCCATCATAAGAGAATCCTCTTCCATTTGGCCAGGTGATCTTGCCCTCTTTAATGTTTACTGAATATTTAAGAGCACCGGCTGCACTAAGATTAGTAATCGTTTTTGTACCCTCTATATGAGCACGATTTACATAATAACCCCGGAAGGTGATGGTAAGAATGGATCCAGGCCTGCGAAGAGGTGCGGTAAAATGCAATACTACTGCGCCTTTACGAAACTTGCCATCGCGGCACAAACATCCTTCACCATAATTGATCACAACTGTTTTTGGGAATGAATCGCTTGATACAGTAATTTCTGCACAAGGACCTAATTTGAATGCCAGCTCTTTAAAAATATGAGTTCGTACACGTAGATCAACTCCGGCTGCTATTCCAGTAGATTCCTCATGTGTAGAAGCAGCAGTTTCAAGATCCGCGTCTGCGGTTAATCCAATTTCTGTTACTTCATCATACTCCGCATCTGCCGCGGCATTTTCCTCGGTTATTGTCTGCGATTCTGCTTCGCTAACAACTGGTGATTGAACACTGTTTTCTTTTTTACAGGAAGAAAGCATAAGGGTGGCAGCGAAGAAGCAACCTGCTGCGAAGGATGCAATTGAAAGTTTCATAACTATACTTTTAGGGTTGTGGAAAATGTAATTAACGTCCTTTGGAAAGAGTTAAAGGCATTTCGTTTAATGGTCCGTTAAAAAAAAATTATATGCAACCATTACCCACTACCCTTCGAGAACCTGATTAAATGAACGAATACGGTTATTTTCGCTATCCTATTTATTTTATATGACAGTTGATTTGCGCTCAGATACCGTTACACGACCAACCGCTGGCATGCTTGAAGCAATGATGTGTGCAGAAGTTGGAGACGATGTTTTCCAGGAAGATAGTACCGTGAATAAACTTGAATCCATTGCAGCGGAAATGTTCGGAATGGAGGCTTCATTATACTGCCCTACCGGCACAATGAGCAATCAGATAGCCATTAGTGTTCATACCCAGCCAGGAGACGAGGTAATTTGCGACAGGACAGCACATGTTTATCAATATGAAGGAGGTGGAATTGCTTGCAACGCAGGAGCACAGGTAAAACTAATTGATGGGGAACGTGGAAAAATTACTGCTGAAGCCATTGTTTCTTCTATCAATCCTGATGATGTGCATAAAGCTCATACTTCACTGGTATGCCTTGAAAATACATCAAATCGCGGAGGAGGTAGTTGTTACGATTTAGAGAGTATTAAAAACATCCGCAAGATTTGTGATGAGTATTCCCTCTTATTACATCTGGATGGCGCAAGGTTATTCAATGCATTGGTTTCGAGAAAAGAATTGCCGGGGGAATATGGCGGTTTGTTTCATAGTATTTCAGTTTGCCTTAACAAGGGATTGGGCTGTCCGATTGGAAGTATTCTTATTGGGGATAAAGCATTCATAAAAAAAGCAAGAAGAATCCGGAAAGTTTTTGGTGGAGGCATGAGACAGGCAGGCTATATGGCCGCTGCTGGCATTTACGCCTTGCAAAATCATGTTGAAAGGCTGCAGGACGACCATCAGCATGCGCAGGAAATAATTGCAGCACTACTGCATAAGGAATTTACAGGCGAGATACTCCCTGTTGAAACCAATATTATTATTTTCACATTAAAACCTCACTATTCTACTGCAGAGATCGTAGCTGATTTTCGAAGGCATAACATATTACTTTTTGCGATTTCCCCACAACAAATACGAATGGTTTTGCATCTTGATATTACACCTTCCATGGTGAAGCACACCATTGATGTTATAAACCATTTATAGCAAGCAGAAATTTATCTTTTAATATAAATTAATTCGATCTGGTGATAGACAGTTAGTACTATTTAGAATTCCTGCGAACGGGAATTCTTGCCAAAGCTGGCAATTTGGTTTGAGGAGGAGTCAGAAGCTTTATTAATTTTTCCAGGAGTGTCATACGTGTTGTTTAAATAGATATATGATTAAATATAAACGGAAAATGAATCATTTATTGTAAGAATGATAAAATTAAATTCATTTTAACCTTCTTAATCATGTTACAAATGATTTCCAGATTATTTACGTGGTATTACTTATAGTGGATTAGAACTTAATGTTAAAATGCTTTACTATTTTTACGAATTATACCTCGAACATGTTACCAAAATTAAATCCTTCTGCTACAAACGCCTGGAGTTTATTGAATGCACATTTCAACAGTATTAAAGGGATCCACCTTCGGGATCTTTTCAGCAGTGATGGGGATAGATTTAAAAAATTCTCCATAACCACAAAGGACATGGTGTTCGATTATTCCAAAAACCGGATCAATCCCGAAACCATCAGGCTTTTACTGAACCTGGCTGAAAACTGCGAATTAAAACAATCCATCAAAGCTCTGTTTGGAGGCGTAAAAATCAATGAAACGGAGAACAGGGCTGTACTTCACACAGCCTTAAGAAATTTCTCTGGCCAGCCGGTTTTTTATGAAAATGAAGACATTATGACCGGGGTGAAGAATGTATTAAAAAAAATGAGAGACTTTTGCCAAACCATTCATTCCGGGGAATGGAAGGGCTATACCGGTAAAAAGATCAGGTACATCATTAATATCGGGATCGGGGGGAGCGACCTGGGACCTTATATGGTTACAGAAGCGCTTAAACCATACTGGTTACCCGATATTCAAACATATTTCGTATCGAATGTAGATGGAAGCCATATTGCTGAAACGCTTAAGAAAGTGAATGCTGAAGAAACATTATTCCTGGTCGCCTCTAAAACTTTTACCACCCAGGAGACAATGACCAACGCATATACTGCCAGGGAATGGTTTCTCCAATTTTCAAAAGATGAAAAACATATCGCAAAACATTTTGCCGCCCTTTCAACAAATGAAAAAGAAGTTGTTCAATTTGGAATTGATGCAGCCAATATGTTTGAATTTTGGGATTGGGTAGGTGGAAGATATTCGTTATGGAGTGCTATAGGTTTATCCATAGCCCTTACTGTTGGTTATGATCATTTCGAAGAATTGCTTAAAGGTGCCCATAAAGCAGATATCCATTTTGAAAATGAATCCTTTGAAAAAAATATTCCTGTACTGATGGCATTGATCAGTTTATGGTATATCAATTTTTTTGGTGTGCAAACTGAAGCCATTCTTCCTTATGATCAGTACATGCATCGATTTGCCGCCTATTTTCAACAAGGCAATATGGAAAGTAATGGAAAAAGTGTTGATCGTAGTGGACAACCTGTGACCTACTCTACAGGGCCGGTCATTTGGGGTGAGCCCGGAACAAATGGACAGCATGCATTTTACCAGCTTCTTCACCAGGGAACAGTAATCATTCCTTGCGATTTTATAGCTCCTGCTATTAGTCATAACCAACTGGGAGATCATCATGCAAAGCTATTATCAAACTTTTTTGCACAGACGGAGGCTTTGATGAATGGAAAAACCAGTGTAGAAGTAAAAGAAGAATTGTTGAAGTCAGGAAAAAAAGAAAAAGAAATCGAGCAACTACTCCCTTTTAAAGTTTTTACCGGGAACAGACCCACCAATACTTTTCTGATAAAAAAAATTACTCCCTTCTCATTGGGCCACTTGATCGCATTTTATGAGCACAAAATATTTGTCCAGGGAGTTATCTGGAATATTTTCAGCTTTGATCAATGGGGAGTTGAACTGGGAAAGCAACTGGCAAATAATATTCTTCCGGAATTACTACATGATAAAATGGTAAGCAATCATGATTCATCAACCAACGGATTGATTAATTCCTACAAGGAAATGCGCCATGAATAATTTACTTTTAGATTGATTTGACCTATCATATAAAATTGCAGTTATGAAAATACCGATCATTGTCTGCGTATTGATATTTGCTTCTTCTGTATTGGAAGCACAAATGCCTTTGGATAGAGTAGATACCTTTCACAAAAAATCTCAAGGTTACATAGATGTAAGCAAACATGTATTTACAAATGGTAATTATTCTCATTCCACTTCAATAGGAAAAGTATATATACTTCCTGATGATAATATGCCCTGTTTGGTACCTCGTATGCATGAACTGGCGTCAATGCCTGTGTCAAATCGCGAGCTTCCTCAAAGTAAAATGCCCAACGCAATCCCCAGAAAGAAATTAATTCCCAGGCAGAATAAATAAAAATGAGGCAGACTCAAAAGTAAAACGAATGCGTTGAGAATTGCTTTAACGACATCAGTCTCCATCAGGTGTCCGAATAAAAAGAGGCTGCCTCTTACTTTTGAGACGGCCTCTAAGATTTATTAAAATAAATTATTTTACAATAACTTTTTCTACATATTCTTTTCCTTCCACATAGGCATGAAGGATATAAACTCCTTTAATCAAAGTTTTATCAACACTTATTCTAAACCTTTGATTTTCCACATTACCATTATTCCAGGTCAATAATACTTTGCCTGTGATATCTGTCAATCGCATTTTTACTTTTCCCTTCCCTATATTCCCAAATTGAATATCGAGATGATTCTGAATGGGATTGCTTAATAAAGTAAATGGTACCCTGCTGTTGAGCGGATTTTTAATAAGAACTATTTTACTAAGCTCAAATTGATCATCCATATCTACCTGTTTCAGTCTATAGTAATTATTTTCCTGGGAAATTGTCCTGTCAATAAAAGAATACTGACGCGTTGTAGAGCTATTTCGGGTAGCAGGTACAATTCCTATTTTATTGAAATTTACTCCATCATGTGATTTTTCGATTTGAAATTCTTTAGCGTTTTGTTCCAGGGATGTCTGCCAGCTTATCAGCACATCTTTCCCGTTCTTTTTAGCGGTGAAATATTCTAATACTACGGGCAGCCCGGCGCTTAGAAGTACAGGGAAATCTTCTGCCTGGCCATAAACCGGATTGTGACAGCCACTTGCAATAGAAACAGCTGAGGGATAACCTGGAATAAGATCATCAATCACCCTTAGTCGCAACATAGTACCGATAGTGGCAGTAGCCGGCACGGTAAAATTGCCACTTGTCGTCAAATACTGGCTGGTATTTGGAATCAAAGAATTAAAATGTATTTGTTCGGTTGCATTATTAAAAACGCCATTGTTATTATAATCGATCCAGGCCCTTAATTGCTCCTGGTTAGCGGATAATACCGTAGCGGTAAAGGTATAAGTACCGCCTCTTACCATTTGAATTAAACTAAGGCAATTAGTAGCCGAGTTCAAATATCCGGTTGTTACATTGTCGACCGGGGGAGTAGAAGACACAAAGTCCCTGCTGGTTATATTAATTTGAATGATTCCGGCAAAATTACCCGAAAGACCGGTAGCACCTGTAGTTGGCGTACATGAAGCCGCTAAAGGCGGAGTAAATGGTGAAGCTGGGTAGGTATTGTTGAGTGCCAGTGACGAAATCAAAGTGGGTCTGTCTAATGCAATCGCATCTCTCATTCTTGAAATTTGCCCGCTTGTAAATCTATCCTGGCATGCAGCAGAGGAATAATCCATAAAATTTTTTGCGATGTTATCTATCATACCTCCGCAAACGTTAGCACCAGTAGGACAATTCGATAAACTTCTCCGATGAGGATCCGTGTCACAAACCTGGTCGCCCTCGCTTAAACAGGTAACATTTGCCGGACATTGGTCTGAGACACCATCATTATTTCCATCATCCCCTTCGAAACTGTGATAAAGGCTGAAGGCATGTCCCATTTCATGAATGAGAGTTTTATTTTCGTCGGTATACGTTTTCAAATTATACCCCAGTGTATTCGTGGGATCATATCCAAATGAATTGTACATAATCACAGCTCCATCTACCGCTGAAGAAGCTCCCGGGAAATAGGCAAAACCTTGTATTCCTGAGCCGCCGTTATTATTATCTATTTCACTAACAATCCAAATATTATAGTAATCGGTATTAGACCATTTGCTGAGATTCTTAACAGCTGTTTCATTGCCAGCGCCGCCAGTGGTTATTCCATTAGTACTATAGTTTGGTACAGAACTACCATCAATTCTTACTATTCCACTCGTAACCGCGCATGTTGGGCTGAGCTTTGCCAGTTCAAATTCTATTTCTGTATCCGGACTGTTGCCTAATGTACCTCTATAGAATTGCGTCATTGATGTAATAGCACTCTGGAGCTGAGCCTCAGAAATATTTGTTCCCACTCCAATAGCTTCACCTTTATGTATAACATGCACAACCACGGGAATTTTATATACTGTTGCCAGAGGACTATTGGGACTCAATCTCCTTTGATCACTCATTTTCTGCAGACGTAGATTCAATGCCTGAATGTTAGCCTTGTAGGCCGCATTTGTCAACAATAAACTCTTGTGTTGTTTATCGAAACCGCAATCTGTTTGTGAAAAAGAATTAAAACCAAAGAGTAATACTAATAATAGTAAGGATAACCGTGTACAGGGGAAATTCATACAGGAGGGGATTTTGGAGTTTGATGCTATATAAACTAAAAATTCTACGGTTTATTATTTAAACCAGATAATCTCTTGATTTTTGTTCGATGTATATATAAAAAGCCCCTGATGATCAGGGGCTTAATAAATTATGTAGTCGTATTTATTACCATTTATCTACTTCCTCACCTGAACTGGCTGAAGAAGTTACAGTGGGAATCCCATTACTGGATTCGTTAACCGTAGTTATTGAAGGAGCGGGCGCAATGATATCAGTCTCAATTTCACCTTCAGCAACCTGGTCATGATTATAAGCATCGAAGTCAAAATCGGGCATGAGGTCCGTTTTCACATAATCCACAGCTTCGGTTAATGCTTTTAGAAATTTATTGAAATCTTCCTTGTATAAAAAGATCTTATGGCGGTCATAACCATCTTCATTGAATTTTTTTCGGCTCTCTGTAATGGTAATGTAGTAATCATTTCCCCGGGTAGCCCTTACGTCAAAAAAATAAGTTCTACGTTTTCCGGCCCTGATGCGTTTACTATAAACGCTTTCCATTCGTTTGTCGTTATTTTCGTACGCCACTGTTAGTTGGTTTTACAATTAAAAAGTCTGAAAAACAATTAAACCGTCACAAATATAATATTGTTTTCGAATCGGCAAAATTTCAAATCCAATTTCCAGCCTTTATTGTATTATTTTATTAATCCAGGGTAATTTCCTTTTCCCTTTCCAATTGCTGCTGTTGATATAAAAATGTATAATAACCCTGGCGGGCGAGCAATTCATCGTGTTTACCCTCCTCCACTACCTGCCCCTCATCGAGAACAATAATCTTATCAAAATCGAAAAGTGACAGAATCCGGTGAGTAATAATAATTACTGTCCGATCTTTTAAAAAATGATTCAGGTTGGCGAGCACCTGTTTTTCTGTTTTAGAGTCAACAGCACTCAGGCAATCATCAAATACAATTATTGGAGTATCCTTTATTAAGGAGCGTGCAATGGATATCCGCTGTTTCTGGCCACCACTGAGGGTTACACCCCTCTCTCCCACCATAGTTTCATACTGATTCCGAAATCCTTCGATCTCTTTATCAATACTTGCGTAATGAGCTGCTTCCTTAACATTAACTGCTTGCGGGTTCTGCAACCCAAAACTGATATTATTCGAAATGGTATCACTAAATAAAAAAACATCCTGAGGAGTATAACTAATTTGTTCCCGGAGAGTTTTAATATCCATCTCACGGATATCAGTATCATCCAGAATAATTTTTCCCGAAGTGGGATCATACATTCTCAAAAGTAGTTGGGCAATGGTTGTTTTTCCACTCCCGGTATGTCCAATAATCGCAATTCTCTGCCCCTTTTTTATGATTAGGTTGAAATTTTTTATAGCATGAATTCCTGTACTGGGATAAATAAAATCTACATTCTGAAAAGAGATATTTCCTTCCAATGGCTTCGAAACCGGTTCCAATGTAGAACTGAGAACCGATTCAGTTTGCAGGAACTCGTTCAGCCTTTTTTGAGAGGCCGCTGCTCTTTGAATCATACTTGCGGTCCAGCCAATTGCACTAACGGGAAATGTAAGCATATTGATATACATCACGAATTCGGCAATGGTACCTAAATCAACACCATGATCGCCCCGTATTGCATAGATACCACCAATCATAATTGTTAATAAGGTACTCAGCCCGATCAACAATGCCATCGATGGAAAGTAAAGAGATTCAACTTTAGCAAGTCCGATGGCATTTAGTTTATAATCCTCGCTGTTCTTATCAAAAAATCCATGCATGGCTTTCTCTTGTACAAAAGATTTGATAACCCTAATACCTGAATACGATTCCTGTGCATTGGTGGTTAATGAGGCTAATAGAGATTGAATTTGTTCACTCTTCCGATGGATAACATTGTTGACGATGTAAATGGTAATAGCCAACACAGGCAATGGTGATAATACATACAAAGTAAGGAGGGGATCTTTTTTGATCATGTAAAACAAACAAAAAGAGATACGAAATAATAGATTGACAAGGTACATTACTGCCGGACCTGTATACATGCGTACCCGGCTTACATCCTCCGCTACACGACTCATCATGTCGCCGGTACTATGCGTTTTATAAAAATTGATATCCAACTGAAGATAGTGCCGGAATACCTCGTTCTTCTGGTCGAATTCAATATGACGGCTCATAACAATGATGGTCTGTCGCATCAGGAACATAAAAAATCCGCTCAACAAAGCAAAAACCAATATGGAAATACCAAATACGGCAATCTTTTCAGCGAAACTCAAATTGTATTCACCCAGTTCCCCAATAAAAAATGAAACCGCGGGATCATAATTATGAACTTCATTCTGAACATTGGACCTGGCCCCTAATTGTTGCTGCAACAGATCGAATATATAACCGGTTATCTGGGGGGCCAGTATCGCAAAATAATTAGAAAGAACAATGAATAAAATACCCAGGCCCAACCGGTGCCGGTACTTCCAGAAATATTTATTGATCGCTTTAAGATGCTTCAATGAAGTGAATTTGACGCGAATTTAAAGCAAAAGAAATTGCCATTGATTTCCCAGGCGAGAATGGTAACAATGAGAATTACAAATGAAACGGAATCTATGAATTAAAAATAAGATTGTTTGCATTTTTGATCTCATCCTCGTTTATAGTATGTCCCATATTGTTATACACCTTCTCTGTAACATTTGCATTCATACTCGTAAGAATTTTACCCGATGCCTTCACCCGCTCAACAGGAATATGAGGATCAGGATCACTTGTACCTATAAAAAATGGTGTATTCTTAAAATCACCTTTGTAGTTTTCATTGTAAATCCTATCCCCTATCAAGCCACCTGTAAAAGCAGCAATCCCACCATACCTTGTTGCATTCCGGGTTACAAATTCCAATGTTAAACATGCACCTTGTGAAAACCCAGCAAAATAAATATTCTCTGAAGGGATGTCTTTATGATTCAGATCTGTAACCAACTCTTTTATCAATGATAATGCAGATCCCAGCCACGGTTCATTCATTTCGGGCAGCATCATAAAAGAATGAGGATACCATGTATTGTTAGTTGCCCGGGGAGCAATTATTGCAAAATCTTTTACTGACAGATAAGTCGACAATGAGAGAATATCTTCTGCACTGCCACCTCTCCCGTGTAACATGATTAATACTTTTGATGCCTGATCCAATGATGTACCTGCAGTAATAACATTTTTTATATGCATGATTACTTATTTTCCAAATAGTTTTTTGAGTGATTGAGTTTTAGAATGCTTTAATGCGTTACTGTAATTTTGGCAATCCCTCTTCTATCGTTGTTCTGGAACCTTCATATTGCTTTGGCAATTTGAGACTACTTCCTAACTCATCTACAGATTCATCTTTGGTAAAACCCGGATTATCTGTAGCGAGTTCGAATAAAACCCCACCTGGTTCACGGAAGTATAAAGAGAAGAAATAATCACGATCAATTTTTGGTGTTATATTCAAACCTTTTCGGGCAATTTTTTCACGGAACTCCATTAGAATAGTATCGTCTTTCACTCTGAAAGCTACATGATGGTTGGTTCCTGCAGCCCCTGTTCCCGAAGCGGTACCAGGAGCTTCAATGATATCAATCACGGATGCATTCTCAATAGCATCTGTGACAAAGCGATACCTGTTTTCCTCCTGCTTCAACATTTTATAACCAAAAAGTTCAGTTAGAATGGTAATTGTTGGCCCAACTCTTCTTAGTGTCAGGGTGATATTGTGGAAGCCTCTTATCGCTACCTGATCATTTACTTCAGACGTAGTCCAGGGTTTGCGATGATCTTCCCGTGCAGAGATCATCATTTCTAATTTCAATCCATCCGGATCCTGGAAAGTAAGGAATTGCTCGCCAAATTTTTCCTCAGCCGGGCCATGTATTACATTAAATTGTTGAAAGCGATCCGTCCAGTAAACAATGCTCCCTGATGGAATGGAATACCCAATATCAGTGGCCATTCCAGTACCTGTATGGCCCCTTGCTATTCCTTCCCAGGGAAAAAAAGTTAGAATGGTTCCGGGTGTTCCTATTTCATCGCCATAATAAAAATGGTACGTTTTCGGATCGTCAAAGTTGACTGTTTTCTTTACCATTCTTAGCCCCAAAATCTTTGTATAAAACTCGTAATTACGTTGCGCATTACTGGCTATCGCCGTAATATGGTGCAACCCTAAAATTCTGTTTTCCATAATGATCGTACTTATGTCTCTGTTTTAATGAACAACTTTATTGTCTGAAGTAACTTCTATGAAGCTGAACATTTCAGATTCCTAAAGAACTGTATTCGAAATTTTTTACTCCACAAATTTACGTGCTGACTGGACTCGTTTTCTTGCGCCAGGTTAATTAATGGCGTTGATCTACATCATTGAGGTTCGAGGGATGAAAATTAAATTATTGGTTCATTCTATTTGTTTATACCATCAATTTGAAAGAATCTTATCTGATATCATCCTTTCATAGCACCCTGGTCGCATAACTAGAAGGCGCAGGGTACGTAAAAAAGAAGCCTGACCCGGAAGACAATCGTGCATGGCTGCTCGTCTTGACTGCAAAGGGAAGAAAGTAAAAGAAGCAGGCCAGTCTATCGACTTTAATTTTGAAAAAAGCTGGGAAGAAAAATTAGGCAAGCACGATTACCAGCAAATAAGGTTATTATTAAAAAAATCATGTGAATAGAATTGTACCCACACCGTATAGTGCTTCTGTTGATGCCTAATCTATCGTTTTTGATTCCGTTATGTATCCAAAAGTGTTGATTCACTAACTATTAATGAAAAGGGATTGAAGCTGTTTTATAATTCAATGCATTTGTAGTTCCGCAAGTAACGTCAATGGTTACACCCTTTATTTTACCCGCCATATCGGACGCCAGGAATACTGCTACATTGGCGATATCAGCCATTAAGGGAAGTTTTTTAAGCATGGGTTAGGATGCTGACTAAAGATAATTCAAATTTGAATTTTTGCAACCTTCGGATCGAAATGATTTGATAATTATTCCTGGTATTTAACGACACCAGTGGAATGGTAACTTAAGATGGTGTATCAAACCCAAAAATTAAGGATGAGTTTATTAGGAAATACTCGCTAAGGGAGTTTCATTTCATAAAATATTTTTATTTATTTCCTCCCTACTCTATAAAGTCTTCCCTGGTCCGTTACTGCATACAAAGCGCCATCATTTCCCTGGGTAATATCCCTAAATCGCTGACCCTCGTTACTCAACAATCTTTCTTCGCCTACGACCTTATTATTCGTTATAATCAGCCTGGCAATATGCTGACCACTCAGACAACTAATAAATAGATTGTTTTTCCATTCAGGCATGCTATCACTGGTATAAAAAGTCATTCCGCTGGGAGATACTACAGGGTCCCAATAATAGACAGGCTGTTCCAATCCCTGCTGCTGCGTAATTCCTGCTCCTACCTTCTCTCCACTGTATTCGATACCATAGGTAATAGTTGGCCAGCCGTAATTTTTTCCTGGTTGAATCAGGTTCAGTTCATCGCCTCCACGTGGTCCAAATTCATGTTCCCAAAGTTCACCAGTGACCGAGTTTATGGCGAGTCCCTGCACATTTCTATGTCCATATGAATACAATTCCGGTCTGGCATCTGAATTTCCTGAAAATGGATTCCCTGATGCTGGCTTGCCATCTGTAGTAATCCGGATGACTTTGCCTAAACCGGAATTCAGGTGTTGCGCCTGTGGCCGGGTCTGCTCGTCTGAACGCTCACCAGTACTGATGATCAGGTTACCCGATTTTTCAAAAAGGATTCTTCCACCGTAATGAAGGTTACCTTTATAGGCCGGTGTCGCCCGATAGATAACTGTTACATTTTCAATCTTTTTATCATCAGCAGAAAGCTTTCCTTTGGCTACGGAAGTCAGGCTTCCTTCAGGCAAATTTTCAGAAAAAACCCAGTAGACCATCCTGTTTTGAGAGAAAGCTGGATCAATAGTTAGGCCCAGTAATCCACCCTGACCGCGGGAATTCACTGGTGGAAGTCCGGTAATCAAATCACTAAGAATGCCAGCCCCTGATGCAATTCTCATGTTTCCTTTTTTCTCAGTGATGAGAAATCTTCCATCAGGTAGTTGAGCAATCCCCCATGGGTTCTTCAGCTCACTGGAAAGTATTTTTACATCGTATGCAGATTTGGTTTTTACTCCTGCAACACGGGTTTGGCCAGCAAAGGCGGGTTTCTTAGAACTGTTAGGGGCTTTCGTTTCAACCGGCACAATACTGGAATCCGACTGGGTTGAGGGAGAAGCGCTATCGGACTTTGGTAACTTAGAGCCTCCACATGCAGTGGCCTGGAAGATGGTAAATATTATAGCGATCCCGGTCATTGAGGAAGGCAAAATGTTCTTCATAATGTTTGAAATTGTATGTAAAAATAATTTATAAATAAAGGAGATCGAAAATACAAATTTATATATGGAATGAATAAATTAATGGCGAGGCAAATACGTTGGATTTAAGATTTAATTTAAAACTCAATTAGGGCCGGCAGATTCATTGCAAAGAAGGAACTTTATGTTATCTTTAATCTTGTAATTTTTCAGAATTTCGCCCCTCCTGTAGGTTCGAACTACAAAATCCTAGTGGTAGAGAAAATAACTCCAACTATCTTATTAAAAATTAGATCATTTTTCCATCAACGGAAAACACTTTATCCTATCAAAAACCTCAATGTCTCATTTTATTAATTTAACCGTTCCTAAGGGATCTTTATGCTCAGTTGATGTTCCTCTACCAGGTAATTATTCTAAGGTGTTTTTCAAAAAGCTGCTCCCGGCTTATAACCCGTATGAAAGAAAGTTTCGTACAGGCTTTGTTTTTACCTGGAATGTGTTCAGAAAACCGTCGGTCAATATTTCCAGTTTTAAAAAGGATACTTTTTTCTTTTATTTTTCTATTGTGTTTTATTGTAGGAATAAGGGCACAGACTGTTTCTCTGACATCTAGTCAAAATCCGTCCTGTGATGGTTCGATTGTAACATTCACTGCAACAATTACTCCTGCCCCTTTCCCATTAATCGGTACTGTGACATTTTTTGAAGGAATGCTTCCACTAGGAATTGCGCCCATTGGCGCGGGTGGGGTTGCCACATTTGCACCTCCTGCTTTTACAGTAGGAAGTCATCCGATTACCGCTGCATATTTAGTTTATACTTCGCCTATTTTAACTCAGGTTGTCAATCCTGTAGTAACATCAACATTCAATGCGATTGGGCCACTCTGTCTGAATAGTACCGCACCAGTACTACAGGACGTTTCAACGAATGGGATTGCTGGAACCTGGAATCCGGTCACAATCAATACTACGGTTGTTGGTACAACTACATATACTTTTACTCCCAATCCGGGTCAATGCGGTACAACCGTTTCACTAGATGTGGTAGTGTCCTTACTACCGTCACCCACTGCAACTCCAACCCAACCGACATGTGCACTTGCAACAGGAACCATTACCGTTAATACCCCGGCACCGGGAGCAGGTATTACATACTCAATCGATGGAACAACTTATACCAACACAACT
>Ga0136634_10000177_pt1 | contig 31118 bp, 31 predicted proteins | sample AntDrymUQ8332106_2_FD_104654 | JGI IMG/M metagenome (GOLD analysis project Ga0136634, IMG submission 104654) | Polar desert sand microbial communities from Dry Valleys, Antarctica - metaG UQ833 (21.06) | ecosystem: Environmental > Terrestrial > Soil > Desert | place: Antarctica: Dry Valley... | reverse complement strand
CTGATAAAATGCCTTGAAGGAGAGTGGGACCATGGAAAACACTGTTGCTGCCCAGCCTGCCCCTTTGTCTGATGTCGAGCTTGCCTCGCTCGGTGACGGCGAACTGGCCTACATCCGTGAAATGAGCACTGAGGAAGCGCGCAGCTTCTTTCCCCAGCTTAAAATTCCCGAAGGTATTGAAATTTTCGCCGTTCACGGCGCCGATGGAACACCGTTGGCGTTGACGGATACGCGGTTCGCGGCAATCGCGAGCGTGAAGGAACAGAATCTGGAATTGGTGAGCGTACACTGAGCTGTGCGGACGCGACGCTCCCATTCATCGCGCGGCGCTCACGCAGCGTGAGAGGCGGCAGGTTCGGTTAGAACCGCGTAGAGCGCTTCCTTGTCGCGTGATGACCGCAGCTTGCTCACCGAACTTGGCTCGCGCATTAGCCGCGAGATGCGCGCCAAAGCTTTTAGATGATCAGCGCCGGCGTTTTCTGGCGCGAGCAGCAGGAAAACGAGATCGACGGGCTCCTCGTCGATGGCATCGAACTCGATTGGCTCCTCCAGGCGGGCAAACAATCCCACAATGTGACGGAGTGCATTGATCTTGCCATGAGGGATGGCGATGCCGTTGCCGACGCCAGTGGAGCCCAGGCGCTCCCGCTGCAGCAATGTATGGAAGATTTCGCTCTCGTCGATGCCGGTAAGCTTGGCGGCGCGCTCGGACAGCTCGTGAAGAGCCTGCTTCTTATTGCTGGCCTTCAACGCAGGTATTACGCCGTACGGCGTGATCAGATCACTTAGATCCATGGTTCTTTCCACACGCTTGCCTACCCCCGAAGCTCTCGCTGCCTCAAAGTGCTCTTAGCCGCGTTGTTCCACTTGCAGTGCCGAAAGCCCGCCGGGATCGATCCACCCGATATTCCCGTCCCCGCGGCGATAGACGATATTAACACGTCCGTTGCTGGCGTTCTTGAACACGAGGAATACTTTCTCAGCCAAGTCCATTTCCATCACTGCATCGCCGACAGATAACTCGCGAACAGCCGTTTGCGTTTCAGCGATAATGGCCGGGGCCAGTTCGGTTTCTTCTAGCTCAGCGCTTTCATTTTGGCGAATGGTATAGTCCATCGCGGTTAAGTCCGCGCCGCCGTTCCGCGCCGTAGCGTGATGATTTTTGAGACGGCGCTTGTAGCGGCGCACGCGCTTCTCCAAGCGGTCCATCGCCTCGTCAACGCTGGCATATGCCTCGACCGCGCTCCCTTCCGATTGCAAAGAGAGGCCGGAGCTCAGATGCACAGAGCAATGGGTCATGAACTGCCCATGCTCCTTTTCGATGAAGATGTGGCCTGAGAGGCCATCTGCTCCGTATTTTTCAAAGGTTTTGTCGAGCCGGTCCGTAACATAACCGCGCAGCGCAGACCCTAGGTCGATATTCTTTCCGGTAACTTGAATGGCCATTTGTTAGCTTTTTTGCAGGGGGACCAGCAGCCAAACACAATGTGCTTTCATAAACACTTTGCTCTAGCCCGTATAGCGACGACTATCTTCTCTTGCCACCCTCTCAAGCTCGCGGGAACGTAGTCCACGCGCTCTTCCTTGTCAAATTGCACCGCCATTGTGATACGAGTTGGGCGAAGTGAAAAGATAAAACGTGTTTACTGCTCAGGTGATTATTCTGTTTCGCTCTCCGTTTAGCGGGCCGCGAGAGCATACAGGGTCTCTTTTTTTCGCCTGCGCTGTACCGATGAGGGAATACGCATCATCTCTCGATATTTGGCAACCGTGCGGCGCGCGATCTCCACGCCCTCGTCGCGGAGCACATCCACGATCTTGTCATCCGACAGAACGCGCCGTGGCGCTTCAGCGTCGATGAGCTGCTTGATCCGGTGCTTGACCGCTTCCGACGAATACATCTCGCCCGAACAGGCCGAGCCGATGGCCGAGGTAAAAAAGTATTTCAGCTCGAGCGTTCCGCGCGGCGTTTGCATGTATTTGTTCGAGGTCACGCGGCTGACGGTGGATTCGTGCATGGAAATTTTGTCGGCGATGTCGCGAAGGCTCAGGGGCTTCAGGCCGCACACGCCATGGGTGAGAAAGGCGGCTTGCTGGCGGACGATCTCACGGGCAACCTTCAGCATCGTGCGTTTGCGTTGGTCGAGGCTGCGCGCCAGCCAATTGGCGGTGCTCATACATCCTTGCAAATAGGTTTTGTCCTTTTCGGACCTGGCTCCGCGCCGGGCATGCGCATAGAACCTCTGATTGATCGAAATGCGCGGCAGCGTTTCCTGGTTGAGCTGCACATGCCAGCCGCCTTCGGGATTGGCGTATACGAGAATGTCGGGAACAACGGCGTCTACGCGCGCAACACCGAATTGCAGGCCGGGCTTTGGATTGAGCGCACGAATTTCAGCCACCATATCCATCAGATCATCCTGATCGACCGCGCAGATTCGGCGTAAGCGAGCGAAATCGTGGACGGCGAGGATCTCTAGATTTTGCACAAGCTTGGCGATCACCGGATCGTAACGGTTGCGCTCTTGCAGCTGGATCGTCAGGCATTCCGCCAGATTGCGCGCGCCAACCCCCGCAGGGTCGAAACGCTGCACGAGGCTTAGCATGTCCTCTACACGGCCCAACGGCGCGGCGAGACGTTCCGCGACCTCCTCCGTTGCGCCCTTGAAGTAACCGGCATCGTCGATCTGGTCGATCAGATAATCGCCAATAAGGCGGTGGCCCGGGTCGGAAACCGACAGGCGGAGCTGTTCACGCAGGTGATCGCGCAAGGTGGCCTGTTGACTAACATGGTCCTCCAGCCAAACACCGCCGGAATTCGTCGCAGCGCCGGCTGCATTGCGCAGCGAGAGGGCTTCATAAGCACCTATCGGAACGTCAAGCCCCTCCGCGAACATATCGCTAACGCCGTCGTCAGCAGACTTTTCGCGCGCAGCGTCGCTGTCGGCCGCAGAGGGAGGTCCGGCGAGGCCGTCGCTGGCTCCGTCCGAAGCGCCGTTTTTCAGCTTTTCGGCATCGGCAGCAAAACGCTCATCGTCCGTGCTGTCGTCCCATTCCACGAACGGGTTTTGCTCGATTTCCTGCTCAAGGAACGCCTGCAATTCGAGATTGGAAAGCTGCAGAAGCTTTATCGCCTGCTGTAATTGCGGCGTGATGACGAGCGCTTGGGATTGCCTGAGCTCTAGCTTCGCCGAGAGCGCCATCGCTTCCTTACTTCAACTCCAGACCACACCAAGGTTAGCGGGAGAACATATCACCAAGGTAAACACGCCGAACATCCTCGTTTGCGACGATCTCCGACGGTGTTCCTTCCGTCAGCACCTTACCATCATAAATGATATAAGCACGGTCAATCAGTTCAAGCGTTTCGCGAACGTTGTGGTCAGTAATAAGAACGCCGATGCCGCGCTGGGTAAGGTGGCGCACGAGCGCCCTGATGTCGCCGATGGCGATCGGGTCGATGCCAGCGAACGGCTCGTCCAAGAGGATGTAGGAAGGGCGGCTCGCCAAAGCCCGGGCGATCTCAAGCCGCCGGCGCTCCCCGCCGGAAAGCGCAATCGAGGGTGATTTGCGCAGCCGGGTCATGCGAAACTCATCGAGCAAGGAATCGAGCTGGCGTTCCCGCTCCCGCCGGTTCGGCTCGGTCACCTCGAGAACCGCGCGGATATTCTGCTCGACTGTGAGGCCGCGGAAAATTGATGCTTCCTGCGGAAGATAGCCGATGCCGAGGCGGGCGCGCTGATACATCGGCAGCCTGGTGACGTCGCGTCCCTCGATCGTGACCTTGCCTTCGTCGGGCTTGATGAGGCCGGTAATCATGTAGAATACGGTCGTTTTACCGGCGCCGTTGGGGCCCAAGAGCCCGACCGCCTCGCCCTTGCCGACGGACAAGCTCACGCCCTTAACGACCTGGCGCTGCTTGAAGCTTTTCATAACGCCATGCGCCGAGAGCAGATGCTCGGCTGCCTGCATGGGCCGGCGGCGTCCCGTGGCGTTCAGCCCATCCTGCGGCTGACGTATCGGAGCGGCCGCCACCGGGGCGGATTTCAACTGAGTCTGAGCTTTCCGCAAATCCATGGTCGCCATTGCTATGCCGCGAACTCTTGGCATGCCCTTTGCGAGCAACATAGAGCCAACGGCTCAGAAGGTTAACTCGAAAATCGTCGCATGCTGTGTGGAAACGCCGAGTTCGCGGACACACCAGGTCTGCATGCCGGATGCAGGCTTACGTCGCGGTGCGCGGCGACGCCAGTTCCAAAGGGGAGACCATGAGCGGTCAAGTCGGCGTGACCGTTAAGCTCGACTGATGCGCTGCTAATTCGCGCCTTCCTTGGCCGCCTTATCTTTATCCTTGTCCTTCGGCGGGGGCGTAAAGATGGCGCGCATGCGCTGACCGGCATTGCCGCCGAGATCGCTTGTATTTTCGAATTTGCTGAGACCGGTGGTCAGGTCGATCACCAGCTTGCTGCCCTTGATGACGTTCTGACCCTGTGACAGCACGACATCGCCGCCGATGGTGATTTGCTGCTTTTTCACATCAAAGATCGCCCAGTCGCTGGTCGCTTGCTGGTTGCCCTTCATCGTAACGAAGACTTTGCCTTTGGCGTCGATCTGCGTGATATCGCCGCCGCCGCCGATCGGCGAGGGATCCGTTGGCGCGGCACTGGCGGTTTTCGTCCCGCTCGTTGTGTAAGTGACCTGAATTTCCTTGGACTTGAGATTGACATCGCCTTGGCTAGCGGAAACATTTCCCTTAAAGATCGCCGTCTTCTTTTTGTCGTCCACTTCCAAGCTGTCGGCTTCGATATCGATGGGCTTATTGGCGTTAGCAGAATAGTTCGCCGCAAGTCCCGTGCCCGGCGCCTGAGCCGAAGCGCCCAGTGACGCAAAGCACAAGATCGCACCACTGACGAGCGCAAAGTGGTAAGGCGCCAAGCCGCGTCCAGAGACGGTCGTAAATTTGATCACTGCCCTCCTTCTTTCTGGGTCCGCTCGAGATGAACCCTGACATTACCCGTGAAAATCACGCGGCTCTCGCCGGAATGCAGCGTCACAGCGTCCGCCGAAATCGTATGGCCGTGATAGGCCAACTCCACCGGATCGTTTGAAATCAGTCTGTTGTCTTGCATGTAGGCCGTTGCCGTTTTCAGCTTCCCCGATATGCCAGCTTCGCCGCCGATCGTCACGCCATTGTCGAAGGTGAGTTCTTCCTTCTTTGAATGGAAGATTCCCGACGGTGCCGTCAATATTGTCTTTTCGCCTTGTTGGGACACGATTTCGGCATTGATCGTAGCGAAGGTCATAAGTTCCGGTTGGCTGACATGCTGCGTGGCGCTTTCGGCGCGAATGTCGTAAACACCCTGCTTGTCATGCACACCCTTGATGCGCGGGTTCACCATTTTCAATCCGCCGGACGAGATATCCACGGCTTCGACCGAAGCTTCGCCGCCCTCAATCTTATAGGTCAGTTGTGATGGCAGGACATAGAGCACAGCGACCCCAAGCGCGGCGACCGGCAGGCCGACCTTTAGAAAACGCACCATGGCGCTGTGGCGGCGAGCGGCTTGGAAAGCCCGCGTTTTGTCGGTCGCGGTCAGGATGCCGCTGAACCGCGCGGCCGCTGGCTGGATGTGGACCTGAGTTGCCATAACCTATCGTTCTCGCTCCGGCGTTTACCGGGTGGCTTCCATGATACGCACCCCGGGATGTTTTTCCGTCCATGTTCGCGGGTGAGTATGGACAGGCAGCGCCCCGAAGGCCAGCAACCTCAGTGCGCGTAGATTTCCTCGGTGGACCAGCCCAGCAAATCGAGTCGCGCACGCATCGGCAAAAAATCAAAGCATGCGCTGGCCACATCCCGGCGGCCCTCACGGTCGATCAGGCCGCCGAGGATCTCCTTCAGCCTGTGCAGATGCAGAACGTCGGACGCCGCATAGGCGAGCTGCTCTTCGGTCAAGACCGCCGCGCCCCAATCCGAGGATTGCTGCTGCTTGGAAAGGTCGATGCCTAAGAGCTCGCGGCAAAGATCGCGCAATCCGTGCCTGTCGGTATAGGTGCGCGTCAGCTTGGAGGCGATCTTTGTGCACCAAACTGGGGCCGTGAGGACGCCGAGATGCTTGTAGAGCATGGCGATATCGAACCGCCCATAATGGAAAAGCTTCACCACCGAGGGATCGGTCAGCAAACGCTTGAGATTGGGAGCCGCATAGGCGCCTGGCTCGAATTGCACGAGATGGACGTCGCCGTCGCCGCGCGAAAGCTGCACCAGGCACAGGCGGTCACGCTGGGGATTGAGGCCCATGGTTTCGCTATCCAGCGCGACGATGTCGCCGAAAACCAATCCGGCGGGCAGATCGCCTTTGTGCAATGTGATGGCCATAGGCGGTGATTCGTTCCTTGCGGATGGAAGTTGCAGGCCATGGCCGGGCATTTGTCAACCCATTTTGCGCGACCGGACAGCGGAGGATTTGCGCGGTTTCGGCTTCTCCTTTTCCACGCTGGCGCGGGGCGCTGTTTCGGCGTTCGGACGCCAAATGGCTTCGGCGATCACCGGGAGAGCGCAGGCGAGCGCAGCGATGCCGACCGAAAGCGTTGCGTCCAACCCTTCGCCCAAAAACCATGACGCGCCTAGGAATGCCATCGAGGCCAGGCGCGCAATTCCAGCGACATAGCCGCCGGCCGCATCCGACGTGCGGCCAAAAAAGTCGATCATCGCCACCCAGAAGAAAGCCGCCATGGCGGTGATGTGAAGAAAGGTGTGATGCTCCGATTTAACGGGCTGGCCGGCTTCTTGCGCCACAATCGGGCTGAGCGCTACGCCGAGCGCCGCAATGCTCATCAGCAAGGGAAGGTGCAAGTAAGTCCAGAGCCGCGCGCGCCCCTCGCGGATCGTGGTGCCAGCGATGTCGCCGAAATAGGCCCAGAAGACCGAGGCGATGAAGATCAGCGCCGATAGGCTGAAAACCGCGCTCTGTAATGTGATCCCGGCGTCCTGAACCAGACCGGCGGTCATCTTGATAAAGGACTCGCCGAGCACGATGAGCGTCAGCTGCCCGTAGCGTTCGGACAGGCGGCTAGCGTCGAGGGAGAGATGCTTCTTGATTTTTTCCTGGTTTTGAAGCCATCCCGTCGCGATTTCGGCGGCGATGGCCAGCCCCCAAAACGCATAGCGCCACGGCTCGCCGATCCATGCCGAGACCGCCCACAATAAAGCTCCTAAGCCGAATCCCACAGCAAAGTGGAACGCGACGCGCCGGGAGGGTTTGTCGCGATAGGCCAAATCTGCATAAAGGATAGCGACGCTGAACCGCGCGAGCGCATAAAACAGCGCGAACGCTGCGGTCTGAACCATAAGGCCGCGCCCCGCCAGCACACCTAAACTTGCGATCGCAAAGACGAATATGAAAACGATCAAACGCGCAGCGATATGGTCTGCGTTGCGTCTCGCGAAGTGGAGTGTGACGCCGTTCCAGGCCCACCAAGCCAAAGCGAAGAAAACCGTGAATTCGGCAAGACCGGCAACGCCAAGATTGTGCAGCAGCCGGTCGCCGGCCTGGATCAGCGCGGCGATGAAGACTAAGTCGATAAACAGCTCTATCCAGGGGATATCGGAGCGCTCGGCATTTTCGCCGTCATGGCCGAAATCGGAATCCAGTTCGACCATGCACTTCGCCTATCCTAGATACAGCCGCACGTGCGACAGCGCGTGGCGTCGACTTCAGTAAGACATGATGTCGCTGGCTCGCGCTTTGTTCCAGCACAGCGCCGAGTTGGTCGAAGCGGCAAGCAGTGACGGCCGAAGAAATCTTCCTTGCAGGGCCGTCGCTGAGGTTCAAGACCGACGCAGGTCAGCGGAAAACATCGCGGTAGCGTTCCCGCAACTCATTTTTCTGCACCTTGCCCATGGCGTTGCGCGGCAGTTCCGTCGCGAAGACGACGTGTTTGGGCTGCTTGTAGCGGGCCAGCCGCCCGGCCAAATGCGCGGCGATGTCCGTCTCCGCGATCGCCGCGCCCTTGACAGGCACGACAATGGCCGCAACGCCCTCGCCCAAATCCGGGTGCGGCAGGCCGATGACCGCCGATTCCGCCACGCCCGCAATCTGGTCGATCTCCGTCTCCACCTCTTTTGGATAGACGTTGAAACCGCCAGAAATGATCAAATCCTTGCCGCGTCCGACGATGGTGATGTACCCGTCCGCGTCGACTTTGCCGAGATCGCCCGTAATGAAAAATCCATCCGGGCGGAATTCCGCGGCGGTTTTATCCGGCATTTGCCAATAACCCTTGAACACATTCGGCCCGCGAACCTCGAGCCCGCCAATTTCCCCCGCAGGCAAAACCGCGCCTGTCTCTGGATCTGCCACGCGCATTTCCACCCCGGGCAGCGGCAAACCCACGGTGCCCGGGCGGCGGTCGTCATCATAGGGGTTGGAGGCGTTCATGCCGGTTTCGGTCATGCCGTACCGCTCGATAATCGCGTGCCCCGTGCGTTCCTGGAAAGCGCGGTGCGTCTCGGCCAGCAGCGGCGCCGAACCGGAAATGAACACGCGCATGGACCGGGCAAGCTCGGCCGTGAAGTCTTCACGCTCGAGGAGCCGCGTGTAGAAGGTTGGCACCCCCATCATCGCCGTCGCGCGCGGCAGCAGCGCAATGATGCGTTCGGGATCGAACCGGGGCAGGAAGAGCATGGATGCGCCGCTCAACAGCGCGACGTTGGTGGCAACGAACAGGCCATGCGTGTGGAAGATGGGCAGAGCGTGCAGCAGGACGTCGTCCTTGGTGAAGCGCCAATAGTCCGCAAGCGTAACGGTGTTGGAGGCGAGATTCCCATGCGTCAGCATCGCGCCCTTGGAGCGCCCCGTCGTGCCCGATGTATAGAGAATGGCCGCGAGGTCGTCCTCCCCCCGCGGCACGGTGGCGAATTCAGCGGAGGCAGCCCGCACGCGATCCATGAGTGAGCCGGTGCCGTCTGGCGCGAGCGTGGCTCGATGTGTGTCGACATGCCGGGCGAACTGGGGATCATCCACCGGCGACCCTGGGGAACACACGAACAGCGACGGTCGAGCGTCTTCCAGAAAATAAGCGATTTCGGTTGGCGTGTAGGCTGTGTTGAGCGGAAGAAATACGGCGCCCGCGCGTACCGCCGCGAGATAGAGCGCGATCACAGCGGCGGATTTCTCCACCTGCGCCGCCACCCGATCCCCGGGCTTCACGCCGTAAGCAACGAGGGCGTTCGCGACACGGCCAGTTTGTTCAGCGAGCGCTGCATAGGTCACGGTCTTCCCGCCTGGCTCATCCAGACAAATCTTGCAGGGTTCCGCAGGGGCGCCGAGCAAGCAGTCGAAAAGCACATTGGCCATGGACTAACCTCCGCGCCAAACATGTAAGGTGGATGCCAGCTGTGGCTTCACCCAAGCAATGACCGCGATCCCCGCCGCGGCAAGCCTGTATTGCGCAAACACGCTTTTGGAAACCACTTACGCCTCCTCGCCCGCTTTCTTCTGCCCAGCATATGGGTCCAAGTCACCATCCGGAGTAGGGGCAAGTCAAGGGTGCCGCGTCCAGTTCGGACCGACGCTACGCATGCAGATTGAGGGAGGTTCAGCCAAGGTCAGACCGGTTGCGTTGCCCTTGCCTGCGCCTCCCGATGGATTTGCCAAATGTGGGCAGCGCCGTCCATTGCGCGCGTATCGTGTCATGCACGAACGCCATTTTCTCCCGCGCGGGACGCGAAAGCACGAAGGGGTAGAAGTCATCAAGGCCTAGAGCTCGGTTCAAGCTATTCATCACAACTGTAAGCGGCATCCAGCGGTCAATCAGATCGCTGAAGCTTGCTTTGGCGTAAGCGTCAAACGGACTTGCAACGGCGTCGGTGACGCGCACGCCCATGCCATGGGCTGTATCGAGAGCTTCGACCATGTGCAGGTAATGAGCCCAAGTTTCTGCCCAGTCCTCCCAGGGATGTGAACTGGCATAGGCCGATACGTGCCGGTTGTCCCAGTCGATAGGCCCACCGCCCGTGTGGTGGCGGCGCAGGGCGTCGGCGTAATCGGTGCGCTCGTCGCCGAACATGTCGCGGAAAATTTCGAGCCGGTCCGAGGGCTCGATCAGGCGGTTCCAAAAATAGTGCCCGCTTTCATGGCGCATATGGCCGACCAGGGTCCTGTGCGGCTCGCCGAAAAGCTGCCGTTGACGCTCACGCTCCACTGCGTTCGCCTCCCGCAGGTTTACTGTGACCACTCCGTTAAGATGCCCTGTGGGCACATCATCGACGAAGTCGAACCTGAGCGGATGGGCGTCCTGTGCCGCGTCCATGGGCAGCCGCAGCCGGAGAAGCTGATAGATGAGGTGCTTCTTGGCCTGTTCCAGCGCGATCCACCCATGCTGGTTACCCGCCATGTCCAGATCGGGGATGATCCGGTTCAAGCGGCAGGCAAGGCAAAAAGGGTTGGCGTCGGTCCCGTTGATCACCCAATTGCAGGCGCCCCATCGGGCGTTTTCGCAATACCGCAATCTGTCGAAAGGCCCGTACGCGTTGAGCGACACCGCCGAGAAGATGTAAGGGTCGAATCCAACCTCGTCGCCGCAGGCGCCGCACCGGGTATTGCTGAAATGCAAAGAGCTGCCGCAGCGGCAAGCGAATTGATGCACAGCGTGTTATCCTAAGCATGAGCCACTCCAGAGGGAACGGAAATTCCCATGGAGAGTTCTGCCGCTGGCCAGGAACCTAGCGGCCAAAGGCATGTTTTGCTTCCTTAGTCGAGGAATACGTCATGCAGATCGAATTCGGTTACGATATCACTCTCGCAGTGCAGCAGCCAACGCCCGTTCATTGCCTCCTCGACGTGCATCCAGATCGGCGCGGCGATCTGGTCCTGGAGCATCCATTTCAGGTTGTGCCACAAGCCCCAGCGCTTCTGCATACCGATGTCTTCGGCAACCAAGTTCGCCGTCTCGTGCTCCAACCCGGCGAAACCATTCTTTCGCAACGCGGCGTCATTTCCGACAAGGGCGAGCCCGAACAACACCGCACCGACGCACAAGAAGTCGAGGTGCCCGACCTTCCGACCGACAGCTTGCAGTTTCTGCTAGGCAGCCGCTATTGCGAAACCGACCGCCTCAGCGATTTGGCTTGGAAGCTCTTTGGCGGCGTACCGAAGGGTTACGGGCGTGTTCAGGCGATCTGCGATTTCGTGCATAGCCATCTCACATTCGGCTATCCCTACGCCCGAGCCACCCGCACCGCGGCCGAAGGCTATGAGGAACGGCAGGGCGTGTGCCGCGATTTCGCGCATCTCGCGATTACGTTTTGCCGCTGCCTCAATATCCCGGCGCGCTACGTGAATGGTTATCTCGGCGATATCGGCGTGCCGCCCAACACCGCGCCGATGGATTTCAATGCCTGGTTCGAGGCCTACCTTGAAGAAGGTTGGTACACGTTCGATGCCCGGCACAATATACGCCGAATTGGGCGTATCATCATTGCCCGGGGACGCGACGCCGCCGATGTGCCCATGATCCAGAGTTTTGGACCGCATGAGCTCAGGGGCTTCCACGTCGTGACGCACGAGATCACAGCGGCCGGCTCGAGGGTTGAGGAAGGCGCCGCGGCTTAGGCGAACAACGCTCGGATCAAGACACGAGCGTTGTCATCTTAAGCGGTTACAGGCCATCAGGCGGCGCGTTGGCGCACCAGCTCGCCGTTGATCTGCAGACCGCTGTCGGTAGCGGTCACACGCACCGGAGCGCCGTCCTTGACCTTTCCGGCCAGCACCATTTCAGAAAGCGGATCCTGAATATTTTTCTGAATTACGCGTTTCAGCGGTCTGGCGCCATAGGCGGGATCATACCCCTCCATGGCCAGCCAATCACGGGCCGAGTTCTCCAACACAAGCGCGATATTGCGTTCGTCGAGCAGCTTTTGCAGCCGGGCGATTTGGATATCGACGATGGCGGCCATTTGCTCCCGCTTCAAGCGATGGAAGACGATGATCTCGTCGATGCGGTTCAAGAACTCCGGCCTGAAATGCGAGCGCACCGTTTGCATCACGCGAGCCTGAATGATGACCGGGTCTTCATTGGCAGGCTGGCTCACCAGATATTCCGCGCCCAAATTGGAGGTCATGATGATCAGCGTGTTGCGGAAGTCGACCGTGCGGCCCTGCCCGTCGGTTAAGCGCCCGTCATCCAAGACTTGGAGCAGCACGTTAAACACATCCGGATGTGCCTTTTCGATCTCGTCGAACAGCACGACCTGATAAGGCCGCCGGCGCACCGCCTCCGTCAGCGCACCACCCTCCTCATAGCCGACATAGCCCGGAGGCGCCCCGATCAGCCGCGCAACGGAGTGCTTCTCCATATGCTCGGACATATCGATGCGCACCATGGCCTGCTCATCATTGAACAAGAAGGCTGCCAGCGCGCGCGTCAGCTCGGTCTTGCCGACGCCCGTCGGGCCCAGGAACATGAAGGAGCCGATGGGGCGATTGGGATCCTGAAGGCCGGCGCGGGCGCGGCGCACCGCCGTCGAGACCGCCCGCACCGCTTCTTCCTGGCCGATGATGCGCCGGGCGATGGCCTCTTCCATGCGCAGCAGCTTTTCCTTCTCGCCTTCCAACATTTTGTCGACCGGGACGCCCGTCCAGCGCGACACGACACCGGCGATGTGGTCGGGCGTTACCGCCTCCTCGACCATTCTGCCGCGTCCGCCGCCTTCGGATGCCTCGGTTGCCTGGAGCTTTTTCTCGAGATCGGGGATGATGCCATAGGCAAGCTCGCCCGCACGTCCAAGATCGCCCTTGCGCTGCGCCTGCTCCAGCTCGATGCGGAATGCGTCCATCTCTTCCTTGATCTTCTGAGCGGAGGAGAGCTTCTCCTTGTCCTCTTGCCAGCGGCGGGTCATCGCGTTGGCTTTTTCCTCAAGCTCGGCGATCTCGCGTTGGATGCGGTTCAGCCGATCCTTGGAAGCCTGATCGTTCTCCTTTTTCAGCGCCTCGCGCTCGATCTTCAGCTGGATGAGGCGCCGGTCGAGTTCGTCCAGCTCCTCCGGCTTGGAATCCACCTGCATGCGCAGACGGCTCGCCGCCTCGTCCATGAGATCGATGGCCTTGTCGGGGAGGAAACGGTCGGTGATGTACCGGTTCGAAAGCGTTGCCGCGGCCACCAGCGCGCTGTCGGTGATGCGCACGCCGTGATGCAGCTCATATTTCTCCTTCAATCCGCGCAGGATTGAGATCGTGTCTTCCACTGTCGGCTCGGAGATGAAAACCGGCTGGAAGCGCCGGGCGAGAGCGGCATCCTTCTCGACGTGCTTGCGATACTCGTCGAGCGTGGTCGCGCCGATGCAATGCAGCTCGCCGCGCGCCAGGGCTGGTTTCAAGAGGTTTGAGGCATCCATCGCGCCATCAGCCTTGCCGGCCCCCACGATGGTATGCATCTCGTCGATAAAGAGGAGGATGCCGCCTTCAGCGGATGTCACTTCCTGCAGCACGGCCTTGAGCCGCTCCTCGAATTCGCCGCGATATTTCGCGCCGGCGATCAGCGCGCCCAGGTCGAGCGCAAGCAGCTTCTTGTTTTTCAAACTCTCCGGCACATCACCGTTGATGATGCGCAATGCCAGCCCTTCCACGATCGCGGTTTTGCCGACGCCGGGCTCACCAATCAACACTGGGTTGTTCTTGGTGCGCCGTGAGAGCACCTGGATGGTGCGGCGGATTTCTTCGTCACGCCCGATCACGGGGTCGAGCTTGCCTTTCGCGGCTTCCTCGGTGAGGTCGCGCGAGTACCGCTTCAACGCGTCATAAGCCTGTTCGGCGGAAGCGCTGTCGGCTGTGCGCCCTTTGCGCAGGTCGTTGATCGCGGCGTTAAGTCCGACGGCCGTAATCCCGGAATCAGCCAGGATGCGGCTTGCGTCATTGTCCTTCTCAATGGCGAACGCAAGCAAAAGCCTCTCGACCGTTACGAAACTGTCGCCGGCCTTTTCGGCGAGTTTTTCCGCCTGATCGAAAATTTTGGCAAGGCTCGGCGCCATAAAGATCTGCCCCGCCCCGCTGCCGGAGATTTTTGGCAGTTTGGCAAGCACCTGCTCGGTCTTGGCGAGTGCGTCACCGGGCCGCCCCCCCGCCCGCGAGATGAGACCGGCGGCTAAACCTTCCGGGTCGTCAAGCAGCACCTTCAACAGATGCTCGGGGTTCAGACGCTGATGCCCCTCGCGGATCGCCATCCCCTGCGCGGACTGCAAAAAGCCGCGCGCGCGATCCGTGAATTTCTCGAAATTCATTGCTCTTCTCCTTCGGCACGCAGCAATCGCCCTTTCGGCACGGAACGCTGCGCCCTGCTAGTATCGCAAACGACATGGACCCTGAATAGGCATCCTAGCGCGAATATAGGATTGCGATTTGTCAACAAAAGAGGGCATCATCGGCGCGCATCGGGGCGGGCAAGGTCTTTTGGCGGAATTACATTGAATGCATGTCGTCTCCCTCTTTCGTTACCCCGTCAAGGGGCTTAGTCCGGAGGCGCTTCCACTGTTGCGCCTCAAGGCCGGAGAGACGGTGCCATACGACCGAGCCTATGCGATCGAAAACGGCCCCGGGCGGTTTGACCCCGACAATCCCCGCTATCTTCCCAAGACCAATTTTCTCATGCTCATGCGCAACGAGCGTTTGGCGGCGCTGTCAACTGCGTTCGACGAAGCCACGGAGACGCTGACGATCTTGCGCGATGCCAAGCAAGTGGCGCGCGGTCAGCTCAGCACGAAGCTGGGCAGGCAAATGCTTGAGCAATTCTTTGCCGCCTATATGCAGGGCGCGTTGAAAGGTCCGCCGCGCATCGTTTGCTCGCCGGGTCACAGCTTTTCCGACGTCTCAGCGAAGTGCGTGCATCTGGTAAATTTGGCAACGCTGCGCGATTTGGAGAAAACCGTGGAAGCGGCGCTAGACCCGCTCCGGTTCCGCGCAAATGTGTATTTCGACGGTGCCGAGCCGTGGGAAGAGAAGAAATGGCTGGGCAAAGTGTTGCAGGTGGGCGCGGTGCCGATGAAAGTCTTTGCCGAAACGGCGCGCTGCGATGCCACAAATGTCAATCCGGCCACGGCTCAGCGGGACACCGCGATACCGCCAACGCTGCTGCGCACATACGGCCATTCCTGCGTTGGACTTTATGCGCGGGTGTTAGCCGACGGCGAAATCCGCCATGGAGATCAACTCTCGCTGAGCGCGTAATGCAGCGATTTAGCTGTCGCGCTCGCCTTAGCTTACGACGGCTTCGTCAGGCGAGTGGTTCTCACCGGCCCCATCCAGACCGTTGCCGGAGGCGGAACCGTTAGGGGCGGCATTCCCAGGCTCAGGGGCGCCGTTCGCACGGGCTGCTGTGCCGCTTACAGGATAACGGCGGCGGCGGCGGCGGCCGTCCGCTTCACGGGGCGCTATCGGCTGAGGCTCGGCCGCTCCTTCGGCGCTATCAGGGTTGATCGCTTCTACGATCGCGGGTTGCGGCTCCATTCCAGGCAGAGGCGCTGGCACTGGCACTGGCACTGGCGGCTCGGCGATCATTGGTTGCGGATCATCGCGCATGGAGAAATGCCCATCCGACTGCGGACGATGTTGTCCGTTTAGACCAACGCCTTGCTCGCCGCCCTGATAAGCCTGAGATACCGGCTGTGTCTGCGCCTGCGCGGCCATGATGATGCGGTTGTAATGCTCAGCGTGCTGGAGGTAGTTCTCCGCCATGACAATGTCGCCAGAGGATGCCGCATCGCGCGCAAGCGTGATGTATTTCTCGGCAATGTGCGCCGCCGTGCCGCGGATCTTAACATCAGGTCCGCTGGACTCAAAGTTACGGCTCAGCGGATTTTGCGGCTTGCGGCCGTTTGTATTGCTGTTGTTGTTGTTATTACTGCTGCTGTTATGATTATGGCTGCTCGTGTTGGTGTTATTATTATTGCTTCGGCCGCGGCCACGTCTGTTTTGCTGTCCTTGCCTCATGGGCTCCCGTCTATCATCCTTAGCCGCTGCAGGCTGTTATGCCTCAGCTATGCATTGCGCGGCGGTTTGTTTTATGGATCAAGCTATCGACCAACTCCGGACCAGTCCGCCCTTTTGCCACCTAAGCAGATCTGTTTACCCGATGGCGTGAAAGCAGCGCAGTGCCGCTTCGGATAAGCGAGCCTCAAGGCAGATGCATTATATCGCGACCATTGTCGCAGATAAGACGAGCGATCGGCCGACCTTTATTCAGAAAAAGTGAAACCGTGATCTGCAGCTACCGATGCCTTAGCGCCAAGCTGTCTTCGTTTCTCTGAAGCGCGGCGCTATTTCTCACCCATCGCGGCCTGCCGAATCCGTACCCGAACGCTAGCCTGATCCCAGCAAATTTCCAACTCTTTTTTTCGTCGCGGGCGGATCACGGTTACTTATGTTTCCGAACGACCACCACACGATCATGTCCTAGCAGGTCTGCGTAGATACGAGGGCTTGATCCTGGCGGCCCCCAGCCGGATTGGACAAGAAGATCAGAGATGTAAGGCGCCTGCCCTGCGCCAGCCTCCAAGGCCAGCCAAGCTCCTGGAGCGGCGGCGGCGGAGACGTCGCGACAGATGCGGCGATAAGCGTGGTAGCCGTCCGCGCCGCCATCGAGCGCTCGCCGGGGGTCGTAGACGCTCACTTCCGGCGCGAGGCCGTCGATGTCTTGCGTTCCTAGATACGGCGGGTTGGCAACGATGCAGTCAAATTCGCCCGCCAGAGCCGTCGTCCAATCGCTGCAGCAAAAGGCGCTACGCGAACGCAGGCCATGCTTGTCGGCATTCTGGGCCGCGGTCGCGAGCGCGCCGGCGTCGATATCCACGCCGAGCCCCCATGACCGCGGCAGCTCGGCAAGGAGTGTCAGAAGGATGCAGCCGGTGCCCGTTCCCAAATCAAGAAGCTTGAGCGGCCCTTCGCGGCAACCTTCCTCGCCTACAAGCTGCAGAACCGCCTCAATAAGCGTCTCGGTCTCAGGCCTCGGGTCGAGCGTCGACGGGCTCAGCGCGAAGTCGCGTCCCCAGAACTCGCGCACGCCAACAATGCGCGAAACCGGTTCGCGCCGCAAACGTCGTGCGTACCACGCCGCAATACGGTGGCCGGCATCCGGTGAGATTGGCTGTTCCGGGCACAACACATAATTTTCTTGCGCAATGCCGCAAGCGGCAAGCACCAGCAGCCGCGCGTCCAATTCGGGCGTGGAAAGGTTGGCCTGGCGAAAGCCGCAAGCCAGCTTGCGAATAGCTCCGGCGACCGTTCCGGCCTGCCCCGGCGCATTCTGGCTGGCCGCGGCATCAGGCATGGGCCAGGCCTTCCATATCCGCAAGCTGACTGGCCTGATGGTCTGTGATCAAAGGGTCGATGAGTTCGTCCAGCCCTTCACCCTCCAGCACCTGGGGCAGATGGTAAAGGGTGAGCGCAATGCGGTGGTCGGTCACACGGCCCTGCGGAAAATTGTAGGTCCGGATGCGCTGCGAACGATCTCCCGAGCCGATCTGATCCTTGCGCTCGGCGGCGCGCGCATCCGCCGCTTTGTTGCGTTCCAAATCGAAAAGTCTTGCGCGCAGAACTTGCATGGCGCGTGCGCGATTTTGATGCTGGGACTTCTCACTGGATGTCACCATTATGCCGGTCGGCAAATGCGTAATGCGCACGGCCGAGTCCGTGGTGTTCACGCTCTGCCCACCGGGGCCGGATGCGCGCATCGTGTCGATGCGGATATCCTCGGGACGAATATCGACATCAATATCCTCGGCTTCGGGAAGCACAGCGACGGTTGCGGCGGAGGTGTGAATGCGTCCTCCCCCCTCAGTTTCAGGAACGCGTTGCACCCTATGCACGCCCGATTCGAATTTCAGCCGCGCGAACACGCCCTTGCCGCTGAAATTGGCCACCACTTCCTTATAGCCGCCCTTCCCGGTTTCGCTGGCCGACAGAATTTGTACTTTCCAGCCGCGTAGCGCCGCGTAGCGCTGATACATGCGAAACAGGTCACCCGCGAACAGCGCCGCCTCGTCGCCCCCCGTGCCAGCGCGTACCTCCACGATAGCGCTTTTCTCGTCGGCGGAATCTCTCGGCAAGAGCTCGATGCGGATTTGCTGGACGAGACCTTCGATGCGCTCGTCCAGCAGCGGTATTTCGTTATAGGCCAGCTCGGTCATCTCCTTATCCGCGGCCGCGTCATCGACGATGCCACGCAGATCTTCGCGCTCGCGCTCCGCGTTGCGCAAATTGCGGATGATCGCCACCAGGGGATCCAGCTCGGCAAATTCTTTGGAAAGCTTGACGAAGGTCTCCTGATCCGGCGCTCCGCCTAACGCATCCTGCACGGTCTGCCAGCGCTGGACGAGCTTATCGAGTTTCTGATTTGGGATCGTGGTCATGTCTATGCTCAAGGGAAAAGAAACAGCGCCGATAGCGGGGCGCCGGGTAAAGGATAGCGTTTCGCGACAAGAGCGTGCGTCGCCGCGAAGCGAGCTACAGCGGGATATCGTGAGCGCGGGCGAAATCGGTCAGGCGCTGACGGATGTCCTCGCGGCCATGCTCGACCAAATCCAGCACGTAACGCTGAATCTCGGCTGCGGAGACGGACAAGATCATCGCCTTCACCGGACCAATCGAGGCTGGAGCCATGGAGATCGAACGGTAGCCAAGGCCGATCAGCGCCAAAGCCTCGATAGGCCGGCCAGCCATCTCGCCGCAGAGCGTCGCCGGGACTTTGTACTTATCCGCTTGCACCACGATTTGGCGCAGAACGCGCAATGCCGTTGGGGAGAGAACATCGAAACGCTGCGCGACGCGCACGTTACCCCTGTCGGCCGCGAAGATGAATTGCAGCAAATCGTTGCTGCCGACGGATACGAAATCCACCCGGCACAGCAGTTCGTCGAGCTGCCACAGCAAGGACGGCACCTCGATCATCGCCCCAAGGGCAATTTTGGTGGGACCCGGCCGGGCGTGCCGCCGCAAATGCGCCAGGTCCTTGTCGATTAGCCGCCTGGCAATCGTAAACTCCGACACCTCGGTGAGGAACGGCAGCATCAGCCGAAGCTCGCGCCCTGCCGTCGCGTGAAGCAATGCCCGCGTTTGCGTGCGGAACAGCCCCGGCCGATCGATCGCGATGCGGATGGCGCGCCAGCCAAGCGCGGGATTTTCCTCCGGCGCGGGATTTAGATACGGAAGGATCTTATCACCTCCCACGTCTAAAGACCTGAAAACGACGGGCCTGTTCCCTGCAGCCTCGATCACCTTGCGATACATTTCCGTCTGTTGAGCGATGCGCGGAAATGTCGAAGCCACCATGAACTGTAGCTCAGTCCGGAACAGTCCGATGCCGTCAGCGCCCGCTTGGCTAAGGTGCGACAGATCCACCATGAGCCCGGCATTGATATTCAGCGAAATGCGCTGGCCGTCCTTGGTGACGGCGGGTGTGTCGCGCAGCTTTTCATACTGCGCCTGCCGTCTCGCCCTGAACCTGGCCTTATCCGCATAAGCGCGGATGACCTCCAGAGAAGGCCGTAAATGCAGCGTTCCGGATTCGGCATCGAGCACGGCCGGGTCGTTCGGATCGACCTCCTCAAGAACGTCACGCGCGTAGCCGATCGCGGGAATGCCCAAAGCCCGGGCGACGATCGCGACATGGCTTGAGGCGCCGCCATCCGCCAGAACTAGGCCGCGCACGCGCTTGCGGTCGTAATCGAGCAGCTCCGCCGGGCCCATGGTCCGCGCGACAAGAATGGTGTCGCGCGGCAGTTCGCCCTCAGCCGCGGTGCCGGTCCCCGCCAGCAAACGCTGCAGGCGATTGGACAGATCGTCGATGTCGTACAGGCGATCGCGCCAAAACGGATCCGTTTGGCGCATGATGCGCGCACGCATATTGTTCTGGACTTTTTCCACCGCCGCTGGCGCCGTAAATCCGGTCGCGATGGCTTCGTGCAAGCGCTTCACCCAGCCCACGTCATGCGCGAACATGCGATAGGCTTCCAGCACCTCGCGATGCTCGCCGGCCCGCGCCACATCGCCTTCCGCGAGCATGCTATCGACAGTGTCGCGCAGCTTGCGGACCGCTGCGTCCAGCTTTGCCTGCTCCTCGGCAATGTTTTCAGCGAACAGCTTGGTGACGATAACACGCGGCTCGTGCAGCACGACATGACCGAGCGCGATGCCGTCCGACAGGGTGATGCCTTGGATGGAGACACTCTGTGTTCGCTTGAGATCGGGCTGCGGGACATTCAAGGCCGCGAGCAGCCCAGACCCCATCAGCTCGGCCAGCACCATGGCCGTGGTCTGCAGCGCCTCGACCTCTTCATCCGTATAGCTGCGCGGAATGGCGTTTTGAACCGTGAGCACGCCGACGGTTCGGCCGCTGCGTACGATCGGCACACCGAGGAAGGAGTGATAAATCTCCTCGCCCGTTTCCGGCCGGTAGGCGAATGCCGGATGCGACTGCGCGTCCGGCAGGTTGATATATTCGCCGCCCCGCGCGATCAGCCCGACAAGGCCCTCGCCGGGCTTGAGGTGCGTGTTGTGAACGGCTTCCTTGCGCAACCCTTCCGTGGCGAAAAGTTCCAGCGCGCCATCAGGCAGGCGGACATAGATCGAGCAGACCTCGGCGACCATATTGGCGGCGATGAGACGGACAATGCGGTCGAGCCTAGCCTCGATGTCTTCGGGCTTTGCTTGCTTTACGCCAGGGCGAGCCATCACCTCCCGCAATTGCTTGAGGAGAACTCGTGGTGCGCTCGATGTCCAGGGCATCCGCCCGGTTCCTCCCGCGCCTGTTGTCTGCAGGCCGATCACATCATGCAGTGGTCTGTTGTAAGCCATTTAGAGGTTACAGCCGCTTTGCTAGCGTATATCCAATCCATACAGCGAATGAAGCGTTCGCACCGCGAGCTCTGCATAAGCAGCATCGATCAAGACGCTGATCTTAATCTCCGAGGTTGAGATGGCCTCGATGTTTATACCTTTTTCCGCTAGGGCTTTAAACATTTGTGCGGCAACCCCCGCGTGGCTGCGCATTCCAATGCCGATCACGGACACTTTTACAATATCTGTCGAGCCGCGCAAATCAGAGTATCCGATCTGCTCCTTGGCCCGTTCCAGGACGTTCAAAGCCCGTTGCAGGTCGGAGGTGGGAACCGTGAAGGTCATATCGGTGAAGCGCCCGTCGTCGGAGACGTTCTGCACGATCATATCGACGTTGATATTGGCTTCGGCAAGCGGCCCAAAGACGCCCGCCGCGACGCCGGGCTTGTCCGCCACACGCAGCAGCGTCACCTTGGCTTCGTCCTTTGCGTAAGCGATCCCACTCACGACGCGCTGTTCCAAAATTTCTTCCTCATCACATACCAGCGTACCGGGTGCGGGACCCTCGCCCGCCGCTGGGCAGGCCTCGGGAGCATCGAAGCTGGACCGAACCTGCATACGCACGCGGTGGACCATCGCGAGCTCAACCGAACGGGTCTGCAGCACCTTTGCGCCGAGAGAGGCCATCTCTAGCATTTCTTCGTAGGAGATTTTCTGCAAACGCTGCGCCTTAGGCACAATGCGCGGATCCGTTGTGTATACCCCATCCACGTCTGTGTAAATGTCGCAGCGGTCTGCATCCAAGGCCGCCGCGATGGCGACCGCGCTCGTGTCCGAGCCGCCGCGCCCCAAGGTGGTGATCCTATTGTTCGGGCTAACACCCTGGAAGCCGGCGATGACGGCGACCTCGCCATTCGACAAACGTTGCTTCAGGTCGCTGGCGTCGATTTCCGCAATCCTGGCAACGCCGTGCGCATTATCGGTCTTGAGTGGGATCTGCCAGCCGAGCCAGGACCGGGCCGCAACCCCCATCGATTGCAAGACGATGGCAAGAAGCCCGGAAGTCACCTGCTCCCCGGAGGAAACCACAGCATCATATTCTCGCGCGTCGTGAAGCGATGCGGCCTCCCGCGTCCAAGACACGAGCTGGTTGGTGTGTCCGGCCATCGCGGAAACCACGACCGCGCATTGATTGTTGGCTCCGACCTCCCGTTTGACATGGCGGGCGACATTGCGGATGCATTCGATGTCAGCCACCGACGTTCCGCCGAATTTCATCACCAACAAGGCCATGACTGCTTTGTTCTGAACCCGCCCATGCTGAGCCGGCGTTTCGCCGAGCTGTGCGTAGCGCTGCTTTTCAAACTGCTTATAGAAATAATTGGCGCGAACCGCGCAATAATGGAAGTGAGCCGGTGTCACGCTTATAAACCAAGCGGCCGCCGCGGCAAATGGTGTTGATCGCTTGACAAGCGGAAAGCGCCGCCCGTTATGGCGCGAAGGCTTTCAAACCGGGATTCTGCCTGTGGACACTGTGGATAAAGTCGAGGTTGACCGCTTCGGCAGCATTGCCGGAGATTGGTGGAATCCACGCGGAACATTCCGGCCGCTGCATCAGATCACGCCGCAGCGGCTCTCTTATATCCGCGAGCGAGTGCTCGACCACCGCGGCGGAGATGCGAACGACCGCAAACCATTTGCCGGCCTCTCCATCGCCGATATCGGCTGCGGCGGCGGGCTCGTGGCCGAGCCCTTGGCACGCCTGGGCGCGACGGTTACAGGCGTTGATCCGGGCGCGGAAAACATCGCCGCGGCGCGCGCGCATGCCGAAGCGCAGGACCTCGCCATCGCCTATCGCGTCGGCACGTCTCACGATTTAGCGGCCGAGGGAGATCAGTTCGACTGCGTCATCGCTTTCGAGGTTATCGAGCACGTGCCGGATGCCGACGTTTTCTTGCAGAGCTGCGCCGCCCTGTTGCGCCCGGGCGGGCTCATGCTGCTTTCGACGCTGAACAGAACCGCGAAATCTTACCTGTTGGCGATCATCGGCGCGGAATACGTTCTGCGCTGGCTCCCAAGGGGCACGCATCGCTGGGATCGGTTCGTCACGCCTGCCGAAATGGACGCGTCCCTGCTGCGTTGCGGCCTTCGGCCAGCCGGACATCGCGGCATGGTGCTGAACCCGCTGACGGGAGCATGGCGGCTCGCGACAGATACGGACGTCAACTATTTCACCGCGGCCACTAAACCCTAATTTTGATCTTCGGGTAGCACCGGGAGAGGATGGACTTCTACCCCATCCTCGAGCAGCGTTTTGACATCCGCCGCGGTCGCCTCGCCATAAATCCCGCGGGGCTCGATTTCCTGAAAATGTATTTTGCGGGCCTCCTCGGCAAACCGCGGCCCCACATAGTCAGCGTTTTCTGTAACCTGCCGGCGAATATTGCGCAAAACACCGACGACTTCGGCGGGAAGCGTCTCGGGTAGCTTCGTGCGCTTGTCGCTGGAAACCACATTGGGAGTCATCAACGCCTTGCTGACCTTATCGTTGCCGCAAGACGGACAGGAAATCTGCCCAGCCTGAGCCTGACGCTCATAGCCAGCCGAACTCGGAAACCAGCCTTCGAATTCATGTTTGTTGTCGCAAAGCAGCGTGTATTTGATCATGCCAGTTCTTGGTTCGGGCGGTGAGCGGGATCTTTCGCGTTTGCGAGGACAACATCGAAACCGCGAACATGGTTCAACGCTGGAATACGCTGCCTTGCGGCGGCGACGTGCGCGGGATCGATTTCCGCCGCCACGATGCCCGGCTCGTCGCCGCCTTCGGCGAGAATTTCTCCCCAAGGCGAAACGATCATGCTGTGGCCGTAGGTCGCCCGCCCCGTTTCATGGTCGCCCCCTTGCGCGGCGGCAAGGACGAAGCACCCCGTCTCGATGGCGCGCGCCCGCAGCAAAACATGCCAATGCGCCTGCCCAGTCTGCCTGGTAAAGGCAGAGGGAACGGCGAGAAAATCGGCGCCGGCGCGGGCCAAGGCCTTGTATTGCTCGGGGAAACGCAAATCGTAGCACGTGGTCATGCCCAGCGTGCCCCAGGGCAGTTCGACATTCACCGCGAGAGCGCCGGGCTGATAGTTCTTCGACTCGCGATAGCTCTCGCCGCTCGGAAGATCCACATCGAACATATGAATCTTGTCGTAACGGCCGGCGATCTTGCCGTCTGGGCCGAAGATGTAGGACCGGTTGGCCGCTTTGCCTTCACCGATGCGGACCGCGACAGACCCGATATGCAACCAAACATCGAGGTCGCGCGCCAGACTGGCGAACTGGGGAAGGATGGCGGTTTCCGCTTCGGAGCGAATCCGCTCGAACAGCCGTTCGCTCTGTAGCTCCACAAGGGCCGTGTTCTCGGGTGTTTGGATGTACTTGGCGCCTCCGACCGCGGCTGCACGGATCAGTCCGGTGGCAAACGCCATGTTCGAGGCAATATCCCTGCCGGAGCAGAGCTGTATAAGCGCGGCTTTAAATCTCACCTGTTCCGGCATGACCGCCACCAATCGCCCAAGCCTCGCCCTTCTCATTCGGCGAGAAGAGGCCCCAATTCACCTTTTGCATCAAGCCCGCGAAGATCGTCGCAGCCCCCGACATGCCGGTCGCCGATGAAAATCTGCGGGACGGTCCGGCGCCCGCCAGCACGCCGTACCATCTCCTGACGCTGCTGGGCATCGTAACTCACGTCGATCTCGCGAAATTCTACCCCCTTTTGCGACAGGAGTCTCTTTGCTGCGTGGCAAAACCCGCAAAATGGAGTCGTGTAAATGGTCACATTCGGCATCGGTCTCACCCGCTATTAGCCATCCCCTTCAGATGGATACCGCGCCGGCGTGCGGCAATAGCTCTTGCGGCTTGAACCCGATGTTAAGCAGAGCATGCCATGCTAAAGCATGATTTCGCTAAGGCGGCGCTTTACCCGTCGCGCGCAACAGCGTTAAGGTGCGCAAAGGGGCTGGTGGCAAGAACCAGTGCGGGGTCTGCACGTTCGCGGTTGACGAACATGGTTAGGGTGGTTGTCACGCTTTAAGGGGGAGCACGTATTCCAATGAATTGGACACATTGTTGGGCAGTGGTAGGCGCGGCTGTCGGCTGTCTGGTGACCGGCATGTCCGCCGAGCGGACCTATGCGGGCGAGGGCGGTTGTGTTGGCGACTGCTACGTCAAAGACAGACCGTTCGTCATAAACCGTACCTTCAAGCGGCGCATTCAGGTGCAGCAGAGCGTTTACGAGATCGCTCGCGAGCCGTCGCTGTATGGGTGGACGCGGCAGAAAGTGCTGCTCGAGCATGATGTGGAGTGGCGCGAGACGCCGGCCGTCTATCAGACCATCCACGTTAAGGAGCGCACGCCCAGCCGCTATGTCTGGGAGAAGCGCCTGATCCGCGGCCGCGAGGTCATGTGCAAAATTCGCATCCCAGGCAAAACCGTGATGGTCGAAAAGCGCGTGCTCGTGTCGCCGGCACGCCGGATCGCAAAGCCCGTGTACGGTTATGTCGAACGCCGTGTATTGCTGCGGCCCTATAAAAATATCGCTATCTACCATCCCGCCCGGCATGTCTACACAACCGAACGCGTCGCTGTTCAGCCGGAGGGACATGTATGGCGGAAGGTACGCGGCGGAAATCTTTGGGATTAGACGCCGTCTACGGCAGCAGGGCAGCCTCCCAGCGGAGCGCGTTGTGCTCCGCAGCAATTTTGTTGCAGTGCACCATTGAGCCCTGTATGATTGCATTGGCGCTGAATGGGTGCCTTTGGGGTCAATCATGGCTGCCTGTCCAATGTTCGCGAGTTTTGATGGTTTCTTTGCAGCGCCGCATAGCGCAGGGGCTAAATTAGGACAGCCGCCAATGACGTCCCGCTTGCGAGGGTCGCTGGAGGAGCTGTTTCCCGATCTCCTCGTAAAGAACACACGCAACTTCCTCCTGACCGCGACGAGCGCGCTGACGAAAGTCGGTGGTCAAGCGAATGGCTATTTCTCGCGGCTTAGCCAGGCGCTGACGTTCGAGCGCATGATGCGCGATTTTCTGCGCCTCACAGCCTGGACAAGCCCATTCCCGTTGCCCTCCGCCTCGGATTTTTGGCGCACGATGTTCTTACCGCCAACTCAGCCCGCATCGCCTTGGAGCGCCGTCGTTGCCGCACGGCAAAACGTGCCAAGCTGGCCATTGCTGCCGGCACTCTTCCAGCAGCACTCACGGCCGGGAAATCAATCCGTGGGCGGCGATTTGGTGGATTACGCGTCTTTCCTGCTGCCGGCCATACTGTTTGCGGCGGGCCCACTCTTCGGCTCGTTTTGGAGCGCGGGCGTTTAAGTGTCAGCATGCACAAATGGATAAAAACGAAAGTCGTAACGCGTGAGTTCATAATCCCGCAGAAGCGGGGATCCAGTAAGCACCGGAGTCGCTGCGGAGTACTGGATCTCCGCTTCTGCGGGATTATGACTGAAGTTGGGAGTAGGCTGCGCCGGATATTTCCAGTTCGAGTGACCCGGCACAAAGCCTAACTGCCGGCTTTCCCGGCAGCCGCTTTATGGCTTGGCTTCTTCCGGCAAAAGCCAGCAACGTCCTTGCCGCCCTTCAACTTGTACGGCTTAACCCAAGAACAGTTGGTTTCTCCCGTGCAAGCGGCGGTCGCCTTGCCTTTACAGACCGTCTCAGCCGCTTGCGTTGATGATATCCCGATCAAGGCAGCAAGCGCAAGCAGCGCGGCAGCTACAAAATTTGGGTGAATACGCATAGTGATACCTCAAGATTTCAATCCTGCACATTTACAGAATCAGGGGTGCGCGCGCTACTGGCCGGGGATAGGTAATGACGCGAGCCCGCCTCTTCTGCGGCCGCCCGCCAGGCCAGTGCCTGCTCAACCCGGTCATCGTCCCCCAGAGCAGCTCCATCGTCCGTGATGAAGACCGGCGCGCCGAAGAAGTATTTTGGCCAGGAGCAACGCGCTCCTTGTTGCAACAAGAGGGGCTTTTAGGTTCCCCTCTTGATGGCACCGTTCCCGGCAACCTATAAAGCGCGGGCTGACATCAGAGAAGGCGCAATCATGTCCGACGTCAAGAAGGTCGTTCTGGCCTACTCAGGAGGCCTCGACACCTCCATCATTTTGAAATGGCTGCAAGTTACCTATGGCTGCGAAGTCGTGACCTTTACCGCCGACCTCGGCCAGGGCGACGAGTTGGAACCGGCGCGCCGCAAGGCCGAAATGCTGGGCATCAAAGAGATTTACGTCGACGATCTGCGTGAGGAATTCGTACGCGACTATGTCTTTCCGATGTTCCGCGCGAACGCGGTGTACGAAGGCGTATATCTTCTTGGCACCGCCATTGCGCGGCCGCTGATCGCCAAACGCCAGATCGAGATCGCCCGCGAGACCGGAGCGGATGCCGTCTGCCATGGAGCCACCGGCAAGGGCAACGATCAGGTGCGCTTCGAGCTGAGCTATTACGCCCTGGAGCCCAACATTCGCGTGATCGCCCCGTGGCGGGAATGGGAGTTCAAGAGCCGCGCGGCGCTGCTCGACTTTGCGGAGAAGAATCAGATCCCCGTCCCTAAGGACAAGATGGGCGAAGCGCCGTTTTCCGTGGATGCCAATCTGCTGCACACCTCCTCGGAAGGCAAACTGCTGGAGGACCCCTCCCAACCCAGCCCGGACCACGTTTTCCAACGCACGGTCGATCCTGAAAAAGCGCCCGACACTCCGGCTTTCATCGAGATCGGTTTTGCGGGCGGCGACGCCGTTTCCGTTGACGGAGCGCGGCTGTCTCCCGCGACGCTGCTCACCCGCCTCAACGAACTCGGCGGAGCTCACGGCGTTGGACGGCTGGATTTGGTGGAGAACCGCTTTGTCGGCATGAAGTCGCGCGGCGTCTATGAAACGCCCGGTGGCACCATTCTGCTCGCCGCGCATCGCGGCATCGAGAGTATTACACTTGACCGAGGCGCCGCCCACCTCAAGGACGAGCTAATGCCGCGCTACGCTGAACTGATCTACAACGGTTTCTGGTTCTCGCCGGAACGGGAGATGCTGCAGGCGCTGATCGACAAATCGCAGGAATTTGTAACCGGCACGGTCCGGCTGAAGCTCTATAAAGGATCTGTCGCCGTTGTTTCACGTGAAAGCCCGCATTCGCTGTACAACCAAGATCTGGTCACGTTCGAGGAAGGCGCGGTCGCCTACGACCAGCGGGATGCCGAGGGGTTCATCAAACTCAACGCGCTCCGCTTGCGGCTGATCGGGGCGCGAAACCGCAATTGAGAGCGCGACTCGACGGTGATGGCCGGAACTTCGCGATGAACGAAACCGTTACCGCGTCGTTCCTCAAATTGGCGAAGCGGGTCATGCGTGTCTTTTCTTGCGGAAATTGCGGCCAGACCGTCTATTTCGAGAATGTGAAATGCGAAAACTGCGGGATGGCGCTGGGCTTCGACCCGCTGAACATGGCCATGCAAACACTGCAACTGGCGGACGGCGGCCAGCTGCAGACAGGACGCGCGGCAGGTGTACCCAAAACTTACTGCGCCAATTACCTTAACGGCATTTGCAACTGGCTCGTACCGGTCGAGTACAAAGGCGGGTTCTGCCTAAGCTGCGGGATGAACAAGACCATTCCCGACCTGTCCATACCCGGAAATGTGGAGCGCTGGTTCGAGATCGAACGGGCCAAACGCCGCCTGGTGTACACCCTCATTAAGCTAGGCTTGCCTATGACGGGGCCCGCCGGAGCAGGCATACCGCCACTCGCATTTCGAATCGTTGCAAACGCCAAGACCGGCCACGAGAACGGCCTTATCACCCTCAACATCGCCGAAGCCGACCCCGCCACGCGCGAGAGCACCCGCGCTGCGATGAATGAGCCCTACCGAACGCTGCTCGGCCATTTCCGGCATGAGAGCGGGCACTATTACTGGATGCTGCTCGTCAACAACCCACAGTCGATCGAGCGTTATCGCCAACTTTTCGGGGATGAGCGTACCGATTACGGCAAAGCGCTCGCGGCCTATCACCAGAACGGCCCGACACCTGACTGGCTGAAAAACTACATCTCGGCCTATGCCACGGCGCACTCCTGGGAAGACTGGGCCGAGAGCTGGGCGCACTACCTACATATGGTCGATACGCTCGAGACGGCGGAGGACTACAAGATCGAGCCGCGTTTGCCTCAGCAACGTGCGCCGGTAAAGCCGTGGTTCTCCACGACGGACCCTTACCAGGCCGGCAGCGCAGGGCAGCTTATGGAGCGTTGGATTCCCCTTGCCCTGGCGATGAACAGCCTCAACCGCAGCATGGGCCTGGCCGATTTCTACCCCTTCGTCGTGTCGCCGTCGGTGATCGCCAAGCTCGATTTCGTCCACCAGATCATCCGCTCGCGCGGCCGTTGATCGTGGGTTGCTGACTACGGCTCCGTGCCGTCAAGTTCATCTCGCGCAAGCTGTCCGGCGTGTTTATAATCACGCCATGGGCGGCCAGATCATGCAAATTCGCGGGGCGAAACCTGACGATGCAATCGCGCTGGCGCGCATCTACGAAGAGACTTGGCGCTCGACTTATCAAGGCATCATTCCGCATTTGCACCTTGAACGCATGATCGCGCGCCGGGGCCCGCGCTGGTGGTATCAGAACCTCAAGCGCGGTTACGTCATGGCGCTTATGACCTTCGATGGCCAACCGCAAGGCTACGCATCATACGGGTCGGCACGGCACGCTCCGGCCCGCTCTTCCGGGGAGATCTTCGAGCTTTATGTAACGCCGTCCTTCCAAGGGGTCGGATTGGGCAAAAAGCTGTTTCTGGCCGCGCGGCGGGATCTGGAGCGGCGGGGATTGCGCAGCCTTGTCGTCTGGGCGCTCGCTGACAATCACCCAGCGTGCGCGTTCTATGCCAGCCAGGGCGGCAAACGCGTGGCCACCGCGCCCGAGGATTATGGGAGCGTGCAATTGCAGAAAATTGCTTTCACCTGGCCGGCGCGGCCGCGCCGTTAAAGGTCGACAATTTCCCCGGACGCGGTGCGGATGCGCGCTGTCAAGCCGGGCGCATCTGCTTCCTCAACCCGCACGCCAGCAATGCTGTCGGCACCGAGCGAGCTTAAGCCGGCTTTGACCGCCTCCGGATTTGAATGCGATAGGACAAGCGCCTCCAGGCGCCAGCCGAAAGCAGCCATGCGTTCCCAGGGCCGGGCATTGCCGTCCCACTGGATGACGTGAGGTACCAAGCCGTCACCGGGAATGCGCCCGTCGTCGGGTATCGTCAACCGCCAGGACAGCGCATCGCGGGACACGGGCATGATTGGCCCAAGTGGAACCGCAGAAGCTTGTGCTGTGGCCTCGATGTCCGCCGAGCGGACGACCCAGGTAATCAACTTTGGCCCGGCCGCGAGCCGCGCCCGCATCTTGGCATTGTCCAGGTCAAACCATCGGGGGCGGCCCGGTGCGGGGGCGGCCGGATCGATGCTAATCACCTCCAGGAAAGCGCTTTCGCCCAGCCGCATGAGATGATTGTGCGTGCCCATCAATTGATGCTTCCCGCCCGGCGGGATATCAACGCCGAGGCGATCGCGGATGAATGCTACGCCCTCCACCAGAGTGGCGGCGCCGATCACGATATGGTCCAGCTGGCAGCGTTCCATGGATGGTCTCCTCAACCGACAGGGCGCCCGCGAATGCCGCGAAGCGCCACCGCGATCTCGGCCGCTCCGGTGACGGGAGGTGAGCATTGCGGACCGATGCAAAGATAGGCCGTGGCCTTGCCATCCACAGCGCGCTTTCCATAGGCCGGCGAGGCAGGCGATGGGCCTCTCGAGTCATCCAGCCATTGCACGACCACGCCCGGCAGAGGGAGGCGCCGCAGCGCCTCTTTCACAACGTCTTCGCCCTCGCCGCGGATAAGGACGATGTGCTGCGGGACGATCACGTCCAGCAACCCCGTCATGAAGCCGGTGTGCAGGCTCGGCACGCGGAGCGCATCGCCCAGCAGCGAATGCTGCAAGGCTTGCGCCCGCTCCTGATAAGCCGCCTCGCCCGTTAGCAAATGCAAAGCCGCCAGATTGCTCAGCATGACCGTATTGGCGTTGGGCACGGCGTCGTCCCGCGCCGACATCGTGCGGATGATGATATCGCCCGTGTCGTCCGCCGAGAGGTAATAGCCGCCGCCCGTCCCGGCCCAATAATGACGGTCCATCACCTCGGTCCAGGTTTTCGCGTCGGCGAGCGCGTTTTCATCTCGCGTCGCCAGGTAAATCCGGAGCG
>Ga0136634_10000176_pt1 | contig 31204 bp, 27 predicted proteins | sample AntDrymUQ8332106_2_FD_104654 | JGI IMG/M metagenome (GOLD analysis project Ga0136634, IMG submission 104654) | Polar desert sand microbial communities from Dry Valleys, Antarctica - metaG UQ833 (21.06) | ecosystem: Environmental > Terrestrial > Soil > Desert | place: Antarctica: Dry Valley... | reverse complement strand
TTGTGTACTACTTGATAAACCCCTGGTGTACGGTGCTATTTCAAAGTTTGAAGGACAACTGGCCATTTTCAATTACCGCAAACGAAGCATGGATCTTGCTGTTAACTACAGAGACTTGTTTCCGCACCCCCCCAAAGAGGATGAAATACTAAACTGCGCCGAATCCGGGGTATTGGGTGTATTGCCAGGTATCATCGGCACCATGTTGGCAAACGAAACCATCAAATTAATTACAGGCATCGGCACACCATCCATCAACCGGCTTCTGACCTACAACGCGTTGAACAATCAGTTCTACGAGCTGGCATTGACGGCAAGAGAAGAAACCCAGTCACTGATTCCTGCAAACGCCATACTTTTTAAACAAATGGATTATGAATGGCTTTGTGCTTCATCAACCAGTTCATTCGAAATTGATGGAAATGCATTTGACGAGCTGCTGAAAAATGAAAGGATTGATGTGATAGACGTACGGGAGCTCCATGAGATTCCGGTAATCCATGAATTTTATCATCACAGAATTCCCTTAAATCAAATAAAAGAATTTATGCCACGGATAAAGTCCGATATGGTTGTTGTTTTTTGCCAATCAGGGAAAAGAAGCAAGCAGGCTGCTATTTTATTATCCGGTATTTTTGGAACAGGTAAAAAGATCTACAGCCTGCAAGGGGGTATAGAAAATTGGAAAAAAAAACATCAGCAACAACAATTATGAAAGAAAGAAAGCCAAAAGATATTTTTGTGCCAGGAGCTATTTCTGCGTCATTTATTGCAGACAGTATTCAAAAACATCATACCAAAACCAATATCGGCGGGCACAGTATTTTCCTCGGCCAGGTGAGGGCTGATGTGATCGATGACAAAAAAGTAGCCTCCATAGAATATACGGCTTATGAAGAAATGGCATTAGAAAAAATGCATGCCATCCGAGAAAGTATTTTTTTGAAATACGAATTGACCTGTATGCATGTTTACCACTCCCTGGGCAAAGTACCAGCAGGAGAACTTTCATTATTTGTTTTTACATCCTCTCCTCATCGCAAAGCAGCCATTGATGCCTGTGAAGAAACAGTAGAGAGAATAAAAGCAGAGTTACCTGTTTGGGGAAAGGAATTATTTGAAGATGAATCGCATCAATGGAAAGAGAATAAATAAGATATGGTTGATATAACAAAAAAAACAAGCACGCTAAGACAGGCAATCGCATCTGCTGTTATCACCGTTTCAAAACAAGAGACTATTGATGCCATTCAAAATAAGAAAGTACCTAAAGGAGATGTATTTGAATTTTCGAGAGCCGCCGGGTTACTGGCCATCAAAAAAACAAGCGATGTAATTCCTGACTGCCATCCACTACCGATTGAATACGCTGCTATCAAACATGAACTGGATGAATTAAAGATCATCATCACGGTGGAAGTAAGCAGTATTTACAAAACCGGCGTGGAAGTAGAAGCCATGCATGGTGCTGCTATTACCGCATTGACGATCTATGACATGCTAAAACCTTTGGATAAAGGAGTTGAAATTTCAACGATCAGGTTAGAAAATAAAAAAGGGGGCAAAACAGATTTCAACGATCAGTTGACCAGCAACCTGAGATGTGGAGTAATTGTTTGTTCGGATGGGGTTTTTGCCGGTAAAAAGCAGGACAGCAGTGGCAAAAAGATCATTGAAAAACTGGGGCAATACAATATGACGGCTGAATTTTATCAGGTAATTCCTGATGAATTCAATACGATACAGGCCCAGGTAAAACAGCTAAGCGAAGAGGGTTATAATCTTGTTCTGTTAACTGGTGGCACGGGGCTGTCTCCAAGAGATGTTACACCCGATGCAATCAAGCCGCTACTGGACCGGGAAATCCCCGGCATCATGGAAGCAGCGAGGAATTATGGCCAACAAAGAACTCCCTATGCGATGTTGTCGCGTGGTATAGCGGGCTTTATTAAAAAAACATTGGTCATTACAATGCCCGGCTCCACCCGCGGCGTTGAAGAGACTATGGATGCTTTATTTCCCTATCTCCTGCATGTATTCAGAGTAGCAGAGGGTATGAGGCATACTTAAAAGACAGGATGGGCTATCGGTAGAAACAAATGTAAAAGATGTTTCATCCCCTAGGGCAATGTTATTGCAATCCATACATCCCGACGGTGCCAGATAATAAATCGAATATGGCTAGCAACCCATAGTCGTTCTTACGAGATGGTACAGGATTGATCTTCATTCTATCAAGAGCTCCCTATCGGGATGAATATCATTCCATTCCCAAACCTTAACTTAAAGACATTGCTTGTTTCCTATGTCTCTCGAGGAAGTAATTGGTGCAATTGATTTTGAAATTTCAGGATCAATATAAATTTTTTAGAAACCCGCTCAATTCCGGGATGCGATCGGTATTAATATAATCAACCTGTAGTTTAATTAATTCTTTCCAGGCATCAATCGTATCGGGCGCAGCCCAAAAACGCACCGGCTTACCCGCCTGGTGCGACTGACCAATGGAATTGCTCAGTTCAATTTTGTCTTTTTCGGGAATTGTATCTGTACCAGTCCATGTACTGAATTGCCTAAATGGCGCACTGAATAGGGCTATGCGGGACAAGGCGTCCTTACTGTAACTTGTACCAGCTATCCCGTCAAATTGAATAAATGAAGGATAGGTGTAAAAACTATCGGGAGGAGGGCGGTTACCAGATATTACCATCTGTAAGCCAGCTGTATTGATCAACTCAGGATATTTTCTCAGCACGGCCATCAACAAGTGTATGGTTGGAACTGCCTCTGTTTTTATATCGATCAGCAATTGAAGCTTTTTTAAAGTATCCGCATAGATATAACCTTTGTTTTTCCGAATACAGTCTGCCAGTGGCAAAAGATACATGGAATCCAACGTCCTTTTTTTCACATTCAGCTCTGCCGCATGATGCGCTACATATAGTTCACCGGAACCCTTTATTAAAAATATATCCACTTCAATACTTCCGAATTGATGTTTATACGCTTCGTAAAAGGGTGCCCGTTTTTCATAATCATTATGAGAGTGGGCATTTGCCGTCGTGTACAGACGAGGCTGCGCAATTATCGACGAGCTGGTTAACAATAACAGCAGGAATAATTTGAACATATAAAAAGATAAAAAATTATAAAAATAAAAACGCTGCATTTTATACTGTACATTTTCTTTACAGCAGGAAATGTAATTTAAATATAAGAATGCATTTCAAAAAAGTAGAACATGAAAAAACTACCGCCGGTTATCCGTCATTTATACGTCAACTCATGCTCAATTTTCCCGGCGTATCGGAAAGAATTTGTTTCGGCACATCAGCCTTTTATGGAAGCAAAAAACCACTTGCCTGAATGAAAGAGGATGGAGAGACCCTGGTGGTTTATACACCCGACCGGGATGAATGGACAGTACCCAACAACATTACCTTTTTCATTACCGATCAATATAAGAATTTCCGGATGTGCTGGTTAACAGATCAAATTAATCAAGAAAGATTATTAAGAATATTCACTGATGCCTGGCGAAGCCGCGCAGGTAAAAAATTCTTCCAGCAGGAAGCGAATAGGGTCTGATAGAAAGCAAGCCAGTATAACCGAAATCATTGTTCCATGGCGTAATTTTTGTGCCAGCTAATTTATGCCGGATAATTCCATCGACGGTTCCAAAAAAGATTTGAACGGTTTTGTACAGGTGCGGGGAGCAAGAGAACACAATCTAAAAAATGTAGATCTTACAATTCCCCGCGATGCCCTCGTCGTTTTCACTGGCGTATCCGGATCGGGAAAATCATCACTTGCTTTCGGTACTTTATATGCGGAAGCGCAACGTCGTTATCTTGAATCCGTGTCTCCTTATGCCCGCCGTCTTTTTCACCAGATGGCTGTGCCCGAAGTGGATGAAATCACAGGACTTCCACCGGCCGTTGCATTACAACAACAGCGTGGTTCACCTACAACACGCTCTTCTGTAGGCAGTGTCACTACACTGTCGAATTTGCTACGAATGCTGTATTCCCGCGCAGGAGATTATCCACCCAAACAACCACTGCTGTATGCAGACTCTTTTTCGACGAATACCCCTGAAGGTGCCTGTCCCCATTGTCATGGCTTAGGCCGCATATACGAAGTAACAGAAAAGTCGATGGTACCGGATGATTCACTCACCATCCGTGAACGTGCAATTGCTGCATGGCCCACAGCCTGGCAGGGACAAAACCTTCGCGATATATTGGTTACACTGGGTTACGACGTTGATCGTCCATGGCGTGACCTTCCCAGAAAGGACCGGGACTGGATCTTATTTACCAATGAACAACCCACTGTACCAGTGTATGCAGGTTATGAACCCGATGAAGTAAAACGCGCCCTGAAACGAAAAGAAGAACCCAGCTACCAGGGAACATTCACCGGGGCAAAAAAACATGTGCTGCACACGTTCGCCAATACCCAAAGTACTTTGATGAAAAAAAGGGTGCTGCAATTCATGCTCAGCAGCGAGTGTCCCGTTTGTAATGGCAAACGCCTCCGCAAAGAATCCCTCAGTGTAAAATTTGCAGGTTACGACATTGCAGATATTTCACGAATACCTCTCAAGCGACTTTCAACCATTTTGAATCGCTATGCCTCGGGCAAACCGGTTGGCAAAGCAGATACGAGTCATCCTGAAAAAGCCATCGTCACCCATCGGATTGCAGAAGACCTTGTGAACCGCTTACATGTTTTGCTTGATCTGGGGCTTGGTTATCTTTCACTCGAACGCAGCACGCCTACACTATCGCCTGGTGAATTGCAGCGACTGCGACTCGCCACACAAGTACATTCCAATTTGTTTGGCGTGGTGTATGTGCTCGACGAGCCATCATCCGGTCTTCATCCGGCAGATACGGAAGCACTGCTTACGGCGCTGGACAGACTAAAATCATCCGGCAATTCTCTATTCGTCGTGGAGCACGACCTGGATGTAATCAGAAAGGCAGACTGGATCGTGGATGTAGGTCCGGCTGCAGGAGAAAAAGGAGGCCACATTTTGTACAGCGGTCCTCCTGACGGATTGAAAAATATTGATGAATCAAAAACAAGAAACTATCTCTTCGGCAACGGAGATATAAAAAAAAGAACAACCCGGGCCGCTAAAGGATGGCTGAAGCTAAAAGGGGTTACCAGGAATAATCTCCATAGCCTGGATGTTGATTTTCCATTAGAAGTATTTACCTGCATCACCGGTATCTCCGGATCCGGCAAATCATCGCTTGTAAGCCAGGTATTGGTTGAATTGGTTGCAGAAGTGCTTGGTCATGAACTTCCCAGTGAAGAAGATAAAGGGGATGAACTCATTCCATCCGTAGTTACAGCGGGCGGAAAAATTACCGCTGGAATTGAAGGCATCCGGCGATTGGTTGTGGTTGATCAAAAACCGATCGGGCGCACACCCCGTTCCAACCTCGCCACCTATACTGGCCTGTTCGACTACGTTAGAAAACTCTTTGCTTCTACAAAAGCAGCAAAGGCCCGGCACTATGATGCCGGAAGATTTTCATTCAATGTGGCAAAAGGTCGCTGTGAACATTGCGAAGGTGAAGGTTTTGTAATGGTGGAACTGTTGTTCTTGCCCAGTGTGTATGCCCCCTGTCCAACCTGTAATGGTTCCCGTTACAACAGCAAGACACTCGAAATAAAATACCTAGATAAGAATATTGCCGAAGTTTTGAATATGACCGTTGATTCTGCAAAGGAATTTTTTGCTCACGACCCGCACGTTCACCGGTCGCTCAGTGTGGTAAGCGAGGTAGGACTTGGCTACCTGCGTCTTGGCCAATCTGCAACCGAACTGTCGGGTGGTGAAGCACAACGGATCAAGCTTGCCACAGAATTGCAGCGTGCACAAAAAGGCGATACGCTTTATATACTGGATGAACCTACAACCGGTTTGCATCCTGCTGATGTCGAAAAGCTGGTTGCACAATTAGATGGCCTGGTAGAAGCAGGGAATACCGTTATTGTTGTAGAACACGATATGCAGGTGGTAGCAGCCAGTGACTGGGTCATTGATATCGGCCCGGGTGCAGGAGAGGAAGGCGGGCACGTTGTAGTAGCCGGATCTCCAAGTGCGGTTGCTGATGCAAAAGAAGGTAAAACGGCGGGTTACTTACAGCGTTATATGATGGCAAAGTGAGCTTCAATCATCAGAGCACCAGAAAGCAGTCGATCCGATCATTAAAGCAATTCAACATAACAATACCAACCGCACACCTTTTCACCTGTGTACAGGTTGGACAAAAAGTTTATTGATACTGAATATAGATTGGCTGAGGTTTTAATCGGAGTAATTCCTCCGGAGTCATTATATGACTATTCGCTTCTTTTAAATCGTTTTTATAAAATATTTTAAACCCTGTAAATTCTACAGGTTCTTTATAAACGAATTGCTTATAGGTATTGATCTTCCTGGCCTGGTGACCCCATCCGTCCATATCCATAACAATCTGTACTTCTGGCCGTAATTTGATCTGTTTGTAATTGGTAACCATCGCCTGTGTAAAACGGTGAACCACTAAAATTTTAGGAGGAAGATTATTATCCTTCACCAGCTTGGCTAGATATTCTGTTGTGTAATTAATATCTGCTGCATCAAACGAACCGACCACTTTGCCGGGTGCCTGGCCTCCCTTCATAGAAAATTCAGGATCGATGCCGAAATGAACATGTGGCATTTTCAGGTATTTCTCAAACTCAGGCAATTCTTTTTGCATAGTGCTTAAACCAACCTGGATATCCAGGAATACCAATGCATCGATTTCTTTAGCCATACTAATTACAGAATCGATCTGGTGAAACGGCATCCGCAAACGGTAGTTGCCCCCTTTACCAGGACTTTGCTGCGCAGTAATGGCGATATAATGTAAGGCTGGTATCACCTCTATAGAAGTGTCAGCGGCCTGCCATTTCTTTACCTCACCTTTCAATTTTTCCAGCATTTGTTTTTTTGGAAGTTCACCCAAAATGCCCATGCGGGTAGAATAAAGATTGCCATAATAAGCAATTACGCGTTTGAAAGGAAAAATAGCACCTGGCAAAGGATAAGGCGATTTTACAGGCCATTTACCAGAGGAGTCTCCATTGGTAATATGAGCTAATTTTTGATTGAATAAAGCGGTGTCAAGAACCAGCCTGGAAGAAACAACGTCTGATGATTTGTCTTCCTTATTTCCCGGATCGGTAATCGTATCTCTGTTCACACTTGCCGCGGTAGCAGTTTTACCTGGACCTCTGAATACAAATGCATATAAAAAAACGGCTACAGCGATTAATCCGAGAAGCCAAAAAATAACGGGGCGTTTCATAGTGAATATTTAATGTAAATGCAGTCACCGGCTAAAAACGTGCCATCAGCCAAAATATTTTAAGATTGGAATAGTATTTACGAATTAGAATTTCATCATCCGATTAAATCATTGGAGATGGCCGGAGCATCGTGCGCCTTTTTGGAATAATATTTCTGAATGCCCCAAATTTGATTTTTAGAATAATGACCATTGAATCCATTCAGTGAATGCCTAACTCTGCGCCAGAATATGGAGGGCTTCGTATCGTTCTTTATCAAAAAGATCCATTGTGATAATTCTTACGAAGGAGCTTACAGCTCAGTCTGTTTCTAAAAACGGAAGCTGGAAAACTAGAACAGTATCACAGGTTGGAATAATTACGGAAACATATTCCCCATTCGTTCCTCACTATTTTTATTTTAGAATCTGATACAACAGAAAGAGTTCTGGTATGATAATTTATATATTTAATGTAGATCTTTTTTCATGGGGTGCTTCACAATTTTAATTAGCTGAGAAATACCCATTGTACCTGATCCGGGTTATTCCGGCGTAGGAATAGGAAAAAGATTATAATAAGAGAGCTTCTTTAAATAGGAGGCTCTTTTTTTTGCTACGAATCACACGAATTTGTAGATTTTATTAGCGTAGTCATTCTTAAGGTCCTTTTGGACGTCACTATTTTGGCACGATTATGAATAATATAATATGGATCTTTTTCAAGGGGTGTTTCACAACTTCAAGCTGAGAAATACCCATCATGCCTGGCTGATTTATCAGACCAGGTATAGAAAACAGATATCAGGCCTCCTTCGGGAGGCTTTTTTTTAGCCAGACAAAGTGTTTACTATTATAAAACGGCTACTTTCTTTTCTTTTCTTAAAGTCATATATGCAACAATTGCGCTGCCGAGCATAAGGAATGCACCCAATAAAAAAGGAGCGCCCGAGAAATGAATGGGTGCATTGGGTTGTGTAAAATAGGCAAACAGGTGTGTCATCACCAGGGGGCCGATGATGGTAGTGATACTAATCAGACTGGTCAATGCTCCTTGTAATTCTCCCTGCTCATTTGCGGGGACCTGGTTTGAAATAATGGCTTGTAAGGCGGGGCCTGCAATACCACCCAAGCAATAAGGAACAAGAAAAGCAAACATCATCCATGTTTGGGACGCAAAGGAAAATAAAAACAATCCGATCGTATATAAAACCAAACCTATATAAATGCTACGCTCATTCCCCAGGATCGGGTTGACAACCCGTATCAAACCACCCTGAACAGCAGCTACTAAAACACCTACAACCGCCAACGAAATGCCGATCATTCCTTCCGACCAGCCGAAGCGTTCAATAGTAAAATAGGACCAGGTGCTTTGAACGGAATGGCCGGCAATATAAACCAGTACAAGAGATAATATCAATCCCCATATACCCGGAAATTTATTCAGGTGTTTTAGAGAGCCAAATGGATTTGCACGGATCCATTCAAATTTGCGGCGATTTTCTTTGGGTAGTGATTCAGGCAAAACAAAATAACCATACAGCGTATTCAACAATGTCAAACCGGCGGCCGCCAAAAAAGGTACCCTGGAACCAAACTCTGCGAGCAAACCACCAATGGCAGGCCCTATAATAAATCCCAATCCAAATGCGGCTCCTATTAACCCGAAATTTTTTGCCCGGTCCTCCCTGGTACTGATATCAGCAATGTAGGCGGTCGCGGTGGTAATGCTTGCGCCTGTTATACCCGCGATCAGGCGGCCTACAAACAACCATCCCAGAGTGGGAGCATAGGAAAGAAACAGATAATCAATACCGAATCCAAGTAACGAAAGTAATAATACCGGCCGCCTTCCGTACTGATCACTTAAATTACCCATCACGGGAGCAAATAAAAATTGCATGATGGCATACGCAACGGTGAGCCAGCCGCCGTAACGCCCCACTGTACTGATGTCCGCATTTGTCAGTTCACCGATCAGTTTAGGAAAAACAGGTATGACCAATCCCCATCCTGTAATATCAATCAATAACGTAACAAAAATAAATCCGAGTGCAGCCTTGCGATTTGATGCCATGAGTATTGCTTAAAAACCAGCGCAAAGTTGCTATTTTTTTTTGAGGGAGAATGTAAGTTTGAGTATTAAGTTAGTCACTATAAAAGAGCCATTAAAAAAAGATCGTGACAGGATAAAACTAAAACCCGGGATTGTAAGCATCCCTGATAAAAAAAACGATCTTACAAATAGTTCGAAATTTTAATTTTACTGGTCTCAGTCACCTGAACAGAAATCAAAGTTCGAAAGGATCTGAAATATTTGCTATGAAGTTTGAAGCCATTACTATAAAGGATATTGCCAAGGCCCTTGGGTTGTCTAACTCAACGGTGTCAAGAGCATTACATGATAGTTACCAGATCAGTCCGGAAACCAAAAAGCTGGTGTTGGATTATGCCAAGAAGATCAACTATAGTCCAAACCCGATTGCATTGAGTTTAAAAGAGAAAAGAAGTCGTTCTATTGGAGTGATTGTGTGTGAAATCGCCAATAGCTTTTTTTCCCAGGCTATTAATGGAATAGAATCCATCGCGTATGAACGGGGTTACAACGTCATCATTACTCAAAGTCATGAATCGTATGTCCGGGAAGTATCGGATCTGCAGTTTCTGGCTTCCCGTTCCATTGACGGACTTCTTATTTCTGTTTCATCCGAAACAAAGGATTTTGATCATTTACTGCAGTTCCAGGGCAAGGGTCTGCCGATTGTATTCTTCGACCGGATATTTCAGGATATAGAAACACACAAAGTGATGGTCAATAATTTCAAAGGATCCTTTGATCTTACCACGCACCTGATAAAAAATGGATACCGCCGTATAGCCCATCTGGCAAATTCCGAGAGTCTTTCCATTACTCAGGAAAGAATTGCCGGGTATAAAGAAGCGTTAAGGCATCATGCAATAGACATCAATGAATCTTATATTAAACATTGCGCGCATGGTGGAATGATTTACCAGGAAGTGGAAAATGCTCTCGATCAGATTATGCTGCATGAAATGGCACCCGAGGCATTTTTTGGCGCAGGAGATAAATTAACCACCGGGTGTTTAAGATATTTCAAAGCAAAGGGAATAAAAGTACCGGAGGATATGGCCCTGGCAGGTTTTTCCAATCTTGATCTCACCGATCTCCTAACGCCTCCATTAACGGTGGTGAGGCAACCCGCTTATGAAATGGGCAAGGCTGCTGCCAATCTGCTTTTAAGCCAGGTAGAAAGCAAAAGACCGGTTACCGGTTTTCAAAAAATGGTGCTGGAACCCGAATTACTGATTAGGGATTCTTCGGGAGAAAATCTAATAAAAGGAAATCGTTGATCTGATCGGCTTACCTGTTACAATAAACGAAATAAAAAAACTCCCTAACCGGAGAGAGCGGCTAGTGACCTGTCCAGGTGTACATAACCTCCATCCACATGTATGAATTGACCGGTTGTATGGCTTGATTTATCTGAAAGTAAAAAGGCAACCGTATTGGCAATTTCCTCTGGTTCTGTCATTCTGTTTTCCAATGGAATTTTTGCTTTTATTTGCCTTAAAGTTTCTTCAGGGTCCGGTAAGTTTTTGATCCAGCTTTCATACAACGGAGTCCACGACTCTGCCACCACTACTGCATTGACCCGCATGCCGTATTTCAATAATTCTACAGCCCATTCGCGGGTGAGTGCGTTACGGCCACCATTTGCTGCGGCATAGGCGGAAGTGCTCCCCTGCCCTGTTTCAGCTGTCTTCGAAGTAATATTTACAATAGCTCCCTTTGACCGGATCAATTCCGGTAGGGCGTAATGTGCAACCAGGTAATAATGAACAAGATTCTTGTGGATTGATTCCATAAATTTTTCATACGAGCCCTGTTCCAGGTTAACACCATCATTCACACCGGCGTTGTTGACAAGTCCCTGGATGCGTCCTGCCTGTTTTACTACGGCAGCAACTGCTGCTTCACATTGTTCAGGCCGTGTTAATTCCGCTACCACCTGGAAGGCTTTGCCGCCCGCGGCTTCTATCTGACGAACTGTTTTTAGATTATCATCTTCATTGCGGCCTATTATAAATGGAATAGCGCCTTCTTTTGCAAGAACCTCCGCAATCGCCTGTCCGATACCTTTTGCGCCGCCGGTGACAATAATCACTTTGTCTTTTAAATGTAAATCCATAAATAAATATTATTATTGAAATCATTCATAAGCCTGTGCAATTTGTTTGCTGTTGCCCAAACCATCAATACCCAACTCTATCACATCACCCGCTTTAATATAAATGGGTTGTGGCTTTTGACCCAATCCGACTCCCGCTGGTGTACCTGTTGAAATAATATCACCCGGTAATAAACTCATAAACTGGCTGAGATAAGAAACCAGGAAGGGGATTTTAAATACCAGTGTACTCGTATTTCCATCCTGCATCGTTTTACCATTCACCTTCAACCACAGACGAAGATTATTGAGATCACTTATTTCATCGGGAGTAACCAGCCATGGACCGACGGGCGCAAAACTATCACAGCTTTTTCCTTTCACCCACTGACCGCCACGCTCAAGTTGAAAAGCCCGTTCACTATAATCATTGTGCAGGCAATAACCCGCCACATAATCAAGCGCATCACTTTCTTCTACATAGGAAGCCTTCTTCCCGATAACCACTGCCAGCTCCACCTCCCAATCGGTTTTTGTACTGTTCTTAGGAATAATAAGACCATCATTAGGTCCGACAAGTGATGAGGTGGCTTTAAAAAACACGACCGGTTCTTTTGGCAATTCCATATTGCTCTCAGCAGCATGTTCGGCGTAATTAAGTCCGATGCAAATAATCTTGGATGGCCGGGCTACCGGTGATGCCCATCTCTCATCCGATGCTACTTCCGGAAAGTTGGATGATTGTTGCAAAATATTTTTCAACCGGTCCATTCCATTGGACGCAAAAAATGGTTCATCATAATCTTTTAGTGCACCGGACAGATCATACCGTTTTTCATTAAGATAGATTCCGGGTTTTTCATTACCTGGCTCGCCAAATCTGATCAACTTCATAGTTCAATTTTATTAGGTTAAAAACGCTGTTATTGAGATCAATCGGTTATGTATTGAGTTTAATAAATCCTCCATCGATCGGGTAATCACATCCTGTGGTAAAAGAAGCTTCCTCGCTGCAGAGATATAAGGCGAGATAAGCTATTTCTTCGGGCTTGCCCATCCGGCCGATCGGTTGCGATCGGGACAACTTATCAAACATCTCTTCTTCTTTTCCCGGATAATTTTTTTTGATGAATCCATCCACAAAGGGCGTATGCACCCTGGCCGGAGAAATCGAATTGCAACGAATATGGTCATGCATATAATCCCTGGCCACTGACAGGGTCATCGCCATGACAGCACCTTTTGCCGTGGTGTAAGCGAACCTGTCTGGAATACCAACGATACCAGCTACAGAACCCAGGTTGAGAATAATTCCACCACCCCCTTTTTTTAATAAAGGAATGGCTGCATAAATACAATTGTAAACACCTTTTACATTTACATTCATTATCCGGTCAAAATCTTCTTCGCTGGTATTATCAACCCTGCCCACATGTGCAATGCCCGCATTGTTAATGAGTATGTCGGCAGATCCTATCATTTCAAAAACAGCAATAATTTCTTTTTGATTGGCAACATTGCAAATATGTGCTGTTGCATTGCCGCCTTCAGATTCAATGTGGGTTACGGTGTTCTTTGCATTGGCAGCATCCAATTCAAGAATATGCACGTGTGCACCCTGCTTTGCAAACAATACGGAAATAGCACGACCAATGCCGCTCCCGCCACCCGTAATCACTGCAACTTTCTGATCCAGTCTAAACATGATCGTTTAAGCGTTTTTAATTTTATAACCATTCACCCCATAGTATAAAACAACAACAAAACAAAGCAAAGGAACAATATGAGCGGTTTGCATGCTACCTGTTTTATCAGATATATAACCCATGATCAGCGGAAGGAAGGCGCCGCCAACAATAGACATCACCAGGAATGAGGAGGCGATTTTTGTTTCCTCTCCCAGCCCCTTTATCCCTAATGCAAAAATAGTCGGGAACATTATAGACATAAAAAAAGGAACAGCCATCACAGCATAAACTGCAATATCTCCCTCGGTGAGCAAGGCAATGCCAAGAAGAATGATACAGATTGCTGCATACCCGGAAAGCAGTTTTGCCGGTTTAACAAACTTCATCAAAAATGTACCCGAAAACCGGCCCAGCATGAATCCTACCATCGCTATGGAGCCCCACCAAAGAGCCGCTTGTTTTTCAGGCATGCCCATTACAAATTTTGAAAAACGAATAAAAAAACTTCCCACACAAACCTGCGCACCTACATAAAAAAACTGGGCAATAACCGCCCAGGTAACATGACGATGCCGGAATATTTGAATGGAAAATGATTTTTTTTCCAGGTTGTCATCGTCTTCCTTAATTTCCGGGATACGGGTAACAAAAAATAAAATCGCCACCAGCAATACAACAGCAGCTATAATAAGGTAAGGAATTTTTACTGCGGCTGCTTCAAAGTTCAGGTAATCATTCAATTGTTGGGTAGACATCTGGTTCAGCTGATCCGGCGTATACTCTATCCCGGATAAAATAAACTGCCCGCCAATAATGGGTGCCAGGAAAGCACCTACCCCATTGAAAGATTGAGCAAAATTTAAACGCTGTTCAGAGGTTTCTTTTGCACCCAGTTTTGTGATATACGGATTGGCAACAGTTTCAAGAAAAGTGGCGCCACTGGCAATGATGAATAGTGCACCTAAAAAAAATAAATAACTACGCGCCGAAGCCGCGGGTATAAATAGTAAAGTGCCTATGCCATATAAAAGCAAACCCAATAAAATCCCTTTTTTATATCCATACCTGTGCATGAACCAACCCGCCGGTAATGCCATCAGAAAGTAACCCAGGTACACTGCCGAATCGATTAAGGCTGATTGCGTATCACTTAATTGGCAAGCTTTTTTTAAGTGAGGAATAAGAATGGGGTTCAGGTTATGAAGAAAAGCCCACAAAAAAAATAAGGAAGTCACAAGAATAAAAGGCAAAATATAATTAATGGAACCTTGGGGTGAAGCCGCCTTCAGGTTTGGTTGAACTAGAGCCATCTTTGGGATTGATTGTATTGAAAGATTTTATCCTTAAGTAAAAATGAACCTACGATTAAAACAGGAAATTATCTAGAGGTTTACCGGTTTCATCCGGGGAACAAGAAAATGCATAATCATCCAGGCCAGAAGATACGCAAATCCACAACCGATAAACACAATCAGATAACCTGTTTGAATATGTCCAAGCGCTTTATAATGATCAAATAAAAAACCCGCCGACTTTGAAACGACAATGCCACCTAAACCTCCCGCCATTCCACCGATACCTGTAACAGATGCAACTGAATATTTCGGAAACATATCCGATACGGTAGTAAAAATATTGGCACTCCAGGCCTGGTGCGCAGCGGCTGCAAAACCAATAATACAAACGGCAATCCACAAACTATAACTCCCGAATAACTGTGCGGTTACTACAGGAAGTGCACAGAATGCATATATCAGCATCGCTGTTTTCCGGGCTTTAAAAACAGGCCAGCCTTTTTTTATGAAATCCATGGGTAGCCAGCCACCAAAAATACTTCCAAATGCAGCTATAGTATAAACCAATGCAACAGGAATTATTATCTCTTTTTTTTCTAATCCGTATTCGGCTTTAAGGAATTTAGGAAGCCAGAATAAATAAAACCACCAAATGCCATCTGTTAGAAATTTACCAATAGCAAAAGCCCAGGTTTGGTTAAAAGCCAACAACCTTCCCCAGGGAACTTTTCGGTCCTCACCCGCTGCGTTAGAAATTACGGGCTGTTCATCGGTATCGCTATGTATATAATCAAATTCTTCTTTACTGAGGCGCTTTTGCTTTTTTGGTATTTCATATAACCAGAACCAGAAGATTAACCAGATAAGACCAATAGCTCCGGTTATAAAAAAAGCCGCTCTCCATCCCCAGGCTTCTGCAATAAAGGGAACAGTCAGCGGAGCAATGATTGCCCCGATATTTGTTCCTGAATTGAAAATACCGGTTGCCAGTGCTCTTTCTCTTTTAGGAAACCACTCGGCAGTTGCTTTAATGGCGGCCGGAAAATTTCCTGATTCTGTAATGCCCAGAGCCGCTCTCGCAACAAAAAAACCTGCAGTGCTTCGGATCAAAGCATGGCCCATGGCAGCGACACTCCACAACACAAGCGACAATGCATAGCCGATTTTCGTTCCCAATTTATCTATTAACCGTCCGGCCCCGATCATGGCAAATGCATAGGACAATTGAAACGCGACCGTAATATTGGCGTAATCAGTTTCTGTCCATTTAAATTCCGGAACAAGATAATCTTCGACTACCAATGAAATGACCTGCCTATCCAGATAATTGATCGTTGTAGCAAAAAATACAAGGGAGCAGATTGTCCAACGGTATTTTCCAATGGCTTGTTGTGGCATTCGTTATGGGTTTAAAAATTCGTTCCAATTAAGACCTTACAGTTTGTATAATGCTGATCGCTTCCTTTGTAAGCGTTTCTATTTTTGCATAATCCTGCTGTTCCAGTAATTGTTTACTGATTAGTTTACTACCCATTCCCACTGCGCAAACACCGGCCTTAAACCATCCGGCAATATTTTCTTTGTCTAAATCTACACCACCTGTGGGCATAAACAACAAATTGGGAAAAAGTTCTTTTATGGCACTTACAAAAGAGGGACCCAAAATATTTCCCGGAAAAAGTTTTACAATCGTCGCCCCGAATTGCTCAGCCTTGATTATTTCAGTAGGAGTCATACAACCCGGTATCCATAACAAATCATTTTTGTCTGCCGCTTTAAGGACATCCTTTACGAGGCCGGGGCTGATCAGATAATCTGCTCCTGCATCAATAAAGTCCTGGGCTGAGTCACTGTCCTTAATAGTTCCCACTCCCAGGTACATCCCCTCTAGTTCTTTATCACAAACGGCACGCATTTCTTTAAAGTTTTTTAAAGCTGCTTCTCCCCGGTTTGTATACTCGACCGTTCTTATTCCTGCTTTATACAAAGCTCTTAGAACCTGGATACTCACTTCAGTATCCTTATAAAAATACAAAGGCAGTATGCCCTGCTCGGGAATCAGTTGCAATAGTTTTGATTTCTTATTCATACAGAATTATTTATTGGCCGCAATGATACAATAATGTAAACAATTTAAATGAATGAGAATGAAAGATACAAAGCATGTAGATGTTTTGGAGTTGGATCAAAACTCCGATGCGAATTTTTTATGCAAACGTTATCGGTGTTTTTTATTCAAGGTTCCTTCTGGTGTTATAAATTTATTGATCTTTGAAAGATTATCAGGTGTGCCACGGCTATGAGCCCTGGCACACCTCTCTTAATTGAACTTTCATTTTAAATCACAGAACTAACCATGCCGAAAAAAGTAGTAACACTGGGAGAAATCATGATGCGTTTATCAACTCCCGATTTCCTTAGATTTGTACAATCTGACCGTTTTGACATTACCTATGGAGGTGGTGAAGCCAATGTTGCCGCTGCCCTTTGTAATTATGGCCTTGATGGAACCTTTGTAACGAAAGTGCCCAACAATGCGCTGGGACAGGCTGCCATTAATCATTTACGCCGTTACGGAGTGGATACCCGGTTTATAGCCAGAGGCGGAGACAGGCTGGGCATCTATTTTTTAGAAACAGGCGCCTCTATGCGGGCGTCGCAGGTTATATATGATCGCGCCGGTGCTTCTATTGCTGATGTTGATATTTCTGAATTTGATTTTGATAAAATTCTTGACGGCGCAGACTGGTTTCATACCACGGGTATTACACCTGCACTGAGCGATAAAGCGGCTGCCCTTACAGAAGCTGCGCTAAAAGCCGCGAAAGGAAAAGGAATTACCACCAGTATAGATCTCAATTATCGAAAAAAATTGTGGACCAAAGAAAAGGCCAGGGAAGTGATGACCAGGCTTTGCCAATATGTTGATGTATGTATCGGCAATGAAGAAGATGCCGAAACAACACTCGGGTTTAAAAGCGAAGGTACCGATGTTACCAAAGGTGAACTAAACCTGGATGGTTATAAAGATGTATTTAAACAGATGAAAGACAAATTTAATTTCAAATACATTGCTTCAACACTGCGTGAAAGTCATAGCGCCTCCGATAACGGATGGAGTGCCCTGGTTTATAATGGTACTGATTTTCATCATACCAAACAATATGAGGTACGCATTGTTGATCGTGTTGGAAGTGGCGATTCTTTTGCCAGTGGATTTATTTTCGGACTGGTAACAGGAATGCCCATGAAAGAGGCCGCAGAGTTTGGCGTGGCAGCATCGGCCATCAAACACACCATTCCCGGGGATTTAAACCATGCTACACTTTCTGATGTAAAAGAATTGATGAAGGGCGATGGATCGGGGCGGGTGCAGAGATAGATTGAGGGCTGAAACTATTACTAACTCTACAACTAAGATTGCCACAAAGACACGGAGGCACAAAGTTAGTTTTCGTTTTATTCAATTTACCCTTTGAGACTTTGTGTCTAGTGGCCAAATACCGTACACTACCAAAATAACCTCCAACTCAAAAACAAATTCAAACCTAAAAAAATCTTATGATAATAGATACTTTGGATAATGCTGGAAGATATTCCTGCGTTCACCCGCTTTTTTTAAAAGCATTTGAGTATATCAACTCATTAAATTTTGAAACACTTGAAGACGGAAAATACGATATCGATGGAGATAATCTCAGGGTGATTGTTTCCAATAAAAAAGGTATGAAGGCTGCGGAATCCGCGGCTAAATTTGAGTGCCATGATAAACATATAGATATCCAGCTTTGCATCAAAGGGCTTGAACAATTTGGATGGAAACCGCGTGGAACCTGCGCTGAACAAAGAGGAGCATACAATCCCGAAAAAGATGTGGTCTTTTATAATGATGCTCCTGATATGTATTTTGAATTACGGGATGGGCAGTTTGCAATCTTTTATCCTGAAGATGTTCATGCCCCCATGATTGGCGAAGACTTTATTAAAAAACTGGTTATTAAGGTTAAGATATAAATCTAAGATACCCGGATATAATATTTTCACGCAGAGGGCGCTGAGTACGCGGAGGAGTACATTTCTTCGCTGCGTACCCTGCGCTCGCTGCGTGAAACTTATAACAATTTTATAGTTAAATAAGATCCTGCTAAAAATTGTTCATGCGCCATCTCCTTAAACATTGAAATATTTTTTCGCGTTATAGTAACAGATATCCTGGACAATTCCACCAATCCATTTTTCATCATCAGGCAATTCGCCGTTTTCCATTTCAGCCCCAAACAGATTACATAGTATCCGGCGGAAATAATCATGTCTAGAATAGGAGAGAAAACTTCTGGAATCGGTAAGCATACCGATAAAAGTACTGACCAGCCCCATGTTCGACAAGGCATTCAATTGTTTTTCAATGCCATCCTTCTGATCTAAAAACCACCATCCCGAACCGAATTGGATCTTTGATTTTATACTGCCATCATTAAAATTACCAGTCATGCTGGCGAACAATTCATTGTCGGCGGGATTGAGATTATAAATAATTGTTTTTGTAAGCTGACCCGTAGTATCAAGCGCATCGAAGAACAGGCTCATGGAAGCAGCCTGCGATATATCGGCAATAGAATCAAACCCGCTATCAGGACCTATTTGCCGAAGTAAGCGGCTATTGTTATTGCGCAATGCTCCTAAGTGAAACTGTTGTACCCATCCTTTGGCATGGTACATCCGGCAAAGTTGAATCAAAATAAATCCAAAGAACGAATCCGGTTCTGAAAACGGCGCCGCCTCTTTAGCAGAAATAAAATTGTCAAATTCTTTCTCGGCCTTTGTACTGAGCACAAAAGTTCCTGGCAATTGCTGAAATCCATGATCAGAAACACGGCAGCCATTTTCGTGGAAAAAATCAACGCGTTGTTGAAGTGCTTCCAATAGGGATGAAATATCTTTTATCCGAATATTACTACTGGTTTCAAGCCGATGTAAATAATCAAGAAATGCGGACCGGTTTTGTATACTACAAGCTTTATCCGGACGAAAACTAGGTAATACTTTGGTACCAAATCCCTCAACCGCCAATTGCCGGTGTGCTGCAAGATCATCACATGGATCGTCGGTAGTTCCTACCATCTCTACTTTGAAATGTTGTAATAAGGAACGGGTTGAAAAACTGTCTTTTTGAAGCAACGCGTTGCAATGATTGTAAATATCAGGCGCAGAGTTTTCATTTAAATATTCCTGGATGCCAAAAGGATTTTTCAATTCCAGCTGCGTCCAGTGGAACAAAGGGTTACGGATGGTATAAGGAACTACTTTTGCCCACTGCAAAAATTTATCTTCATCGCTGGCATCACCGGTTATATATCGTTCATTGACACCATACCCCCGCATCGCCCGCCATTTATAATGATCGCCTTTCAGCCATATTTCCGTAAGGTTTTCAAATTTTTTGTTGTCCGCAATTTCCTGGGGCGGTAAGTGATTGTGGTAATCAATAATCGGCATGTCCTGGGCATACTGATGATACAGAATTCTGGCCTTTTCATTATGCAACAAAAAATTTTCTGTAATAAAAGCAGCTTCCATCACGCCGTTTTCAGCCGATTTATTTTGAAAAACATCTTTCATGATTTTTCTTTATGGGTGTGCAGTTAGTGTAGTTGTTTACTTCTGATGATACCGAGTTCAAGCCCCCGCAGTTCAGCCAATCCCCTTAGCCTGCCTATACCGGAATACCCGGGATTTGTTTTCTTATTCAGGTCATCCATCATTTGGTGGCCGTGATCGGGTCGCATGGGGATGCTGCATTTTCTCTTTTGCATCACTTCCACAATTTCCCGGATCACTGCATACATGTCTACATCTCCTTCCAGGTGATTGTCTTCATAAAAATCACCGAATTCATTTCGTTTGGTACTGCGCAAATGAATAAAGTTGATACGATCTCCGAACTGTTTTACCATTCCCGCCAAATTATTATCAGGTCTTACTCCGAAGGAACCTGTACAAAAGCATAGCCCGTTATTGAGTGAAGGTACTGCCTGGATCAATGCATCTATATCTTCTGCGTTACTCACCACCCTCGCTAATCCCAGAATACTAAAAGGCGGATCATCGGGATGAATGACCATCTTCACCCCTGCCTCGTGCGCTACCGGAATGATCTGTTTCAAAAAGTAAATCAAATGATGTCGTAATTTTTCAGCGTCAATTCCTTCATATGTATCCAGGGCTTGTTGAAATCGTTCCAGCGTGAAACTTTCCTCACTACCGGGCAAACCTGCAATAATATTTTTTTGTAACTGTACCTTCTCTTCAGCAGTCATTTTTTCAAATCGGTCCCGGGCTCTGTCTAACTCCCGCTCAGAATAATCTGCATGGGCATTTTTTCTTTTTAGTATAAAAACATCGAATGCAATAAACGCCGCTTTTTCAAATCGCAATGCTTTGGAGCCATCTGCTACGGAATAACTCAGATCGGTTCTTGTCCAATCGAGAACCGGCATAAAATTATAAGTAATGATTTGAATGCCGCAGGCTGCCAGGTTTTTGATCGATTGTTTATAATTGTCAATATACTGCTGAAATCCTTGCCGTTGTGTTTTAATAGATTCATGAACAGGAACACTTTCCACTACACTCCAGATCAGTCCAACTTTTTCGATTTCCTTTTTTCTTTTATTAATTTCTTCAATTGTCCAAACTTCACCATTAGGGATATGATGCAGGGCGGTTACAACGCCGCTACATCCTGCTTGCCGGATATCCCACAAACTAACAGGGTCGCTGGGTCCAAACCAGCGCATGGTTTGTTGCATAAATATTGAATTTCCCAAACCCTCCCTGAAGGGAGGGCTTGGGAAATTATCTGCGGTATCATTATTCATTCTATTCATTTAATTCTCCCTTTAGGGAGCAGGGCGCTTATACGCCGCCAAAAATCGAAAATCCACCATCTACACAGATCATTGAACCGGTGACAAATTGAGAGGCATCGCTCAATAGCCAAACCAATGCGCCCTTCAGTTCATCGGGGTGACCAAAGCGTTTGAACGGCGTTTGTCGAATAGCAAGTTCGCCTCTTTCGGTATAACCCCCTTCGGGTTTCGTAAGAAGGTTGCGGTTTTGTTCTGTTAAAAAAAATCCCGGTGCCAATGCATTCATCCTGATTTTATCACCATATCTTCTCGACAATTCCACAGCAAACCACTGATTGTAGCAATCTACAGCTGCTTTGCCCATATTGTAACCCAGTACCTTGGTTATAGCCCTTTTTGAATTCATGGAAGATATATTAACGATACTTCCCTTGCCGGTTTCCGCGATGGCTTCGCCAAATATTTGAGTAGGTAGCACTGTTCCCCAGAGATTGATATCCATCACCCGCTTCATCCCCTCTATCCTGATATTAAAAATACTTTCTTCCGGTTGTAATACCCCGTCGGGCATATTGCCCCCGGCTCCATTAACCAGTCCATCAATTTTGCCGAATTTTTCAAGGATCTTATTTTTTGTTTCAACAAGCTGTTGTTCATTCAATACATCGGCTATCAGTGCAATGGCATTCCCACCCTGTTGATTAATAGCCTCTGCCCTCTCATTGGCGATACTTTCATTTCGTCCGAGGATACCCACCGTGCCGCCTGCTTCAACAATTCCATTAATGAAGGCATTTCCTAAGATTCCTGTTCCCCCGGTTACAATAATGACTTTGCCTTTAAGTGAAAACATATTTTCCATACTGATGAGCTTTACTTATTTGAATATGAGCGACCTTATTTGCTATCTTGGGTTTTGCCGGTATTTCGTTTAGCATATTCCCGAGAAATCAGCGCTCGTTATTTGTTTAAAAACCATTCGAGATTAAAGTAAATCCTTTATTGCTACCACATCCATATCAGTAAACTCCATGTTCTCTCCGGCCATTCCCCATATGAAGCTATAATTGCTGGTACCGCTTCCGGCATGGATGCTCCACGGCGGGCTCACCACAGCCTCGTGGTTACCGATAACAATATGTCTTGTTTCTGCGGGCTTTCCCATGTAATGAAATACTCTCTGGTCATCCGCCACATCGAAATAAAAATAAATTTCCATGCGGCGGTCATGGGTATGAGCCGGCATTGTATTCCATACACTGCCCTTGTGCAAGATGGTCAGTCCCATTACCAATTGACAACTTTTAATACCATCCTTGTGAATGTATTTGTAAATAGTTCTCAGATTGGCCATATGCGCCGAACCCAGATCAACCTTTGTAGCTGACTCACTGCTCATCAAAGTAGTGGCAAAATTTGCATGTGCGGGAGCAGACAATACAAAAAATACAGCCGCTTCTTGAACAGTCTTACTCTTGAATTCTACCTGGTTTACGCCTTTTCCCAGGTATAAACAATCAAGTTTTTTCATAGAAAAAGTTTCGCCGTCCACGGTAATTTCCCCCTCACCTCCTACATTGATGATTCCCATTTCTCTTCTTTCCAAAAAATACTCCGAACGAAGATTACCATAATTACTCAATGAAAGGGCTTGGCTGCCAGGTTTGATAACCCCTGTGACCATCCGGTCGTAATGGGTGTATACAAAATTTGCCTGATTGTCCTGACCGAGATTTTGCAATAAAAAATGTTCCCTGATAGCTGAACTATCATATTTTCTGAAGTCATCTGGATGTACACTATGTAAAATTTTCATATGAAATTATTGCTCCCCCATTCTGATCAAAACCAATAAAGATAAAAGCAAATCCCAGGCGAAATGGTTCTGCCGGTAACGTGTTTGTTATTCTTGTTTTTCAACACTTCAGATAGGAGTTTTAAAGTAACATGAAAGTAAAAAATATTTACCGGGTAACTTTAACTATCCTATCTGAGCATAATACTGAATCAATACCTACTAACGGTGATTATGAACGGTAAAATAATTCAATCGCCTAAAAAGTTTAAACTATTTTCAAACAGACCAACAATTTTAAATTTTTTATGGAAGCAAATAGTAAAGGCAGTGTTTATATTTATGCAAACGTTTCCGTAAGCGATGGCGTATTCAAATGAGCTTTTGTTGGAATGGCGATAAATCAACAAGTAATCATTGTTTCGTATCATTTTCAGTCATAAAGACACCCCTCTTCTCCAGGGAATAAAGTCATCTTGTCCCATTATAACCGCTTTAGGCTGCACGATACCGCTTGCCACATCAATAACGTAATTTAATATTCGTTCTGCGGCCTGCTCAATGGTTTCAGATCCTTCGATGATTGTTCCGCAATTGATATCATGAATATCAGGCATTCTAGAAAATGTTTTTGTGTTAGAAGCCACTTTAATGACCGGCACTATCGGATTGCCCGTCGGAGTTCCCAAACCGGTGGTAAAAAGAACAATATTTGCTCCCGATGCCACCTCAGCGGTGGTGCTTTCTACATCGTTGCCGGGAGTACAGAGGAGGTTAAGCCCCGCCTTAGTTATTTTTTCAGGATAGTCAAGAACATCCGTGACAGGTGATGTTCCGCCTTTTTTTGCGGCACCTGCGGACTTGATGGCATCTGTAATCAATCCATCCTTTATATTACCGGGTGAGGGATTGGCGTAAAAACCAGAGCCAGCCTGTTCAGCCCGGGTATTGTAGGTTCGCATCAAATCCATAAAGCGAAGCGCTGCCCGTTCATCCAGGCATCGATCGCTGAGTTCCTGTTCCACACCACACAATTCCGGAAATTCTGAAAGGATCACAGAGCCATTCAACGCAACCAGCTTATCGGAAAAAGCCCCTAAGGCAGGATTTGCTGAAATTCCCGAAAAACCATCAGAGCCACCACACTCGAGCCCAACACACAGTTTCGAAAGTGGTGCAGGTTTGCGTTCCTGCTTATTTGCATTCATCAATCCAACAAAAGTTTCTTTGATGGCTTTTTTTAAAAGCTGGCTTTCTGTTCCCTCTTTTTGCTGTTCAAGCAATATCAATGGCTTTTTAAAATGTAGATCCCGTTTGTTTATTTCTTCCTGCAAAATACTGACCTGGGCATTCTGGCACCCGAGGCTCAGAATCGTTGCGCCTGCAACGTTCGGATGGGTTATATAGCCTGCTAGTAATCCACACAGAGATTGCGCATCTGATTTAGTGCCTCCACAGCCCATGCTGTGTGACAGGAACTTAATACCGTCGATATTGGAAAAAATTTTTTGATGTGTTTTTTCAATATGCACGTTATCAAAATCAGCATCCATGATCTGTTCTTCAGACCGTCCCGACTGATACATATCAATCAACTCAGCCACGTCTGTTTGAAATGCTTTCGGCTTGCTATAGCCAAGATTATCGATCAATGCTTCCTTTAATACTTCAATATTTCTATTCTCGCAAAAAACAAGGGGAATCACGATCCAGTAATTGGCTGTGCCTACGGAGCCATCCTCCCGGTGAAAACCCATGAAAGTTTTATTTTTCCAGGCAGAAATATCGGGCTGATTCCAGTTTGATTTCCGCCCGGCTAATTTGAAGTCATCAGTGGCATGATGAATGTTCTTGATGGTAATGGGAGCACCTTGTGGAATCACGTCATTGGCCTTGCCAACCAGTACCCCATACATGTATACTTTATCCCCGGGATTTAATGTATGCAGCGAAAATTTATGCTTTGCCGCGACATTGTCCACCAGTGTGAATGAATCTCCATTCAATGTAATAGCACTTCCTTTCTGCAAATCCTGCAGCGCTACGATGGCGTTGTCATGCGGATGTATTTGTAAATACCTGTTGGCTTGCTGCATAAAAAATTGTTCTTTATCCCGGTTAAATAACAAAAAGCTAAACTTCACTTATTGCAAAACTAACCTAACTACCGCATTTATAAAAAGGAGCGTCGTGATTTTACAAGCTGGTTCCAGTACAAAGAATTTTTTTGAGCATTTCAGCAGGTTGATTAGTTGGATACTCATAACACGCGAGCAGTGATTGTAAGTTTTATTACAGGATTGTCATATACTTTTGATAGTACCTTATGATATTACAATCATATCATTCAATGTATACAACAAATGAAAACAATTCAATGGGGAATTATAGGCTGTGGTGATGTTACAGAAAAAAAGAGCGGACCTGCATTTAACAAGGTTCATTCTTCACGCCTGGTAGCTGTGATGCGGCGCAACGGAGAAAAAGCAAAAGATTATGCACAACGGCATGGAATTTCAAAATGGTACAGCAATGTTCAACAATTAATTGATGATGACAATGTGAATGCTATCTACATAGCAACCCCGCCGCTATTTCATGAAGAATTTACAATTCTTGCACTACAGGCTGGTAAACCGGTATATGTAGAAAAGCCCATGGCTGTGAATGCTTCTGCGGCAGAGAATATGGTAAAGGCTTCAAACCGGTCGGGTACAAAACTTTCAATTGCTCATTACCGCAGGGAACAGCCACTTTTTAAAAAAATCAAAGCTTTAATAGAGAGCAATGCAGTAGGAACCATACGAATGGTTAATCTTCAATTATCACAATCTTCTCAACAAAATCTTATCGCTAAAACTGAAATGAACTGGCGGGTGGATCCGCATATTTCCGGTGGGGGATTGTTTCACGATCTGGCTCCTCACCAGTTAGACCTGATGCTATATTTTTTTGGAAAACCTTCTGCAGCTGCGGGGATCGCCCTAAACCAGGCTGGTCTCTATAAAGCTGATGATCTCGTTACAGGGTATATTCATTTTGAAGCGGGCATGTTATTCAACGGCATCTGGTGCTTTACGGTAGCGGCCGGTGATGAACGGGATACCTGTGAAATCCTGGGCTCAGAAGGAACTATCCGGTTTGGTATATTTACAAACAATGAAATTACCCTGAACAGGAAGGGACTTACAGAGATGTTCAGCTTTGAACCGTTGGAACATGTTCAACAACCTATGATAGAAGCCGTCGTAAACTATTTTAGAAATGAAGCACCCAATCCCTGCTCCGGAGAAGAGGGTGTCGAGACCATGAAACTGATAGATGCCCTCACCAAACAGTAAAAATTGATGCCTGATTAAACTTTACCTGAAAAATTGACGTCATAGTTAAAGACCTGACCGTGCATTTATGGTTGATAAGTAATTCTCTTTATTGCAATACCTGTATATTATTAATCACCACATTTGCATGTGAACAGGTACCTTTTTCCTTTTATGGTTTTTTACGTTTGTGAAGATTAAAAATTAACCATGGATCTGCATCTGATCAACCTCGAAACCGGAGAATCTTTTGAAAAAAAAATGTATTGCTACACAGAGAATTTATCAATACATGAAATCAGTAAAATTATTAGCGTGGATGAAAAAAACCAGGGGGTTAACAAGCTATGGATTTTAGGACTCCCGGTAAATGTAAATTAGCGCTTGTAACTACGACTGAACATTACAGGGATAATATTCATTAAAAAATTTTTGGTTTTGCTGATTACATGTATATCTTCACAAAAGAAAGCCCCCCTGAGAACAGGGCGGCCTCTAACGATTGCTTGCCATATGAAAAAACTTTGAGATAGTGCTTGACGCTGATTTCTCAATCAACGGTTTCGAATGAGCCTCTAACGATAATTGCTGTAACGATTGCCTGCCATTTTCTTATAATCTCATTTCCAAAACAAATATAGGAAGCTAAGCAATTCCCTTTTTTCCAAATAAAAAGGGAAATCATTATGCCAAAACATAATGCGCGTCTGAAAGTCTTTAACTATATTGGGTTTGAAGCGAATTTCTACATTATGTCCAATCGATTTTCAGATACTGTATTTCAGTTAATACATTCATTGGAGAAATCCGAAAAAAGGCATTTTAAACTCTATATCAATCGCAGTTCGGCAAAGGAAAATCTAAAGATTGTTCAGCTTTTTGATGCACTGGACAAAATGAAAGAATACGATGAAAAACTGCTGCTAAAAAAATTACCCGGAACGGCCAAGCCGCAGTTGTCGAACCTTAAGATACATTTATACCGCCAGGTATTGGCGAGTCTGCGTTTATTAAAAAGTGCTGATAGCATAGATCTGCAGTTGAATGAGCAGCTTGACTATGCGCATATCCTTTATAAAAAAGGTTTGTTTTTTCAAAGCCTCAAATTACTTGACAGAGCCAAAGAAACAGCCAAGGCGAATAATAAGTTTAATTTTTTAATCCAGGTGATAGCTCTTGAAAAAAGAATAGAGGCCCTTCATATAACTCAAAGCATACAGGACAGGGCAGAACGCTTATCAGCCGAAGCAAATGAAGTAAACCGGCATATCGATATGGTGGTTCGGCTTTCGAATTTGTCCCTCCGGCTATACAGTTGGTACATAAAGAATGGCCACGCAAGAAATGAAAAAGATGAAGCGGGTGTTATACAATTTATGCAAGATCATTTGCCAGCCGATGCTTCTGCACAAACCGGTTTTTATGAACAGCTGTACCTGTACCAAAGTTATTGCTGGTATGCCTTTATACGGCAGGACTTTTTACTGTATTACCGCTACGCCCAAAAATGGGTGAATCTATTCCATGATCATCCGCTGATGAAACGGGTTGAGACCGGTCACTTCATAAAAGGAATGCATAACTTATTAAATGCTCATTTCGATCTTCGCAATTACCAGAGATTTGAAATGGTATTGCACCAGTTTGAAGTATTTGCACAAACCCCCCGGGTCGTTGAAAACGACAGTTTCCGTATACAGGCTTTTATATATATAAGCAGTTCAAAAATAAACCAACATTTTATGTTGGGTACATTTAAGAAGGGCCTTTCTCTTGTTCCGGATATTGAAGGAAAGTTGGATGAATACAGCCTATTCCTCGACAAACATCGAATCATGGTTTTAAATTATAAGATCGGGATGCTGTATTTTGGAAGTGGCGATCATTCAACCTGTATTGACTATATGCAAAAAATAATCAATGACCCGGTCGATCTCAGAACGGACCTTCAATGCTATGCCCGGCTTTTGCATTTGATGTCGCATTATGAAATGGGAAATTTCAGCATCATGGAATCTTTGATAAAATCAGTTTACCGGTTTATGAGCAAGATGGAAAATCTGACCGTTGTTGAGGAAGAAATGTTCAGGTTTTTACGTATCTCTTTTCATGTATCCCGGCATAAATTAAAGCAGGAGTTGGAACTTTTTTTAAGTAAGATCAAACACCTCGAAAAAAATCGCTTTGAAACCCGTGCCTTTGCATACCTCGATGTGGTTTCATGGGTAGAAGGCAAAGTGAATCAAAAGACCATGAGCGAGGTGATCCATGAAAAATTTCTTAATAGCCGAAAAAGAATTTACAAAGAGCACCATCACTGAAATAGATGAACGGCAATACCATGTGAAATTTGCCTGATCGATCTATAACGTCTGCTCCATTAAGCGGTTCTGACACTTTTAAACTTTCGAGTTGGTAACATTGACCTTCAAGATCTACAATAATTTTCTACCTTTTCCAGCTAAATTTTATATAATGCCTCCACCACAAAATTATCGTCTTGAAAAAACTGCTTTCAAAGCAATGATATTTCAAGAAGCAGATGATCATTATTCTTACTCGAAAGATAAAACCTATGCGGAACGACTAAATGCTGCATTTTTCTTAATCAATCAGGTATACAACACCACACCTTCAACCAAACTTGACAGAACAATTTTCAACAAAAGAAAGCATATATATTGGCTGATTTAATGACGTTTTTAGTGATTTTTACGCACATTAAATAATCAGGAGGTTGAATATATTCTTGTTGGCAGAATGGCCGTTATAGTTCATGGATAGGTTAGACCACAGTAAAAAGAACAGGATGATATTGAAAAAATGAAGAATAATCCAAGTGGTAATGTATGAAACTTTTTAAATGGCCTTCGATCATCTGCGCAAGCATATTTCTGTGTTCGTGCGCTGCAAACAAACAAACTACTTCTGCCAAACCTTCTTCCCGGTCACTACCTGCATTGCCGGCCTCTCAGATAAACATACCTGTAAAGGTGTACATGAAACCTTTATTGGCTATGATGGATTCCATCACCGCAAAAGAATTCACCTCGGATAAATGGCCGAATTACTTTCAGCCTTCGTGCGATTTCCGCTATAAATATCGCTTTGTACGTTCGCCATTTATTTTTAGCTGTATCAATAATAAAATAAATATTGGTTTCCAGGGAAGTTATCAGATCGCCGGCAGTAAAACAGTTTGCGCTTTCGATAAACAGGTTTCCCCATGGGTTTCCGGGAGCTGTGGATTTGGTAGTGAATCTATGCGAAAAGTGGATATCAATATCAGTTCTTTCCTGGAACTGTTGCCCGGGTATCGTATAAGAACTACCACAAGAGTTGATAAATTACTGACTAAAGATAAATGCGTTGTGTCCTTGCTACAGACCGATATGACAAAAGAAGTGATGGATAGCATCCGGACATCCATTGAAACCTACACAACGAGTTTCGACCAGTTTGTGCAACTCTTAAATAATAATGCATTACTGCAGCATTGGCGAACAAATGGCAACCGGGTTTTTCCGGTAAGTAAATATGGCTACCTGAATCTGAATCCATCTTTATTGCAGGTAGGAAAATTCAATTATTACCGGGATACACTCCTATTTTCTGTGGGCTTTCGGGGAACTCCCCAATTTTCATCAGACAGTATTTCCATTGTTTCTGAAAAATACCTTCCTTCATTCAATGATGCCGAAAACCAAGCTGGAATTGCGACCTATCTGAATGCGGTGTATGAATATTCTTTCCTTTCGAAACTATTGAACGACAGCTTGCGCAACAAACCCTTTGAAGTGGACGGCAGAACCTTTATTATCAGGAATATCAATTTGAGTGGCACAGATGAGAATAAACTACTTATCGATGTATCGTTTGATGGTAATAAAAAAGGAACGCTTCATCTGAGTGGTACTCCGCTGTTGGATACCGCCAAACAGCTTTTGACTATGCCCGATATTAGTTTTTCGGTAGATTCCAGAGACATGCTCATAAACATCGCAAAAGGCCTGTTCCGGAAAAAGATCATGAAAAAATTGAAGGACCAGTCTGTGTTTGATATAGGGGAGCTGATAAAAAACAATAAAAGCATCATAGAAGCCCGGCTAAATCAGCAGATAAGTCATTGGCTAACTACGAGGGGTAATTTCCAGGAATTAAAACTCACCGGTTTGCTGCCTAAGGAAAACGTCGTCCAGGTCCAATTATTCTTCAGGGGAAATATTACTGTGATCGGAACCCCCTCTGTATCTAAGTTTACCTTGAAATAGTCTACGGAATTGGCAACCCTACATGATAATACCGCGTATTGCAGTAATTCGACAAAGTTTGTAACTTATATATTGTTATCCTTAAGGTAATATAGTGTCCTTGCTCACTGAGAATGCCAAAATAACCGCATTGTTGAATGGCTGTCGCAATAATGATCGCAACAGCCAGAAGGAATTGTATTATATCCTTCGTGGGTTTGCCATGAAAATCTGCTACCGGTACACCAATCATACTGAAGAGTCTGAAGAAATTATGAATGAGGCTTTTGTAAAACTCTATAAAAAAGTAGACCAGTTCGATGAATTCAGGCAGGAAGATAGTTTGCTTTCACTGAAAGGATGGTTCAAAAGAATATTGGTTAATACTTGTATCGATCATTATCGCAAAAACCGTTCTTCCGTAAATGGTCATATTCTTGGAGAAGAATCAGATAAATTA
>Ga0136634_10000175_pt1 | contig 31214 bp, 26 predicted proteins | sample AntDrymUQ8332106_2_FD_104654 | JGI IMG/M metagenome (GOLD analysis project Ga0136634, IMG submission 104654) | Polar desert sand microbial communities from Dry Valleys, Antarctica - metaG UQ833 (21.06) | ecosystem: Environmental > Terrestrial > Soil > Desert | place: Antarctica: Dry Valley... | reverse complement strand
TCCGTAATAATAATTATGATAAAGCATTGGAGCATGCACTCGCTGAATATAATCGCAGGCCCAAAAATATTGATGTAAATGAAACACTGGCGTGGATATATTATAAAAAAAATGAAACGGAAAAAGCACTGCCTTATATAAACGCAGCATTATCTACACACAATATGAACCCGGAACTTCTATGTACAGCAGGTTTAATTTATTTAAAAACGGGGGATACTGAAAAAGGAAAAATAATGTTACAACTGGGCCTTAAAAATAACCCGGTTTTGCCGGAAGATATCAGGGATGAAAGCTCAATAGCAATACAAAATTTTCAAAAGTGAATTGCATAATTGCCAATCATAAAAAAAAACTTTTTCTTGCTGTTGTTATTTTTCTGTTTGCTCAATATGCATCTGCGCATACCATAAATTACCAGCTGGAAAATGTACCTGCAAGGGATGTTTTTTGGTTTTATTTCAAACTTGGCGTACAACATATTGTTCCATATGGTTTAGATCATATTTTATTTGTAATTGGATTATGTCTTTTAAATAATAATATTAAATCAATTTTATGGCAGGCTACGGCATTTACTGTTGCACATTCTATAACATTGGCTTTGTCTATGAAAAATATCATTATTGCCCCACCGGCCATAGTTGAACCAATAATTGCGCTTTCTATTTTATTTATAGCAGTAGAAAATCTAATAACATCTGAGTTAAAACCCTGGCGTATCGCACTCGTATTTTGTTTTGGATTAGTGCATGGTTTAGGATTTGCAAGTTCTTTAAACGAAATAGGTCTGCCGAGAGATAATTTCCTGGCTTCAATACTTGCTTTTAATGTTGGAGTAGAAGCAGGCCAGGTAATTATAATCAGTGCTATTTTTCTGTTACTTATATTTCCCTTAAGTAAAAAACCATGGTTTAAAAAAAGAATAATTTATCCAATGTCTGTCTTAATTGGATTAATTGCATTGTACTGGACTATAGAACGTATATTTTTTGTTAGTTAAATGAAATGTAAAATAATATAGAATTGTAAAAATTTAAATGAAAACCGTTCCGGCATATTATCTTTTATTACTCTACCTGGTTGTAATTTGCAAACCGATTATCCCTGTTGCCTCTGATCTTATTGCACACATGTTTTGGAAAGAACAACATATAAGTATTGTGCATCATGAAAAAGGTAAAGATCATTTACACAATGAATTAATAGATAACAATAGTGAAGATTCTGTTCCTGAAAATTCATTAAAATATTCAGAACCAGCATCCGTTCATCTTATAACGGAAACCATACCAGGATTCTCATACCCTTTTCCTTTTGTAATCACAAATTCCGGACTTTCATGTGATCTGTTGTATCATACAAAGGATATTCCTATTCCTCCCCCCAAATCATAACCCTATATTTTGAATATTAAGTTACACAGATTCAATCTGATTGTAACTACCACACTTTATCCTTGTCCAGAACAAGGTGAGAGTTCAAATTATTTGTTATCTATAAAATCTAAACAAATGAAATTTGTTTATAAAAAATATATTCATTTTCTATTATTTACTTTCCTGTTTTTGGCAGCAGCAAATTTGCATGCCCAAAATATTGGAAAACATTTTTATGTGATAAATTATGATTCTAAAATACCCGTGGAGGATGCTACTGTATTCTCAGAAGATTTAAGTTTTAATGAAATTACAGATGAAAATGGAATAATTAAACTTGATAAACTTCCAGGGTCCGTCAAAAAATTGTTTATAATGCGGATAGGTTATGAGGGACGACGAATTGATGTAGATTCTATGAACACTACTGGTAACCCGGGTATAATTTACCTTAAATACAAAATATCCAGTCTTACTGAAGTATCATTAACCGCTTTTACCAATACCGGAATTTTTAAAACCATAAGTGATCTGGATATTCATCTCAGGCCTATTAATAATTCACAGGAAGTCTTGCGTATGGTACCTGGATTGTTTATAGGCCAACATGCTGGTGGGGGTAAATCGGAACAGATCTTTCTAAGGGGATTTGATATTGATCATGGCACAGATATTAATTTAAGTGTAGACGGAATGCCAGTTAACATGGTAAGCCACGCGCATGGGCAGGGATATGCAGATCTGCATTGGGTTATTCCCGAACTCATCGAAAAAATAAATTTTAATAAAGGTCCTTATTATGCCGATAAAGGAAATTTTACAACTGCTGGTTTTGTAGAATTTAAAACAAAAGATTATTTAGAGAATAGCTTTTTAAAATCAGAAGTTGGTCAGTTCAATACTTTTAGAGGCGTTGCTGGTATTAATCTGCTAAGTACAAAAACTGATAGAAGAATACAAAGCTTATTCTTTGCTGGGGAAACTTCCTTTACCAAAGGATTTTTTGAAAGCCCCCAAAACTTTAAACGTTTTAATGGAATGTTGAAATATCATGGAATAGTAAACCGTAAAAATACATTAACGGCAAGTTTAACAGGGTTTACAAGCAAATGGAATGCATCAGGCCAGATTCCTGAACGTGCTGTTAAAGACGGGAGTATAGGGTTTTATGGAGCTATTGATAATACGGAAGGTGGCGAAACATCTCGTTATAATGCCAACATAGAATTGAACACCAGCTTAAGTAAGGGAACAATTATTAGAAACCAGTTTTTTTATACAAAGAACAAGTTTAAACTATATTCCAACTTTACTTTTTTTAAAGAGGATCCGGTAAATGGAGATCAGATATTACAAAGAGAAAACAGGAATATTATTGGATATAATGGTTCTTACCAAAGGGATTATTTTATACAAAATATGAAATCCCAATCAAAATTAGGATTACAGCTGCGCCATGATGTTGTTAAAGACATTGAATTAACACGCACTAAAAACAGGGAAATTGTAACCGAAAATATTAAGCTTGGAGATATTAAAGAGCTGAATGCCGGTGCTTATTGGATTCAAAAAATTTCGGTTTCGAAAAACCTGGATATTACCGGCGGATTAAGAACGGATTTTTTTAATAACCAATACGATGATAGATTAGAGTTCCGGGTTTTTAAATCAAATTCAGTAACCGTAAGTCCAAAAATTAATTTTAATCTACGGGTTAATAATAATTTGCAATTATATTTTTATAATGGAAAAGGATTTCACAGCAATGATACCAGGGTTGCTGTTCAGCAAAGTGGTAAAAAAGTATTACCTCCCGGATGGGGATCTGATATCGGTGGAATTTTTAAATTGGGTAAAAACTTATTGGTACAATCAGCTGTATGGTATTTATGGCTAGACCAGGAATTTATTTATGTAGGTGATGAAGGCATCGTAGAAGCCGGAGGCCAGACAAGAAGAGTAGGGATTGATATTTCAACAAGGTATGAGGTAGTTAAGAATTTATTTGCCGACGTAGATTTAAGCTTTGCCAATCCAAGGGCATTAGATGTTGTAAAATCGGAGAGCTATTTACCACTATCACCCCGTTTATCAAGTGTTGGGGGTTTTACTTACAGAAAGGAATATGGATGGAATGGAAGTTTGCGATATCGATATATGGATGACCGGCCAGCCAATGAAGATAATTCTGTAGTTGCAAAAGGATATTTTGTTACAGATGCTGCCATTCATTATACAAAGAAAAGATGGGAAGCTGGTTTAGCCATTCAGAATGTATTTAATATAAAGTGGAAGGAAACGCAATTTGATACTGAAAGCAAGTTACAAAACGAACCTGAGCCTGTTTCAGAAATACACTTTACACCAGGAACACCTTTCTATGCTAAAGTAAATTTTACTGTATTTTTTTAAATTTATCCAGGCTTATAAAACAGGATCACTTAATTTAAAAAATGGATTTTAAAAAATAAAAAAAGCGAGTGCATGCATTCGCTTTTTTTATAAAATTTACTTACCTAAAAAATATATCGCACGCCAAATTGCATTTGCCAGCGGGAAGGTAAATCGGGGCTTGTTGTAAATGTTTTTGTAAGAGATGGATCAAACTGGTAGGTTGGTACATTTCCAGCCAGCCCTACAGATATAGGTTGAAAATATCCTGCGGTAGTCGCATATTTGCGCACACCCCATTCGCTGCTGATCAGGTTACCGAGGTTTACAACGTCCAAACTAAGTTGTATAATATTGGTCTTGCCCAATTTAAAATCCTGTAAAATGCGTAAGTCTACCTGGCTGAACCAGGGCGATTCCGCTCCGTATTTTTCAGTATAATCCCCTCTGAGACCATTGAGGTAATTATCCTGCGCAATGAATCTTTTATAAGCAGCCCGTTGTGCCGTTGCATCCTGATCAACTCCATTTACATCCACGAGCGGATTAAAATTCATCACGTCAATCTCTGCATCTGTTGGAACATATAATAGATCATTGGTTCCAGTACCGTCATTGTTTATATCCCCTCCATATACATATGCATAACGGTTACCACTGGTCCAGTTTGCAAATAGTGATATGGTTGTAGCAAATCTTTTATTACTCCCGTATTCAAATTTTTTGGAACCCGCTGCTAAAATACGATGGGTGTTGCCATATAATGATGGAGTTAGCCTTGCTTCATTTGCATTATTTAAAATGGGGTTACGGTCAAATGCATCGCTGGAGATCTCTGCAGAAATACTGCTTGCATCTTTTGCAATCAGGTAATTGTATCCTACCATTGCAAACAGATTATTGGAAAAATTTTGCTGTGCCTGTGCAGAAATATTGAACTGGTATCCCACTTTATTATTAGTAAATACATAAGTATTATTTGCACCCTGGTCATCAGCTGTATAAAATTTACGGTCATCACCAGTACCGGAATTTAAAGTTCCTGTAGGCGTACCCAGTTTATAGTTTCTTACCATCATCCCTTTAATATCTTTTGTATAAGACAGATCCAGGGAGAAGGTAGTACCATAAGGAATTCTATAATCTGTACCGATATTACTTCTCCATACCTGCGGCCATCGGAAATTTCTATCTGTTGCATTATAAAAAAAGCTGAACGGGTTTCCAATATGATTGCCTATCCAAACAAATGGGAACCGACCCGTGAATAACCCTGATCCACCCCTGACCTGTAAAGTTTTGTCACCATTTACATCCCAGTTAAATCCAAGCCTTGGAGAAACCAATGTTCCTTTTGGCAGGCGGGTATTGTCAAGGTCTTTGCCAACCCCATTATTTACAGGTCTGCCATTGGCATCAAATAAAGTAAGCGTATCATTATTTGGAACTGTTGGTTCTCCTTCAGTATAATTTCCTGCAAATTTACCATCCCCGGTAAGGTTGGCGCTTCTATAACTTGAATTAAAATATACAGAACGGTCTACCCGTACGCCCGCAGTCAGCCGGAAATTATCATTTACCTGTATTTCATCCTGCAGATAACCGGATATCTGTCCTACTGTAAGATAATACCATGCCCATTCATTTGCTGCTGCATGATTACGTGCAAAGTTTACATCTACATCCAAGGGATAAGCTCCAAAAACCAATGCTCCACCTACTGGTACACTATCTTTAAATTTATCAATATCTATATTAAAGTCGAAGAGTGTAGGTCCATAACCCGTAAGGTTAAACGAATTTCCGAACTTAAATGATTCATAAGATGCTCCAATGGTTATGGCATGTTTGTTTTTATAAATGGTAAAATCATTCGTAGCCTGGAATGCATCCTGGTTTAACCGGTTAAAAATAGAAAAAGGTTCATGCCCTGCTATGATATAGCGTGAACCATATTTATTTATATTAACAACAGGGAAGGGTGCAGAAAATGGATTGCGTTTATCTTCAAAAGTGGTATACACCAACCTTAATTTATTAGCATAATCGCCTCTCCAGTTGGATTTTAATTCAGTGCTGAAAGAATGTAGTTTATTTACAATCTCGTAGCCTGAATTTCTGAACTGCAATGTTGTATAATCCGGGCCCCTCCGCCCGATTGCACTGGGGTGTGCGGGTTTATCTTTTTTTGCATCAAGTCCATTATAAGTAAAAGATAATTTATGAATGGGGTTGATATTCCAATCCAGTTTTGCCAGCCATTTGTAATTCACCTGGTCGTGCGTAAATCCCTGGTATTCTCCAGTTTCATATTGAAAACGATCTTTTAAAATATTTCTAACATCTATTAAGTCTTGTTCAAGCACACGTGAAGTGGTAGACTCATTGCTATTGTTGGCATTGCGTGCACGGTAAGCTGAAGCTTCATCTTTTCTCTGTTCTGTTTCAAAGCTTACAAAATAAAATAATTTATTTTTAATGATCGGCCCTCCCAATGCAGCACCGCCCTGGAACTGCTCCAATTCCGGAACGGTCAACTTTGTTTTATCAACTCTTTTGCCCGTTAAGGATTCGTTCCGGAAAAAACCATAGATCGTGCCACTTGTTTTGTTACTACCGGATTTAGTTACTGTATTTACACCGGCTCCTGTAAAGCCTGCCTGTGTTACATCATAAGGTGCAATGTTCACCTGTATCTGGTCTATTGCATCAAGTGAAATAGGTTGTGAACCTGTCTGACCTCCAGGGGTAGGGGCATCCAATCCAAAAGGATTATTAAATACTGCGCCATCAAGAGAAAAATTATTATACTGGCCGTTTCTGCCGGCAAAAGATAAACCATTATAGTTTGCTGATGCAGAAGGAGTAAGGCGTAGATAATCATCTGCAGACCTGGAAATAGTAGGCAATGTAGTTATTTGCCTGTTATTAATATTGGTTGAAGCTCCTGTTCTTTTATCATCAAATATTGTGCTCCTGCTTACAACCGTTACAACGCTGAGATCTGTGGTTTTTTCTTCAAGCCGGATATCTACAGTATTGTTTAATCCTAATTCAAGAAATATATTTTCTGTAAGGGCAGGCTGATAGCCCACATAATTGACAGAAACTTTATAAGGCCCACCTACTCTTAGGTTGGGAACGGTAAAGCGTCCATCTGTTCTTGTACTGAGGGTTTGACTTATTCCCGCATCGGGATATTCAACGGTTACGGTTGCGGCAGCCAACATAGTTCCTTTTGTATTTTTTACACTTCCGCTTAGTGTAGCCGTTGTAACCTGTGCGCTTAGGGGTAAAAAAATGGCCAGCATGAAAACCAAACCTGCAAACTTAGATAAGATAAAATTATGTTTCATGTTAATGAATGTTTATTTGTATGTAAAGAAAATAAATCATTTCATTATTTAAATATTAATTTTTTTAATATTTTAAATTTTACACAAGTAATTATGTAAACAAAATTTTAGAATTTTTGGGGATATTATGTGATTAAAAATTTAAAATGTATCGTATTATTTATTGGAGTCGAATCCTTTTGTTTTCTGTTCCTTTTGTAAAGTTTCCAATTATTAGTTTAAGTTTACGGAGGTAACATTTATTTATGCAAAATATATTGCTGGTAGAGGATGACCCTGAAATATCCAGGTTATTAAATCTGCATTTTGATACAAGTCAATATCAGCTTACATGCTGTTCGACCGGGCAGGAGGCTTTAAAAAATATTGATTCGGGCAAATATCATCTCATCATGCTTGATATTTCATTACCAGACAGCAATGGTATGGAAATATGCAAAAAAATAAGGGCTACTGATTCAAACACACCTGTTATGATGATTACCTGCCATGCAGAAGAGTCAGATAAAGTTCTGGCACTTGAACTTGGGGCTGATGATTATATAACAAAGCCATTTGGTATACTTGAATTAATGGCCAGAGTGAAGGCTGTTATGCGCAGGTCTAAACAACTGCCGAATCTCTCTGAACAAAAAGAAATTATATCCCGTGAACTTATTATTGATCCTGATAAAAGAAAGGTATCATTAAGAGGAATGCGTTTAGACCTAACCGTTAAAGAATTTGATCTTTTATGGTTAATGGCAAGTAATCCTGGAAAAACGTTTACCAGGAAAGAACTTTTATTGAAAATATGGGGATTTGCATTTGCTGGTTATGAACATACTGTAACATCCCATATTAACAGATTAAGATTAAAACTGGAAAGTAATCTTAATCATCCCAAGTATATTTTAACAGCCTGGGGTTCAGGTTATAGATTTACAGAATGATAAAAAAAATAAATATTTTCAGGCGTTTAACTATTGTTATATTCAGTCTTATAGCTATGCTGGGATTGCTTTTTATTATCATTACATATCTTGCAACTACCAATTATCACCAGGCAAGTACTCAATTGCTTAACAAAGATGTAGCTAAACACGTTGCAAAATTTACCTCTGCTTTTACCACATCAGGTATTAACAAAAGGAAAGCAGATTCCGTCTTTAAAGATGCGATGGTTTTAAATCCAAATGTGGAAGTTTATTTCCTGGATACAAGCGGAAAAGTAATTTACTTTCATGCATCTGAGAAAGAAATTAAAGAACGCAATGTTGCTCTTATTCCTGTTAAGAAGTTTATTCTTTCTTCCGGTGAAAAATATATAAAAGGAACAGACCCGAAAGATCCTGAACATAAAAAAATATTTTCTGTGGCTGAAGTAGGAGGGGAGAAAGGCATAGAAGGATATATCTATGTTATTCTTGGCAGTAAACAATCAGATAGCATGATGGATCTGCTTTTTGACAGCCACATTCTCAATCTTGCATTAAAAACATTTATTGTAATTATTTTGCTTTCTTTTATTTTCAGTTTACTGTATTTAAAACGCCTTCGTAATAAATTTCAAAAGATTATTTCTGTTCTTCAACGCTTTGAAAATGGCGATTATGAAGCCCGTTTTAATTTACAAGCACAGGATGAACTTGAACCTGTTACTCATGCTTTTAATAAAATGGCTGACCTGTTATCATCTGCAATAAGCAAACTCACAAAATCTGAACAGGAAAGAAAAAATTTTATTGCTATCATTTCTCACGATCTGCGTACCCCGCTTTCTATTGCCAGGGGTTATACTGAAACTCTTTTCCTGAAGAGAGAAAAAGGAGACATAACAAAAGAAGAACAGGAACAGTATTCCCAGCTGATATATAATAAAATGCTCCAGATTGAAAATATGGTAAAACAACTTTTTGAGCTTTCTAAAATGGAAGCAGTTGAATTTAAGCCGCAGAAAGAGCCCTTCGTTCTTTCTGAAATTGTACAAGAAACTATTAATACTTTTCAACTTATTGCTTCAGAAAAAAAGATCAGTTTAAATTGTACTCAATGCCTTTACCATGTTTGGATTAATGCAGATATAAGTATGGTTGAACGGGTAGTACAAAATTTAACTGACAACGCATTAAAAAACACACCGGAAATGGGATCAATACAGGTGGTAATTGCTGTAGAAAAAGATGAAGTAGTTTTTACTATTGAAAATGATGGTAAACCGTTTTCTGATAACTTACTTCAATGGATAAATAATTTTAAAGAAGGTGGTGCTTTGTTGGAAAAGCGCCCCGCTAAACAAGGTTTAGGTTTAGTAATTGTTCAGAAAATATTGCACCTTCATAATACATCTCTAAAGGCTTACATGCATAATAGTAAAAATGTATTATCCTTTCGGCTGCCTGTTTATATTGTACCATCTTAATAACACCTGCTTTTATCCTTTTATTATAAACAGTACACACTTGTAATACTTCTGTGATACTTTAAACTGTGCATGGTTTGGTGTTTGTATTAATTCCCATATACTTTATAATTAAAAAAATGAAATTATGATCAGATACCCAAAAACATTTACTTCTATACTTGTTATATTATGAGTACTTTTTAAAACAAGTGAAGATTTTTCTTTACACCTAGCTACAAACGAAAAAATCCTCTATGTTGTTTGCCAGCAAACGAACAAGGATTTCTCTATTGGTAACTACAATTATCTTCATTCCCTTAAAATAGCTGCTAATGGAAAACTAACAAAGCATACCGAACACCAATTACCGATTCCAAACACAGTACGTTCTAAAGGTTCATTGGTAATAAGAAGGTAATTATAGGAAGTTTAATATCAATTAACAATTATTAATTATAAATTTTATAAAATGAAAAAACAAATTTTATTCGTTGCTTTTTTAATCCTTTTAATATCATGTAATGATGACGATCAAGACACTAATGATAATTATAAGGGTTACATCTATACAAGCACCAACTCATCTGAAGGAAATGGAATTATTGCTTTGGGAAGAAAAAGTAATGGGAAATTATCCGAACTTCCTGGCTCGCCTTATGCAACAGGAAGTTTAGGTGATGCTGCTGAAGGAGATTTCGATACACAGGGAGCAATACGAATTGTTGGTGATTATCTGCTTGCAGTAAACGCAGGCAACAATCCTGTTAATGGAAGCATTTCCGTTTTTAAAATTAATAAGTCGGATGGCAGCTTGAGCCAGGTAGATCAGAATACATCAACTCCGGGCATGGATAATATGGATTCCTATGGTATCAGAGCATCATCTATTGCTGCAAAAGATATTGGTGGATCTTCCTGGGTTGTTGTTTCCAACCAGCATTCAAATCCGCATTACGAAATGAGTCCTCCGATTACTGTAGGCACCGTTACATCATCCCCGCTAAGAAATGTTGCAGTCTTTACTTTCGATAAATCAAACGGCATGTTAACTTACAAAAACATTGGTGCAACTTACAATGATGGAAGTAATGGAGGTCCCACTACTATTGATTTCAATCATTCGGGTTCGAAGATAGCTGTATCCACCTGGGGTGTTACTCATATTATGACTCCGGATCCAATCCTTGAATTACAAAAACCCGGACGTCTATATATATATGATTTTTCAGATGGTACGCTTACCCCTACAGGCACATATGAAGAAGTGGGTATTTCAGGAAATATCGGATTTTCATGGAGTCCTAATGGTAAATATATTTATGCATCCAACTTTAATCTTCATTCCTCAAAAGAGGATAATAGTGTAACCGTTCTTGATGGCAATACCGGAGCAAAACTTCAAAATTTTGAATCTGGTAACCGAAACGATGAAGCATGCTGGACATGGGTAAGCAATAATAAATCCAAATTATATGTGGTGAGTTTTGCAGAAAATGTAGTTAGTGTTTTTGATATAGCTGCAGATAATAAACTGCATAAAACTTTATCACCTAATTACTTTACACGTGCTGGCAATATTCCAATGGGTGATTCAAAAGATATGTACCAGGCCGATGATTATTTATATGTGTCAGGTGCTTTTCAGACCCACACTCTTTCAGTTTTTAAAATGTCAAATTCAGGAGCTTTAAATGAATTAAGTGGATCTCCATATGCTGTTCCTTCTTCTATTGGTAAAACAAAAGAACAGCATGCATATTTAGGGTTAACAGGTTTTGAAAAGAAACACTGATTTAGCTTTTTAAAATAATATTTAAATAATTAATTATGAAAAGCAGATTTGTATCCAAACTATTACACTATTCCAGGGAAAAAATAATGGCTTTTCTCTTTATAATTATGATTTTTTTATCTGGTTCGATTATATCCTGCAGTACGCAAAAATCAGCTACTAAAATGAAAATGCAGGAAAATAATGTTATGAATGTTAACCAGGATAGCAGTGACCCAATGATTAAAGAAGTTGATGAACTCTTAACTGTGGCTGCAACAATGCAAAAGGCTGGAAGTAAGGAAGATTTTATGAACAAGCTTGTTGATGGTAAAAGATTTAGTTTCAAACAAAATGTTTTCTTTCCAAGTGCTTTAGCCGTCGATTTTAAAAATAAAAGAGTAACCCTGCCTGTTTATAAAGGAATTAGACCCAGCGGGAATCCGACATTTTATATTATAACAGAAGCTGCAGATTTTAAAGTAGCAAAAATGCACCTAAGCTACTTAATGGACGGGGAACGGCCGGAAGCCAGCAAGTAACAATAGAAAAAGGGATGATAAAGTTCAAAGGAGATGTAGATTTCAGTCCGGTAAGGTCTCTTACACCAGGGCCCTTCAATGCTCCGGCTAATACTGGTGATCCTAATCCGCTGATTGCAGGACTAAAACCTACTGGTACAATTATTAATTGCCCTGTTATTGCTCAAACTAAAAATCCGTAAAGAATTTAAAAATAAAAAAAGGTTGATAATTTATGGCTTAAAATTAAAGAACACATTTGATCAATTCTTTTTATTATAAAAATAAAAGTTTATAATTTAATTGCTTACTTATTTTTTGCAATTAAGTTTGTAAGAGCTTAAATCAATTTGCAATGGATAATAACATTCTTACACCTGAGGAGGAAAGAGTAATAGTTCACAAAGGAACCGAAAGACCTTTTACAGGTGAATACAATAATAATAAAGAAACGGGAACATACATTTGCCGCCGTTGCAATACGCCTTTGTACAGATCACATGATAAATTCGATTCGCATTGTGGCTGGCCGAGTTTTGATGATGAAATTGCTGGAGCTGTAAAACATAGACCCGATGCAGATGGCAGGCGGGTCGAAATTGTTTGTACAAATTGTGATGCACATTTAGGACATGTATTTAAGGGAGAAAAATTTACAACAAAAAATACCCGGCATTGTGTCAATTCCATTTCTTTAAAATTTATACCAAAAGATAAACCATTATAGTTTGCAGATGCAGGAGGAGTGAGACGGAGGTAATCATCTGCCGATCTGGAAATAGTAGGTAACGTAATTATTTGCCTGTTACTAATATTGATTGAAGCTCCTGTTCTTTTATCATCAAATATTTTGCTCCTGCTTACAACCGTTACAACGCTGAGATCTGTGGTTTTTTCTTCAAGCCGGATATCTACTGTGTTGTTTAATCCTGGTTCAAGGAATATATTTTCTGTAACGGCAGGCTGATAATCCACATATCTGACAGATACTTTATAAGGCCCGCCTTCTCTTAGGTTGGGAACGGTAAAGCGCCCATCTGTTCTTGTACTCAGGGTTTAACTTATTCCCGCATCGGGATATTCAACGGTCACGGTTGCGGCAGCCAGCATTGTTCCTTTTGTATTTTTTACACTTCCACTAAGGGTAGCCGTTGTAACCTGTGCGCTTAGGAGTAAAAAAATGCAGCATTAAAACCAAACCTGCCATCTTAGATAAGATAAAAGTATGTTTCATGGTATAATATTTATTTGTATGTAGAAAAAAATCAAATGTTTTTTTTCTTTAATTTTTATAAGTATCCTGTAATAAACAAATAACTAAATAATACCTGGATATAGTGGGGAAAATGTGAACAACCCTCAATTATTTAACCCTTGCATATTTGTGTAGCATTTATTAGCTTTCGCAAACATTTATATTCATTTTTTACTTCTATACATTTTATAAAACAGATAATGCTATGAAAAAAATAATAATTGTTTTGACAGTTGTCATTTTTTATTTGCCACATTTATCAATTGCACAGGAGAGACAAATTACCGGCACAGTTACGGATGAAAAAAACACTCCATTACCTCTTGTATCTGTAATAGAAAAAGGTACAAAAAATGGAACCACCACAAATGCAAATGGAGCATTCACTATAAACGCAACTGCTACAAACCCGGTTTTAATTTTTTCGTATACCGGTATGCAACCTCAGGAACTTAAAATTGGAAATTCCGATAATTATAATATTTCCTTAAGTTCCCGCGGGCAACTTTCTGAAGTAATAGTAACAGCTTTGGGAATAAGAAGACAAAAAAAAGAATTAGGATATTCCACGGAAGAAGTAAAAACTGCAGAAATAATTCAATCACATCAGACAAATATCGTGAATGCATTACAAGGCCGTACAACGGGCTTGCAGATCAATTCTGGTGGCGGCGCACCTGGGCAAGGGGCCAGAATTGTAATGCGTGGAATTACTTCATTGGATCCCGGTAGGCCTTTTCAACCATTATTTATTGTAGATGGTCTGCCAATAGATAATAATACGGATGTTACCACCGGGGAGATAAACGGAATGACAAACCGTGCTGCAGACATCAACCCTGACGATATTGAATCAGTTACTATTTTAAAAGGAGGGGCAGCTACGGCATTATATGGTTCCCGTGCATCAACCGGTGCAATTATCATCACCACTAAAACCGGAAAAGCCGGGCGATTCCGGATCAGTGTTACAAGCACATATGGAAGGGAAAAAGTAAATAAATTTCCAGAGGTGCAGAAAAGATTTACACAAGGTTTCGGCAATGAATATGATAGCACAAGTTTTTGGCCATCCTGGGGCCCTACTGTAGAGGAAGCAAGGGTAAGCGATCCTTCACATCCTGCATCGCTCTATAATAATTATGAAAGAGGTTATGGAAAAGGAAACTTTTTTAGAAATACAATAAATCTATCAGGAGGAACAGACAGGGCAACATTTGGAGCTTCATTATCACAAAACAAACATGATGGGGTTTTACCTTTCAGCGATTTCAAAAGCTATTCAATTAAAGTAAATGGTGAAGTGAAATTATCTGATAAGTTTCGCATGGGAGCATCCGCTAATTATATTAATTCTGGTGGTAACCGGAAAAATGCAGACAGGTATAATGAGCAACTGTCTTACTGGGCTCCACGCTGGGATGTGATGGATTATAAAAAAGCGGATGGTACAATGAATGTATACGGCCCGGAAAATGATAACCCCGTATTTATTGCTAATGGAAGAAATCTTATTGACGACGTAAACCGGGTAATAGGGAATGTAAATTTCATGTATACACCATTTGAATGGTTAACATTTACCTACAGGGCAGGCGCGGATGTAATAAGTGATGCACGTTCAGAAACAGCACCTGGCCCGACTGGAAAGCCTGATGAGCTTTATCCTGCTTCTGATTTCGGCAATTATGACCCGGAGCGGGTTTTAGGTGGTTTTATTGAAGAATATCGTAATAACCGGAGAATATTAAATTCCACAGCAATCCTCAGTATCACAAAAGATTTTACAAAAAATCTTACCTCAACTTTACGATTGGGACATGATATTTATGATACAAAAGAAAGAAGTGTTTATGTTTTGGGGGATACATTATCTGACCCCACTTTTTTTAATTTAAACAATGCAAGAAAAGTTACAGGTTCCAATAGAAAAAATGTTTACCGTATAATTGGTGGCTTTGCAGATCTTACTCTTGGATGGAAACAAATTTTATTTTTAAATCTTACTGGGCGAAATGACTGGACATCCACTTTACCAGAAAATAACCGCTCTTTCTTTTATCCTTCTGCAAGTATAAGTTATATTTTATCAGAGCATTTTAAATTACCGGGTTGGCTCTCTTATACAAAGTTAAGAGCATCTATTGCTAAAATAGGTAAGGATGCTCCACCTTATGCATTTTCTACAGGCTTCATCCCGTTAAATCCCCAGTTCCAGGGAGGCTTAACATTGTCCAATCGCTCCGGGGATCCAGACCTACGACCCGAGTTCACTACTTCAATTGAAGGAGGTGGTGAATTTCGATTTATAAATAACAGGCTTGGGCTTGATTTTACTTATTATCATAATACAAGTAAAGACCTTATCATTCCTGTAAGTGTAACATCTTCCAGTGGACTAGGTGAAGTTTATTTAAATGCAGGCTCCATACGTAATAAAGGAATTGAACTAAGCTTAACTGGTATTCCTGTTCAAACAAAAGATTTCAACTGGAATACACGAATTAATTTTACAAGTAACGATAACAAGGTTTTAAGTATTTATCCAGGTTTAACTGAAGTTGTAATTGCAAACCAGTTCGGTTATTTAAGCTCAGGAGTTACACAAAAATTTATTCCAGGTATGCCTGTTGGAGCCCTTTTTGGGAGGAGCTTTGCACGGTATTATGGCTCAGACAAGGAAGATCCTACGTTTATTGATTTGAACAGGCCAATGTTGATAGGCACAAATGGTTTCCCTATTATTAATACCAGGCAAATGTTTTTAGGTAGTTCAGATCCTGATTGGCTGGGAAGTTTTTATAATGAGTTTCATTATAAACAATTTGGTTTATCATTCTTATTTGATACACAACAAGGAATAGAGAAATATAACCAGTTATCAAATTTTATGGCTGCCTTTGGCATTTCACCAACAACAACAAACAGAAGAGAAGTAACAACATTTCAAGGTGTGCTTGCTGATGGCCAGCCAAATACAAAGCCTGTTTATTTAGGACAAGGTGTGGGACCAGATGGCGTTAGCTATGGAAATGGTTATTATCGCAATATATATCGCGGTGTTTCAGAGAATTTTATTGAAGATGCTTCTTTTGTAAAACTTAGAACTGTGAGTATATCATATAATCTTCCTACAGGCATTTTGGAAAAAACAAAAGTAATAACAGGAGCATCTATATCCATTACTGGAAATAATTTATGGCTAAAAACCAAATACACGGGTTTCGATCCGGAATCAAGTTCTTCCAGCTCTGGTAGCATTGCAGATGGTTTTGCGGGGTTTACATACCCAAGTACACGCAGCTACATGATCTCCTTAAATCTATCATTTTAAAATATTAAAAATGAAAAAATATTCTGTAATTATATTTCTGCTCTTTGTACTTGTTAACAGTAGTTGTAAAAAATACCTGGATGTAAACAATGATCCCAACCTGGTTTATAATCCTCCAATAAACAGCCTGCTGGTAAACAGTACTTATCAAACCGGATTTAATGTATATCGCCTGGGTAATATTACTTCATATTATGTTCAATATTTGGCTTCTCCCAACTCAGGTAGTGACAGAGACACTTATAAAGAAGAAGATTTATCTGTTACCTGGTCGGCTTTTTATGATGTTATGACTGATATAAAAGAAATGATGAAACTTGCTGCAGCCAGAGGCGATAATGCCAGTGAACACATGGGCGTTGCAAAAATACTCCTGGCCTGGAACCTTAATATGCTCATTAATTCGTTCGGCGACGTGCCATATAGCCAGGCATTATTGGGCAAAGATTTTTTAACACCAACTTTTGATAATCAACAGGCGCTTCACGATACTACTCTCCGTTTAATTGATGAAGCCATAACAGAATTAAACAAACCAACCCCATTGATAAGGCTGGATGGAAGCAGTGACCAGATCCACCATGGTGACATCAGTGCATGGCTGAAAACTGCATATGCGTTAAAAGCCAGGTTTTTAAATCAATTATCAAAAACAGATAGTTACAATGCAATTACAATCTTGTCAGCATTAAGCAATGCTTATACATCATCCGATGATAATGCGACATTAACTACATTCCAGGGAAACAGCCCGTGGAACCAGGTAGCCCGGAATAATGTGAATTTACTTTTAGATGGTTGGCTGAGTGAACAGTTTGTTGATGCATTAAATGGAGTGACTTATGGTGTAGCTGACCCACGAATTCCATTAATAACAAATCTTACAGATGAAGATATTTATAAAGGAACTCCTAATGGCCAAGGAAGGTCCGGAACCGGAACCAATAATGAAGAATCTGTTTTAACAACATCTGGGTTTTATTCAAATTCCGGAGCTATGTTATGGTTAATAACGTTTGCTGAAATGAAATTTATTGAAGCAGAAGCTGCTTTTCGTAATGATGATAAAACAACCGCATATGCTGCATATTTAGAAGGTATCAATGCACACATGGAAATGTTGGGTGTTGCGGATACGGACCGGGATACATACGTTGCACTTGCAACAGTTTCGGTTGGCGAGGCAGCGCTTACACTTGACCTGATATTTAAAGAAAAATATGTGGCTATGTTCCTGCATCCTGAAGCATGGACAGATGCAAGAAGATATGATTATATGTATAAAGATTTTACATTGCCGGTTAATGCCGCATTAACTTCTTTTATCCGGCGGTCTCCCTACCCGGTTATTGAAACCAGCCGGAATGGTGCAAATGTACCTGCTGTTATATTAACAACTCCATTATGGTGGGATCAATAATTTAATCGCTTTAAAAATAGCTGGAGATTTAAATTCTATCCCGGTGCTTCAACTGCCGGGATTTTTTTTTAAGAAAATAATATGATCTAAATGCAATGAAAGAATATGTAAGTTTTAGTAAATGAATAATAAATTTTAATTTTATTCTGTATAAGTGAGATAAAAATTTTAAAAAAAATTACAATGGATAATAATATTCTTACACCGGAAGAGGAAAGAGTAATAGTTCACAAAGGAACAGAAAGGCCTTTTACCGGTGAATACAATAATAATAAAGAAACGGGAATTTACATTTGTCGCCGTTGCAATACTCCTTTGTACAATTCACATGATAAATTTGATTCGCATTGTGGCTGGCCCAGTTTTGATGATGAAATTAGTGGTGCTGTAAAACATATACCCGATGCAGATTGCATGCGGGTTGAAATTGTTTGTACAAATTGTGATGCACACTTAGGACATGTATTTAAGGGAGAAAAATTTACAACAAAAGATACCCGGCATTGTGTGAATTCCATTTCTTTAAAATTTATACCAAAGGTTGATGAATAATACTTTGGTTAAAACAGAAAAAGCCATTTTTTACATCAGCTTGTTTCCGGGGCCAAAATAATTTTTCAAAATGCCGAAAGCGTTTTTCAAACAAATATTATTTATACCTGAGGTCATAAAAGGAAATGCCACTTATTATAAAAAATCCTTACTGTCACAGAAGTGATGAAGTTTAATTTATAAATAAATATCAGGGGATTTTTCAATTCAATATTACGTACTCATAGTTTATTTCATTGATCTCTTTCCTGATAATTTTTTAACTATTGTTATTGATGTTTACGTTCTTTTCTAAATACTTTCCATTTGTAATTACATCTGTCATGCGTGAATGTTTTACTTAAATACTTCAGTAATAAGGCAATGGCTTTTGAATATTTCATAAAATAAAAAGATCGGCTTTATTTAAAGATTCCTGTATCGATTTTAATTTTTTAAAAAAATTGTAAAAAAAATCGTTAAAAAAGAATTCCTATTGTCCCTACTGGCATGGAAGTTGTCTATCCCCAAATAATATTAATCATAAAAAACTATTTATGAAAAAAATAATCCTCGCATCTATCGTTGTAATGTCATTTTTTGCAGTTGAAGCTCAAACTACAAAAGCAAAAAGTAAAAAAGCAAAAAAAACAACGGTAAGCAGTGCATCGAAAGCAAAAGCTAAGCAAAAAGCTGAATATGAGAGAATTCAAAAGGAAACGGATGAAAAGATTGAAGAATACAGACTGTCTTCCTTACAGGCAGATTCTATGAGGCTCGATAGTGAGCGTGTGGCAAAGGAAACTTTCGAACTGGAAAGGAAAACCTACCTGGAAAACAAAGCAAGGGAACAGGACAGTACAAATAAGGCAAACTGGAAAAGAATAAGCGACGAAAAGGAACAATGGGCTAAAACAGAACAGGGATTTGATGCTGTAAACCGGGCTGCTAAATTGGGAGACTACCAAAGCAGGCAGGTTAAAACGATAAATCAATCTTATTATGAAAAGGCAAAGTTAATCGGTGACAGCACAGGAATGGATGACGAACAAAGAAAGCAGCAATTGATGGCACTTAATACAGAAAGAAAAGCTAAAATAAAAGCGGTTATTGGCAGATCTAAAGTAAAAAAGCTTGAAAAAGAGCGTAGAGAGTATGTAAAAAATAATGGTGAGGACGCTCAGGCAAAATGGATCGATGAGGCTGAAGGAGTGGAAGTTAAAAATAAATAAAATACAAACAAATTAAAAAGCCGGAATTGTTACTTAAACAATTCCGGCTTTTTATTTAATAAATATCTATAAAACTTCACGTTAATATTTTGGTACAAGGCCCATATTATAAAACATAAAACTCCACTTATCTTTTTGTTGTTCTATTACCTGGCGAGTACTAGTTCCTGCGCCGTGTCCCGCTTTGGTTTCAATCCTGATCAAAACGGGATTATGTCCTTTTTGCATTTCCTGCATGGTAGCAGCAAATTTAAATGAATGTGCAGGAACTACACGATCGTCATGATCTGCAGTAGTAATGAATGTAGCGGGGTAGGTGGTTGACTTTACATTATGTAATGGTGAATAACGGAATAGGTAATCAAACATTTCTTTACTATCGCCAGCAGTACCATAATCATATGACCACCCGGCCCCGGCGGTGAATTTATGGTAACGCAACATATCCAGCACACCGACCGCTGGAAATGCAACCTTACACAAATCCGGCCTCTGGGTAATAACAGCCCCTACCAATAAACCCCCATTACTACCTCCTTCCAGAGCCAATAAATTTTTTGATGTATAATTATTTTTTAGGAGATATTCAGCGGCACCGATGAAATCATCGAATACATTCTGCTTCTTTGTTTTTATTCCCTGCTCATGCCATGCCACACCATACTCACCTCCGCCCCTGATATTTGGTACGGCATAGACACCTCCATTTTCAAGTAAAATTATATTTGAAATCCGGAAATTGGGAGTAATGTTCACACCAAATCCACCATAGCCATAAAGCAATGTTGGATTTTTACCATCCATAACCAACCCTTTTTTATGAGTAATGATCATAGGTATACGTGAGCCATCCTTTGAATTATAAAATACCTGTTTGGATTCATAATCATTTGGATTAAACTGAACTTTTGGTTGCTTGTATAAGGTAGACTTTCCTGAAGGTATTTCATAACGGTATATAGTAGCCGGAGTGATGTAATCACTAAAAGTAAAATACAATTCGTCATCTGTAGTTTTTCCAGTGAACCCTGAGGCGGAACCTATGCCTGGCAAATCGATTTTACGTACCTGTTGACCCAACCTGTCGAATTGATATACATGTGTAATTGCATCTTTCAGATAATTCGCAAATAAATATCCACCGGCAGATGAAAACTCTACCACTTCAGGTTTCTCTGCTATAATCGTTTCCCAATTTGCTTCCGTAGGTGCTGTGACAGGGACTTTGACAAGTTTTCCATTTTTAGCATTCCTATCGGTTTGGATGTAAAAAAAAGTATCCCCCACATCAACTACACTGTGCTGGTTATTTTTATCACTGACAATTGTTTGCATAACAGCACCAGGTGTAGAAAGATCCAGTACCATAAGATTATTTCCATAAGTGGCATCAGCGCCCTGTATAAATAACCATTTTTGATTTTCACTTACATAACTCCAGATGTACCGGTTATCCTGGCCTTGTTGTCCATATATAAGTACATCTTCTTTTTGGGAAGTGCCCATTTTGTGATAAAATAGTTTATGCTTATCGGTTACCCCCGCCAGCAGGCTACCTTCAACAGGCCGGGAATATGTGCTGTAATAAAAACCTTCATTTCCCTTCCAGCTTGCACCGCTGAACTTAATATCCTGCATGGTATCGCCCATCATTTTTTTATTAAGCGCATCAAAAACGATCATTTTTTGCCAGTCTGATCCTCCTTCAGAAATATTATAAGCCGAATGAGTTCCATCATTAGAAAAATTAATGCCTGCAAGTGAGGTAGTGCCATCTTTCGAGAAACCATTCGGGTCAAGAAACATTTCGGCCTCACCTCCGTCTACCCGTTCCCGATACATCACATATTGATTCTGTAAACCAGAGTTCTTACTATAATAAATATAATTTCCTTCTTTAAAAGGAGCAGAGTATTTTTCAAAATTGAACAGGTTTGCATAACGTATACCCAATGCTTTCCGGAATGGAATTTTATCCAGGTAATTAAAAGTTACATCATTCTGGGCTTTTACCCAGGCAGCGGTTTCGGCACTGCGGTCATCTTCCAGCCACCTGTAAGGGTCTTTTACATTTGTTCCAAAATAATTATCGTTTACACTTCCTTGTTTTGTTACGGGGTAAACTAAAGTTAAAGGCCTGTTTGCCGGGTTTGATATTTTCGTGCTTTTACAGGAAAAAAATATTACAACAAAAAGTGAAAGTATTTTATTCATAATATAAATTTTGGATAAGAAGTTAATTTTTTTAAGTGAATTAAAGTTTTACTGTGTAAATAAAAGCAAGTAGAAATGGTTGTGAATAATCATTTAAGGATCATTCGCCGATTGCTTGTTTTTAAACGTCAAGGTCCTTTATCTGGTTCATGTATTTAACCGGAAGTATCGCATTTCTTACATAATTATTAAGTTTTAATAACCTGCTTAATTTATAAATTTTCAGGATTGGTTTCATCCAATAAATATTTCCAAGTGCAAGCAAATTTTTCACTTTTTCAGGAACTACCAGCAATTGTCCTTGTTTTAAAAGTGCGTATCGAAAATTACCAAGATGTTTTTTATATTGATGAAAAAGATCTAATGTAAAATGACTGCACTCCAGGTTATTATTTAAATGGTCTTCACGCATGGATATCCATTCAAAGTAAGTACGTGGAAGACCTGTCAGGCCCATACGTATTCCAACCCGGTGAAATACATCAAAAACTTCATTTTTTTCTGCTTCAGATAATTTTTTTTCCAATATTTCATATGACCGGATGGAATAATCAATAAGCATAAATAATACGTCCCGGTATGCCCAATCAGGTATCTGTGCCCCCCTGTTTTTTTCAACAGTGTTATGAATAGCTGTTATTTTGTCAATATGCTCAAGGGCAGTATTGTAATCAGAGAATATTATTTTTCTGGCATAAGTAACCGTAGAAAAAAGTCTTCCTATTGGATCTGCAGGTAACCGGCCCGTGAAATATAACCAGTCCACAGCTTTATTGAGCGCAAATTCAGCAGCAGCTCCTGCAAATATGAAAATTATAGTGTCACCTTTTCCCCATATTTTTCTTAATATGGAATTTTCCTGAACAAAAAATTCCATCGTTTTTTAATTTATATCAACTTTACTTATTAAAAATCAGCAATAAAATTAAAATAAAATACAGGTTATAAACCACTCCGGAGAGGAGTTGAATCATCTTCTGCTATATCCCTGGCATCATCGTTTGCCCATTGCTGTAATGCATCCTGCAATTTCGATTTATGGACAATCTCATCTTTTCCCTGTTCCGTTTTGTTCTTATCATCCGTTGTTTTATTTACATCATCCTCATTTTTATTATTACCTTTTTCATCGTCCGTACCAGGTAAAGGCATATAAAATTTTTTAAATAAGTGCATGATATATGGTTTGGTGAAATTATAACGTCGCAAAGGATAAGCCAATCTGTAAATTTTACACACGAATATGTAATATGTTTATTTAAAAAGGATCCTGCTATTTTTTTAAACCCCTGTAGTTTTTATGATCCTGGAAAAATTACCTTACTTATTTGGGTTTATAGTCAAATACCAAGACAGCATTTTCTTCCAGGCTTGCACTGGAATACAATTCATAACGTTTATCTCCGGCAGTTACTACAATAATAGCTGTATTAGGAGGAATGGTTCCAAGATTTTCAGCATAGAGCACAATTTCATTGGTTATACTATTTTCCTCGAGTTCTAAATTAATGATAAGCGGATCTTCAGAAAGAACCTGTTTATCAACCATTAATTTTCCATTAAAAGAAATACTTACTGTATCACCATCTATTATACCATTGTCATATACTGCTAACCTGATATTTTTTACATTCACCTGTAAATTGCTTATAGATACTCTTTTTCTTTGTTGCTTATTGGGTGATCCTGTTGCATCATTTTCAATAACAGGTATCTTATTAATGGTATCTGTTACGCGATTACTATTAGGATGATTAGGGGTATTATCATCAGGAGGAGTATTTAATACAGGTGGCATCTTTTTATAAGGATCGGCAAAACACAACGGAAGATTTTGTAAAGGCTGGATGTCATTTGAAGTTTTTCTTAAGATTATTTTTTCTCCCATTCTTTGAGAAAAGAAAAAATTATATGATGTATTTGTTGTGACGATTGCGCTCAATACATTTTTTTCATCATTTTCAGGCATCCAAAAGATAATTCTCATTAATACATGTGATCCGCTGTTCTCAATAAATTGTTTTCCGGTAATTATCCATTCTTTTTTTTGTTTGTCATAGAAACCTGTAAACCATGCCTTACAATATTCCTTTTTGTTAATCAAATAATGATCAGAAGTATAGCCACATAACTTTCCCTTTTCTTCTTTAATATTTATTTGTAAATATTCATGTCCCATTACTCCCTCCCAGGTGCCCGTGATGTTTTGGGACAATACACTATTTTTATTTAATAGCAGGACAAGCAGGATTATAATTCGAAAAATAGTTTTCATTTAAACAATACTTATTATATCTTAAAAATTAAAAAATTTATAGAATAAATTAAAAAATAACGGTTGCTTCGGCCTTAATGGCCGGGTTAATGATCTTCCATCTATTTAGTTTAATAAGTCGTATCGCTTCTCTATTACAAATTTCACACTCTGTATTATTAAAATCAAAGTTGGTTGCCTCATTGTTACTGTTAATATTAAAACCAACTATTATGGACGTTGAGGACCCGCTGATCAATTTATACATCCTCTGTAAACTATCATTAGCAAAGTAATTAACACGTTCCAATTCCTGTAGTGGAATTGCATTTTTGACTGTTATTTTAGGCACTGCTGCTGATAATGTTAGGGAATTACTTTTTCTTCGCTTAGTGTCTAAATTTGTAACAGGTTCCTTTAGCCCTGGTTCATCACTTTGCATAACTATATCCTGTATGGAATTATTTTTATTTATCGAATAGGTAACCGGTTCATACCCTTTTGCATTAACTATTAATTGAGATGATGGATTTGTTAACGGGAAATTAAACTCCCCGGAACTGTTGGCAATAATTCCATTTTTTTTTCCTTTTTCTACAACCTGGGCAAAAGAAACAGGCATGCCTGAATCATTCATGATCCGTCCTTTAATATTCTGAACCGACTCATTCCTTATTTCTTTATTTGGATTGGCTACCGGATTATTTAGTCGTTCTGAGCTTGCAGTATTTTGTTCTGCTTCTGACCTGCTGTAACTGTCAGATGAATTATTTTTTATTATCCCGGTTGAATCTGCCTTCGCCTTGTTTGAAGAAACGGATACCGGTAGTTTTATTTTTAACGAAGGTTCCGGATTTTGTTGCGCTTTACTTATATCAGTAGCAGGAAAAGGCTCTGTCTTGTTAATATTACTACTATCTGCGGCTATGAGTGATTCTTTAGATGCAAGTGCATTATCACTAATGGTGTTTGTATTATTTTGGATCACCCAGTAAACACCTGTTATAAATAAAATAATTGCGGCAACTTTTAATAATTGCACGGATATTTTTCCTTTATACCAGATTATCTTTCCACCTTGCTTCTTATTCAGCCTTTCCTTCAGATCTTTAAAATCACGGGTAGGGGTAGGTGCAAAAGCATATCCTTCAAGCGCATCACCCAGGAAAGGATCGTCCATGGCTGCTTTTTCGAGAGCATGCATTTCATTTTCAGGCATCTTGCCGGTATAGTAACGTTCAAAATCTTCTACGCTATATTGGCTGCTATGTTTTATTGAAAGCATTTATTTCATTCATTTGTTTATCCATGCATATTTTTAAGTTTCTTCTTCCATTTTGTATTAAACTTTTTACTTGTTTCCATTCAATACCTGTTAAACTTACAATTTCATTATAGCATTTAATTTCTAAGTAAAATAATTCAAGCACTTTCCTTTGATCTGGAATTAATTGGGCAAGACAAAAATACATATGCTTAAAATTCTCTTCTTTATCCAGTTCACCGTTTAGATGCACAGTTCCTTCACTTTGCACAAGAGAAACATCAATTTGTGATTTAATCATTTTTTTTTCTGTACGTAAGATCATCAGGCAATAATTCTTACATAATTGGTACAGCCACCCCTTAAACTGGGTTACTTCATGTTTTTGCAGCTTAATAATGAGTTCTTCATAAATACTCATTACACCGTCTTTTGCATCCTCGGGATCTTTTAGAAAATTTAGACAGACACCATACACCAGGCTCATATATCGTTGATACAATTTACTTAAAATGTCTAAATCACCGGTAGACCTGTATGAATAGACAAGCTCTTCGTCGGTTAATTCAGAAGGTATGTTTTTCAGAAATGACACCATTCGAAATTAATAAAAAAATAAAATGACTATATGAAACATTTATTAAAAAATGTTATATAATTATTTAAAAGTGCTTGAGAATATACAGCATGCCCCGGAGGTACATCTCCGGATAAAAGGAAAGTTTTAGGGTTGGGGTGGCAATAGTTCCTGTGAAAATGGACGTTAGGATATGTCTTCTACCCTGTTTTTTTTATCGATCATGCGTCCAATTAAATACCCGAATACTGCACAAATAATTAAGGTCAGCGTGTTAAGTACATGAACAAATTCGCCGCTCAAAGTTTTTTCTATCCAGTTTCTTTGTGCAAAGCCTATTGCAACTCCAACAACGATTCCTGCAATCAGCCCATATAATCTTGGCTTTGATTTTTTGTTACCCATGAAACCAATATACATAAAATTTATAAATTATTTAATATATACCTATTAAAATTTTCACTTTACCAGTACCCTGATGAAAATAATATATAAATAGTTTGGAATCCAGTGTCTGCAGCCCATTTAGGACATTTAATTAAGAATAAATGCTACATAAAAGATAAGGGGGCACCCGAATTTAAATCCATTACAACAATATTAACAATCCTTCGTTATAAATACACACATCAGAACAACTGGAACCCTTAACAGTATTTTACCAGCTTCAGATTTATCTTTTTATTATTTGTAACATCTAATTAAGAGATAAATAAAATCTCTTTATATGGAAACAAAATCTACACAACAGGAAATTTTACTTTTTACCAATACACGCTTTTCATCGAGGCAATGGACTGAGAAAGATGAGACAGGAAAAGATAATAGATCTTCAAGAGAGAAGCTAGAAGAAGCATGCTGGAATGGGTTGATATGGCAGATATTACCAGAGATCTGTGAAAAACCAAATGATATCTCTATGACGCTATGGGAAATTAATGTTGCTAATTCATTTTTTGATTTGAATTTTTCAGAATTTCCAAGAGATATTGAGAAAGAATTTTCAATTGATCCGTATAAATTCCTGGATATCCAGGGAAGGAATTAAATGTAAACTTGAAAAAAAAATAAAATAATAAAACCGGTTTTACCGGTTTTTTTATTTGTATATTTTAATTGAAGTGATATATACTCAAGTCAGTAATCATTAATAAATGTTATTAATAATAGTTCTAATCATTTAATAAATTATAATTAGTTATTAATCCTAAAAATATTCTGGCATAATAATAGCATTTTTATTATAAAAAAATTTATGGATATTATTATTCAATCTTTGGGATTTACAGCCGGAAAAAAATTAGAAAAATTTATACGGGAAAAATTAGCTGGTCTGAAAACGAACGATATAGTTAGGGCAAATGTTATATTGTACAAAGGTCCGGTGAATAATCCTGAAAACGATTATTGTGAGATCAGGCTTGAAGTTCCGGGGAATGATTTTTTTGTAAAAAGGAGCAGTCCTTATTTTGAAACTTCTGTAAATGAATGCGTAGATATTTTAAATCAGTCCGTTAAAAAAGCAAAGAAGAAAATAGAAAGTCGCAGGCAGGCAGATGCAAATCAAATACAGAATGAAATAATTGCTTCAGACGATAATGATAAATGGGTAGACCTTGAAGAAGTGGTTAAATAATGAAATCAGATTAAATAGTTAAGTGTATTTTATATTTTTATTATGTTTACTTATTCGTAGAATCTTTTTGATTTTCAATAATGCCTTCCGGCCCTGTCATTCTTGCCATATCTGCGGGCTGCATAAATTCCCAATGTTCTACAACTTTACCATCTTTAAACTTAGATACCTGCACTGCATTGATATCGTATTTTGATCCAACAGGCATTCCCCAATCCGCGGTAGATGTAGTGCCCGTTAAGCGCATCCAATCAAATACATATTCATCATCTGCAACAGTTTTAATTATTTCCATTTTCATATCCGTTCCCATTGTATGAATTTTGCCAAGCATTGCTTTAATGCTGTCAATTCCATTTATATCACCCATTGGGCTTGCATGGTCAACAGCATCTGCAGCTATATAATCTCCTAATTTACTAACGTCCCCGGATTTAATTGCCTCGTTTATGGCTTTTGATGCCCGAAGGTTAGTTTCTGTTAAGGCGCTTACTTTTGTTTCTGTTTTTGTATCACTGCATGAACAAAGTATAAAACCAAACATTAAAATGATAAGATAATTTTTCATGTTTTATGAATTTAAATTATAATATTCAAATGTATATTTTTTAAATTGAAAAGATAATAACTTTTAGGGTTACCAGATTGAAGATATTTAATTGCTACATGTTTTTTGTAATACCTGCATATTTCTTACCGGGTGTATTAAATAATAATTGTGCAATAGAAACGTTTGAACAATGGTTTATATACTTAAATATTATTATAAATTTATATTCATTAACTCTTTGAGTAATAAAAAGTAAATTTGTATTTGTATTTATCCTTACCCCTGAACTAAAATGATATGAAAAGAATCTTACTTCTCCTTCTATGTTTAAGTAATTTAATTTCTACTGCACAAATAACAACTTCTACTCAATGGACATGGGTAAAAGGTGATAATACATTAGATATGCCCGGAGTCTATGGTGTACAAGGCGTATATGATATTTTAAATAAACCGGGAGCAAGAGATGGTGCAATTTCCTGGACTGATGTTGCAGGAAATTTTTGGCTCTTTGGAGGCAACGGATTTGGTACATCAAGGGGCTTACTAAATGATCTTTGGAAGTATGATGTAGCTACTAACAGGTGGGCATGGATGAAGGGTTCAAATGATATTGGGGATGAAGGTGAATATGGAACAATGGGAATAGCCGACCCGTTGAATGATCCCGGAGCAAGACACTTGTCTATATCCTGGACAGATGGATCCGGTAATTTGTGGTTGTTTGGAGGTATTGGTCTGTCTCCATCAAATCCACAGGGTTTTCTCAACGATTTATGGAAATACAATCCAATAACGAATCAATGGACCTGGGTTAGCGGTGATAATATACCCGACCAGGCTTCTGAATTTGGTACACAGGGGATATCAGATCCCGCTAATAAACCTGGTTCCAGATCTGGTGCTGTTTCGTGGATTGATGCTACTGGTAAATTATGGCTGTTTGGCGGGCTGAGCTATGATTTTTTCTTAGATCCGGCATATTCTAACGATCTGTGGCAATATGATCCTATAACAGGAGAATGGACATGGATGAAAGGAAATTTTACGTTGAATGAAAGTGGTATTTATGGTGTACAAACAATTCCAGATGTGAATAATAATCCTGGCGGAAGAACTGATGCCGGAAACTGGATTGATGCATCAGGAAATTTTTGGCTCTTTGGTGGGGAAGGTTTTGATGAAGGATCTGGAATTGGGCCGTTGAATGATCTTTGGAGATATAACATAGCTTCCAATACATGGACATGGATGAAAGGCGATAATGTTACAAATCAAATTGGCGTGTATGGTACCGCGGGAGTTTCTGCAGATGCAAATAAACCAGGTGCAAGATTTCGTTCCTATACATGGAAAGACCCTTCTGGCTTGTTATGGTTATATGGAGGTAATGGATATGGTTCTTCCTTAGATGGCCTGTTAGCAGATCTCTGGAAATATAATACTGCTTCTAATCAGTGGACATGGATGAAAGGAGATGGCAATGTAAATGTAAATACGGTTTATGGATCCCAGGGCACAAGCTCTCCCACAACAAGGCCGGGAAGCCGGAGAGGTGGTGTAACTTTTAGGGATCCTGCCGGTAATCTTTGGTTATTTGGAGGAAATGGTTATGATGCTGCAGGTGGAACAGATCTGTTAAATGATCTGTGGAAATTGGGAGATTTTACAATTGTTCCTGTAACAGGTTTAAATCTTTATGTAACCAGGGTTCAAAATGAGGTTCAATTGAGCTGGCAAACGGAACAGGAAATCAATACAGAACATTTTGAAATTGAAAGAAGCAGTGATGGAATTCATTTTACAAGTATCGGAACTCTAAATGCTGCAGGCAATAGTAATACCAGGATTAAATATTCTTATTCAGATTATTATTCTTTTCCGCTTACCAGTTTTTACAGGATAAAAGTATATGACACATATGGTTCATCTTTTAGTAATACAGTTGTTTTAAGAGCTGGGATAAAACCCTTACAACTTTTCCCTAACCCTGTAAAAAATATCTTATACGTACAGGTATCTGGCATCAGCAATGGTTCAGTTATCCAGGTGATTAATATGGAAGGAAAAAAGCTAAAGGAACAAATTTTAACAGGTATGGGCACTATTTCATTGACAATCGATGTAAGCACACTGGCAACGGGGATGTATGTATTGATTGTAAAAAATGGAACACTAATTCAGCAACAACAATTTATAAAGCAATAAATCAATTATATAAACTCAGGTAAAATTTTCTTTATTTGAGATGCTTATATTCTCTTCTGTTTCGAACTTACTGCCAATAGGAGCCCTGTATTCCTGGAAGGGAATTGACATTAATTTTTTAATATTTGAATGTTCATGTGGGTCCATATGAGTATCAATTCCATATATAAGCTTTTCCTTCTCAAGCGTTTTAAATGTTCCGAAAATCCTATCCCATAAAGAAAAAATATTTGCATAGTTTGAATCTGTATAAGGCTGAACAAAATGATGGTGCACCTTATGCATATTTGGCGATACAAGTATAAAACTAATAGTCTTATCCAGCCATCCAGGCAAGTTTATGTTTGCATGGTTAAATTGGGAAAGAAGTACAGACACAGACTGGTAGAGCATTACAAGCCATATAGGTGCGCCACTTAAAATTACTGCAAACACCGTAAAGATAAAACGTAAAACACTTTCACCCGGATGATGGCGGTTAGCTGTAGTAGCATCCACATATGTATCAGCATGATGCACAAGATGGAATTTCCACATCCACTTAATTTTATGCTGGAGAAAATGTACAAGCCATGCACCTATAAGGTCAAGCAATAATAATCCGGTAATAATAAAAGCCCAGGTCGGTAAATTAAATATATACAGCAATCCAAACTCCTTAGCAACTACAAGATCGCATGACCATACTATTAAAAAAGCTAAAGCAAAATTTACTATAGCAGTAGTAGCCGTGAAAAATATATTGATTCCCGCATGTCTTACTTTTCGATATGTAAAACTGATATAAGGTATTATGTATTCCAGCAAATAAAAAAAGAAAATACCTCCTGCGAGGATCAATGAACGGTGCCAGGTAGGAATGGTTTCAAAATAGGATTTTATGTCTTCCATTGGTTACAAAATACAAAATATAAACGATCAATGATTATTTACAGTTA
>Ga0136634_10000173_pt1 | contig 31510 bp, 29 predicted proteins | sample AntDrymUQ8332106_2_FD_104654 | JGI IMG/M metagenome (GOLD analysis project Ga0136634, IMG submission 104654) | Polar desert sand microbial communities from Dry Valleys, Antarctica - metaG UQ833 (21.06) | ecosystem: Environmental > Terrestrial > Soil > Desert | place: Antarctica: Dry Valley... | reverse complement strand
ATTTTCACATTTTCACATTTTCACATTTGCTAATTTGCTAATTAACTCCTGCTGCGCTTTTTCATAATCCTCTGGTATACCTATATCAATAAAATATTCGTCCTGAATGATTCCAAAGATCCGGCGGTGTAAATACAGGTGTTCGAGGTAATCTTTTTCGAAAGAAAATATTTCGGAAAATTTCTCAAGCAGAAAATTTTGTACGTTAAGTGCATAAACGCCACCATTAATCAAACCGTCTGCATAATATTTTTTCTCCTGGAAGGATTCAATGGAATTATCCTTATTCAATCTTACTACACCATATCTTTCAAAATGCTTCATTGGTTTAAGAGATAAGGTACAGTCCGCACCGCACTTATTGTGAAAAGCTGAAAGTTTTTGCAGATCAACTTTAAAAAAAGTATCACCATTCACTACCAATACTGATGTTTCTGCGGCTTTAGTACAGGCAAACATGAGGCCACCTCCCGTGCCCAACGGTTCTGTTTCGACGGAAAATTTGAAATTGAGAATTCCAAATTCGGTGGTGATGTATTTTTCAATAACTTCATATTTGTATCCCAGGGACAAAATAAATTTTTCAATTCCCTGCTTTTGTAAATAGGTAATTACGTAATAAAGAAAAGGCTTGCCACTTACTGCGGCCATGCACTTAGGTAAATCAGGAACAGCACTGCGCAACCGGGTTCCCAGTCCTCCAGCTAGTATAATGGCCTCAGTGATTTTCATGCTTATTTAAAATAATGCTCTTCTACTAATTCGCAGATGATATGTCCCAGCATAATATGCGATTCCTGAATTCGTGGTGTGTTCGTTGAAGGCACATTTATCAGGTAATCGCTGAGAGATTTCATAGTACCACCCGATCCTCCTGTAAATCCTACTGTAGTGATGTTTTTTTCCCGGGCAACTTCAAATGCTTTTACTATATTCTCTGAATTACCAGATGTAGATAACCCTACCAGGAAATCACCTTTAATACCAATTCCTTTTATGAGTCGTGCATACACCACATCGTAACCATAATCATTTGCTACTGCTGTCAAATAAGAGGTATTACAATGCAACGCCTCTGCCGGTAACGCATCCCGGTCAATATAAAACCGGCCTGAAAATTCAGCTGCTAAATGTTGAGCATCCGCAGCACTGCCACCATTACCACAGAAATAAATCCGGTTACCATTCTTTAACGCTTTAACCATTGAGAAAGCTATTTCCTCAATGTTTTTTAATAAAGCTTCGTTTTGCAGAAGTTCGTTCTTCACCGCCGCGGATTCGATAATAATTTTTCTGATTTTATCTTGCATTGTTTATTTGTTATTTGCCTAACACCTAACCCAACTCCCAAGGAAAGAGGAGTAGAAATATTAATTTAAATTTTTAAAAAAATCCTGCATTTTAAGCATAGAATATACATTTCTTGATTCGAAAGATCTATACTATATCGTCCAGGATACCATGCCATGATCAACGAACTGGTAATTTTTACATTCCCCTCTAAATTTGGAAAGTGCATCCATTACTTTAAATTTTGTATTATCCGGGCAATAAAAAATCATAAAACCACCACCACCGGCTCCTGAAATTTTACCGCCTGTTGCACCGGACATCTTTGCAGCATCATAAATTTCTTCCATCAGACTATTGGAGATGCCTTCCGCCATTTGTTTCTTTTGAGTAAAACCGAAATCTAATATTTCACCTATTTCATGCACGCGACCTTTTAAAAGTGCTTCTTTCATCATTTGGGCCTGCAATTTCAACTGATGCATCGCTTCGATTGGTTTGCCTTTGTTATCAGATACATTTTTGCTTTGCACTTCTATTATTTTGGCAGATTCGCGACTGGTAGCAGTATAATATAACACCAGGTTATTTTCCAGTTCGAACAAATATTGTTGTTTTATTCTCAATGGGTTTACAATTACTTTATCTTCTGCAAAGAATTCCATATAATTTACCCCACCAAAAGTAGCAGCATACTGATCCTGTCTTCCCCCAGCCATTTTCAAATCATTCCGTTCGATCATATATGCCACCTGGGCTACATCATATTCACCTAGGGGTAAACGTAACATTTCAGCGAATGCTCCTATAATAGCTACTACTAACGTAGAAGAGGTGCCCAATCCAGATCCGGCTGGCGCATCTACATGGGTCGATAATTTAAAGCCTGACAAAGGGAGTCCATAAACACGTTGGATATGGTTGTAAACTCCTTTGAGCAAATCCAATTTCCCATCAACAGGCAATTCTGTACTCCATTCATACCGGTGTTCTTCTTTTCTATCGACCGCATGAAGAATAATTGCATTTTCGGCTATTGGTTCTATGTTAGCGTACGCATATAAAGAAACGGTAGCATTTAAAATAGCCCCACCATATAAGTCACAATAGGGGCTTACATCTGTGCCGCCTCCTGCCAATCCAATCCGTAAAGGTGCTTTGCTACGATAAATCATAATTAATTTGATAGCCTGGATTTTTGAATATTATTAAATGCAGATGATTTCACTCAGTTATAATCCGCCATGAATGTATCCAGGTTTCTATTATGGATAAGAAATTGAAACATAAATTTAGCGTCACTCGTCTTAGTCACTTTTCAATCGGGCTCTCGTTAGCTAATTCGAAAACCGTTTTAGTAAGCTCACTCCAGGAATACCTTTGTTTTTCATTGCGAAGATGCGGTAAAAAATAATTTTCGCCTAATTCGATGTACCGTTGTATCGCAGCTGCTATTGAGCTTGCATCTGGTTCACATACCAGGCCCACTTTTTCATGCTGTATAAGATCAGGCAAACTGCCTGAGTTGGTAACAATCATTGGTTTGTTAAAATGATAAGACAGTGGTGTTACTCCACTTTGAGTAGCATTGCGATAAGGTTGAATAACCACATCGGCGGCACTGAAATAATATTTTACTTCATTATCGGGAATGAAATTAGTTTTGAGTATTAAGTCATCTTTAATTCCCAGTTTTTCGATCTGGTCGAGGTAGGGTTTATCATCTTCATAAAATTCGCCGGCTACCAGTAGGTGAGGGGTGATTCGGGAGTAGGGAGTCGGGAGTGAGGAGTTTGTCAGCCTCGGCGTAGGGGGTTCAATCGATACCTTTCTTTTTTCTTTTAAGATTGCCATTGCGTCCAATAAAAGATCCAACCCTTTATACCTGCGGATGAATCCAAAAAAAAGTAGGATGTATGAGGCTTCTGGTATTTCCAAATATCTGCGGGCTTCTTCTTTAAGAATTGGTGAACCAAAATTATCATACAAGGGATGTAGCACCTGTTTAGCAGGCTTCATTTTTTCAAATTTTCGCAGATCAGACATTACCTTTTTACTCATAGTAATAAAGGCATCGCAACTTTTGAGAAAATATCGGGTGAAAGGAATGTCACCAGGTCTTTTTTCGTGAGGTAAAATGTTATCAGTAATGGCAACGATCCTGGTATGTTTGTTTTTTTTAACCCTCCGTAGAATCGTACCTAAAGCCGGCCCCATAAAAGGTAACCAATAACGAACCACAATAATATCCGGGCGAAGTGTTTTTAATTCATTTCCGGTCCTGATCCAATTAATAGGATTTACAGAATTAATACGGGAAATTATTTTTAAATCGGCGGGTGCAGGTTCCGTTGAATACTGTGTTGTACCAGGGAACAGAAAAGAAGGATATTGCAGGGAAAATGAAAATATTCGGCATTCATGACCTTCATCATTAAATTGTTTGGCCATTCGCTGGTTAAAAGTTGCCAGGCCTCCCCGCAGTGGATATGCCGGGCCTATAATGACTATCTTACTCAAACCCAATTTTCTTTTCGATCAGATAAAAATTTCTGCCAGGTGCGTTTCGGGTAATCAGTTCAGCAATAAATCCTGTAAGGAATAATTGGGTACCAATGATCATTGCAAGAATGGCGAAGAAAAATAAAGGCCTCTGCGTCATCCCGGTTTTATCAAGAAAAAATTTGGAGAACATAAGATAAATAAATACAAGAAAGCCAAACAAAAAAGAGATGGTTCCCCAGGTACCAAAAAAATGCATGGGCCGTTTCCCGAATTTACCAACAAACATAATGGAAGCAAGATCTAGGAATCCGGTCACGAATCTATTGATGCCACCGAATTTTGATTTTCCATATTTCCGGGCACGATGCTTCACCACTTTCTCACCTATTTTCCTGAATCCGGCCCATTTGGCTATAAGCGGAATGTAACGGTGCATCTCCCCATATACTTCGATACTCTTAACCACTTTTACATTATAAGCCTTTAACCCGCAATTGAAATCATGCAACTTTATTTTTGAAACCCGCGCAGTTACTCCATTAAAGAATTTAGAAGGAATCGTTTTGCTTATGGGATCATGCCGTATTTGCTTCCATCCACTAACCAGATCATACTTGTCTTCAATGATCATTTTTCTAAGTGCAGGTATTTCATCCGGACTATCCTGCATATCAGCATCCATCGTAATGACCACATCACCCTGAACCATTTTAAAGCCTTCATTCAATGCAGCAGATTTACCATAGTTTCTTTGAAACCGAATTCCTTTAATATTTTGGTTGCTGGCAGATAATGATTCAACAATATTCCATGATGCATCCGTACTTCCATCATCAATCAGCACTATTTCATGGCTGAGGTCATTTTCTATGCATACTCTTTCAATCCAGCTACATAGTTCCGGAATGGATTCCTCTTCATTAAATAAAGGCACAACAATGGATACGTCCATTCATGTAAGATTAGATGGTTGGAAATGCAGGTTTATTTTTCTTAATGATGGCTGAGATGATCAAACAAACTACAAATGCTACAATACAACTAATACCATAACCCAGTAACACCCTGCTAAAAGCAAAAGGATCCTTTCCCCTTTCAGCCTCCATAGCGTCATCAATCTGGCTATCTGAAAGTCCAAATTTGCGCATTAGTTCTTCAGCCCTGTTTAATATTTCCTGCGCTAATGCTTCTTTAAAAGAAGGATCGATAAAATTAAACAGAACATATGTAAATAAAGTTTGTAATAACAAGGCTGATGCAAAGACGCTAAAAGTAACCTTTAAAGCCTCACCGAATTCCAGAAATCCATCATTTAAACTCTTTTGTTTTTGCGCGGCCAGTACTGCCATAACAATAAGAACTACGTAAACCAGGTATCCTAACGGGCTCATATAGGTTTTAAGTCCCCCTAAATATTGTATCAATACAATAACACATATTATTAAACCGGTAATCAATCCATAGGTTAAACCTATATTGGAATTTTTTCTAGCTGTTTCCATTCTTACATTTTAAGAGTTCAAAAATAAATTGTCTTTACTCATAATCCCTTTAATACTACCATTAAGCGACTTCCCAATGAATCCAGAATTTTTTGATTTGGAGCGACAATCAGAAATTGCAAATGTATGCATACCGCCGGGGCTAAACATGGTCAGTCTAGCCTCCTGGCCGGATGTTACAACCAGTTCTGGTAATCCAAATATTTTTCTTGGGTTGATACTTAAAAGCTCCACCCATCTGGTTTCGGTAATTTCCGGTAGTATCGTTTTTAAAACACCGTAACAGGATTCTAAACCAATCATACCGTATTGGGCGTATTCAAATTCGAGAACTTTACTATCATATTCATGAGGCATATGGTGAGTGGAGATACAATCTACAATTCCATCCGCAACAGCCTTGCGCAATTCGCTAACATCCTGTTTAGAACGGAGTGGAGGATAAACCTTTAAGTTAGTATCGTACTGCATCAAATCTTCATCGGAAAAATATAAATGGTATGGAGTTACAGAGCAAGTAACTTGTATGCCTGCATCCTTTGCTCTTTTGATATACTCCAACGATTTAGGCGATGTAATTCCGGTAAAATGCAATTTTGATTCGGCATATCTTGCCAGCTTAATATCACGAGCCACCAGCAATTCTTCCGCCATCATAGGTTTACCAGGTAAACCAAGGCGAGTAGAAACAATGCCTTCATGCATTAAGCCATTTGTTCCAATACTTTTATCATCGGGTATTTGGATAATAACTCCATTGAAAGCTTTTATATATTGGAGAGCCTTTAATAAAATGCCTGCAGATTGAATGGGATGTATTCCATCGCTAAAGGCGATAGCCCCACTTGCTAACATATCATACATCTCTGCCAGATCCTTTCCTTCTGTTTGTTTAGATACAGCACCAATCGGATATATAGTAACTGGTAGGGATTGTGATTTGCGCCTTATATATTCTACCTGGGATTTGCTATCTATGATAGGCTTGGTGTTTGGGATAACAAATACATCTGTAAAACCTCCGGCTGCAGCCGCCGCGGCACCGGTTTCCAGAGTTTCTTTAAACTCATAACCCGGATCACAAAAATGGGCAAATACATCCAGCCACCCTGGTGATACATGGAGATTTTCAGAGGAAACAATTTGATCTGCCTCCTGATCAATAGCCGAATCTATTTTTGTAATGATACCGGCGTCGATAAAAATATCGTTTGTTGTTCCGTGATAAGGCGATGATGGATCAATAATGTGAGCTTGTTGTAGAAGAACCTTCATTGCAGAAAAAGTTGAGCGAAGATAAGGTTTGTTATGAAAATGATTTGCAATTCATTCATTCTACAACTTATAGAGAAAATTTTAGTTTTTCTCTTGTGCAATCTCAATTAAATTATTACAATGTAAAAAAACAGAGATCTGAAAGAAGATTCCAATCATAATTCATATTGATATTTACTGAAACCAACTTTTATTACAACAATCCCGTATACTCAGGAATATAAAAAAAGAGCAGCTCTTAAACAGAACTGCTTTACTGTCGGGAAGACAGGATTTGAACCTGCGACCCCTTGCACCCCATGCAAGTGCGCTACCGGGCTGCGCCACTTCCCGAATAAAAGGGTGGCAAACTTAAACTAAAATATGTGGTTTCTAAAATAGAGATTGATCTAAAAAGTAATGAAGTAACGTTTTTTATAGGATTTCGTTAACAAATAATTGGCGCAATCCTTGCGTTAGTGGCGTATTCCTAAATGAATCTCCCAATATCATTTCAAAGACTACAGAATCCTACTGAAGCCGGCATTTTTCAATCATAAAAAAAAATTAGTATGCGAAAGCTTCTATTAGTATGCCTGCTGTTTCCTTTTATTCTTTCGGCACAAAATCGTTTACATGTTACTTTATTTGGAGGGTTTGCTAATTACCAGGGAGATCTCCAGGATAAGCCTTTTACCCTTGATCAATCTAATGGGGCGTTTGGTGCCGGTTTGAAATATGATATTACTTCACATATAGCAGTGCGGAGTAGTTTCAACTATGGAAGGGTGCAAGGTGATGATAAAATAAACAAGCCTTCATTGCAGGTTCGAAACCTCAGTTTTCAAACAAAAATCCTTGAGCTCAATTTATTGGGGGAATACACCCTATTTGATCTGGACCAAAAACGCTTTTCTCCTTACGTATTTGGTGGTATCGCTCTTTTTCGTTTCAATCCCTACGCCTATGATACTTTAGGGAATAAACTTGATCTTAAACCACTTTCTACAGAAGGCCAGGGTTTATCTGCTTATCCTGATCGGGAACCCTATAAACTTACTCAGTTTGCCATTCCATTTGGTGCCGGTATTAAACTAAGGATAAATGAAAATGCAGTATTGGGATATGAAATTGGATTACGAAAAACATTTACCGATTATTTAGATGATGTTAGCAAAACTTATGTAGATCCTTCAGCATTAGCCCTTGAAAGAGGACCCAAGGCGGTGGAAATGAGCTACCGTGGTGGGGAATTGAAAACAGGAAATCCCACATATCCTGCGGATGGTGAAATACGTGGAGGTGCGGAATTTAAGGATTGGTATTATTTCACCGGTATTACACTTTCAGTAGCCATCAATACAGGTAATAAATCTTTTTTGGGTTCCGGTAAACGCAAAAGCCAAACGGGTTGTCCAAAGGTGTTATAACCGATTACCATTGTTAAGAAAATAAAGTAGCGTCACTACGGGCGCACCTTGTTTACATAATCAAGTGATGCTTGCTAAACAATTTATATGAAGTTTCCTGTTAGGCTTCTTCCATATATTGGCTAAAGTCTAAATATGGTTATGAATGGAAATAATGAGTGGCGTTTAAACTTATATAAATCCATCCTGGCTTTTCAAAACTTTCTCCTGTTTTTTTCCATTACATTATGTACTTCCCGGTTTGAACTTCTTATTAAGTAAATTGTTTAATAAGTCAATATTTCTTATTTCATAATTCCCAACAAACTCTATATTACTTTTGTACTTAACGAAAAAGAATGGCATATAAAAATCAACAGCAATTTATAGATGTTTTGGAAAAAGCGGGTGAACTCGTTCGTATTAACACGTACGTCGATCCTAAGCTTGAAATGGCTGAGATCACCGATCGGATCAGCAAAACCAAAGGAGGTGGCAAGGCACTTTTATTTGAAAATACCGGGTATCAATTCCCTGTATTGATGAATGCATACGGGAGTGAAAAAAGAATGTGCATTGCCCTGGGTGTACAAAATCTGAATGATATCACTTCTGAAATTGAGAATCTTTTTCATTTATTATCTGCGCCGAAAGAAAATATTCTGGATAAACTTAAACTTTTGCCTAAACTCGGACAATTTGCATCCTGGATGCCATCAGTGAAAAAGGGGAGGGGAGAGTGCCAGGAAGTGATCATGCCAGAGCCGGATATAACCAAACTTCCCGTCATCACCTGTTGGCCGAAAGATGGAGGACCTTTTGTTACACTTCCTGTTATACATACAAAGGATCCTAATACAAACTCCAGGAATGTGGGCATGTATCGAATGCAAGTATATGGCCCAACTCTAACCGGAATGCATTGGCATAAACATAAAGTGAGTGCCAAGCATTTTAATGAATATAAAAAAGCAGGAATGCGAATGCCTGTTGCAGTGGCATTAGGTGGCGACCCGGTGTATGCGTATTCAGCCACAGCTCCTTTGCCTGAGAATGTTGATGAATATATGCTTGCAGGGTTCTTACGAAAAAAGAAAGTGGAGTTAGTTAAATGCATTACACAACCTGATATTGAAGTTCCTGCAGACGCGGATTTTGTAATTGAAGGCTTTGTAGATCCAAATGATGAACTGATCTGGGAAGGACCGTTTGGTGATCATACAGGATATTATTCTTTGCCTGACTGGTATCCACGTTTTCATATTACCGCCATCACCCATAAGAAAAATGCGGTGTATCCGGCAACGATCGTTGGTATTCCGCCACAAGAAGATGCATGGCTTGGAAAAGCAACAGAACGGATATTTTTAGCTCCCATTAAAATGACCATGGTACCTGAAATCGTGGACATGGATATGCCTGTCGAAGGCGTATTTCACAATCTTGTTATCACAAAAATCAAAAAAGAATATGCAGGTCAGGGATTAAAAGTTATGAATGCCATGTGGGGTGCGGGCCAGATGATGTTTAATAAAATACTCGTGTTAACGGCGGCCTCTCCCGAACCCTCTGCTGTAGAGAACAGAGAAGATGATTTCCCCATTAATAATTACCTCAGGTTAGCACAGGATGTTTTTAAAAACCTCAGCCCTGCTACTGACATTCATTTTTCACAGGGGCCGATGGATGTATTGGATCATAGCTGCAGCAAAATGGGCTTCGGGGGTAAAATGTGTATCGATGGAACGTTTAAGTTTGAGGAAGAAATGGAGGATCATTCACAGTTTGCGATTGGCAGTTGGCAGTTGGATGAGGAGTTTATCAAGTTGAGATTTGCCGAGATTAAAAAAGTGAATGTTTCTTTGCTTCATAAAAATATTCCCTGCCTGATTATTTCAGTGGAAAAAAACAAAAAGGGTCATATCCGTGATTTGCACCAGCACATTTGTGAATTGCCGGAGGCCGAAGGCCTTAAGATGATCTTATATGTAGAGCATACCGTTGATGCACATGATTTGCCTACCGCGTTATGGCGCTTTTGTAATAATCTTGACCCAAAAAGAGATCATGTACTTGTGCAACGTACATCTTTCAACGCACCGGATACTAACTGGTCTTGCATGGGTTTTGATGGAACGATCAAGACTAAGGCCATTGACAATTTTCAGCGAGACTGGCCTAATATCATTGTAGCTGCGGATGAAACAATCGCCAGTATCGACAATAAATGGAATGAGCTTGGATTGGGTGAATTTCTTCCATCGCCATCCTTGAAATTTAAGGGACAGATGTATGGGGAAGAGGCGGTAGTAGCATAGCTATTGCTTTTTAATTACTATGCGTTGGGCATCATCCATCAAAACTTCATCAAAAAAGGCTTTTACCGAAGCGAATTTTTCCGCAGGAATAAGGTGTTGCCTTAATTCCAGCTTTGCTGTTGAATAAATAGCTTTTTGGTTTTCATCGTACCAATAGTTTGTTTGATAAGTCGCAAAATCACATTTGAGGTTTTTTGTTTTGGGCAATGCATCCGAAATATAACCTTCAGGCAACTGTAAAATAGTGGTATCTGTTTTTTGCAATGGGCACTCAAATAAAAAATCTTCTGTACGTGGTACTGTCGATGGCAATTTAGAAGACCACATTTTATAAAACCGGGGCTTTAAAAACATTTTGGTACCTGCATTAAAGTCCATTACTTTTTGTAATTTCAAAAGTATTCTTGTTGTAAGAGGGTGAATACTTTTTTCTCCAAACGCAATTTCAAATTCATCGGGATTTGGAAATCCCAATACATTTACAAAATATTTTTTTTGAATATCTTCTTTTTCCTCACTATACATAAGTTGTTCGTATTTGTATTCACCTGTAACGCTCATCCTGCTTTCAATTTTTCCAGATCCATCTTCTTCTATATCTACCTTTGTAGTTACACCAAAACTATTCTGATGCGCTTTACTCGCTGGGGTAGCGACTAAAACACCTCCATTATCTGTTATTAAAAGAGCATTCCTGTTTTCAGTAAAATTACTCAGATGTGCAAAATCTACCGTTTTACTGGTGCATTCCAGCCAGGTTGTATCCTTATTCAACGGTACGCATAGTACTACATGATTAAATCCGTTGTAAGAAAAATCTGCATCAACCGGTGCCTCATCTTCACCTGCATTAATCAATGCAGAATAACTTTTAATATTGACGGCAGTGAGGCAAGCCTGCATATAATTGGTCAGGGCTTTGCAATCTCCATACTTTTTCTCATGAACAAAGTCTGCCGGAAATGGCCTGAAACCTCCAATACCCAATTGAATGCTTACATATCTGCAACTCTTCTGAAGATGACTATATAGAATTTTTATTTTTTCTAAATCGGTCGATGCACCCGTCACCAGGCTTTGTATCTCTGCTTTATATTTTTCCGATAATTGATTGGTTTGTTTAACAAGGTCGGTATACCAGGCGCCCATCCCTTTCCAATCCGACATATTCCCCCGATGTCCATCATATTCAAATTGATTCGATCCTATAAGTAATAGAGGAGTCCTGAGATATCCACCTGCCCCTTCTTCATATTTTTTTGCAGCTAAATTTTTTACTTCCCATAAATAATTTTTAAATGTGCCTTCATTTGTAATAACGGGATCGATCTTAATATTCTTTATTTTGTAGCGGATATCGATATGAGCTGGAATATTTACAATAAACCTGCTCAGCTCGACGGCAACTCCGGAAGTTTTAAAATACCAGCGAGGCAAATTTATATAAGACGATACTTCCTGGGTATATCTTATTTCTAAGGTAACTGGGTATTCCGAAGCACTAATCATAAGTCCCATCACTTTATTATCGGTAATCAACGACATGCCATCGTATGCTGCGGAAACTGAAAAATCTTTCTTCTTATATTTTTCAATTTCAATTCCTAGCTGATTGAATACTTTTATTTCAATTTCTTCAATTTTATCAAACTTATCTATACCATGCACCTGACGCAGGTAATGTGCACCATCTTTGTTGAGAATAGTTAGGATCTGGTGTACTTTATATGTATATCTACCGGCTGTAGCAACATTTACAATCCCTTCATCCAAACGAAATACAGTATGCGCATCCTTTTTTAAATCCTGGGGTATTTTAAGAGAGGAAAAATCCAAATCAAACCCATTTTTTTTTGATTGACTAAATACGCACGCGGGTATAATCATTAAAAAGAGGAAAATTTTTTTCATAATTAACTTTTTTTCTTCAGCACAATTTGTTCATTCAACATTTCAAACATTTTTTTATAGAATTCTTTTATTTCATCATATTCATCTGCTGAGTAAAAGCTTTTCTTGAAATCCATTCTGAGCCGGCCTACTACAGTATTAGAGGGCACATCCTGTAAAATTTCTCTGATAAATACTACCGTTTTATCGGCATTCACTAATTGGACTGACTTAGGAAGTGCATCAACACTATATTCTGAGGATACTCGTAAATACAAATTGACATTGATGCTTCTTTTATATCCAAAATTAATTTCACTAAATCTTTTATCAGAAATAAATGGATTTCGTTCAAAACCTGAAAATAAATTCAGAGGAATAAATTTATACTCGCCTGTTGCATTCATCTGGGTCATGAATGTAAACCTATGTTGTAAAGGAAGAGAATCGTTTTCTCCATTCTCTATGGTAAAACTATCGATCGTTATGGATTCATTAGATTGTTTAAAATTCTCATCAATATATTTTGAAGCGTTTCTGGAGTAAAGTTCCATCCTTCGTATCCTGGCATAATCCGTGCTTTTTACAAAAACCTCCCCTTTTATACTTGCATCAGGCGTTATAGTAGCCATCACGTTAATAATATCCCTGTATTGAAGTGATTGATCGTTAATGGCAACCAGTCCGCCTGCTTTTTTATCTACAATAAAAGTGGTAGTATTAAGAATGTTATTTGGGGTGATATGGGGGGGCGTTAATTTATCCGTTGCATCCAGGAAATATTTGGATCCATTAATAAAAACTGCAGCATAAACGGTATTGAACTGATCAACAAAGGGATATTTGGTATTTATTTTCCCATTATATCTTTCGCTTACCAGCATCGGATAGGGCTCGAGGCCTGCAGCCTTCAAAAGGTTAATCAATATGAGATTCACATCTCCACTAGTTCCTTTTTTCTTGTTCCATGCTGATTTTATCCCGTCTATGGAATATTTGCTGTTATATCCATTCCATACCATATTATTCCTCACATAATAGTACACTTGTTTCATTTTTTCAATAGGCGATGCATTCTCTTTGACTAGTTTGATAAACTCCTCGGTACCAGCTAAGTCTTTATTTAGTTGCAGTCCAAAATTTGGAGAAGTCATTAGTTCTCTGGTTAATTCATCCCACGAGGTCATATATTTTTTCTTATCGAAACCGCTTCCACCGTACCCAGAGAGCTGAAAAGTTACCCGTTGTAAGTAATCACGACGGGCATCCATATAGGGCTCCTGATCAAGGCCCGGAATGCTTTTCATTTCAAACAACACCCTGCCATCCCTTGGATCTGGTTCAACTTTTATATCAAGAGAATTGTTTTTATATACCTGGTAAGTGAATTCATAGCGCGGAATTATATACAACACATATTTACTCAGCAGTACTGGTATCTCTTTTTGAAAATACCAATCATCTAAACCTCCATAATGTTTCATTGTACTTTGGTACCGGTAATCAATGATGCTACCAGTTGTTATCGAAGGAAATGTAAACCGCACTTCTCCGTGGTTATCAGAAATATTTGTAGTATAAACCAATTTCTTTTCAAGATTTTGTATAGTTGTACTTCCATCCTTATTCGTGTTGATTACCATTCCCTCGACATGGTTTATATATTCAAAATCATTACCTCTGAAAAAAGGAATAGAGATATTAGCATAATCAACGCCTTTATCCTTTAATATTTTAATGCGCAGATGATGATTGGTAATAAGATTGTGCTCATCATTGTAATTTGATATTGCCTCGTCAATCAACACTACAGCGGTAGCCTCTTTATCGAAAGCACATTCTTTTAATTTCAGTTCTTCGGGGGTAACCTTTCCATACGAGGGGAATTCCTGTGCATGGCTACATTCCGTAAGCAACAAAAGGAGGGGCAGTAATAGAAAATAATTTTTCATAAACAAAATAATATTGACTTATGCTTTTTTGCGAAACACAATTTGTTCGTTAAGCAATGCAAAAAGCTGCTTATAAAATTCTTTGAAATCCGGGTATTCTTCTATGGAGTAAAAGGGGCGTTTAAAATCAAGGTTAATTCGAACGGACAGTGTATTCTCATTCGAAGCAACCTGCCGGGTAATCGCAATACTAGTATCAGGCATAATCATCCGTATGCTTTTAGGAAGAGTCTCAAATGAATATCCGTTGGGAATCACAAACGTTCCAACAATACTGTACTGTTGATTGGTCCCGAAAAATACATCCGAAAACCGGCTATCAGCTATAAATGGATTTTTTTCGAGGCCAGTGAACATGTTTAAAGAGAAATATTGATAGTCACCCGATGCTGTAACATGTTGTTTGAATTTTATTTTATGAAGCAAGGGAAGACTATCCTGATCTTCATTTTCAATATGGAAACTATCGATAGTAATGCCCAGCATCTTGGATGTGAAATATTGTTCAATGTATTTCTCTTTGTCTTTTTTTAATGCAGGGAGTCGGTTCAATCGTGAATAGTCATAGCTGTAGATCGCCGCCTCGCCAGATATTTTGCCTTCTTCAGAAATAGTAGCTCGCAGAATCGTGACGTTTCTATTCAATCTTTTATCGTCCCATAATTCTGTCCATCCCCATTCATAGGTATCCAATTTTTCTATAACCAATCCTTCAGAAAACATCACTTCTTCAGGAATTAATGCAGAAGGCGTATTTTTTTCTGTTCCATCAAGTATATAGGTTTTGTTCCCGATTTTCACTTGTGCCAGCACTTTATCAAATTGCGACACTCCGGGAATGCTCGCCATGACTCTGCCATTTTCTCTGGTGCTTAATAAAATAGGATGTGCATTCAGCGATGCATCTTTCAAAAGATTTACTAATATCAGATTAATTTCCCCGCTAGTACCTTTCTTTTCTTTCCATGCTGATTTGACGCCATCCAATGCCCAAATACTACTATAGCCATTCCATTCCATGTTGTTGCGGACATAATTATGAATAGCGACCATCTTTTGAAATGGGTCGCTGATTTTCTTTAGCTTTTCGTCTAAATCTACAGTACGAGGAATCTCTTTTTTAAGCTGAACTCCAAAATCTTCATCTTCCATAAGATCTTTTATTACCTGTGGCCAGGTTCTTACGAGATTAATTCGTTGCATTTGCGTGTTTACTGCAATAATTCTTGGCTCCAGTCGCTGCAGGTAATCGTTTTCACAACTGATATAAGGTTCATCGCGTAACGCAGGAATATCCTTCATTGTATATTTCTTTACATGGTTCTGGTTCCTGGTTTCGTCCTTTCTCTCTACTGGTAAAGAACAGATTGGCTGACAGTAAATTTCAAATTCTCTTGGAAAATCTATAATGTACCTGCTGAATTTTACAGGAATAGATTGTTGAAAATACCATTCGTCTAAACCAGCTCCCGTTATATTGTATTTATATTCGATAACACTACCGGCTTTTACTTCGGGGAAAGTAAATATCTCTTCAGATATGCGCGAGTCAATTTTTTTGTCGTAAAGAAGTTTCTTTTCAAGTTTTGAAATAATGATATTTCCAGTACCATCCAAGTTGTAAGTTTGAGCGGAAAGATTCCTGATATTCTGTACACCATGGTAACTTAAATAACGGATATGAATATTTGCTTTGTTGAGACCCTTATCTTTTAAAATTTTAATACGAATATGGCGCTGAAGTTCACTATAGACCTTCCCGTTATTAATGGAACAATATAGATCGCCCACATCGAACAATACAACAGCTTCCGCATTTTTATCAAAATCGCACTCAGTCATTTCCAAATCTGCTTTGTCAACTTTTCCAAAAGCGGGAATGTCTTTAGTCTTTTGAGCCAATAATGTTAAGGATAGCAAAAAGAAGCTTGCCAGTGATAAGGTTTTTCTCATCTGGAGAAGTTTAGGGGTGAGTTTATTAAATGATTTGCGCTATATTGAACAACTAAGAAATGCTATTATTTATGAAAAAAATAACGGGTTTGTTGTCCTTTATTTTGCTTGCCGGTCTGGGTCATTCGCAAAATAAGAAGACGACTGTAGATGCGGACAAAATTTCAATTGATAATGGAAACATAACTTCATCCTATAGGGGTAAAACCTTATTGTGGGAGATCACGGGTAATGGATTGAAAATACCAAGCTACCTTTTTGGCACAATGCACATACTGTGTGCTACGGATGCAAGGTTAAGTGGTAATCTTAAAACTATCATTAAAGATTCAAGGAAGATATATTTTGAAATCGATATGGATAATATGGCAGAACTAATGGGTGCGATGAAATTTCTTCGTATGAAAGATGGCGTAAAACTATCAGACCTTCTGACACCTGTAGAATATGAAAGAGTAAAGGATTACTTTGATAAAAACCAAACCCTGCTGCCTTTCACCATGATGACCCGGTTTAAGCCCTATTTTATTTCCAGCCTGATAGGTGAGAAAATGATGACCTGTGAAAAGAAAAACGGGATGGAAGAGCTTATTATGCGTGAAAGCAAACAATATGATAAAGAAATAAAAGGACTCGAAACTACCGAATTTCAGGCAAGCATATTTGATAGTATTCCTTATAACAAACAAGCGAAGGATCTTTTGGCGTATATTGATAGTATTGATACATATCGTCAGATTACCATGGCAATGGTAGATGTTTATCGTGAACAAGATCTGGAGCGCATGGATTCATTAATGAAGAAAAGCGACCCCGGGATGGAATCATATATGGACTTATTACTTTACAACAGGAACCGCAATTGGGTAAAGATGTTGCCAGCTATAATGGAACAAGGACCTGTATTATTTGCAGTGGGGGCGGGACATCTTCCGGGTGATGAGGGAGTAATAAAACTGCTTCAGAAAAAGGGATATAAGCTAAAACCATTAGACAATTCCAATTAACCGGGTCCGGCCCTCGGTACTAAGACCAGTCAGACCGGGACGGTCAGACTGGTCTTCTGCCCTTAAAATCTTTCCAAACCACTAAAAAAGAAATCACCTTCTATTGTAGCATTTTCATCACTATCACTTCCATGAACAGCATTTTCACCCACGGATGCCGCATATTGTTTACGGATAGTTCCCTCTTCTGCTTTTGAGGGGTCAGTAGCACCAATCAATTTCCGGAATGCTGCCACTCCATCTTCTTTTTCTAATATTGCTGCCACAATAGGTCCGCTGCTCATAAAGGTTACCAATTCACCATAAAATGGTCTTTCCTTATGTATAGCATAAAACTCGCCTGCTTTTTCGGTGCTTAATTTTGTGATTTTTAACGCTACTACGCGAAATCCCTCTTTTTGGATTTTGTCTAAAATAGCACCGGCATAACCCTTCTTCATTGCATCCGGCTTGATCATTGTGAATGTTCTGTTGCTCATAACCTCATTGCATTTTTGGCGCAAGTTAGTTGATTTACTATTGTGGATTGGCGTTTATTCATTGAGAAATACTATTGATGATCTCATTTTAAAAGCCTGAGCAGGAAAGTTATGCCTTTACATTTTTTCATAAATTGTAGCTATTCAATGGCGGATCTTAAATGGCTACAAAGGCAAAGGAGGGCAACATAGATGTCAGAAACCCTAATCTAAAGGTGCCATAGCCGCTCTAAATAATATTAACATGAGAACTGGGGCTTGCTAATTGGCTAATTCTGTAAATACCCCTACTTTTGCTGCCATTTTGATGAAACCCATTCAAGAAATATTTCCTTTATTACAGCAACCCCGTAAAGTAGTGATTACTACACATCAGAAGCCAGATCCTGATGCCATGGGATCATCGCTTGGTTTGTATCATTTTTTAATCCAATGGGGACATGAAGTAACCGTGATCTCACCTACCAACTGGGCTACCTGGTTAAACTGGATGCCTGGGGCTAACCAGGTACTTGATTATGAATTTCAACGGGATAAATGCAACCAGGTTCTGGATCAGGCAGATTGGTTGTTTTGCCTGGATTTTAATATTTTTTCAAGAGCCAAAAATCTATCGCCCAAACTCTATCAATTAAAATGTACCCGGGTGCTTATTGATCATCACCAGCAGCCGGATACACCAAATTTTGAATATGGCAGTAGTAACACTTCAAAAAGCTCTACCTGTGAAATGATATATGATTTTATTATGGAATCCGGGAACCATGACAAAATTAATACGGCTATTGCCGAATGCCTGTATGCGGGTGTGATGGCAGATACGGGATCATTCAGATTTCCTGCGGCAAGTGCCGGCGTTCATAAAATGGTAGCAGATCTGAAAGGAATAGGGCTACAACATACAAAAGTGCACGAGAATATTTATGACAATTTTTTAGAGAACCGACTCCGTTTTATAGGTCATGTTTTATTGCACCGCATGGAAGTGTATTATGAATTCAACACGGCGTTAATTGCCATATCAAAAAAAGATCTTTTACGATACCAGGTAAAAACCGGTGATACTGAGGGTTTGGTAAATTACCCGCTTAGCATCCAGGGCATCAAATTGGCGGCCCTTGTTATTGATCGTGATGAAGAACGCAAATGGAGTTTCCGAAGCAAAGGCGATTTTGATACCAATAGCTTTGCTCGTAAGTACTTTGAAGGAGGCGGTCATTACAATGCATCCGGAGGACGGAGTAGCGACTCACTTGATAAAAATATTGAACAATTCATGATAGCAATGAAAGAAAATGAATCAATGCTACAAGAATAACTTTCTAAAGCTCGCATAAAAATTAAAAATTCAGTGATGAAAAAAACAACAACAATTCTTCTTGCCGCCCTGCTGATGGTTTTAATGGTGGGTTGCTCTGAAAAAGGTGGTTTCAAGAAAACCCGTAGCGGCCTTGCTTATAAAATCATATCGGATGGGAAAGGACCATTAGTAAAAAAAGGTGAACTTATTAAGATCCATTTTACAAATAAGGTGCACGATTCTATTTTAGGAACTACCTATGGTTCGATGCCCACTTATGCCCAGGTTGATAGTGTGGGACCAGAATATAATCCAACTGAAATATTTTCACTTTTACGCAAAGGTGACAGTGCCATTATTGTACTTGAAGTGGATACATTGGCTAAAAGAAATCCCGGTCCTTTGCCCCCATATTTCAAAGCAAAGGATAAAATGGTTTTAACCATTCGTGTGCTTGAAATATTTCCAACAAGGGAAGCTGTTCAACAAGACCAAATGGAAGAAATGGCTAAACAAAAACAAAAAGATGATACAAGAAAAATAGGTGAGGTCAAAGAAATCGAACAATACCTGGCAAAAAATAATATAAAAGCCCAGCAAACCAAGAACGGTGTGTTTTATGAAATACAAACACAGGGCACCGGGGTTCAGGCAGATTCCGGGAAAGTAGTTGCTATAAATTATACAGGCTATTCCATGGACGGAAAATTCTTTGATTCGAACATTGACAGCAACAAACAAGTTCAAAAGCATCCACTCAGCCCGTTTGAATTTATGGCTGGTGTGCAAGGTGCGATTCCTGGTATGTTGGAAGCTGTTACTGCGTTTAAAGAAGGTGGCAAGGGAAGGATTTTTATTCCTTCGGTATTAGCCTATGGCGCACAGGGTTCTCCACCAGTAATCAAACCATACCAAAACCTGATGTTTGAAATTGAAGTAACCAGTGTTAAAGATGCGCCACCGCAACAGGAGATGCCTCAGATGCCTATGCCGCAGCAGCCGGAAAATCGTTAGTGTTTTACAAATATATTTTTCACCCAGCCTGGCTGCACATACTACATGTGCGTCCAGGCTGTTTTTTGTTATATTATCATTAATAGCTTTATTCACGGCTATATTGCTGGTAGAGTAGAATTGTTTCTTTAGCTTCTTTAACATCATGTACTCTTAGAATATCTGCTCCATTCATTAAGCCCATTGTATGGAGTACGGTGCTTCCATTCAATGCCTGATCAGGAGATGTATTTAATGTTTTATAAATGGTAGATTTTCTTGATACCCCCAGTAAGAGTGGCTTATCAAGGATTCTAAAAACCCCTAAGTTTTTAAGTAATTCAAAATTGTTCCGGATGGTTTTACCGAATCCAAACCCCGGATCAATAATTACATCTTTAATTCCCCCTAAACGGCAAGCGTCTGTTTTCTGAATCAAAAAATCAAGAATCTCACTAGTCACATTTTCATAAACAGGTGGTGAGCGCTTAATATCCGAAACGCTACCCGCATGCATACAAACATAAGGAACATTAAGACCGGCAACCACGGATATCATATCCGCATCAATGGCTCCGCAACTGATATCATTTACGATACATGCACCCGCTTCCACACTTTCAGCCGCTACCCTGGAGTAAAAAGTGTCAATAGAAATGATACTCTGGGGAAATTCTTTGAATAATAATTCGATTACTGGAACTACTCTTGATAACTCCTCATCAACCTGGATTCTCTCACTTCCTGGCCTGGTACTCTGGCCCCCGATATCAATAATATCTGCACCATCAGAAATCATTCGTTCGAATTGCTTTATGATTTCTGCCGGAATGCTGAACCGGCTTCCCTGGTAAAATGAATCGGGCGTGATATTAATAATACCCATTACCTGAGGCTTATCAAGCAGTATTAACCTGCCCTTACAATTCAACGTGAAGATTCTTGGGTTTGAGCTATTTTTGGCCATTATTGAAAAAAATTACTTTCAAAAGTATATTAAAAGTAGCGGTCAAAATGACGAATACCGAACATCAGTATGAAAACGCAATCCGATCGTGCAAGGAAATTTTTATTAATAAAACGCGTGATTACGGAACTTCGTGGCGGGTGCTCCGACTCATTTCTGTTGTAGACCAGATTTTCATCAAAGCCCAACGAATCCGCACCATTCAGGAAAAAGGAGAACAAAAAGTAGGAGATAATATTTCAAGTGAATTCAGGGGAATGGTGAATTATGGAGTTATCGGTTTGATACAATTGGATATACCAGGCGACCCGATGGAAGATCTATCCCTTGAACAGGTAACCCGGTTGTTTGAGGCGAAAATGGAAAATGCAAAAAATACGATGCTTGCTAAAAATCATGATTACGGAGAAGCCTGGCGTGATATGAGCCAGCACAGTTTTGCCGACCTGATACTCATGAAACTTTTACGAATTCGACAAATATTAGTGAATGATGGAAAAACGCTGATCAGTGAAGGTATTGATGCGAATTTCATTGATATAATTAATTACTCATTGTTTGCGTTGATCTTGATAGAGGAAGGGAAACATGTGGGGTAACGATGCTAATCATTCCTAAAATATGAATGTCTAGATGCAAATGAAATTGCCGGTTATTTTATCCAAGGTCAGTACCAGCCACCTGGTATCTTGTATGCCGTATCCAGAATCAAGTATCGAACCAGGGCTTCTAAATTAATTACATGAAATCCCTTGTAACCATTAGTCGCATTATTGTAGGAATCTTATTTATCTTCTCCGGGCTGATAAAAGCGAACGATCCGCTCGGCCTCAGTTACAAAATGCAGGAATTTTTTGAAGTATGGGGATGGCATGCACTGAATGATTATACACTTGCTTTTTCCCTGATCATGATCGCTTTTGAAATTATTGCTGGGGTGGCTGTTCTGGTGGGTTGGCAGATGCGATTGTTCAGTTGGTTATTATTATTGCTTATTATATTCTTTACTTTTCTTACGGGGTATGCCCTTTTCTCAGGTAAAATTAAAGAGTGTGGCTGCTTTGGCGATTGCATTCCTTTACAAGCCAATCAATCTTTTTTAAAAGATATTATTCTATTGATCCTGATTGGATTTATATTCCTAAATAGGAACCGGATTCAGCCGGTTGTAAATATTCGTAATAGTTTACTCATTTTGTTTTTTACAGTGATCTTTTCATTTTCATTTCAATGGTATGTATTGCAACATCTACCTGTAATAGACTGTTTGCCCTACAAAGTGGGAAATAATATTCCTGAAAAAATGAAGATACCGGCTGGCGCCATCCCCGATAGTTCTGTAATTAGTTTTTTATATGAATCGAAGGGCAAACAGGTTGAATTTACTGCTGAGGATTTTCCAAATGATTTTAATGATTCAACCTACAAATTCATCAAGCGGTATGATAAATTAATCAGGAAAGGAAATGCGGAATCCTCCATTAAGGATTTTTCTTTGCAAACGGTATATTCCAACGATACCACTGAAGCATTGCTCAATGAAGAAAGCTATCAGTTATTTTTATTTCTGAAAAATGATTACCAACGGAGTGAATGGACCGAGGTATTGAGCATTGTTATGAAACAGGCTGATCAAAAGAATATTAATGGCTTTTTAGTTACTAATATTCCTTTGGACCAATTACGGATGGATCCGCCACCGGTATTTTTGGAGTTTACCCCGCTTCGGTGCGACGCTACCGCTATAAAAACTGCCGCGCGAACAAATCCAACACTGTACCTTGTAAGGAAAGGAACAATCATTCAGAAATGGGGAGATGCAGATTTTGAACAAGCCCTTCGATTTATAAATACATTATGAAAGTTTAAAAGGGAGATATCAAATCTTTGAACCACCTTCTTACTACGCAACGCAAGGACAAATCATGAACCATGAACGATGAACCCATTCAAGCATGATTAAATATTTTACCAGGCGGTTCTTATATGGCATACTCGTAATGATGGGTGTAGTGGTTGTTGTATTCTTTCTTTTCCAGGGATTCGGTGATCCTTCCAGGCTGATCATGGGACAAACAGCAGACGCTGCCACCCAGGAAAATATACGGAAAGAATTATACCTTGACCAGCCAAAATGGAAACAGTTTTTTTTATACATCAATGATGTTTCACCCCTTGCCGTTCATTCACAAGATGAAATAAATTCAAAAAAATTAAATGGCATCTTCATAGGAGGAGATAAGAAATTCGCCATTAAAACACCTTATTTGCGACGATCTTATCAATCGAAACGCGATGTGTGGGAAGTTTTGATGGAAGCCCTTCCTGGAACTATTCTACTGGCATTCACTGCCATCCTTATTGCTACACTCATCGGTATTCCTTTAGGAGTTGTAGCTGCAGTCAAAAGGAATACATGGATGGATACATCTGCTGTTTTTACAAGCATCCTCGGTATTTCGGCACCTTCTTTTTTTATGGGAATTGTTATTGCTTATGTTTTTGGATTTGTGTTGAGTGATTATACGGGTTTACATATGACCGGGAGTCTTTTTGAAACCGATCCATTCACTGGCCGGCAAATACAATTTAAAAACCTGATACTGCCTGCCATTACACTTGGTATAAGACCTTTGGCAATCATTACCCAACTCACCAGAAGTTCTATGCTGGATGTTTTAAACCAGGATTATATCAGAACTGCTTATGCAAAGGGACTGAGCAGAAGATCCGTTATCTGGAAGCATGCTTTACGCAATGCATTAAATCCGGTGATCACAGCGATAACAGGATGGTTTGCCGAACTCCTTGCAGGGGCTTTTTTTGTAGAGTATATTTTTGGATGGAAGGGTATTGGAAAAGTCACGGTAGATGCATTGGAGAAGCTCGATTTTCCTGTAGTGATGGGATCGGTCTTAATCTCTTCTTTCTTTTTTATTATAGTAAATATGTTAGCGGATCTTTTATACGGACTGGTAGACCCGCGTGTGAGATTAGAATAAATTCAATATTTCTTGACAAGATTTACGGCCCAAATCAATTTTCCGCATCAATAACATAATTGACTTTCGTAAGATTCCTGGTGTATCTGAAATCAATATCTTGAGATATCAATCAGAACAATTATGAGAAGAACAATTCTATTTTTAATTATTTCATTTTCGATTTGCTTTGCATGCCAAAGAAAATTAAGCCCCGAAAAGGTATTTGCTAAATCATTATTTAAAACAGCAGATCACACAGCTGAGAATTTGTTTTCCAGAAATATTGAAGGCCCGGCCGTGGATAAACACGGAAGATTATTTGTAGTGAATTACCAAAAAGATGGAACGATAGGCCTTGTACACCCTGATGGTACAGTGGATTTGTTTGTAACATTACCTGATAAAAGTATTGGCAACAGCATTCAATTTAATGCAAAGGGTAACATGCTGGTGGCTGATTTCACGGGACATAACATCCTGGAAGTTAATATTGAAACCAAAGCAATAAATGTGTATTGCCATAATGATGATTTTAATCAGCCAAATGATTTATGCATTAATAAAAAAGGCATCGTTTTTACTTCAGATCCAAACTGGCAAAAACAAACTGGACAAATATGGAAAGTAGGAACAGACCGCAAAGCCATATTACTGAAATCAAATATGGGAACAACTAATGGAATATGTCTAAGTCCTGATGAAAAGACATTATATGTAAACGAAAGTGTTCAAAAAAGCATCTTGGCCTTTGATGTAGATGATGACGGAAATATTTCAGGACAACGCATTTTTGCTACTGTAGATGATTTTGGATTTGATGGAATGAAAACAGATACGAAAGGCAATCTATATGTTACCCGGTATGGAAAAGGTACAATCGCTATTTACCGGGCTGATGGCAAGCAAATTCAGGAAGTACAATTAAAAGGGAAAGATGTAAGCAATATTACTTTTGGCGGGAAAGATTACAAAACCTGCTTCGTTACATTGCAGGACCGAAAAGGAATGGAGAAATTCAGAACGGATATAGAAGGTCGGTAAATTCTATCACTATATTTTCTGTTTGCTATATTAATTAATATCTTAATTAATCACTACCTCCCTGATAACGTTCTCACCCAAGGCTTCATTCACGCGCTGCTTTATTTTTTCTTTCTGGTATAAGAGTTCTTGTTTCAAAGGAGCAACCGTTGTAGTAATATACAGGGTATGGCCATGGATTTGTATTTTTTCGGTATACTTCGAAATGGTTTTTCCCATGATCTGTTCCCAGACATCATTTATTTGCAATGCCTGTATAGAACCTTTTAACCGGCTCTTTTGAAGAAACTGCTTCAGTGCATCTCCTAAGGAATAGGTACCCATTGAGCGAAGATAAGCAAGTAGTAGGAGGTTTGAAGTTTGGGATTGGAGGGATATGGGTTGAGAAATTCAACGCAGCACTGATCGCATGAACTTTAATAACCGACAATTTCATTTTGCACAGTACCCTGAACCTTGAGCCTCATGCCACACACCTCACACCAGCTCTATCAATTGATAAGAAACACCCAGTTTACCTAAATGGTGTTGTATCCTTTCAGCATGGGTGTCGGTAATGAAAATCTGGCCATCATTTTGTACGCAAACCCAGTCTAGAAGGTTATGCATGCGGTGTTCATCCAGTTTTTCGAAAACGTCATCGAGCAATAGGAGGGGAGCGAAATTTTTAGCCGCCTTCAATGTTTCAAACTCAGCAAGTTTCAACGCAAAGAGTAAACTTTTTCGTTGTCCCTGTGATGCAATGCTTTTAAAAGCCTGTCGGTTTAAATTCATGATAAGTTCATCTTTATGTACCCCCCCGTGAGTACGTTGATATAAAAGATCTTTATCGCGAAATTGGTGGAGGAGATTTTCAAGGGAAGTATGAAGGAGTTGGCTTTCATAAATGATTTCTACATTTTCATGGACCTGGGCAATGTGCTGATAAAACCTCTTAACCTCTGGAAGAAAATCTTTTAAAAAAATATTTCTTTTTTGAAAAATAAAATCACCATAACGTATTAATTGTTCGTCATACACTTCCAATAAACTTTTATTCTGATGCCGGTTTTCTGGAATAGATTTCAAATAGCTGTTACGTTGTTGCAAAACTTTGTTATAATCCATCAGGTTTTGCAGGTAATACCTATCAAGTTGGGAAAGCAAAGTGTCTAGAAACCTGCGGCGTGTTTCACCGCCTTCAGTGATGATATCAACATCATCTGGTGCAATGATGACACCAGGGAATTTTCCAATATGATGTGAAAATTTTCCGTAGAGTTCTTCGTTCAATGAAAATTCTTTGCGACCGGTTTCCCTTACAATACACACAATTTTCTCAGAGCTGTTGTGTAATTGAAAAGCCCCCTCAATCCGAAAACCTTCAAGTCCGCTGTATGCATTTTGAGCATCTGAGCGCGAAAAATAGCTTTTTGTAAAACACAGGTAGTAAATCCCGTCGAGAAGATTGGTCTTACCGATCCCATTCGGGCCGCTAATGCCGATGATACGTTCATTAAACGAATATGAGGTCTGCAGATAATTTTTAAACTGAACGAGTGATATGTTGTTAAGATGGAGCAATTCCTGATACGCGATGAGAGCTGCAAGATACGGGATGGATGACAAGTGAAAATGAAACAGCCTGTTGTAATATACATACGAAGTCAAAGAATCAAACATATAGGGACCTTCCCTAACTGCAAAGGGCGTCAACCACTCCCAGCTAAATTGTTGTTCCTGAGCTTATAAACAACTACTAACCAAAAAAATGAAATCTTAAATCTGCATTATTAATTTCCTTTTTCCCCCTTATCTTTGCGGCTCAAAATTTTTACAGTGGCCACTAAATTCTCCCGTGATACTTATCTCTACTGGTACGAATTAATGCAATTGATCCGGCAGTTTGAATTGATGGCCGAAGAGAAATATAAAATGGAAGGTAAGATTCGGGGATTCTTCCATGCGTATATCGGCCAGGAAGCTATTGCCGCAGGATGTATGACCGCAACCCGCATCCAGGATCCTTTTATAACTGCTTATCGCGATCATGGATTAGCTCTTGCGAAAGGTGTAAGTGCGAATAGTTGTATGGCAGAATTGTATGGTAAAGCCACCGGTTGCGCAAAAGGCAAAGGGGGAAGTATGCACTTTTTTGGTAAAGAGGTTTTCTTTTTCGGAGGCCATGGAATTGTAGGTGCTCAGATTGGAACGGGCGCCGGGCTGGCATTTGCTGAAAAATATAAAGGAACCGACAATGTATCGCTCACATTTTTCGGAGATGGGGCCGCAAGGCAGGGAATGTTGCATGAAGTATTCAACATTGCCATGACCTGGAAACTTCCTGTGATCTTTATTTGCGAAAACAACAATTACGCAATGGGTACTTCAGTAGAGCGTACCAGTAATGTTGTGGATATTTATAAATTGGCCGACGCTTACGAGATGCCTGCGGATTCTATTGACGGTATGAGTGCAGAAGCCGTTCATGAAGCGGTGTCCAGGGCTGTTAAAAGAGCAAGAGAAGGCGATGGACCTACATTGCTGGAATTAAAGACTTACCGGTATAAAGGACATTCTATTTCGGACCCACAGAAATACAGAACTAAGGAAGAAGTGGAAGAATATAAACAGCGAGATCCTATTCAACAGATTTTAACCACAATCTTCAAAAACAAATTCGCTACCCAGGAAGAAATTGATGCGATTAATAAAAGAGTAAATGATACGGTAGTAGAATCAGTAAAATTTGCCGAGGAATCGCCTTGGCCTAGCGATGATGAATTATTAAAAGATGTTGTCCAGGATCCTGACTATGCTTTTATAGTCGATTAATGAGTATTTCAAAGGTTAATTATCAAAAGATTAAAAATAAATTCAAATTATAAATAAAAATTCGCGTCCTCTTACAATTTGCGAATATTAGAGTAAAATAAAATTCATGGCCACAGAAGTGACGAATGCAACGGAGACTACACCAGCAACTGTAACCACCACAGATCGTGGTGATAAAGTACAGCAGTTCTGGAATAGGAATAGTAAATATATAGTTTATGGATTCGCTGCGCTGGTGTTACTCATTGGCGGTTATTTTATCTATCAGAATTACTTTAAAGGCCCTGAAGAACAAAAAGCTTCTGAAGCCATGTGGAGAGCCGAAGAATTCTATCGCACAGATTCCATACGCCTGGCCCTCAATGGTACGGGTGCTAACCAGGGATTTTTGAAAATCATTTCAAAATATGGGGGCACAAAAGCAGGTAACCTGGCCCGGTTTTATGCAGGGTCCTGCTATATGAAGTTGGGTGATTTTAATAACGCTATCAAGCAACTAAAAGAATTTTCCACGGATGATGAACTGTTGAAAGTAAGAACTGCCGGCCTGTTGGGAGATGCTTATGCTGAAACAGGTAAGAAAAATGAAGCCGCAGAAAATTATAAAAAGGCCGGAACCCTCTTCCAGGAAGATAATATCAATTCTCCCGAATATTTATTTCGTGCTGGCTTATTATATGAAACCATGGGGAAAAATAAGGAAGCGATTGAAATGTATAGCGCCATCAAAGAAAAATATTCCACCAGTCAACGGGGAGCTGAAATCGACAAATACCTGGCACGTTTAGGGAAACATAAATAAGGTATTTGTTCATTTTTTTCAAACGAACTAATTGACTTGAATTCCATTCACTACCATGGCAGAAGTTAGCAATAGCAAATTATTTCAGTTAGATACAGGCATTCCCGAAGTGAATGCCTGTATCGTTATTGTACGAACTGAATGGAATGTGCCCGTAGTGGATGAACTTGAAAAAGGTTGTAAAAAAGTTTTGGCTGATCACGGAGTAGTGGATATCAGAGTTTTGACAGTACCTGGTGCTTTCGAAATTCCTTTCATGATTAAAATGTATTATGACCTGAATAAGTATAAGGATCGTCCTTTGGCTTTTATAGCATTAGGTTGTGTAATACGGGGGGATACTCCGCATTTTGACTATGTGTGCAAAGGTGTTACAGATGGAATAGTTCAACTTAATCTTTTATTGCCAGTTCCTACCGTGTTCGGAATATTGACAGTAGATACACAGCAACAAGCTGATGAACGGATAGGTGGTAAACACGGACACAAAGGGGAAGAAGCCGGCATTACTGCTATCAAAATGATTGCGCTCCAAAATTCATTTAAAAAATAAATTTCACTCTTTGTAAAAGAGTTGGTAATGCATGAACATACAATTATTTATCCCCTGCTTTGTTGATCAACTTTATCCGCAGACTGCTTTTAACATGGCAAAAGTGCTTGAAAAAGCAGGTTGTACAGTTAAGTATAATACTGATCAAACCTGTTGCGGTCAACCTGCATTTAATGCAGGTTTTTGGGATGATGCCAGGGTAGTTTGTTCGAAATTTATCAAAGATTTCAGTGGTGCAGATTATGTAGTAGCCCCAAGTGCCTCATGCGTTGGATTTGTAAGAAATTATTTTCCAAAGTTGTTTGATAATTCATCGTACCATAATGACGTCAAGAACCTCCAGAAAAGGACCTTCGAATTTTCTGAATTTTTGGTGAATGTTTTACAGGTTGATGATTTAGGTGCCATCCTTCATACAAAAGCTACTTACCACGATTCCTGCGCAGGTCTCAGGGAATGTAATATCAAATCGGAACCGCGTAAATTGCTGGCAAAAGTTAAGGGCTTAGAATTGGTAGAAATGCATGAAGTGGAAACCTGTTGTGGTTTTGGCGGAACATTTGCTGTTAAATTTGAACCTATATCTATAGGCATGGCCGATCAGAAAATAATAAATGCGGGAAATACCGGCGCTGAATGTATCATCTCAACAGATCTTTCCTGCCTGATGCATATTGATGGATACATCAAACACAAAGGATCCACATTACAAACCATGCATATTGCGGATGTTCTTGCAAGTGGATGGTAACTTCGGTCTCTGATACTCCTCCTTCAATAAAAAACTGACAGGAATGGACATAAATTTCTATTTCATATAATTACAAACTAAAAAGTTCACATCATTTCATAAAAAAAACCACCTCGTGAATTGAGGTGGTTTAATAATATAACTAAAGAATTAAGACACACCGAATGGTGCAACAAGCGCAAGCACTTCTGCTGCAGTTAGTGGCTCATCAAAAGCTTCTGTTGCTGCGTTAACAGAAATATTTCCACCAACACCAGCAATATTTGTAATAATAACACCGGCTTGATTTACATTGCTCTCAGGTATTGTTCCTCCATAGTTGCCATTAGCAGCTGCAATTCCCGTATCGTTACCACCAGTGATCCAGGGCTTCATTGTAGGAGCCTGCCCATTCAATCTTCTCATGTACCGTATTTTTGCTGCATGACGGGCTTCAACTGCATGTATACCCAAAGCGGCTGTCAAATATACTTTCTGACCCAAAAGCTCGCCCGCTCTTCCTTTATAAGCCCGTACACCAGTATCTTCTAATACCTGGGCTACTGCTAAGAAGGTGGCGTAGCTAGTGAAAACAGTTGGAAAAGTTCCCATTGCAGTAAAATCGTAGTTTGCTTTTTCTGCAACTGGGGTAGCACCCGCACCCGTAATAACTAATTTTAAAAAATCAACGTGCTTTTTTTCACTATCCCGAATGGCCTCAATAGCTGTTTTTTCTGCACCTGCAGGAATTGGGGCCAGTGTGGCTCCTCTTTCATAAAAACGGTATTCAAAATGTTCTAACGTAAGTGCGTATTGCAAAACATTAATAACACCTGCTGGGACAGTCTGGCCATATGCTTTGTTTAACATGGCACCTAATCCCAATGGAATAGCTGTGAGAGCTGCCTTAGAACCAAAGCTAAAAAATTCCTTCATAGCTTTTCTTCTGGGGCTTAAGCGTTCGTATACTTCTCCGTCAACTTTTTCTATGTCTTCTAATATGGTTATGATGTTCATAATTTTAATTTTTAGCCTTTTGGTAAATTACTTGCGTTGATTTTTGTTTTAATATACGTGCCAGCGATAGCCAATACTTCATCAGGAGTACGGGAAAGATTCACTGAATTACTATCAACCGAATCTCCTAAAAACGAATTGGCGGCTATTAGTTCACGAATCAGCGCAGCATGGCGTGCTTCAACCGAAACAATTTTACCAGCTAATAAAAGATAGTTGGCATCCTTTATCAAATATCCGGCTCCGTTATAAGCAGTTACTCCTAAATCTTCAAAAGCTTTAGCAGTAGCCAATACACTGTCCCGACTTGTAAAAGTGATTGTTGAAAAATCTACCTCAAGTGCCTTTATGGCCATAGTACCTAAAGCTGCTTTGAAAAATTCACGATGAGCAATTTCATGATCGCGTATATCAGTCATGAAGCTGGTTTCTACGGCATTCATACCAGAGTAAGGTGTTGCAACAACTTGGGTATAAAATGCAGCCTCTAATTGCTCCAGAGCATAGGCATAATTTAAAATTCCGAAGTCTCCGGTGCCAAGATCAACCGCACCAGACATGTTATTGTCATCCTTATCGCAGGCAGCTGCAAATGCTGCAATTGATGCAAGTCCTGCAGCTTGTGTGAAAAATTTCCTACGCGACTTGTTTTGTACAATGATATCTCCCTTTTTTTCGTAAGGTGAATCTACCAACTGTTTTTGTTTCATAATTTTAATTTAGCTGTGTAAAAATGGATTATCGACTAAT